>Ga0209040_10003473_pt1 | contig 12111 bp, 6 predicted proteins | sample BogFormECP12_OM3_FD_188240 | JGI IMG/M metagenome (GOLD analysis project Ga0209040, IMG submission 188240) | Bog forest soil microbial communities from Calvert Island, British Columbia, Canada - ECP12_OM3 (SPAdes) (version 2) | ecosystem: Environmental > Aquatic > Freshwater > Wetlands > Bog ... | reverse complement strand
AAGCCCTCGGCCATCTTGGCCATGTGGCCTTCAAAAATCCCCATCGCCATCGAAGGTGAATCCTGGAACAGGTGGTTGGTCCACGGGAATGGATAAGGGTTGAACGGATAAGTCGACGCCCACACTGAGGTGCAACCCGTGGAATTGATAATCCCCATGTTCGAGCGGCCGCGCTTCGTCGCGCCTTCGGTATATTGCCAGTGCAAGTGCTTCAACTTGGCCAGCAATTGCGTCACCCACCGCAGCCAATCGGCATCCAGAGTCTTGCCGGCATGGCGCTCGTCCAGCTTCTCTGAGAAGCTGGCCAGCGTGAGATCGCTACGCGTGAGTTTGTTCAGCGCTTCATCAATCCTGTGGCTATCCGATAAATCGAGCGAGCCCGCTAGCTTCAGCCGTATATGTTGATCGAGCCGCGCGATCAGGTCTTCCAGCTTGCGCACCTGCTTCGCGACGCGCGGCTGCATCAGCGCTTCCACCGTGGCGGTGAATAAATGAACCACAGTCTTTTCACCGCAGCCGAGGCAGGCGCCATCTCCGCCCACCATGCCCAGGTAGTTGCGTTTATCCAGCAGTAGCGTGTGCAACGCGCCAATTTTTTCATCCAAATCTTCGATCCGGATGAAGTCCGGCGAGGTGGTCGGAAGCGCCTGCCAGAATTCCCAACCCTGGCGCAGCGTTTCGAGCGATGCCGGCGTCTGCGGCACGGGCTTCAGCGCGTCGTCGTTGCACATCTTCACGCATTCCATGCAACCCTTGCAGGTGTAGGGATTGATGGTGATGGAGAGCAGCCCGCCGCTGCCTTTTTTCTTGCGTTCCCGCGCGAACCAGTAATTCTGTGTAACGGAAAAGGTGAATCCGGTCAGCGCCTCGCGCAGCCAGGTGAGTTCCTGCTCCACTTCGGTCCGCGATGTCGAGCCTACCGGATAGCCCAGCACCGTTTCGGAGATGCCGTCTTCCAGGATCTGATGGAAGTCGGCCTTTTCGCCGGTCGCGTCTATTCGTACCCGCAACTTCTGTTCCAGCGTGCGAATGGCGCGCGGCAGATGCTGTACCGGGCGTCCTTTCGCGGTCACCGCTTTCATTGCTGTTTCGAGAATTGACAAAGGCGCGTGCACCAGGCCCGGAATCGCGCTATCCGGACAGACGGTGTAGCAATTGCCGCAGGCCGTACAGTTCGCGGCGTTCCATTGCGGATGGTCGAAGCGCACCCCGCTCATATCGCGAAATACGCCGGTGGCCGCGGGAATCATGCTCAGCCCGATGAACGGATCCGCCAGATTGTCGTTGCCCCGCCCGCTCAAATAAAAGCTGGCCGTCTGGTCCCAGAAGCGATGGACGTCCGTGGTCGGAGTCGATGCCGACGGCAACTGCTTCAGCATCGTCGGGAGTTCCGGCGCACGCCGCAAACTCGTGCTGGTCTGTGCGGCGATTTCCTTGTTCGTGATTTCTTTGATCTCGTCGAAGCCGCGCCGCACCACGCGCAGGTTATCTTCCACCACACGCGCGCCCTTGCCGCCAAACTTATGTTCCAACTGCGCCTTGATCGCGTTGAACAATTGCGGTTCTTTCAGGCCCGACTGCGCTAGCAATGGCGAGGCTGCAAAAAAAGCGCCCTGAAACGCGATGCCCTGCATGCGGAATTGCAGCTCGGTGTCGGTCGCCTCTGCGCGGGCAATGCTGAACGCGTCCAGATAGTAAACCCGGATGTTGTTCTCGACGATCATGCGTTGGAACTTCTCCGGGATCTGCTGCCAGACGTCTTCCGGTTTCTCAAACGCACTTTGCACAATGAACACGCCGCCCTTGCGGAGTCCCGCCAACGGATTGGAGTGCTGAAAGACGTTGGGGTCCGGAGACAGCACGACGTCTACATAGAAGTAGTCGCAATTGATCCGGATCGGTTCCGGAGCTGCGGAGAGATAGTAAGTGGTCGGCTGGCCCTTTTTCTCCGACCCATACTTTGGATTCGCTTTGATGTGGTAACCCAGCAGATCGAACAAGGTCATCGCCAGATTCTTGCCGGTCGTGATGGCGCCCCATCCGCCGACCGAATGGATGCGCACTGCAATGCTGCCCTTCGGCATCAGGTTCGGATTTTCGCTGCCATGCACCGCCAGTTGCTTGAGCCCTGGATAGGCATCGGCGACCTGGATCTGATGGATCTCCTGCTTGGGCGTGAAGGGCTTGTCGTGTACAAAATCGATCGATAGATAGAAGAAGCGCTGCTTGCCGCCCGAAGGCAGCATGTTCTCCACCGCGCCGATCAGGCCTTCCGGTTGTAAGTCTCGGCTGCCGAGTCCGAACGATCCTGAATAGAGCGGCGGCATATCTTCGGGTTTCTTGAAAGACGCATAACCCGGAAACGGAATCGTCCCATTGGCGAAGCGTCCGTTTTCCGCACACCGTCCAAGAGCCGAGCGGATTTCTTTGATCAGCGGCAGATCGGCGGCCAGCGGTTGGTCCACCCGTTCCAGCACAGTCACGCCCTTGCGGCCTCGTAATAGAGGGCCCAGCAGATCGCCCGGAAAAGGCCGGAACATGGTGAGATTGACCACGCCAACTTTGAGCTTGCGCGTATCGCGCAGGTAGTCCGACACGGCTTCGGCGGTGACAATCATACTGCCCTGGCCCAGGATCAGATACTCGGCGTCCTCCGTGCGGTAAGTGGAAACACGGTTATATCTGCGGCCGGTCAGCTCATAGAACTCATCCATGGCGCGGTCCGTGAGACCGGCGATATGTTCAAAGAAATATGGCCGCTGGGCCGCGACGCTTTGCATGTAGGCGTCCTGATTCTGCACCACGCCCACCATCACGGGATTGTCCACCGTCCACAATTCCGGAATGCGGCGGCGCTGCGCGCCATAGAGAATTTGCTGGGCCGGCGTAGGCGTGTCGATGATGTCGTCCGGGCGTCCCAGGTACTCGGCGATCAACTCCCGCTCGGGCAGCAACAGCGATTCAATCAAATGCGTCGTGAGGAATCCATCCTGCGCGCAGATGCCGGGCGTCAGCGCCAGCTCCGCGATCCGGTGCGAAATGATGTTGAGATCGCAGACCTCCTGCGCGCTCTTGCCGAACACTTGAAAGAAGCCCGTATCGTCAACAGCGTGGTAATCGTCGTGGCCCGCATGCACGTTGAGCGTCGACTTGGTCATCGCGCGGCAGCCCATGTTCAAAACGTAGGTCAGCCGCTTTCCCACCGCCGCGTAGAGCGACTCATGCATGTAGGCGATTCCCTGCCCCGACGAAAAATTCGTCGCGCGCAACCCGGTCATCGAAAGGCCCGCCGTTACCGCCGCCGCGGCGTGTTCGCCTTCCGGCTCGATGAAAATCAGCGGGCGTCCGGAAATATTGATGTGGCCCTTGGCCGATTCTTCCGCCCAGTATTCGCCCATCTGTGTGGACGGAGTGATCGGGTACGCGCCGGCGGCGTCGCTCGATTCGCGCTCGCACATAATAACGGCCGTGTTGCCGTCCATCGCCTGCCTGGTCCCTGGATATCGAAAAGTCTGCTTCTGATTCATAGGTTCGCTTCCCTTCTTGCAACTGCCACGGGAACATCCGCAAGCTCCACCGGCCGCGGCGACTTTCGCGTGATTTTCTTGGCCTCGATCCCCTTCACCGGCCCTGGCGCCTTCTCTCCGAACCAGACAATGGCGCCTGTCGGGCAACGTTCAATCGGAACGGGCGTCGCCAGTTTGTTGGCCGCGTAGTTCACCACTGCAAGATTGTTCATTACCTGGATCAGCCCCGCGGGCCCATCGGAGGCACAGCGGCCGCAAGCCGTGCAGGCCACCTCGCACTGCATCTCGGCGATCGCTCCGTCTAACAAGTTCCTGCAAGCTACCCACAGGCGATGACTGACCGGATGGAGTTCAAAGAGTTGTTTCGGACACACCTCGACGCAATCGCCGCAAGCCGTGCAGTTCGCCTCGCTCACTACCGGCAATCCATGCCGGTCCATCCGGATCGCATCGAAAGAGCACACCCGCATGCAATCGCCCAGTCCCAGGCAACCCCACGAGCAGGCTTTGCCGCCGCCCGACACCAGCGCCGCGGCCCGGCAGGATTTCAGGCCCGCGTAGCGAGCCTTCTGCACGGCGACGTGCGCCCCACCCGCGCAGGCCAGCCGCGCCACCCGCTTTTCATCTCCACCGGCATCCACCTTGAGAAGCTCAGCTATGGCGAAAATCCCTTCCGGACTGTTTACCGTACATTTGCCAGGGGCGATCTCGCCCTTCACTGCTTTTTCCGCAAAGTCGCGGCACCCGGCACATCCGCAGGCGCCACAGTTCGCTTTGGGCAGAAGGTCTTCTACTGCATCGATCCGCGGGTCTTCATAGACATATAATTTGCGGTCCGCATAGGCCAGCACCATCGCCAGCAGGACGCCCATGCCGCCCATCACACCCGCGGCAATCAGGTACTCGGCGATCATGCGCAATGCCACCAGTTTGTTGGGTGAAATGACGCAGAGTTAGACCACCCATTACAATCGATCGGCGGCGGGCATTGGCAGTGTTTCAATCGCTTCATTACATCCTCGCGGAATCCGTACGGCGCATTTCACCCTGGCGGGGCAATCGGCGGGCCAATTGGAAATGGTTGGGAAAATGCTCTGGACCTAGTCCTATGCGGCGTATCTTGGTGCGGACGCTTCTGTCCCTTGGCTTCGTAGGCCTGCTCCTCGCCTGGCGCTTAACCACGCCAAACTTTCGTTTCGTAAAGACTCAGCGGACGCTGATGGGAACGCTTTGGACCATTGACGTCATCGATCATGGACATCCCGAAGCGGCTCAGCAGGCTACGGATGCCGCCTATGCCGAGCTAGAGCGAATTGACCGGCTGATGAGCGAATGGAAGCCCCAATCTCCTATTTCGCAAGTCAACGCTGCGGCGGGCAAAACAGCCGTTGCCGTGCCAGCGGAATTGCGGGAGTTGCTCGAGCGCAGCGTGCGCTACAGCCGTGCGACGGAAGGGACTTTCGACGTTACCTGGCGCGGCATGGGAGCGATTTGGCGCTTCGACGACAAGTTCCGCGTGCCCTCCCAGAAAGAAGTTGAAATCGCCCGCCAACGGATCGATTTTCGCAAAATTGAAATTCAAGGGGATCGAATTTTCATCCCCGCTGGAACCAACATCGGACTGGGCGGAATAGCCAAAGGTTACGCTATCGACCGCGCCATGCAAGTGCTGCTGCAAAAAGGCTTTACGGACGCGCTAGTGGATGGCGGCGGAGACGTGCTAGTGCACGGCGCCAACCTTGGGGAACCCTGGCGCCTGGGCATTCAGCACCCGCGCAAAGAGCGTGGTGAGTTGCTGGGAACTATCGCGCTAAGCGACATGGCTCTCGTCACATCGGGCGACTACGAGCGATTTCGTTTCGTAAACGGCGTGCGCTACCACCACATCATTGACCCGCGCACCGGTTGGCCGGCAACTGCCTCTATGTCTGTGACGGTACTCGCGCCTTCCGCCGAACTCGGCGTGGTGCTCGCCAAAGGTATCTTCATTCTCGGAGGCGAAAAGGGAATGCAACTGGCAAAGTCCTGGCACGTCGAGGCCTTAGTCATCGATTCCCAAGGCCAGATGCACCAAACTCCCGGTTTCCCGCACTGTTGTGGGGCGGGTTATTGAACCAATCGCGGATGGGGACGCTGCGGGCTCGAGTCCGAACTCCTTCGCTCAAAGATCTCGCAGCGGTGTCCCCTGAGCGGTTGACCTGAAAGCAGGGGCTCACGAAAGGGCACTACACGTGCTCAAGCAAAACAGATGCCTGCCGTCCAGACCGCCGTACAAACTGTCACTCAACACATCATTGAAATCGTCAGCGACTCCGGCGAGGGCGCCCAAACCTGCGGCCAGATGTTCGCCGATCTTTGCGCCCGCAACGGCAATGGAATCTGGACGGTTGAAATCATTCCAGCGGAAATCGAGCCGCCCAGCCGCTCCCGCGCGGGAGCCAGCGGCAACCGCATCCGCCTTGGATCGGGAGCCGTCACCAACGCGGGCGACTACGCCGATGTCGTGGTTGCGCTCAATGAACAGGTGCTCTATAGCCGCATCGACTCCGGTGCGTTTCACCCCGGAACGCTGATGTTTGTGGACAACTGCTGGGCCAACCACCCCAACGAAAAAGTCAGCGCCGGCTACAGCGAGGCGCTCGCCGATTTTCGCAAAAACAACTATGTCGTGATTGAGGTGCCCATCGAAAAGCAGTGCCGCCTCCACACCGACGATCCCCGCAAAGGCAAAAATATGTGGGTGCTGGGTCTGCTGTGCGCGCTCTACAGCCTCGATCAAGCGCCCGTCCACGCCAATATCAAACAGCGATTCGGCAAAAAAGGAGAAGCTGCCGTCAGCAAGAATATCGAGCTGTTCGACGACGGCTACCAGTGGGCCTTGGAGCACGTGGAACAGCGCTTTCACGTGCCCGCCAAAGCTGCCAGCAGCCAGCCTCAGGTGGTCATGAACGGCAATCAGGCCTTGGCGCTCGGCATCATGGCGGCGGGCATCGAAGTTTGCTCCATGTATCCGATCACGCCCGCGACGTCCGCCTCGCATTTCCTCGCGTCCTCGTTTGAAGAGGTCGGAGGATTCGTTCACCAGGCCGAGGATGAGATCGCCGCGATCGGCTTTGCCATCGGCTGTTCGTACGCCGGACGCACCGCCGTGACCATTACCTCAGGCCCCGGGCTCGCACTCAAAACTGAATTCATCGGCTACGCGGTCATGGCCGAGATTCCGCTCGTCATCGTGGTGGTGCAGCGCGGCGGCCCTTCCACCGGGCTGCCCACCAAGATCGAGCAAGGCGATCTGCTCGCCGCTCTCTACGCCTCGCCCGGCGATAGCCCAAAGATCGTGATCGCGCCGGCCACCATTGAAGAATGTTTCCACTTCATGATCACGGCGCGCAAGTTGGCGGAGGAATTTCGCACACCCGTCATGGTGCTCTCAGACGCCAATCTGGCTACGGGCCAGCAGCCGTTTGCCAAACCGCTGGCGCAGGAAGCCTGGCTGGCGCCGCCGCTCGATCTGTCGCCGTGGGATGAAAAGGTTCCGCCTTATGCCTGGGATTCCCGCACCGGCTTGTCCAAACGTCCCGTTCCGGGCCAACGCGGCGGCGAGCATGTCGTGACGGGCCTGGTGCACGATGAACAAGGTCACGTGGCGTACGAGTCCGCCATCAATCAGCGCACCATGCAGATGAGAAGCCGCAAATTGGCGGTATTGAAAAGCGCGCTCAAGCCGCCGCAAATTCACGGCGATCCGGAGGGCGATCTGTTGGTAGTCGGGTGGGGTTCAACGCTGGGCGCGATCGAAGAGGCCGTCGACAAACTGCGGACCGAAGAGTTCCGGGTTTCGTCCATCCACTTGCGGTTTCTGTCTCCGCTAGAACCGGGACTGAAAGCAATCTTCTCGCGCTTCCGCAAAGTGCTGACGGTCGAGGTCAACTACAGCGACGACGCAAACGATCCCTACATCACCCCAGAGTCGCGCCGCTATTCGCAGCTCGCGCAACTGCTGCGGTCGCTTACGCTGGTCGACGTCGATTGCTGGTCTCGCGTGCCAGGCAGCCCCATACCGCCCAGCGTCATCGAAGAGGAACTCAGAAAGCGCCTGGAGAAGCTTCTAGCCCCGACCGTAAGGGAGGGGATGCCCTTCATGTCGCAGGAGAACGCATAAACATGGTTGAACAGAACGTCTAGCCCCGACCGTAAGGGAGGGGACACCTCTCAAAAATCTATCGAATTTCCGGAACCGCAAGTCGCAGGAGAACGCATAAACATGGTTGAAGAACTAAAAGAATGGGAAATCGAAGCCGAGCCACAAGTCTGCACGCTGCAGGACTATCAAGGAGCGCAGGCGCGCTGGTGCCCTGGCTGCGGGGATCACTCCGTCCTCAATTCCGTGCAGCGGCTGGCGCGGGACAAACAACTGCCGCCGGAAAAAACCATGATCGTCTCGGGCATCGGTTGCTCCAGCCGCTTTCCGCACTACATGGCGACCTACGGCTTCCACGGCCTCCACGGCCGTGCGTTTCCGGTCGCCTGCGGCATTCGCAGCCGCCGGCCGGATCTGCACATGTTCGTGGTCACTGGCGATGGGGACTGTTGCGCGATCGGCGCGGGCCACTGGATCCACGCTATCCGTTACAACATGGATCTCACGGTCCTGCTGCTGGACAACAATATTTACGGTCTCACCAAGAAACAGACGTCTCCCACTTCGCGGATCGCGGAGCGTTCCAATACCCACCCCCACGGGTCGCCGCTGCCGCCCTTGAGTCCATTAACGGTTACCCTGGGCATCGCCAATGCCTCGTTTGTGGCGCAAACCGTGGATTGGAATCCGCCGCATTTGTACTCGACCATCCGCGCCGCGTTCGAGCATAAAGGCACCTCTTTTGTCCGAGTGCTGCAGCGCTGCCCGCATTTCACTTCGCATGTTTTTGCGCCGCTGAAAGACGACTTCGGCCAGATGCTGCTGCTCACCCATGAAGCCGGCATCCAGCTTGAGCCCAGTGTGGCCAAACTGTTTCCCAATTTCGCGGAGCACGATCCCAGCCACTTGGAAGAAGCGCAGGCTCTGGCGCGGCGCGAAGATGTTTATCCCATCGGGCTGTTTTATCGCGACGAGCACGCTGCGCGTTACGACCACATCACGCAACACAGCATGGGCATGAGCCAGGCCGGCAAGCTGCAAGCCGTGCAACAGGCCATCGAGCGGTTCGCGGTATGAAGCCAGCCACCAACGCGCAGATCCGCACCTTTCATTTGACCGGACTCGGATTGGACCACCTTGCGGCCAATCTGCCGCTGGCGCCAATGCCCGAAAGCCCCAGTTTGCGCGAACTGTTTGCGAAAGCTCTGCACGATCAACGCGGCCAAGCACGCGAGCGCTTTTTCGCCAACGTCCGTTACTGCCGCGACCGCATGCGGGAGCTTTTGTCGCTCGACGACCAGCGCGACCCTGAAGTATCGGCCTCGCCCAGTGCGATCAAAGCCTCTATGGGCGCTGCGAGTTCGTTTTTCGATAGCGGGTCCCTGGCGGTAGCGCTCCGGACGGCGCTCAGTCCGGTCAGCCGCATGAATCCGGCGCGGAGACGCCGCTGTGAAGCGACGCTCGAAACCTTGTCGAACGCCGTCGACGAAGCCGAAAAACAGCCCGAGTATTGGGAATTTCCGGCCGCGGACGCGGGCGCGATTGCATTCTGCGAACGCCAGCTCGACCAACATGTCGAGATCCTGCGCGCGGTTCGCGTGGCGCGGCTCGAAATGCAGTCGGCCTACGACGAATCGATCCACGACGACTTGCTCGCGCGTTTCGGGTGGGAATCGGCGGACCGCGAGGAACTGGCGGCCATGCCGGCGGTGCTGGTGATGGATTCGGCTGAAAACTTCGCCGATAAATCGCTGACCACTTTCGCGCGCTTGCTGCGCTCCGGATTGCCCATGCAAATTTTGCTCACCTGCGCGCCGTTCTATACGGGCGATCTCGGATTCCTGGCCGTGTCCCATCGCGAGGCTTTCGTTTTGCAATCTTCCACGGCCTGTCCCGAGCATCTTTCGGCCGGCCTGCTGGACATGACACATACCTTGCGGCCCGCTGTGGCCGTCGTATCAACCGGCGACACCGCGCTGTTCCATCAGTCGCGTACTTTCCCGATGTACGTATACAATCCGGAAGCCGGCGAGGGCTGGATCGACCGGTTCGATCTGTATCGGGAGCCGTTGCCGCGGACCGAAGTCACCGCCGTCCACGTGGCCGCGGCCTACCCGGATTGGCAGCGGCACTTCCGCGTCCTGCCTACCGATTGCTGGAGCGAAGAGCAGATGGAACTGTCCGCTTATCTGGCGCAGTATCGCACCGCGCCCCCGCTGGCAGTTCCTTTTGTGTCGCTTCTTGACCATGAGGGCCGTGAGCAACGTGCGGTCATTACGCGCGAGCTGGTTCAGATTGCGCGTGACCGGCAGCGTGCCTGGAAGCTGCTTTCAGAACTGGCCGAGGCGGGCAAACCCGCTCCACCTCTCATCGATACCGGAAAAATCCGCCAGGAGGGCGAGAAAGAGGCGTTCCTGAGAGTTGTTTCGATGTTGACCGGCGGAGGCGTACCTGCTCCCACTCCGGCGGCTGTTGTATCCAGCGCCGCGCCGGCGGAAACAAACGCCTCTACTGTCGAGATAGCCGCCGATCCTTACGTTGACTCTTCCCTCTGTACCAGTTGCAACGATTGCACCAAGATCAACTCGCGTATGTTCCAATACAACGCCGATAAACAGGCCTATATCGCCGACGCCAACGCCGGAACCTTCGCCGAGTTGGTCAAGGCGGCGGAGGGTTGTCCGGCGCGCTGCATCCATCCAGGAATCCCGCGGCCTGACGACCGTACCGCCACGCCGCAGTGGCTCGGGCGGGCCGCGAAGTTCAACGCTTAGCAGTTAACTTCTGGCACGACGCCGCGCGAAACAAACTGCTAAAGTAGATGTTCGCTAATGAACATCTACTTGTTAAGAAGCACCCTGGTCGCTGCTTTGGGCGGGCTCCTCTTCGGCTTCGACACGGCGGTCATTTCCGGAACCACGCACGCTCTCTCGCAAACCTTCGCACTGTCTCCCGGTTCGCTAGGGTTCGCGGTTTCGAGCGCTCTCTGGGGCACCGTTCTCGGCTCCGTGCTGGCCGGTCCTGCTAGCGACAAATATGGCCGTAGCGCTGCCTTGCGCGTGCTCGCCGTTCTTTATTGCATCTCGGCATTCGGCTGCGCATTCGCCCCGGATTTGACGATATTTGTGATGTGCCGGGTGATTGGCGGCGTCGCCATCGGAGGCTCCTCCGTCATCGGTCCAATGTATATTGCCGAGATCGCGCCCGCCGACAAGCGCGGGCGGCTGGTTGGCCTGTTCCAATTCAATGTCGTCTTCGGAATTCTAGTCGCCTATTTTTCGAATTATCTGGTCGGTCTGGGAGGATTCGGCGAATTGGAGTGGCGCTGGAAATTGGGCGTTGCCGCCATTCCCGCCGTCTTGTTTTTCATCGCCTTGTTTGGAATTCCACAAAGCCCGCGCTGGCTGGTGACGGCCGGCAGGCCGGAGGAAGCCCGCAATGTCCTGGTCCGCATCGGAGAGAAAGATGCCGATGGCGAATTGGCCAGCATCGTCGAAGCGGCGCACCGCCAGCACGCGGAGCAAAGAGTGCCGTTGTTTCAGCGCAAGTACGGGCTCCCCCTCTTCCTCGCCATTTCGATGGGAATGTTCAATCAGCTTACCGGCATCAACGCCATCCTTTACTACCTGAACGATATCTTCGAGCGCGCCGGCTTCAACAAGGTATCCAGCGATTTGCAGGCGGTAGCCATCGGCGGCACCAACCTGCTGTTCACCATGATCGCCATGACCATGATCGACAAATTCGGGCGCAAGAAGCTTCTCCTCACCGGCGCGTTGGGAACCGCCGCGTGCCTGGCTGGCGTAGCGCTCATCTTCGCCACACGTTCGCACGAGAGTCTGCTGGTGTGGCTGCTGGTCGGCTTTATCGCGTGCTTTGCGTTTTCACAGGGCGCGGTGATCTGGGTTTATCTCAGCGAAGTTTTCCCCAACGTGGTCCGCGCCAAGGGCCTTAGCCTCGGTTGTTTCACGCATTGGTTGATGAACGCGATCATCTCCGGAATCTTCCCCAGTATGGCGAAGTCCTCCGGCGCGGCGCCCTTCGCCTTTTTCGCCTTCATGACCCTGGTTCAGTTCTTCGTGGTTTTGTTCATCTACCCGGAAACCAGCGGCGTGACGCTGGAGCACATGGATGAAACCATGCACGCGGTCTAGGGTCTGCACAGGCTAAAGCCTGTGCCACCTTTGGGAGCAGATTCTGCTGGCTCGCCCAAGTGGGTTTCTGATCCTGGTGACGACCCGCCGCGGGTCGCCGGCGCTAAAGTCTGGGCCACGGGTGGCACAGGCTTTAGCCTGTGCTGGTGTCAAATGCACTTGAATATCGAAATAATTCGGCCCTCGACGCAAGATTTGCACGGACCGGATTGGACTCGATGTAACGAATGATACGATTCCTTTCTTCAGGCGACCTCACCCACCGGTCAAACGACTCGTCTTGCCAGAA
>Ga0209040_10003472_pt1 | contig 12112 bp, 12 predicted proteins | sample BogFormECP12_OM3_FD_188240 | JGI IMG/M metagenome (GOLD analysis project Ga0209040, IMG submission 188240) | Bog forest soil microbial communities from Calvert Island, British Columbia, Canada - ECP12_OM3 (SPAdes) (version 2) | ecosystem: Environmental > Aquatic > Freshwater > Wetlands > Bog ... | reverse complement strand
ACCGAGCCGGCCGGCTCGGGTCGCGCCTTCGGCTCGCCGACATAGTGGAACTCGATCTCGTCGCGCGGACCGCAGAAGGGGCACGGGAAGATTTGCATGGGAGGCCTCCGATATCCGATCTGGAATCGGTTGCGTCACGCCTGCGCGGCGACATCCGGCGCTGACTCCGCGTCTGGCGCGAGCGCGGCCGCGGTCTTCAGCGACCGCCAGCGGATCGCCTCTGCGCCCTCCTCCGCCTGCGCCTCCGCCGCGGCGAGGGCCGCGATGCGGGCGTGGTGCGGGGATTTGTGGCAGGCGGGATCGGCGTTGCGCGCGTCGCCGGTCAGCGCCAGCGCCTGACAGCGGCAGCCGCCCCAGTCGATCTCGCGCCGGTCGCACGTGCGGCAAGGTTCGAGCATCCATTCCGTGCCGCGAAAGGCCCGGAAGGCCGGATTGTCGCGCCAGATATCGCTTAAGGGATGATCGCGCACGTTCCAGAATTCAAGGCCCGAAATCGTCTCGGCGGCGTGGCACGGCAGAACCTTGCCCGAAGGGCTGACATTGATCGCGATCCGCCCCCAGCCGCCCGCGCAAGGCTTGGGATAGCGCGCGTAGTAGTCGGGGATCACCATGTCGATGACGAGTTCGCCCTTGAGGCGCGTGCGAGCCTCCTCGACCACGGCGATCGACTCGTCGACTTCTTTCCTCGGCGGCATCAGCGCGGCGCGATTGGCGAGCGCCCAGCCGTAGTATTGGGTGTGGGCGACTTCGAGCCGGCGCGCGCCGAGTTCGACCGCGAGATCGATGAAGGCGCCGACTTGATGCAGATTGGCGCGATGGATGACCGCGTTGAGGGTGAGCGGCAGGCCGGCCCCCGTCACCATGGCGGCGAACGCGCGCTTGCGCTCCCATGAGCCGGCATAGTGGCCGAGACGGTCGTTGGTCTCCTTGTCGGCGCCCTGGAAGGAGAGCTGCGCATGGTCGAGTCCGGCCTCGACCAGTTCGCCCATCAGCTTCTCGTTGACCCCGATCCCCGACGTGATAAGGTTAGTGTAGAGCCCACATCGCGAGGCGTGGCGCGTGAGTTCGGCGATGTCGCGCCGCGCCGTCGGCTCGCCGCCGGAAAGATGCACATGCAGCGCCCCGAGCGCGGCGGCTTCGCTGAACACCCGCTTCCAGGTCTCGCCGTCGAGCTCGGCGCCCGGGCGCTCCAACGCCAGCGGATTGGAGCAATAGGGACAGCCGAGCGGGCAGCGATGAGTGAGCTCGACCAAGAGCCCGATCGGCGGCGCGGGCGGGGACGGGGCATGGGCGTTCATGTTTCGAGCACTCTCTTCATCTTGAGGTCGGCGAGCATGGCGAGGACGTCCTTTTCGATCACGGCCGGCGGCGCATTATAACGCTCTGCGAGCTCGGCGACGATCGTCGCCAAATCGCGCTCGCCGTCGCAGAGCTCAAGCACCGCTGCTGCGGTCGCATCGACCTCGAAGATGCGCTCCGGCGCGAGCAGCGTCCAGCGCGCGCGCACGTCGTCATGCTTGAGCTTGACGCCCCTGGGCAGGCGGGGCCGCGAGCGAGCATCGAGTCCCACAGGCGTTGTCATGAGCTTGGCCGAAAAGCGCCGGGCGGTATCGCGCCCGTGACATAGGCCTGATGCAGCGCGTCGAGCTGCGCCCACAAGACGTCAGTCTTGAACTTGAGGGCGGCGAGCGCGCCGCGCTGCTCTTCGACCGTCCGCGCGTTGCGTTTAACGTAGTCGAGGGCGAATTGCGCGTCCTTCGGCGCCTGATCGAGCCGTCGCCGGAAATAGGCCACCACCTTCTCGTCGATGAAGTTGTAATTGGCGAGCATGCCGGCGATGCGGCGCTTGTGGATCGAGGGGGCGAAGAGTTCGGTCAAGCTGGACGCCACCGCCTCGATGAGCGGCCTCTCGCGCACGAAATGCACGTAAGCCTCGACCGCAAACTTGGTCGCCGGCAGCGCGCCTTCCTGCGAGATCACGTAATCGCGGTCGAGTCCCAGTCCGTCGCTGAGGATGAGCCAGCGCTCGATGCCGCCCTTGTCGTCGCCGTAGCCGTCGTGGTCGGTGACGCGGTGCAGCCACTCGCGCCGCAATTCGCGATCATCGCAACGGCCGATCAGCGACGCGTCCTTGCGCGGGATCGCCGCCTGGTAGACGTAGCGGTTGAGCGCCCACGCCTGGACCTGGCCCTTGTTGAGTTTGCCGTCGTGCAAAAGATCGTGAAACGGATGCAGGTCGTGATAGCGCTCGGGGCCGATGGCGCGCAGGGCGGCTTCCAGCCCCTCGGGGCTTAAGGGGTCTGACGGCGTATGCTTGTTCATGGGGCAACCTCCATTCCGTCGAACGCGACTTCCCAGCCGGCCGCCTTGACCTTTGCTTCTTCGGGCGACCCCTCGATGAGAATCGGGTTGGTGTTGTTGATGTGGATCAGGATGCGCCGCACGTGCGCGTGGCCGGCGAGCTCCTCGAGCGTTCCGCCCGGCCCAGAAACGGGCATGTGGCCCATGCGCCGGCCGGTCTTGTCGCCGAGGCCATTGACGATCATTTCGTCGTCGGCGAACAGCGTGCCGTCGAAGAACAGGACGTGGGCTTTAGCGAACCGCTTCTTGAGATCCTCCGTCACGCGGGCGCAGCCGGGCGCATAGGCGACCTTGCGGCCCGCCGCCTCGATGGCGACCCCGACCGTGCCTTCGCCGATTTCGTCGGTCTTGACCTCTTTCTCCTCGAGCCACAGCGGGACCTTGCCGGGAACCGGGAACAATTCGATCGTCAACCCCGGCAGCGGCTCGAACGGCTCGCCGAACCTTACGGCGCGGCGCGGGACAATGTCGCGGCCGACGACGTCGAAGATGCGGTTCGCGCCGATCGTGTCGAGCGTGACGGGCGTGCCCCAGATCGTGAACGGCTGGCGCTCGCGTAAGCTCAGCAGGCCCGCCGCGTGATCGACGTCGGTGTTGGTCAACAGCACTGCGGCGATCGGCGAATGGCGCCCCTCTCCTTTCGGCTGGAGCGCCGGCGTCGCCAGAATTTGCTGGCGCAGGTCGATCGATGCGTTGAGCAAGAGCCAGCTCGCTCCGTCCACGCTCACCGCCAGGCTCGATTGGGTGCGCGGCTTCACACGGCTATCGCCGTTCCAGGCGAGGCGGCACACCCGGCAGCCGCAGTTCCATTGCGGCACGCCGCCGCCGGCGCCCGAACCGAGCACGAACGCTCGCAGGCCTTGGGAGGAAGCGCTACTGGGGGACATAGTTGAATCTCGTGGACACGGGCGTAGAGCCGCCGGGAGGCGGCGGAAAATGAGCCGATTGGACCAGCGCGCGGGCCGCCGCGTCGAGATCCTCGTCGCCGGAGGAATGGGTGATTGCGAACGACGCGAGCGCGCCCGACGCGCCGATGGTGAAGGCGACTCCGACGACGCCTTTCGCTCCCCGCGCCCGCGCGGCCGGCGGATAGAACAGGCGGCTGCGGATCGCCGCGATGATCTCTGAATTGTAAGCCGATTGCGACGCCGCGCTGGCGGCGGGAGCCGGCGGGCTCGTCGACGCTTCCGTCCGCGTCGTCTCAAGGGAAGCAGTCTTCTGCGCCGGCGCGGGCCGAGGCTTGGGCTGCGCAGTCACGGGTTTTGGCTGAACGAGCTTGGGCGCCGGCTTCGGCGGCGGCTCAACCCGCGGCGGAGGCGGCGGAAGCTTCGGCGGCTCGAGTTCGACCGGAGCCGGGGGCGGCGGCGGCGTTTCGGGCGGCGGAAGAGGCTGCGGCTCCGGCGGCGTGGGTTCGGGCGGCGGCGCCTCGGCGACAGGCGGAGTGGGTTCCGGCGGCGGCGCTTCGACGACGGGCGGAGCGGGTTCGGGCGGCGGCGCTTCGGCGACCGGCGGCGCGGGTTCGGGCGGCGGCGCCTCGGCGACCGGCGGGACGGGCTCCGGCGGCGGCGGCGCGGCGTCCTCAAGGGGCGGCGGAGGAAGAGCTTCAGGCTCCTTCGGCGCTTCGGGGGGAGGCGCTTCCGGCTGGATGTCGACCATCACGTCCTGCGGCGGCTCGGGCGGCTTCGGCGCCAATTGGGGCAGCGTCAAGAGCGCGGCGGCGTGGAGGGCGACGACCAATGCGATGACGGCCGGGCGCAGCCAGGCTGGACGGAAAGTCGGCGGTTCGAAGACCCGCCCGCCCAGCGTCGAGTCGGTCACGGCTTCGGCGTCGAGTCGGGGGAATTAGCGGAGCGTCGCCCGCTGGAAACGATGGCGATGCGGGTCACGCCGTTCGCGGCAAGGTCGTCCATCACCGAGACGACGTCGCCGTAGGCGGCCTCCTTGTCGCCGCGCAACTGGACGACGCCGTTGGACTCTGGGAGCTTGCCCTTGACCATCGCCGCCAGCGCGTCGCGCGACACCGGGTCTTTTCCGACCGACACGGCGCCGTCCTTGGCGACGACGACGACCACCGGGTCCTTGGCTTCAAGCGGGGTCGCGGTGCGCGCGCTCGGCAAATTGACCTTGATGCCGGTCGCGAGCATCGGCGCCGTCACCATGAAGATGATCAGCAGCACCAGCATCACGTCGACGAGCGGCGTGACGTTGATCTCGGCCAATGGCTGATAGAGGCCTTCGCCGATCTTGCGTGGGCTCATCGCCATCAGGGCGTCTCCGCGCGTCGTCGCGGCGCATCGTCGCGCGCGACTTCGGCCGGGCGCGAAAGCAGCGCGAGCGCGCGCTCCTCGACGAACGAGGCCATCTCCTGCCCGAGCCGGGCGAAGGCCGCGCCGATGCGGTTATAGCCGATCGAGGCGGGAATAGCCGCCGCCAGGCCGTACGCCGTCGCGGCGAGCGACTCGGCGATGCCGGGCGCGACGGTGGCGAGACTCGTGTCTTGCGCCTGGGAAATGGCGGCGAAGCTGGACATGATGCCCCAGACGGTGCCGAACAGGCCGACAAACGGCGCGACTGAGGATATGACCGCGAGATTGGGCAGCCCGCCCTCGGATCGCATCAGAAGCTCGCGCGCGGCGCGCGCCATCGCGTCCGAGATGCGCGCCCTTAAGTCGCCGACCGTCTCGCCCGGAATACGGCGGCGCACCTCGTCATCGCCCGCGATTGCGACGCCGGCGAGCGATTTCGGCAGGGCGCCGCCGGCGCGCGCTTCACGAACGGCGCGGCGAATGCGCGCGACCGTAATCACGCCCTCGATGATCAGCACCCAGCACCACAGAGAGGCGACGAACAGTATGGCCATAACGGCTTTGCCCACGAGGCCCGCCTCGAGAAACAGCCCGACCGGAGATAGGTCCATTCCCTGCATGCCGTCCGCCTCGTTTCTCACCCTCTCGCGCGTCTTTTGCGCGGCGCATCGTAGAGGTCAGCGCCCGCGCAACAAACGCATCGGCAGACGGCCCGCATGCGTGCGAGCTTCCTTCGCGTCCACCGTTCCATCGCCATCCTTATCAGCGCGTTTGAAGGCGAACTCGACGTAATTGAGATATTCGTCCTTGGTGAGCGTCTTGTCGTTGTCAGGATCGGCGATCACCCAGTCCTCTTCGGGAACGCGGCCTCTAAGCTCGGCGCGATCGAGCGTGCCATCGTGATTGGCGTCGAGCTTGTCGAAAGCCGAGCTGGCCGCCGCCTTCGCTTCATTCAGGTCGATCGTGCCGTCGCTGTCCGTATCGATCCCGCTGAACACTGACGCCGCGAGCGAGGGCGAGAGAGCGAACGTCAAAGCCGACGCCATGAGCAGGGTTCTTCGTTCGATGAACTTCATCACAATCTCCGCGTTTCGCGCCCGTCGCTTGTCTTTATGCGCGTCACAGTGTGAGCCGCAACCCCCCGTAGATAGCGAAGGGCTTGCCCGGCCCGAGGCTCGTTGGATTGGTGAGGTAGGGCGCTGCGTTGGGCAGCGCGCCAGTGTTGAACAGAGCGCCAGCGGTATAATAGCGCTGATCGAACAGGTTTTGGACGAGGCCATAGATCTGCAATTGCTTGCCGATCTGGTAGGAGGTGTGGACGCCGAAGATGGCATAGCCAGGGACTTGGGGAAGCGCTCCGTTCTCATTGCCGAGGATGACCTGGCCTGACGCCGCGACCAGGTCGGCCCCGACCTTCCACCTGTCTGTGACGCTATAGTCGACGCCCACCTTCACCGTATTCTTTGGAATGCCCGCGATCGGTGTCCCATTTGTGATGGGAATGAAACCGCTCGCGTCGGCCGAGGGATTGAACGGCGACGGCTCCTCGAAGGTCGTGAGATAGACGGCGTCGATATAGGTGTAGTTGGCGTAAGCCGTCCACCGGTCGCCGGTCCACTGGACGCTGGCCTCCGCCCCCTGGCGCAGGGTCGTCCCGACGTTGGCGTAGTAGCCGTAGCCAGTAACAGCGCTCTGCAGCGGCAGGATGTCGTTGGCGAGCGTCGTGCGGAAGAGACCCGCCGACCATTGCAGCTTGCCATACTGGCCGAAGTCGTTCTGCCCGCGGAAGCCCGCCTCCAAGGTCTGACCGACGACCTGTTGAAGTTTCGGGTCCGAGACGAGAAAATTGTCAATGATGCATGGGTGGGTGGGATCGGCGCAACCGAGCTCGAGCGGCGTCGGCGCGCGATTGGACATCGCATATCCCGCATAGAAGTTGACGTTGGGCGTGATCTTGTAGGTCAGGCCGACAGTCGGATTGAGGTGGAAGAAGGTCGAGTAGCCGTTGAGGAGGGTGCCGTTCGCGCCCTCGAGATTGATCCCAGCGAAATTGAAACGTCCGCCGCCGGTCAGCGTCAGGCGGTCGGTCGCGTTGAACGTGTCGAGCGCGTAGAGGCCCGCGTACGTGTTGTTCGCATTGACCGCGACCGGCGCCAGAAAGCTGTCAGGCTCGTCGATCAGGTAGGGGTAGGGGATGATTGGGAACGACGTGTTGTTGTCGTTGAAGAATGTGCCGAACTGGCTATTGCCGGTGAAGCGCGTCCAGCCGTAGTCGAGCGACGCGCCGAGCGTGAAAGTGTTGTCGTGGCCGAAAATCTTGTCCGTGTCGACGGCCTGCAAGCTCGCGCCAACCGAACGCGATTGGGTCCAATTGCGATCGATCTCGGCGAGATCGAGCGTCCCATTCTGCGAGATGTCGGGGATGATTCCGCCGAACGTGTCATGCGCCGGGCTCCCGTTCACGCACGAAAACGGCGGACAAGGGGTCAGGCTGGTCGGGTTGCCGTCGACATGCGCCTGATTGAAGGCGCGGAAGTAGGCGCCGGCTTGGAAGCTCAGCGTGGGCGAATACGCGTAGGCGCCGGTCCAAGAGAGCATCGCCATCTTGTTATAGGTCGTCTGGGGAACGGTGTAGACGCTGCTCCAATTGTTCTGCAGTAGCTGGATCGGCGCGGTTGCAGAGGCGCCGAACTGTGTGTCCCCCGCGGTGAGTTGCAGGTGCGACTCAAACCCGTTCGCCTTGTAGCCGACGTCGCCGTAGAAGTTGGTCAGCTGCGACGCGCCGTCGACGCGCCAACTGCCGTCATTGATCTGCGTGGCGGCCAAATAGACCGAATAGGCGCCGACCTGCTTGCCGTACTGAAGTTCCTCTTGCGCGCGGTAGAACGAGCCGCCGCGAAGATCGGCTTCGAAGCCCTGCCAGGTGAAGCCGTTCTTCATCGTCACGTTGAGCGCGCCGCCGAGCGCGTTGAGGCCGAAGATCGGGTTTCCGGCGACAATCGCCATCTTGTCGATCGCGTTCTCTGGAATGAGATCCCAGTTGACCGTGTCGCCGAACGCCTCGTTGATGCGGACGCCGTTCTGATAGACGGCGAGGCCGATCGGCGTTCCGCTGACCGGCGTCGCGTCGAAGCCGCGATAGCTGATGTCTGGCTGGAAGTCGTTGCCCGACACGTTGCCGACGGTGACGCCCGGCGTCGAACGCGCCAGCGTGTCGGGGAGCGTCGTATCGTTGAAGGTTTGAATGTCTTGTGCGCCCGTCTGCCAGACAGCGAAGGGAGATTTCGCAACGTCGATCTCGCCGCCGCCGAGCGGCGTGGTTGCGACGACGTCGAAGGTGGGAAGCTCGATCGTCTCCGCGCTAGCGTGCGTTATCGCCGCCGCAAACAATGCGGCGCAGAGCGAACCGCAGCCCGTCAAACGCGCCATACGCGCCCTCCTCCCCCTGCTGCCCAGCATCAGTTCTTTAAATAGCGCCGCGGGCCGACTCTCCGGGAGGTCAAAGAGGCGCGCAAAATCTCGAACGCCGGCCCACGATGGCGACAGGATAGCTCGGCCGCCCATCGCGGCTCATTTCAATTATTCGAAAATTTCCGGGCGTCAATTCCTGAATCGGCCGGGAGCGTTTCCCGACCGTTGCGCCAACCACCGGCGCCGACAGTCGCGGCCTGAGGCGACAGACCGCGTGCGGGCGCGCCCTTCTCCCCTTGCGGGAGAAGGTGGCGGGCGAAGCCCGCCGGATGAGGGGGTCGCGCGCAGCGCGACGGCTTCGCGAAGCTCCTCTAAGGCCGCCAGGAACCTCTTGAGCCCCTAGGCCCCGAGCGCCACGTTTTTCAGCGGCAGCGAGCGGATGCGCTTGCCCGTCGCGGCGAAGACGGCGTTGGCTATCGCCGGCGCGATCGGCGGGGTGCCGGGCTCGCCGAGCCCGCCCCACTTGTCGCCGCCCGATAGGGCGAAATGGGTCTCGATCACCGGCGCGTCGGCCATGCGCGCGATCGGATAGGAGTCGAAATTGCCCTGCTCGACGCGGCCCTGCTTGATCGTTATCTCGCCGAACAGCGCCGCCGTCAGGCCGTAGAGCACGGCGCTCTCGATCTGCATGGCGGCGGTCAGCGGATTGACGAGGTGGCCGCAGTCGACGCAGGCGACCACCCGCTGGACCCTGACCTCGCCGCTGTCGCTGACCGCAACCTCGGCGATCTCGCCGACGATCGTGCCGAAGGCCTCGTGGATCGCCATGCCCCGCCCGACCCCCTTCGGCAGCGGCTTGCCCCAGTCGCCCTTGTCCGCGAGCTTGTCGATGACGGCGAGGAAATCGGGCCTGCCTTGGAGGAGGGCGCGCCGGTATTCGAGCGGATCGCGCCCCGCCGCATGGGCGATCTCATCGATGAAGCTTTCGACCGCGAAGGCGTTCTGCGACGAGCCGACCGAGCGCCAGAACATGACCGGCACATGGGTGTTCTTGAGGTTGACGCCGACGTGAAGCGCGCCGGCGCGATAAGGACAGTTGGCGAGGCCTTCGACCGCCTGGCGTTCGACCCCGTCCTTGACCTCGCCCCAGCCGAGCGAGCGGGTGATCGAGCCGACCGCGGTTGAGAATTCGAAGCCGGCGGGCGAGCCGTCTCCGCTAAGCGCGGCGCGCATCCTGAGCGCGGCCTGCGGACGGTAGCGATCCGACCGGATGTCCTCCTCGCGCGTCCAGATCAGCTTGATCGGGCGGCCCAGGGCTTTCGAGACCTCGACCGCCTGGGTCAGTTCGTCGTTGACCGCGCGCCTGCCGAATCCGCCGCCGAGGAAGCAATTGTGGACGAACACGGCCTTCGGATCGACCCCGCCCGCCTTGGCCGCGAGCGCGAGCGCCGACTCGGGGGATTGCGTGCCCATCCAGACGTCGATGCGGTCTCCCCGCCAATGCGCCGTCGCGTTCAGCGGCTCCATCGGCGCGTGCGCCAGATAGGGAACCTCATAGACCGCCTCCACCAGTTTCGCGGGCGAGGCGAAGGCCGCGTCCACGTCGCCGTAGCCGCCGCCATTGGCGAGCGGCCCATCGAGCGCGGCGTGATATTCGGCGCGGAACTCGCCGCTGTCCGTCGACGCGGCCGGGCCGAAATCCCACACGATGGGCATCGCCTTGAGCGCCTCCTTGGCGCGCCAGAAATTGTCGGCGACGACCGCCACGCCGTTGGTCACCGGCACGGCGGCGATGACCCCGCGACGGCCGGAGATCGCGGAAAAATCGTAGGATTTGAGCTTGCCGCCGAACACCGGGCAATTGGCGGCGGCGGCGTAGGCCATGTTCGGCAGGCGGGTGTCGATGCCGAAGCGCGCCGCGCCCGTGACCTTGAGCGGCGTGTCGATGCGCTTGAGGCCCGCGCCGATGAGCTTGAACTGATCGGGCGTTTTGATCGCGGGCTCGATCGCCAGCGCGACCTTCGCGGCGTCCGCCGCGAGTTCGCCGTAGGTCGCCGAGCGCCCGGAGGCCTCGTTGCGTACGAGGCCGCCGCTCGCGACGCACGCGGCCGGCTCGACGCCCCATCTCACCGCCGCCGCCGCGACCAGCCGCGCGCGGGCCGAGGCGCCCGCCTGCTGCAGATAGACGCGCGAGCCGCGGATCGACCGGGAGCCGCCGGTGCCCATCGATTGATAGACATTGTTGTCGATGAGGTTGCGGTGGCCCGAGGCGTACTCGACCTTCACCTTCGCGAAGTCGCATTCCAATTCCTCGGCGAGGATCATCGCCAGCGACGTCAGCACGCCCTGCCCCATCTCCGATTTGGGCACGCGCAGCCTAATCGAGCTGTCGGGGTCGATGACGACGAAGGCGTTGACCTCGTCGGGCGTCTTGCCGGTCTCCGGGCTCCAGGGTTCGCCGGCGAGACTGGTCGCACCCGCGAACTCGGGCGCGAAAGCCGCGATCATGAGGCCGCCGGCGGCCGAGAGACTCGCCTGAATGAAGAAGCGGCGGGAGAGGATCATGGTCATCGCTGTCTCCCTCAAATCTTGGCGAGCTCGGCGGCGCGGTGCACCGCGGCGCGCATGCGCGGATAGGTCCCGCAGCGGCAGATATTGGACATCTCCGCATCGATGTCGGCGTCGCTCGGGTTGGGATTGTGCGCGATGAGCGCGACCGCGGCCATGATCTGCCCCGATTGACAATAGCCGCATTGCGGCGCGTCGGCCTCGATCCAGGCCCTTTGCACGGCGTGCAGCCCCTTCTCGCCCAGGCCCTCGATGGTCAGGATCGTCTTGCCCGCCGCGTCGCTGACCGGCGTTATGCATGATCGCGTCGCCTGGCCGTCAATCAACACGGTGCAGGCCCCGCAGAGTCCCGCCCCGCAGCCGAACTTCGTCCCGACCAGGCCCAGTTCGTCACGCAACGCCCACAAAAGGGGCATCTCCGGCTCGACATCAACCGCGATATTCCGTCCATTAACGACAAGAAGGGCCATGGTCCTCAAGCCTCCGATCCCGCCTGCTGCAGCGGGGCTGCGCCGATTGAAGCGCACGAGTGAGGCGGATTGTGGCGCGCGCACGATCAAATGGGCGAGAGCGACGAATATTCTACCGTGTACCGGTCCGGCGCAAGCCGGGTTGACGCTTGAGGCGACCAGAGCAATCCCGCATCGTTATAGTCATGATAGTCATGCCCAACGATTGGTCACGAATGTGTCTCCTCGCCTCTCCCTCCTCCGAGTCCGGCCGCTCGCCGGAAACCGCGCGCGCGGCTGGCTTACGGCGGGCCCGTTCCGCTTCCCTTGCGCGCTCGGCCCCTCTGGAATCGTCCGGATCAAGCGCGAGGGCGATCGGGGGACCCCGGCCGGGCGATTCAGGCTCTTGTGGGGCTATTACCGGCCAGACCGTCCGCGACCGCGCGCCGCGGGCGTGCCGCTGAAGGCCATGCGCCGCGACCAGGGCTGGTGCGAGGACCCGTCGAGCCCGCGTTACAATCGCCCCGTGCGCCTGCCCGCCGCCGGTTGCACGGACCGGATGTGGCGCGACGACCATCTCTACGACCTGACCTTCGTGCTCGACCAGAATTATTCGCGGCGCGCCAAGGGTGGCGGCAGCGCGATTTTCTTCCACCTCGCGCGGCCCGGATTGACCCCCACGGCCGGCTGCGTCGCGATTTCGCCATCGGACATGCGCAAGCTCGCCCCGCGGCTTGCGCGCGGCGCCGTCATGGCGATCGGGTAGAGCGCGGCGCGCTCGGCCGGCGTTGGCGTCGCGAGTGACAGGGGGTCTTTGAACGGCCAAAGCTGTCGGCGATGACGGCCACCTCAAATTGCGCCATGCTGCGCCCGCGCCTCCTACGCCACGGGATTTGACCTTTGAGACCTTTCTCTCTCGCCGCCTTCGCCTTCCTTTGCCTCGCGCCGGCCGCAGCCAGCGCCGACCCGGCGCCGATCATCTCCCCCTTCGCCACGGCTCGGCCGGTCATCGCGAGA
>Ga0209040_10003471_pt1 | contig 12114 bp, 10 predicted proteins | sample BogFormECP12_OM3_FD_188240 | JGI IMG/M metagenome (GOLD analysis project Ga0209040, IMG submission 188240) | Bog forest soil microbial communities from Calvert Island, British Columbia, Canada - ECP12_OM3 (SPAdes) (version 2) | ecosystem: Environmental > Aquatic > Freshwater > Wetlands > Bog ... | reverse complement strand
GCAACGCATCTCGCCGCATTGGGCCGACATGTTGCGGCTCACCGGCTCACTCTTGCTGGGGCGCGTGCCGGCAACTGGCATCATGCGAACGCCTCAGGTCGGCGATAATCCGACGCGGCTCGCGCAAGCCGTCGCAGAATTCGGCCGGATCGACAACCAAAACCCCAAATTCTTATCTTACTATCTGGGAACGGCGCCCCGGAACGATCGGCCCACGCCGGCCCCTACAAATAATCCAATCGGGTGATTTCTTTTCAGAATAACACTTGATACCATGCAGCGCCATGGACAACGCCCCACGCGCGCGCCATCGGCGCTCATCTCCCGCGATTCTCACCTGCGCGGCAACCTTCTGTCTCATTTTCGCGGCAACCAGCATTCACTCTCAACAGACGACATGGACCGGCGCTACCGGTTCCTGGTTTGACGCCGGAAACTGGTCCAATGGCGTGCCTACCCCCGGAACCGTCGCAGCGTCAGTTGCAGTAATCGATAATAGTGGCACCGCGCAGGTCATTGCGCCAGGCGCTGCAGCCGCGAACCAGCTGCTCCTCGGAGCAACAATTAATGCCGACACCGAAGCCATCGAGCCGAGTGGATCAGGTAGCGTGATCGTGAACGGAACCGGGGCTACGCTCACTCTCCGACCAAACGTGCCTTCACTCGAGGTGGTCCAAGGCACGGTAACCGTCGAAAACGGGGGAAGTTTGGATACCAGTTCAACTGCGGTCGGGACCGTTACTCCCACTGGCACGCCGCCTCCCAGCCCGGCTGAATCGATCACAATCGAGGGCGCCGGCTCGAAATGGACGGAAAATGGTACACTGGTTATCGGGACAGCTACCGGGTTGCCAGCTCTAGCCACGGTGACCATCAGCGATGGAGCGTCGTTCGTTGGGGCGCAGCCGGTGACAATTGGATTTGCTGGGCAACTCGAAATCGGGACCGGTGGTCTCGCTGGTACATTCGTTGCCCCATCGATCATCAACGACGGCTTAATCAGCTTTAATTTTACCGACAGCACAACGCTTACCGCCGCCGTTTCCGGTACCGGTTTCATCCAGAACATAGGGCCGGGTACGCTGACTCTTGCGGGTATCAACTCTTATTCGGGTGGGACTTTTGTCGGCGATGGTATCGTGGTTGCCGCCGCGAACAGCGCTCTGGGTACTAGCTTTGTTGATGTCTCCGGTGCGACGAGCGTGCTACAGATCAATCCGGGAACTTCGCAGACCAACTTCGTTACGCTGAGTGCAGGCGCTACCCTGGTTAATTTCGGATCGCTCTTGGCGCCGGCAACGGAAGGAACATCGTCGACCGTTACGGTGTCCAGCGATGGCACGGTCACGAACGAGTCCGGGGGTTCCATTCAAAATCCAAATGCGGGTGGCGTTGCCATTCAAGGAGTGACCGCGGCCTCGCTTGACCAGGTTACCATCACGAATGCGGGTACGATCGCCGGCACGATAGGAATTCAACTGCTGGACGGCGTCGCCGGCAACATCACAAACACGAGTACGGGAGTCATCACCGGAACGGGCGGAACGGCGATCGATGCTTCCGCCGGCGGAACCGTAACATTTTCTAACGCCGGGCACATTAACGGCAGTGTCATCCTGGCTGATCTCCCGAATACGGTGAGGCTCTTCACGGGCGGGAGCATCGCTGGAAGTCTCGATCTGGGCAGCCCGACTTTAGCGAGTTTGATCTTCGACGGCGCAGGTACACAGCTACTCAGCCAGGCTGTGACCGGCACCGTTACTAACTTCAATTCCGTGACGAAGCAAGGGACGGGCACCTGGACAATTGACGCGGATCTAGTGTACACCGGTGGCACCACTATCAGTGCCGGGACGCTCCAGCTGGGGAACGGCGGCACGATCGGAAGCATCCCTGGGAATGTCACTGATAACGGAATTCTGGCCTTTGACCGGAGCGATACAGTGACCTTTGCCGGAGTGATCAGTGGAACTGGTGCTGTTAGCCAAAACGGTGCCGGCACGGTCACGCTGACGGCTGCTAATTCGTACAGCGGCGGCACGAATTTCAATGCCGGCATCCTGGCAGTAACGAGCGACGGCAATCTGGGGACCGGGGCACTCAGCTTTAACGGCGGCACGCTCGAAGCGCTTGCGGCCGGCGGTGGGATCACTTCAAGCAAAGCGGTGACGCTCAATGCGGGCGGCGGGACGTTTTTAGCTGATAGCGGCACCACGTCGACCTTGAGCGGATCGATCAATGGTGTGGGTTCCCTCACCAAGAACGGCACGGGGACATTGATCTTGACCGGTGCCAACACCTACAGCGGCGACACAAACGTAGCGTTGGGAACACTCCAAGCCGGCTCATCGACAGCGTTGAGTGCCAATTCAGCGTTCAGCGTAATTTCATTGCTGGATCTGCATGGGTTCAACAACACGATCGGTTCGCTCTCCGGAACTGGGGTGGTCATTAACAACGGTGGAAGTCCGGCAACATTGACCGTCGGTGGTAACAACACTAACACCACGTTCAGTGGAAGCTTGACCGACGGGTCTAACAGCCTTGCATTTACGAAAACCGGGCTTGGAGTGATGATCCTAGCCGGTGGCAACACCTACACCGGCGGCACGACAATCAACGCCGGAACGCTGGAAATCGGCAACGGCGGAACCAGTGGAAGTATAGCTGGCAATATCAACGATAACGCGACCGTTGCTTTTAATCGCAGCGACTCCGTCACCTTCGGCGGCGTAATCAGCGGGACCGGCGCCCTGGTACAGATGGGTTCCGGTACGCTCACTCTAACCGCGGACAACAGCTACGGTGGCAGTACTACGATCAATACGGGATCTACCCTCCAGCTCGGAAACGGCGGCACAACAGGCAGCATCGTTGGCAATGTAACTGACAACGGTACGTTAGCTTTGAACCGCAGTGACACGGTAACGTTCGGAGGCGTCGTTAGCGGAGCGGGCAACCTGGTTCAACTCGGTACCGGGACCACCATCTTAACGGGAAACAACACCTACACCGGTAGTACAAAAATCAACGCTGGAACGCTGCAAATCGGCAATGGCGGAACCAGTGGAAGTATAGCCGGCAATGTCAGCGATAACGCGACCTTTGCTTTCAATCGCAGCGACTCCATCACCTTCGGCGGCGTAATCAGCGGGACCGGCGCCCTGGTACAGATGGGTTCCGGTACGCTCACTCTCACCGCTGATAACAGCTACGGCGGCGGTACTACGATCAATACGGGATCTACCCTCCAGCTCGGAAATGGCGGCACAACAGGCAGCATCGTTGGCAATGTGACTGACAACGGTTCGCTGAAATTCAACCGCTCGGACAATGTGACCTTTAACGCGATAATCAGCGGATCGGGCAACCTCGCCCAGAACGGTTCGGGGACAACTATCCTCGGGGGCGCCAATACCTATTCGGGCGGTACCATCATCAACAATGGCACACTTTTAGTGAACAACTCCCAGGCTTTGGGTCTGGGAAACGTGGTAGTAAACGGTGGCGTTCTTGGAGCCGACCCACAGCCGATCAACGTAAAGGGTAATTACACCCAGAACGCTGGCGGCACGTTGCGCGTCGAAATCGCAGGCCTCGCCGCGAGCCAGCACGACCTGCTTGCAGTGAATGGACACGCCAGCCTCGCCGGCACGCTCCAGCTTATCGGTGTGGGTGGCTTCACGCTCCATGTCGGTAATCAGGTCACATTCCTCACTGCAAATGGCGGGGTGAGCGGGACGTTCGGCACGGTTCAAAATCAGATCGCCACCGGTACCCTTGTGAAAGCCCAAGTCGTTGATCTTCCAAACGCCGTCGTGCTCGAAGGGACGCAGGGCTCTTTCGTGGAGGGCGCCTGCAATCCGAACTCCGTAGCGGTAGCCCAAGCACTGGACAGCGCGGTTGGCGACCCGCGAGGGTCAACCCTGATCGCCTTCCTTGACGGCGAGCCGCTCAACAAACTTTGCAGCGATTTCACCCTAATCGCGCCCGAAGAGCTAGCATCGATCTTTAACATTGGCGTCTCACTCGCAAACGTGCAGACCGCCAATCTGATCCGGCGTATGGAGGACATCCGCGCGGGCAGCACCGGCTTCAGCGCAGCGGGCTTCACGTTGAACGGCAGCACGCCGAGCGTCAGCGGTGGCCTTGCCGGTGTAAGCGGGCCCGAGGGCAAGAGCGGCCCGTCCGTGATGACGCCAACACCAGAGAACCGCTGGGGTTTTTGGATCACGGGCATCGGCGAGTTCACAAATGTCGACAGCACCGACAATGCGGCCGGCTATTATCTCCAAACCGGAGGGCTGACCCTCGGTGTCGATTATCGTGTTTCCTCGTTTTTCGCGATTGGTCTAACCGCCGGCTACGCCCACACTGGCGCCGATCTCGCCAACGGTGGCAACCTTAACGTCAATGGCGGGACCTTCGGTCTCTACGCCACGGCGTTCGGCAGCGGATTCTACCTGGACGCCGCTGTAACAGGGGGCCCGAGCGGATACGACACACACCGGACAGCGCTCCTCGGCAGCGCTAACGGAAGCACCGATGGCGGCAACCTTAGCGTTCTCGTCGCCGCCGGCTACGACTGGAAAAAGGGCGGCCTGAGTATTGGTCCGACGGCGAATTTCCAATATACCTACGTCGGCCTCAGCGGCTTTACCGAAAGCGGTTCGATTGCGCCGCTAAATTTCCCCGATCAAAACTCAGAATCTGAGCGCACGGCATTCGGGATTAAAGCTTCCTACGAATGGAAATTGGGTCGCGTCATCATAAAACCGGAAATCAGCCTCGCCTGGCAGCACGAATATGGCGATCAAGCCTACTCGATTATTTCCAGCTTCGCGAGCGGCGCCGGCAACAGCTTTACCGTCAACGGGGCGCAGATTGGCCGCGACAGTCTGCTTGTCGGCGCTGGTGCTGCTGTTCTATTGAGCGAACGCATTTCCATCTACGCCTACTACGATGGTGAACTAGGCCGCACCAACTACCAATCCAACAGCGTGTCCGCAGGCGTCCGCGTGACATTTTAAGCTGAAGCAATCTAAACGGAGGAAGTAAACGGCAGGGCGGGTTGGCGCGGGCGTGCGCCGCCATTTTGTGTAGTCGCTGGCGTTGCCGAGGCTCGGCCGCATAGCGGTTAGGCAGAGCCGATTTGCGCGCATTGCCGCCAGCTTCGTCCAACATGTAGAACAGAACACGCCACCATTCGCTTGTATCCTTACCAGTTCACTCGGATCTTGATCCAAACGGTAAACGCCTCCGATTACCAGAAAGTGTACGCCGGCTTCATTGACCGCACCCTCTCCTTACTCGCAATCGTTCCCATAATCGTCCTCGTCCTCGAATTTTCTTCTGCGTGTCGGTTCTAACAAGCAGCGATAGCATCTCCGAGGGTAAGAGCGGCCCGTCCGTGATGACGCCAACGCCAGAGAACCGCTGGGGGGTTTGGGTCACGGGCATCGGCGAGTTCACAAATGTCGACAGCACCAACGATGCGGCCGGCTATTACCTCCAAACCGGAGGGCTGACCCTCGGTGTCGATTATCGTGTTTCCCCGTATTTCGCGATTGGCCTAACTGCCGGCTACGACTGGAAAAAGCGCGGCCTGAGCATTGGTCCGGTAAAAAAGTCAATGTAGGTTTCGGTGACTTCGGGGCCGGCGGCAGCGAGAAGCTCCGGGATCCAAGGCCTTAGAAGCGCGGGTAACGATTGAAAATTCAGCCTTTGGAACGAGTTCCATAAAGGAGGTTGGACTAAACCGCTACGCGGTATGCAGTAAGGCTACGTTGCAAAGCTAACCGTCGAAAGCGTAGAAAGTTAGTTATATCGAACTGCACTCATTCCCGACGTCAGCGCCGTTGCGAGCGGATGGAAAAGCTGTTTGCAGGTCCTGAAAGGGGTCGGTCATGAATGGCGCGAAGATAAGGAGATTTTGAGATAGTTGCTTTGATCGATTTACCCTCTCTATCGTCATTGAGTCAGGGCACGTTTTCCTAAGCGCCGAAGGCGCAAAAAGACTACAGCCTGGGCTGACAGGCCCAGGAATACACGTTTGGTTGATGAGGTTCCTGGGCCTTGTCAGCCCAGGCTGTAGTCTTTTGGCGCGCCATCAGTAACATTAGGCGATCGAGAAACGTCCAGAGTATTTTTCCCTTCCGGTGGATCCAAAACGACATACCCATCGCCAGGCATTGGCCCTGTTGGATCCAAGGTGCTGTGGTGGTTCCTCTTTGCTGTAACGCAAATCAAACAAGACCGTCTGCCCGGCATTTCCCGCCTCAGGATTGATCACGTTGTGAATTTTTATCGGACAACCGGTTCCACCAGACGCGTATAAGAACTGACCGCTGACAGCATTCGCCGCGCTGCTGCTTCACTTCGCGACGTTCGGCTGCTTGCGGTGGTTTCAAAAAAGGAGGCTGACGCAGCGCCAACTTCCTTTAAAAGTGTACCCGCGGCTCAAACGCACTGTCGCCGACATTAAGCACTTTGCCGCGCCACGTCCAGTGCCGCGCTCCCATTTCTCTGCATTACAGCAGTGTTCGTCAATTCTTCATCAATTTTACTTGCGGGCCATCCCCTCACAAAACATTCTACCCACTTGATTGGCAATTGAAAATTCTTCGGGGAGCGCGTGGTGATATACAGCCTGACAGAAACCGGTTCTTATTCAGGAAAACTCAACAGAAGCGAAGCTGAAACCTGCCGACTCGACGACATTAGAATCGTATTCATCGCTGGAATGCCGCGAAGCGGATCGACATTTTCTTTCAACGTGGCGCGTGACGTTTTGCGGGCGCGCGGATCTGTCTACCAGGAAGCGCCCCCTAACATCTCACAAGAACTGGCCCAGAAACGTCCGACCGAGATAACGGCAACCCAGGAGGCACAATTCGGCACCAAGATCCGCACGGACGTATTCATCGGAAACGTCAAAGTAGTTGATCCTCAGTTCACGCTGACCTCCGATCGATTGACAGTTCACCTGAACCGAGACGAAGACGGGGGTGGACTGAATGAGGCAGAAGCGCAAGGGAACGTGGTGATCGTTCAAGTGAATCAACCGGAAAACCCAGGGGCAACCGGCCAAGCCTGGAAGCACGCCGGCGCCGACCACGCGGACCGCAGCAGGCGGGCCGGCCGCCGGCCAGTCGCAACAGCCCACGACCTCAATTGGGAAAGCGGACAAAGCCTTGTACAAAGCGAAAGACGGCTCGGTTACTTTAACCGGCTGGCCGCAAATGACACAGGGCGGCAATACGCATGTCGTGACCGCGCATGGAGTGCGGATGGTGCTTTACAGAGACGGTAGAATGCAAACCTACGGTAGTACGAGACGTTGATTGAAGACAGAACGGCAACGAACAATCCCAATGCGAATGGCGCCCACTAGACTAGAAGTTGAGTCACCTTTGATAGACACAAGGCGGCGAATCGAAAAACCGGTTCTCCGCACGGACAAACTGGTCAAGATTTATGGTGGCCGGTCGGTGGTGAACGGAATCGATATACATGTCAACGAGGGTGAGATCGTTGGTTTGCTGGGGCCAAATGGCGCTGGTAAAACGACGACGTTTTATCTGATAGTTGGTTTAGTTCGGCCGAACGGTGGCCGAGTTTACTTCCAGGACCGTGACGTGACCGGGTTTGCGATGCATCGGAGAGCGCGCAAGGGAATGGGTTACCTTCCCCAGGAAGAGTCCATCTTCAGAAAACTCACCGTCGAACAAAATATCCTGGCCATCCTGGAGACTCTCCGGTTGTCTCGCAGGGAGCGTCACCGCCGCTGCGACGAGTTGCTCCGCCAATTTGGAATCGAAAATCTGGCTAAAAATCAGGCTCTGACGTTGAGCGGCGGTGAGAAACGTCGTCTGACGATCGCGAGGTCACTTGTCACCAATCCGAAACTGATGATGCTTGACGAGCCGTTCAGCGGCGTCGATCCGATCGCCGTGTCGGAGATTCAGCAGCATATCTCAAACCTTAGAAAATCGGGCTTAGCAATCTTGATAACGGATCACAACGTGCGCGAGACGTTGGAGATCGTGGACCGGGCTTATCTGATTTACGATGGAAGAGTCGAAAGCCAAGGTACCAGGGAGTTTTTGATTAACGACCCGATCAGCCTGCAGCTCTACCTCGGTGAACGCTTTCGAATGTAATCATAGCGGTGACGACCGAACTGCCAACCCGTTTGACTCAGGCAACGCTGCCCGCGAAACACGCGAAAGAACGCGAAAAGAGAATGGAAATTTTGAATGAGGAGATCACCTTCTGAATCTGTTCTCAAATTTTTCACGACTTTTAGCGTGTTTGGCGGGCCTGACTCAAGAGGAGAATCTCTACTGCGCGACCCGCTAGCAAGAGGCAAAGCCGGGAGGCTTCGCTTACGGCTCCGTGAACACCGTGGCCTCCGTGCGAGCCATTCTGCTTCAGGTTTTGAATTCCGTCGCATGCCGTTTGTCGGAACCGCGGACGGGCTAGCGGAAGTCCGATGATGGAATCCACCGCCGAGCTGGAGGCTTGCAAAACCCGCATGCATCTGCCCGAGGGCGTGGCCGCCTGCGGCTACATCCTCGACCCGCAAGAAGTCCAGCACCAGAAGCGGCGTCATGGCCCGCTCCAAGGGCGACAAGATCATCATTGCCTGGATAGCGGGTTCTCCCCTGCCCTGCTACGGCTGGCGTCGGAGGCATTTCTGCGTTTTAGGAAAAACGTGGATAGGGGAACCGTCCCTGGTTTGCTCGGGTTTAAAGAAGCAAAGCGGGACGCAGAGATTTTGCTCGCAGAATGCTGAGTGCGCCTGTTATTCGACGAGAATTTAAGCGTCCTGTCGGCAGCAGCGGCGCGAAGGAGTTCCCGATTTTATCGTTGAAATACTTTACCCAAACAACTAGGAGCTCGATCTCCACACAAAATGAAACCATCTACGCCCAAGAAGGCGTTGACGAATATTGGGTTATCGACCCGCAATCTAAGGAAATATCGATCTACCAGTTCGATGAAATCTCTAAGGATTTGTGAGCGATGCAGGCTGGTGTGGTTGTTTTGTGACACAAATCGGCTACTTTCTGCGCATGACCGAGACGCTCTCGATAAAGGTGCCTAAAGAGCTGAAGGCGTGACTCCGGGCCGCAGGCAAGAGTAGACATGCTAAACCCTCCGCGCTGGTGCGCGAGGCGCTCGAACTGGTGATTTCCGGTGCCGCGCCGAAGGGCAAGCCGTCGCTCTACGATCTGAGCAAAGATTTGTTCGCGGATCTCGGGCACGGCGGCCCGCGAGATTTATCCACCAACCGCAAGCACCTTGACGATCTCGGCAAATGAGCCGTCTCATCCTGGCCGATACTGGCCCGCTCGTTGCCTTGTTTCACCGAGAGGCACGCCTCACAGCTGGGCATTCGCTCGGTTTCAGGAATTCACAGAACCGTCGGTAACAAAGGTGAAGCGCTTCGGTCAACACAGCCTCGCATTCTGCGCAAAGTGTCACCGATACATTTTAGCCTGCTGGCTCTCTGGGAGCGAGAGATGGTTCGGATCAGATTTTCGGCTGAAAGTGAAAAGGACGCTATTTGGAAATTGCTGCGTCGCTTTGGCAGCGTGCCGATGTCTTTTGCGATGCCTGCCTCGTTCGGATGTCAGAAATCCATTCGGACTGCGCGATCTGGACGTTGGACAGCGATTTCCGCGTTTATCGCCGCAGTGGCCGCCAGTCGATCCCGTTGCTCATCCCCGATTGAGACGGATTTGATGGCCTCAACCGTCGGATTTCATATTGATTGAGTCTCGCACGGAGGCCACGGAGGCACGGAGGATTTCTTAGGATAGCTACCGTCACGCTTACAGAAAGACCGGTTGACCTCACAGGAGCGCAAATGGGTTTCAGCTCTGGAAATTGCGCGCCTTTGGAGAGAAGGGGTTGCGGGTTGAGGCATGCATTCGACCGAAAGGCACCCCGGGACCGGCCGCCGGACCAGTCGATTCAGCATCGCCGCGATTGCGCACGAGCATCTCCTCAGCAGAACGAACCCGGTCGTTCGAAACGCGTCTAATCGTCGTTCGTACTCGTCCTCGTCCTTATAGTCGGTCTTGGACGGTCGCAGCCAACTAGCCCTTCGAGGATGGAATTTCGTGATAATCCCAATGAAAGAGTACGTTCGGGTTATTGAATGGATCCGCGGTCTCCAGCAGGGATCCCCAGGTCTTGCGCATGTGACGCCATTCGCGATCAGCCCACTGCCGCTTAGCCGGATCGTTACTCTCTAGTCCACGCAATGCGCACCCCCGGAAGCCAGGTCTGCCCTTGACATCATGGTGGCCATGGTTAGCATCATGAAGCATGCGCACGACCATCTCCCTCGATGAAACTTTGCTGAAGCAGGCTCGCCAAGTCGCTTTAGACCGCGGAATCTCGCTGAACCAGCTCGTGGTCACCGCCCTGCGACTCGAGCTCTATCGGGCCGCCGAGGCGCCTCGAAAGAAAAAAATAACACTTCCCACCTTCCGCGGCCGCGGCCTCCGGCCCGGCGTTGACCTCGATGACAGCGCCAGCCTGGAAGATATCATGAATGAAGCTCCTTGATGTTAACGTCTTCGTTTACGCACATCGGGAGGATGCTCCGCAGCACAGCAGGTACCGAGCCTGGCTACAACAGCTCCTCGTCGGGGACGAGCCTTTTGCCGTGGCCGACCTGGTGCTTAGCGGTCTTTTGCGCGTCGTAACCCATCCGAAAATTTTCGATCCCCCCACCGATCTGGAATTGGCACTCAGATTCGTTGAAGCCGTCCGCCAGTCTGCAGACCGCGTCCTGGTTGCCCCCGGTCCCAAACATTGGTCGATCTTCGCAAGACTGTTGCGAGAATCGGGTTGTCGCGGAAATCTCATTCCCGACGCATTTCTAGCAGCTATTGCGATTGAATCGGGCTGCACTTGGATCACTACCGACCGCGACTATAGCCGGTTCAAGGATCTCAACTGGCGCCATCCATTGGACTAGCCCGAAAATCCCACAAGTCAAAGCGCTCGTGAGATTTTCGCGCTATAAAGCCGCTTAGGAAGCGGATGGCGGTCACCTGTCGAAACACAGAAACACATGCTAATCGGAGAAGAGCGAGTGAATTATCGTTGAGTTTGACCAGAAAGATCGCGCGCTCTCCGTTGAAGAGAAGCCCAGTCTGGCGCGCTCAAACTGGGCCGTCACTGGGCTCTACTTCTAGACGAGCAGATTATCGATATCGCTGCTAACCTCAAACCCTCCTGGCGCGGCGAACTGGAAATCACCGATGTCAACCGCGCATATCTTGAGCGAGGTCAGCTTGAAGTAAAGCGAATGGGTCGCGGGCTTGCCTGGTTCGACATGGGTACACACGACAGTCTGCTTGAGGCATCGGCCTTTGTGCAAACGCTTGAAGAACGCCAGGGTTTGCGGATCGCTTGTCCCGAAGAAGTCGCTTATACCCAGGGTTTGATGACCCATGTGAGCGATGCAGGCTGGTGTGGTTGTTTTGTGACACAAATCGGCTACTGCGGGCGATTATTTCTCAATATGGAGGACCCGAAACGCCCGCTTTGGAGCGGGAGATTTTCTTCCGAGCTCGGCGAATTTGTCCGCCAATGCCAGCGCTGCCGCAGCAGACTGCTTGTGCGCCTCGTAGAGATTGTCCGTACTGGACATTGTCGCTCTCGCCAAGCAACGTTTTTCCTCTTGAAGCAGGCTACCGATGACGACGATAAGCTCTGGCTCCGTCAGGGTCAGGGTAAAGGACCTCCGGTCGGGCGAAGGTAAATCAATGGCGTCACGAATTTCTGCTGAGCCGTTTTTCCGCTCTTGCTGGCGAATGTACATGAATCGCTTTGACGTGTGCCGCATATCAGCCTCCCGCGATATCGTTGAACGATGCGAAACTAATGCCCTGCAGGTGGCTGAGACATTGCTGGAATATTACAAGTCAGTCAGGGTCCGGCGTCGATCCGAAATGTCCGAGTCCTGGATGCCCAGAAGTAGATGTTGTGTCTCGGGCATCAGGATTAGGGAGGGACAACTTCGACCTCGCGGAATCATTGTGCGTCACCGCAACGGAGAGAAATTGCGTCCGCAGCCTGCAAGCAGCTCCC
>Ga0209040_10003470_pt1 | contig 12119 bp, 12 predicted proteins | sample BogFormECP12_OM3_FD_188240 | JGI IMG/M metagenome (GOLD analysis project Ga0209040, IMG submission 188240) | Bog forest soil microbial communities from Calvert Island, British Columbia, Canada - ECP12_OM3 (SPAdes) (version 2) | ecosystem: Environmental > Aquatic > Freshwater > Wetlands > Bog ... | reverse complement strand
CAGCAGCACCAGCCACGGGTTCCTGGTGAGCGCGAACAGGTCCGGGTCGAGTTTCTGCCACAGGTAGTCGGCGGTGTAGCTCCAGGTAAAGCGCAGGTCCGTGGCGAGGAAGTCAAGGCCTTTCAGCCCCGGAGGCAAATCGAGCAACGCAGCGCTGGCATCGGATTTCATGATGCGCCTCTGAGGCTTAACGCCGACCTTCGTCGCGCGGCGCCGCTTGGGCGATGCGCGGCGGCGGGGCGGCGCCAGATCCGAAAATTGACGTTCCCGGTGGCGACGCGGCGTCGAAAAAGAATGGTCGTTTCGTCGATGCGCGGGCCCGCGGGGCGGCCCATCAGCGCTTGCGTGCTTCGCTCGCCAGGCTGACAGGGCGGCCCCGCGCGTTTCGTCTCAGTCGCCGCCTTCGTACTTGAAGGAGAGCTTGACCTTGGTGCGATAGGCTGCGACCTTCCCGTTTTCAATCACCACGTCCTGCGCCACGACTTCGGCTACGCGCAGATCCCTGAGGCTTTGCGCGGCGCGCTCGACCACCGCCTGTGCGGCCTTCTCCCATGATTCCGTGCTCGACCCGACCAGCTCGACTACTTTGTATACGCTCTCGGTCATGGAACCCTCCTCAGCGACGCTTTCCCGGCGCCGTGGCGAAGCTCCGTTCGAGGGCCTCGCCTCAACGTACCTTTTCGGCGGAGCGGTCGCAGCGGTCAAGGCGCGAAAAAGTCGCGGTCCTTCGAGCACGTCGGAGCGCCGCCCAACGGGCCGTTCACGAAGAGGGCGCCGCGAGGGAAGCGCGCGATTGTCCGCCCAAGCCCCTTGCTCTCACATCCGATTCTCGTTGATCGTGGCGAAGGCCCGTTCTAAGGCTGCGCCTCAAGGCCCCGCTCTCCGCCCTGAGCTGCCCTTCAAGGATGACCGAACGAATGGGGGGGGAGCGCGAGAAAACCCGGTGCTTGCGCGACAGCGGATCGTTCTTTCGATGGCGCGGCAAAGGAGGCAGCATGGCGCGGGTAAGTGATATGCTGGGTAGTCCGATCGTGTCCCATGTTCCTCCACCTGACCACAACTGGCCGCGTCACCGGTCAGCCGCGTGAAATCGAGATCTGGTTCACCGAGCATGGCGGGCACTTCTACCTCGTTGCCGAGCGCGAGAGCGCCAACTGGGTGCGCAACATCCAGTCGCAGCCGCAGGTCAAGGTCCGGGTCGGCGACGTCGAATTCAACGCCATCGGGCGCGTCGTGCACAATGACCGCGCGCCTCAGCTCGCGGCCACTGTGAAGGCGCTCTTTGATGCCAAGTACGGCTGGAGCGACGGCCTCATAGTCGAAATCACGCCCGCGTAAGCGTTACCTCCTGTTGGGTCGCCGACTCCAAGAATCGCCAGGCCCTGCGCTTGATCTGCCCATCCCGCTAGGACAGGATGCGCTTGCCTGCCGTCACGCGCGAATTAGCGCCGGGAGGAACGCATGAACGCAAGTCCGTCTCCGGCCGACGGCGCCCCGCTCGACGTTCTCATCGTCGGCGCGGGCCTCTCGGGAATCGGCGCAGCCTGCCATCTTTCGCGCGAGCTGCCGCAAAAGTCTTACGCGATCCTCGAGGCGCGGGACAAACTCGGCGGCACCTGGGACCTTTTCCGGTACCCCGGCGTCCGCTCCGATTCGGACCTTCCCACCTACGCCTACGCCTTCAAGCCCTGGAAAAGCCGCAAGACGTTCGCCGGCGCGGACGAGATCCTCGCCTATCTCCGCGAGGCCGCGGCAGAGCATGGCGTCGACAAGAAGATCCGCTACCGGCGCCAAGCCTTGGCCGCCGATTGGGACAGCGCCTCGGCGTTTTGGCGCGTCACCGTCCTGAACGCCGACGTCGGGAGCGAAACGACGGTTCGCTGCCGCTGGCTGTTCGTCGCGACCGGCTATTACGACTACGAGCAGGCGTATCGTCCGCATTTCCCCGACGAAGAGGCGTTCCGGGGCCCGATCCTCCATCCGCAGGCGTGGCCGGAGGGGTTCGACGCGAAGGGCAAGCGGATCGCCGTTATCGGCAGCGGCGCGACCGCAGTGACGCTGGTTCCGGCGCTCGCCGAGGCCGGAGCGCAGGTGACGCAGATCCAGCGCACCCCGAGCTACATCCTGCCGTTCCCATCGGAGGATTCGATCGCCAACGCGCTGCGCCGGGTTTTGCCCGAGACGACCGCCTATGCGATCGCGCGACGCAAGAACATCCTGATCCAGCAACGGCTCTACGCGTTCTTCCAGCGCTATCCCAAAGCCGCGCGGCGCCTGATAAGGTGGACGAACCGCAGGCTGCTGCCCAAGGGCTACCCCGTCGACGTCCACTTCAACCCGCCTTACGGCCCGTGGGACCAGCGGCTCTGCATCGCCCCCGACGGCGACTTCTTAAAGGCGATCCGGAGCGGCCGGGTCTCGGTCGTCACCGGCGGGATCGAGCGCTTCACGCCTGGCGGCGTCCGGATGCACTCCGGCGAGGAGGTCGCAGCCGACGTCGTCGTCGCCGCCACAGGCCTCGCGGTCAGGCTGCTCAGGGGCATGCGCCTGTCGCTCGACGGCGTTCCGGTCGAGCTGCCCGAGCGGACGGTGTTCAAGGCGACGATGCTCGACGGCGTGCCCAACCTGTGCTTCGTCTTCGGCTACGTCAACGCGTCCTGGACCTTGCGGGCCGATCTCATCTCGCGCTTCTTTTGCCGCCTGCTCAAGGCGCTCGACGCGCGCGGCGAGGCGGTCTGCGTGGTTGAGCGCCCGGAGGGCGAGACCGGCGATCGACCGCTGTTCGATTTCCGTCCCGGCTACATCGAGCGCGCGCTCAACGATCTTCCGCGCCAGGGCCTGGGCTCTCCCTGGGTGATGAGCTCGAATTACGCCTTGGACGAGCGGCTGCTCGCGCACGAGCCGGTCATTGACCCGGCCATGCGGCTCGAAGCCGCGCCGCCGGCGCTAGACCGGCTTGGCGAGGCGGTGGCGTGAGCGGTATCGGAGCGACGAGGAAACGGGCTAGCACATGCGTGAGACTGGAGTCGACGTTGCTGTCGTTCCCGGTCGCTCCCTTTACGGAAACGACGAGAGATGAGCCGAGGAGAAATTCAAGCGATCCCCTCATCGACCTGCAACGCTTTTTGCACTGGGATGATCGCCCGAAGTCGCTCGATGATCTTTATTGCGGTCATAGTCAGATTCACTGTCACGAACCTGAACTCGTGACCCTGTATGCGGACCGTTTCGTCAACTTCGACATCCACAGTAGGATGCAAGAACGTCCCTGAAGCTGTAAGTGATAGCGGATCACTTGCCCGTTCCTGACTTCTTAGGTAAGCATACATTTGATAAATATATTGGCTCTTAAGCACTCTTGCGCGATGCTGTGACGCCCCAAACACGGACGTGAATTTGGTGTCGATTACAAGCCGCCGTCGGGAAGTGATATCCTCCAAAATTATGTCGGAAGCCATCGCCGGCAAGATAGCATCGATTCCAGAACTAGCACCCTGTACTTGCCAGTTTAGGCGTTTCCCTTGGTGAACCACCCAACCGAGCGCTGGTAGTTCCGCGGCGTAGAAATTGCCTACCGCCTTCTCAAAAAGGCGACGTACCAACATCACTTCCTTCTCGACCCTGGCAACAGCGTGTCCGCCTGCATCCTCCGTCGGGATAACAAGATCGAACACCAAACGCGCGAGCGCGACCATCAAAAGGTCGTCAGCGTCGTGGCGCGCAATCTGGTCCGCGCTGACGGCGCTGCGGGACGGCTTTAAACCGCCTACACCGATGCGCCCAAGATCGCCCGCAAGCCGGGCGCACTCGTGAGCGAGGACCTTGTCGTCGACCCGCTTAGTGAGAGCGTGGAGCGCTGCTCGAACCAGACGATTGCGCACGGTATCAACCGTCAATTCCTCAAAACGACAGCTAACCACCCCTCTGCTCAAGAGGTTACCCGCGTAAGTATTCAGGAGATCGATTCGGCCTCTCACCCGCGACAGTATGGCTCCTTTCTGCCGGTAACCGCGGCTGAGGTTGCGGCGAAGCCGACGATCGACTGCGTAGCAAAGGAGGCGCGCGATGAGCGCTGGAAAATCTGGCGCCTCTTCGACGTCTGCGCCGTACCGCCCGTGAAACCGCGCCAAGTTGGAAGCGTAAAGGAACAGCAACCATATGTTGCGGACCGGAATGGCGCCGATCGCGTGGATTTCGGGCCTGGCTCTTGTGGCTAAGTCCGGACCATGCATTCAAAGGCCTTCGAGCAAACTCTTGGCGGCAGTGGAAACCTTGTCGGGCGCGTCAAACCAATACTCCTCAAGGAGCGGAACAATTTCAGTCCGAACCAAGTCTCGGAACCAACTACGAGCGTCGGAGATCCGAGCGCTGATGCACGGAGTCACGTAGCTGTGCCCAATCCGATATTGCGGACCCAATGATCGGTCCTGTTCGATCTCATTGTTAAGGGCGTTGATCTTGTCCTCGATCAGCGAGACATCTTCGGAGGGCATCCTGAGGCGATCAGTGCACCACGTTTTCCATGCCCCATTCAGTTGGGGGGTAAGATTCTCGAATGCAAAACGTCGGCGTAGGGCCAAATCCACGAGCGCCAGCGAGCGATCCGCTATATTCATCGTGCCAATGACGTATAGATTCGGAGGGACATGAAACATTTCATCCGGACGCCGCGGGTACGCGAGTGCAAACGAGTCCTCCTCATTACGTTTCGTATCTTCGAGCAGAGTGAGGAGTTCTCCGAAAATTTGTGCAGGGTTTCCTCGATTGATTTCCTCAATCACAAGAACGAATGGCCGATCCAGTTTAGCTCGCGCTGATTCCGCAATCTGCAAAAAGAGTCCGTCAACAAGTTCAAGCCTCCCGTCTGCGCCAGAGGGTCGCATTCCGCGGACGAAATCCTCATAAGAAAGCGACTGATGAAATTGAACCATCCGCAACCGATCCTGGGTAACATTCTGGTCCTTGCTTCCGATCAGCGCGTAAGCCAATCTCTTGGCAAGCCATGTCTTCCCGGTTCCGGGAGGTCCTTGCAGGATCAAATTCTTCTTAACCTTCAGTCGCTTGAAGATTTCTCGCAGTCTTTCCTGATCTAGGAAACAACCTTCCTCGATGATGTGCTTAATCGTATATGAATAACTTGCTGCTCCCATCTTATCTTCCGACGGCTCGGTTTGCTGGCTGTCTTCGCTGGTCAGGGTTAGCTCCGCTGTGTGAACTGTGCTACCCTTCAAATCATTAGTAACCTCTGCGATAGGATCGCGCCGAGCGCCAGTATCGTGTGCGCCGTTCCGTTTAGATCGATCTCTAGGGGTCTTCGAGGAGCCATTGTTTTTACAAGCTGCTACGTACTCAGGAAATCTTTTCAGATACTCGTAGTCTAATAGGGCGGGAGGGTCGGCCAGAACCTCGCGTCCACGATCTGTAATATAGTAAGGGTCGTTCTCTCTTTTTGGCTCCTTTTTTTTAGCAATACCGCCATACCGAGCTGGCCGGAGGCCCAATGGATCCTGTTATCGAATTCACGCACCTTCCGCTTTTTCCCCGCGAATTTGGCGCGTTCCTCCAATGTCAATTTGAATTCGTCGGCAAGGGGTCCGACTGCATCAGAGTTGCGAAATGGGCCGCTTTTTTCGGCGTAGCGAAGCAAGGGAAGCGTTATTTCATACTTGCCTGGAATTGCCATTCATACGCCCGAGTCGTCGAACCATCTGTCCCTTCTGGTTAACACCTGTGCTCCGTGAGGGGAAGGGCTATATCACGTTGCCGGCTTGAGACTCGCTCCACTATCGAGGTCGGGCTGGGGGACCGTCGCGAACGCCCGCCTCCCGCTTTTTTTGCCGCGACATCCCCTCGCGGGCGCCCAGAGTTGCATTTTGACTAGGGAGCATGCCCTTATATTACGAGGCCTACTTGAGCTCACGAGCCTGAGCCGCTCCCGCCCTCAACCCGTCCGCAGTCGCCGCAAACGAAGGCGTCGGTCCCTCTGTCCCACCGCATCGGCTTCGGCGGAAAGGCGCAGCGGCAGAGCGGATAGCCGAGGTCGCGCGCGAGCTTGGCGTTGGCGAGTTCGAGCGAGCGCTCGGCCTTGTCCAGCGTCCGCCGGATCCTCTCCTTCTCCGCGTCCTTCGGCAGGAGCGCGAGCGCCAGGCGCAGGAGGTCCAACCCCGACTTTCCGGCGGCCATCCAGCCCGTCGCCTCGAAAGGGTCGATCATCGCGCATCTCCCGGAAATAATTTGCTTTTTGCAAAGGCCAGCCCTTCGGCTTCGCCGGCTTGCCGTAACAATGTCTTTCTGAAATGTCAAATTTATGGTATCGATATTTCATGAACGGGGAAAATCGCCCATGCCCGAATCCGCCGCCGAACCCACGCCGAAACCTCAGCGAAAACCGCGCTCGACCAAGCGGGCGATGATGCTGCGCGACGCGCGCATCATCGAGCGGCTCGCCGCCGGCCTTTCCATCGAGGAGCTTGCGGCGCGTGAAGGCATTTCGCCGCGACGCGCGCGCGACCGGGTCTCGGCGATGCTCAGGCGCGAGGCGGCGAACCGCCCGGCCGAATATGTCGAATTGCAGATCCGGCGGTTGAGCGAGGCGCTGCTCGTCGCCTATAGCGCCATGGACGGGGCGAACCTCGCGGCGGTGGACCGCGTGGTCAGAATTGTGCGGGAGCTCGACCGCTACTACTTTGGGCCGGGAGTTTTGCCGGCGTCGCTGGCGACGCTGCCTGCGCTCCCGCAAGAAAAACAGGCGCGCCCGGCCGCGCCACTCAAGCTCGCCGCGCCCGCGCCGGCCGCCGAGGCGCTCCCGCCGCAAGCCGGCGGGGCGACGCTAAACCCGGCGCCAAGCAACTGAAATCATTCAATCCGCAACGCTAAAGGCGTGATGACATTGCGGTCGCCGGGCCACCCTCACCCGTCGCTTCAGCGACACCCTCTCCCTAAGTGAGAGGGGCGGACCCGCGCATTCCCTTCCCCCTCGGGGGGAAGGTGGACGGCGATAGCCGGCCGGATGAGGGGGCGCCAAGCGGCTCGATCGGATTTCATCCCACTCTCTAAAGGCGGGATAGCCTATCGCTCCCGCATCGCGGTCGAGGCGACTTCGACGAGCGGGGAGAAAAGATATTCGAGCAGGCGGCGCGAGCCCGTCTTCAATTCCGCCGTCACCGCCATTCCCGAGGTGAGCGGCTGCGCCGCGCCGTCCACCATGATGGTCGACGTCTCCGGCTCCAGCATCACGGCGAAGACGAGGTTCTGGGTCCGCTCGGCGCCCGCGAAGCCGGAGGTTTTCGTCCCGTGCGCCGGGTCGCCCTCGATGGCGCTCGCGTCCGGCGCGGGGATCGCGTCCTTGGCGATGCGGACGACGCGCGCCTTGATCGAGCCGTAGCGGGTGAACGGGAACGACTCGACCTTGACCACCGCCTGCTGGCCGACGCTGACGAAGCCGATGTCGCGGTTGAGCACATAGGCCTCGATCTCGAGCTTCGAGTCCTGCGGCACGATCCGCATGATCTCCTCGCCGCTCGTCACGACCTGCCCGACGTTGGCGATGATGGACGCCTGCACCCGCCCGTCGATCGGCGCGCGCAAGGTCAGATGATCGACCGCCGCCCCCGCCTTGGCGAGGCGCTGGCGCGCCTCCTCGATCCGCCGCTCGGCGTCGCTGAGCTTCTGCGCATCGTCGGACAGGAAGGTCTGCACGGCTTTCTCGGAATCGCGCGCGATGACCTCGAGACTGGTTGTGAGCGAGGCGAGCTGGCCTTCCTGCATGGCGAGCTGCGTCTGCTGGTATTGCAGCGTCTCGGTCGCGTCGATGACGGACGACTTTGCGCCGGACTGCAACTCCACGAGCTTGGCGCGCATGTCGACGCGCTCCTGCAGCGTCGCGATGAGGTTCTTCTGGGCCGCGATGGTCTGGACCAGCTGGTGGCGCTCGGCGGTCTTCTGGGCGCGCTGCGCCTTGAACGAGGCCAGCTCGGCGGCGAGCTGGCCAAGGTCCGCCGCCATCACCCGGTCCTCGCGCTCGCGCAGCTCGGGCGGGGTGTCTGCCGGCCAGTCGATCCTGGGGACCGGCGAGAGCGCGTGCGCCTTCGCCGCCTCGAGCGTGAACCGCCTCCGGACCGCTTCGGCCTGCGCCGACTCGAGATCCGCCTGAGCCGCGCGGACGTCGGCCTCGGCGGCCGCGCGGTCGAGCTCCACGAGAACGTCGCCCGCCTTGACGAACGCCCCATTCGCGACGTGGACGACCGCGACCCTGCCGGTCTCGACCGGCTCGATCACTTTGACCCGCCCGGTCGGCTGGAACTTGCCCTGCGCGGCGGCGATGATGTCGACGCGTCCAAAGTACGCCCAGGCGATCGCGACGGCGACGAGCCCGCAGATGAGCCAGAGGAAAGCAAGCTTCACCGGCGAGGCCGGCGTCTCCAGAATTTCGAGCGCCGGCGCTAGGAACTCGCGGTCGGACCCATTCCGGCCGTTGGCGGCCATGAGCGCCAGCGCCCGCGACGGCGCCTGGCGGGGCGGCGCGGGCTCGATGCGGGCGACGGCTTGCGTCTTCGTCATGACGCCAACTCCGCAGGCTGGCTCTGCAACCCCCAGAGATAGGCGTAGAGGCCGCCGGGGCGGCGAATCAGCTCCGCATGCGTCCCGACCTCGACGATGCGCCCCTCGTTCATGCCGACGATGCGGTTGCAGCTTCTGACGGCGGCGAGCCGGTGGGCGATGATAATGACGGTGCGGTCCTTCACGATGCGGCGCATGTTGCGCTGAATGATGCGCTCGCTCTCATAGTCGAGCGCCGACGTCGCCTCGTCCAGGATGAGGATGCGCGGATCGGTGGCGAGGGCGCGGGCGATGGCGATGCGCTGCCGCTGCCCGCCGGAGAGATTGGCGCCGCGCTCCTCGACCATCGTGTCGTAGCCCTCGGGGAGCTTGTCGATGAATTCGTCGGCGCCGGCGAGGCGGGCGATCTCGATCACCCGCGAGCGCGACATCGCCGGATGGGCGAAGGCGATGTTCTCGTGGATGGAGCGGTTGAAGAGCAGGTTCTCTTGGAGGACGACCCCGATGTGGCTCCTGAGCCACGCCGGATCGACCTGGCTCAAGTCCGCGCCGTCGAGCAGGACCTGGCCTTCGCTCGGCAAGTAAAGACGCTGGACGAGCTTGGTCAGCGTCGACTTGCCGGAGCCCGACGGCCCGACGACGCCGATCGTCTCGCCCGGCTGGATGAGGAGCGAGATCTCCTTGAGGACGTCGGGTCCGCTCTGGCGGTAGCGGAAGCTCACGTTGCGCAACTCGATCGCCCCGCGCGGCGTCGGCAGGACGAGGCGCGTCGACGGCGCCGGCTCGGGCGCGGCGTTGAGGATGTCGCCCAGCCGCTCGATCGAGATTTGCACCTGCTGGAAGTCCTGCCAGATCTGCGACAGGCGCAGGATCGGCTGCACCGCCTGCGAGGCGATCATGTTAAAGGCGACGAGCGCGCCGACCGAGAGTTCCCCGTCGATGACCGCCTTGGCCCCGAACAGGAGGAGCGCCGCGGTCGAGAGCTTGCTCACGTACTGGACGCCGAGCTGCCCGCCCGCGCCGAGCATGGTCGCGGCGAAGCTCGTCTTCACGTAAGCGGCGAGCTTCTCCTCCCATTGCGCGCGCATGATCGGCTCGACCGCGGCCGCCTTGACCGTGTTGACCCCGACGATCGTCTCGACGAGGAACTGCTGGCTCGCGGCGCCGCGGTTGAACTTCTCGTTGACAAGGGCGCGCAACGGCGGCCGCACGCCGAACCCGATCAGCATGTAGAGGGGCACAAAGGCGAGCGCGATGAGCGTCAGCGTCCAGGAATAGGCGAACAGCACGGCGATGAAAACGAAGGTGAAGAAGAGGTCGATTGCGGAAAAGAGCCCTTGCCCGGTGATGAAGCTGCGGATCGTTTCGAGCTCGCGCACGCGTGCGACCGTCTGGCCGGCGGGCCGGCTTTCAAAATAGCTCATCGGCAGGCGCAAGAGGTGCGCGAACAGGCGCTGGCCGAGCTCGACGTCAATGCGGTTCGTCGTGTGCGACAGCGCATAGGTGCGCAAATACTGCAGCGCGACGTCGAAGAGGCCGACGATCACAAGCCCGACGATGAGCACAAACAGCGTCTCATAGCCGCGATGCGTCAGCACCTTGTCCACGATGACTTGAAAGAAGAGCGGCGTCGTCAGCGCGAAAATCTGGACGAAGAGCGAGGCGGCCAGCACGTGGCCGAGCGGATGGCGGTAGCGCCAGATCGTGGGCAAAAACCAGCGGAAGCCGAAGGCGCTCGGGCTTACGCCCGCGCCGCCGACGCGTCTGGCCACGAGCAGAGCCTGGCCGCCGCTTTCCGCCGCCAGTTCGTCGAGCGGCATTTCGCTTCCGCCGTGGCTGATCGGATCGACGAGACGGCAGAGGCCCGAGGAGCCGCGCCCGCCGTAAATGTAAAGAGCGCCGCTCTTCAGCCGGACGATCGCGGGCGTCGGCAAGCGGGCGAACCGCCGGGCGCGCGCGCCACTGATAAGCCGCGCCTTCATGCCGATGACGTGGGCGGCGCGGATGAGATCGAATTCGTCGGCTTCTCTGTCGCCAAGGGCGAGTTCGCGCGAAAGTTGCGTCGGGTCGGCGCCGATCCGGTAATAGGCGGCGATTCCGCAGAGAGCGCGAAGTCCCGCGTCAAGCGGGGGTGGATCGCCCAAGGGAGGCGCGGTCGGCTTCATTCCAGCAACTACCTTTTGCGCCGCCGCAAACAATTACGGCTCGCGCGCTCTTAGAATCGACGATGGCTGCGTTTGCACGGACGCTTCCCCCAGCCCATCCGACGCATCACTATCCACCGAACGCCTTCGAAAGGCAAGTTTGAGAATAGATAAGTCTTATTAAACTGTTGAGTTGATGTTAAATACGCTCGTTGTTGCAACGGTAATTGTGTGATGTCCTTGTTAAATGTTAATTTAATTGAACAATAAAGTAAGACTGAGCACTTGGTGCTTCTGCGTCAGGGTCGCCTGCTCATCGGTGTTAGCCGACAACATGCGCTGTTGTTTCCGATTATATTCCGGCGCCAGAAGCAAAATTCAACGTCCAGACCTTGGGTACCCTTTCCGCGCTCGGGCTCTATTTGCTCCACTATTGTGACTACCGCAAACATTGGATCGTCGGGAGATCTGTGGGCTTGCGCGAAAAGCCACGGCGATCCCGCGGAGTTGCTGCCCGCCACGCCAGCAGGCGCAAGAGCGACGAACCTCCCCTCGCTTTTCCGCTGCTCGCGTGGGTTGCAGACGGTTGCAACGGAAGCCTTTTCAGGGACCTTTGTAACTGCAAGGCATTGCCGGCGTTCGTGTAAGTTAACATTTGTGTTGCCCGCGACGCGCGTCCAGTGATAGATGCGGATGCGGCGTTTGAAGGCCGGCTGTCGTTCCTCGAAACGTCTCTAAAAGGGGCGCCAAATGAACCGTATCTCGGCTCAGCGTCTTATCGGCGCGGCATTGCTCGCAGGCGACCTGATCTCTTCCGCCGACGCGACCGTCTATGACGTCAATCGCACGATTGGATTAGGCGGCGTGGTCGGCACGATCACGACGGACGGAGCGACTGGCCAAATCGGCCCGTCCGACATTACAGGCTGGGACCTGTGGCTGAACGGCGACGGAGCCAGCTTTCACATAACCAACCTCGATTCCGGCGCCGTCGTCTGGGGCGGCGGAGACCTCAGCGCCGACGCAGCGCACGTCTATTTCGATTTCGGCGGCGGCGACGGCGGCTTCGTCGTTTTCCAGGACGGCTACGGCTCCGGCACGCGCTACTGGTGCCTCGACGCCGGCGGAAGCGCGTGCATCGGCTCGGAATCGGTCGTGCCGCAATCCTATACCGATGCGTCCGCCCAGTTCGCTCATGGCCTTTCGGGCAATCAGATCGTCGCCAACGCGGCAGTTCCGGAGCCGGCGGCCTGGGCGATGACGCTCGCTGGCTTCGGCGCGGTCGCGGTCGTGGGATATTATCGGCGCCGCGGCCCCGCCATGAGCGCCCGCTTAGGACACCCCGGACAATAATTGAATCGCGACGGGCGGTTCGTGGTGCGTTCAGGATGACTCAGGTGTTGGGGATTCCTGGGT
>Ga0209040_10003469_pt1 | contig 12120 bp, 12 predicted proteins | sample BogFormECP12_OM3_FD_188240 | JGI IMG/M metagenome (GOLD analysis project Ga0209040, IMG submission 188240) | Bog forest soil microbial communities from Calvert Island, British Columbia, Canada - ECP12_OM3 (SPAdes) (version 2) | ecosystem: Environmental > Aquatic > Freshwater > Wetlands > Bog ... | reverse complement strand
CAGCTCAACCAGAACCACCGCGATTGCCACTGTCATCGCGACGTTAAAGTTGTGGATGAGAAACGGCATGGTGTGGCCGACGCCACCCAGCGCGGTCATCGCTCCGCAGACTGAGCCACGCAGCCACGGTGTGCCGCGACCAGTCAGGCTGCCGTCGTCGGAGAGTGCCTCAGCGAAGCCCATGCTGATGCCCGCTCCTAGCGACGCGGCTAGGCCGACGGCAAACGCGTCCCATGTGTTCTTGGTGGCAAATGCCGCTGCGAAGACGGGCGCCAGCGTCGAAACCGAACCGTCCATCAACCCTGCCAGCCCCGGCTGCACGATCTGCAAGACGAAGAGCCGGCGTTTGGCCTTGTCTTCTTCTTCGCGGACCTCGGGCTTGAGTTCTGTTTTCTCCAGCTCAGCAGCGCGCTCGACGTGGGTGGCCTCCGCCACCGCCAGGTCGTCAAGCAATTGGCGTATGCTGGCATCCTGTGCGCGTGCCGCGGCCTGCTCATAGAAGCGCCGCGTCTCCACTTCCATGGCGCTGACCTGGCCGCGAATCTGCTCCAGGCGAAGCGGCGTGTTCAACCAGATCGGCTTGCGCTGTACGAATCCGCGAACATCCTGGCGCCGGATGAGAGGGATGTGCTCGCCGAATTTCTGCTTGTACAGGTCGATTAACCAGCGGCGATGTTCGATCTCCTCTTGGCGCATCTCTTCAAACACCTGCGCCGTGCCGGGAAAGTTTTCTCGCAGGCTCTCGGCAAAGTCGGAATAAATGCGTTCGTCCTCTTCCTCCAGCGAAATCGCCAGGGCAAGGATTTCCTTCTGCGACAAGCTGTCGAAGTCTCGCACGGGTGTCTCCTAACAAGCATTCCCGCCATACTCTGCCGAATGCATCACAATCGGGGTTCACTCAAAATCGGCGCCAGCTTCGCCAGTACTTCCTTCATGATCTCGTCCGGCACGCGCTCCAGTTTCTTGCCGTGGCGCGCGCTGAGATGCAGTGCGCGCGGTTGGTCACACCGGACGATACCTGTAGTTTTGGTTCCGGCGCCCGACAGAGTCACTGCAAAGCCAGCCGTCCGCGCGAAACTTCCGCCGCTGGTAATGGGAAGCACCACGGGAACTCTGGTCACTCGGTTAAAAGTCTCCGGGGACACGATCAGCACGGGTCGGCGGCCCTCCTGCTCGTGTCCTGCCGCGGGATCGAGCCCGACCAGCCAGATTTCGCCTCGCTTCATCAGATCAGCTCACCGCCGACCGGCTTGTCTTTGAGCCATGCGCGCTCTTCTTTCGTTCGCCTGGCCTTGGGGTCGCACTCCGCGAGCAACTCTTCTAAGGTGTAGTGAGGACGCCCTCGCGGTTCCACAATCAGCCTTCCGCTTTCGACTCCAATACCGACTTCGGCTCCCGGCTGTAACCCAAGGACGTCGAGCAAAGCGGGGGGAACGGCCAGCATGACTGAACCGCCGACCTTGCGCAAATTCGTTCTATGCATGAGAGACTCCTAAGTTATATTGAAATATAACATGACGGAGAGGTTGAGCTGCTTTTAATACGGCCCGATGATGCCTCCCATGTTGCGCGACGCAAGCTTCAATTTCGACGCGAACGCCTCCACACCCCAATATTTCGCGAAGACGTCGAGGTACTTGTACCCCGAGCCGGTGTTGAACAGCACAACCCGATCGCTGTCCTTCAGAAAACCGCTCTGCAAGAGTTGCTTGTAAGCGGCCAGCGCAGCGCCTCCCTCGGGACATGCGAAAATGCCCTCGATTGCAGCCAACTCTTTCACGCCGTCCATGATCGCGTCGTCGCTGACGGCAATTGCAGTACCGTCACTCTTGCGCACAATATCCAGGATGATGAAGTCGCCATACGCCTTCGGTACGCGCAGCCCTGCGGCCAGCGTATGCGCATCTGGCCACATTTCTGACACAGCCTTGCCTTCATGTAACGCTTTAGGGATTGGCGCACAACCATCTGACTGTACGCAGATCATCTTCGGCCGCTTCCCCCTGTCGATCCAGCCTAACTCCTCCATCTCTTCGAACCCTTTCCACATGCCGATCAGCCCGACACCGCCGCCGGTCGGGTAAAGAATCGCGTCGGGCAAGCTCCATCCCATTTGCTCGGCGACTTCGTAGCCCATCGTTTTCTTACCCTCGACGCGGAAGGGCTCCTTTAGCGTCGAAACGTCGAACCAGCCTTCCCTCTCTTTGCGCTCGGCCACCATGCGCCCGCAATCGCTGATCAGGCCATCGACTAGCGTGAGGTGTGCGCCGCTGGCTTCTACCTCCAGCCGGTTGGCAATCGGCACATCTTTCGGCATGAAGACGTACGCCTCGAGTCCGGCTGCGGCGGCGTAGGCGGCCAGCGCGCCACCGGCGTTGCCGGCGGACGGCGCTGCCAGCTTCTTTAACCCATAATGCCGTGCCATGGTGATCGCTGCGCTCATTCCGCGCGCCTTGAACGAGCCCGTGGGGTTCAGTCCTTCATCCTTAATCAGCAACTGGGGATATTTCCGGCTCGGCAACATGGGAGTGAATCCTTCCCCAAGCGTCACCGGCTCAGCGTCGGGCAGCACCGCTGCATAGCGCCACACGCTATTGGGGCCAGTGTTGACCGACTCACGCTTGATGTTGCGCCGAATCTCAGCCAGATCGTAACGGACGTACAGCGGGCCGCCGTCCTTCGGACAAATTGTTGGTGCAATTCGCGGTAGGGATTTCTCGCCACATCGGCTGCATTCGAATGAAATGATCTTCGCCATGGTTTGAGGCGGCCAGTCTACGTAATCGTCTGGTTGACGAGCTGGGACTATTGGAACGACTTCACGGCTATGGTTTCGTCTTCCTCGATTTCGAAGATGGTGTAGAGCTTGGTGATCTGCAGCAGGTTGTGGACGTTCTTGTTAAGGTTCATCAGTTTGAGGTGACCGCCCTGATTGCGGATCGAAGTGAAGCAACTCATCAGCTCGCCCACCCCAGCGCTGTCAATGTGGCGGACGGCCGCGAGATTCAGAAGGATGAGAATATAGCCCTTGCCTGCCAATTCACGGACCACGTCACGCAGAATGCCGGTGCCTTCGCCGAGCCTGAGTTCGCCGACGATGTCCACGATGACGACGCCATTCACCAATCGCGTGCTGGTCTTGAGATTCACAGGCAGTCTCCCGAAGTTACTGGAACTTGAACAGCGCTACGAGAAGAAACACAGCCTCCGCCGCCGCGAGTCCAATCCAAATCCTGCGCCGAAAGCAGGTGCGGCCCAAATCGCGCGTCAACCGCAGCCGCGTTGCCAGAAGTTCGGGATGAAACGGCACAGCGACTGGCGCCTGCGGAGCAGTTTGCTCAAAACTCGTCGGCTGAGCCGATGCCTTTGGAGCATCAGGCAGAAACACCTTCGGAGTGGTGATCAGCGTGGACCAGTCGAGAATCTGCAGGCTAGCGTCAGCACCGAATGCAGCGACAGGACGCGAAGTGAGCTCCAGAGGTGGAAGTTTTTCCGGCGCGAGCCGATCGCGGATGCTGCCCAGCAGCGAGTACCACCATCCGTGTGCCAGATCATCGCCCAATAGCTCGCCGACATTGACCGGTCTGGACTCCAATTGCAGCGGCGGCAAAGTTTCGGGGGTAATCACATCGGCGAGATTGCTGAAGATGGTGCGATACCAGGGCAGCTCAAGCAAGTCGCCGGCCAGCAGCCCAACATCCACCGGTTTGGAGGTGAGTTCGAGCGGGGGCAGTCGCTCCGGCACGACGCGATCGATGAAGTTGAGAAGCAGTGAGCGCCACAAAGAAACCGTCAATCCTTCGGGCGGTGAGAGATCGAGGTCAACCATCCAGTTTATTGTCAGCTCCTTTAATGTACTGCGCTCTCGGACGAGGCGTTTTCTTTTACGGTGTAATCCGCCGGGATTCGGAACAGCGCCGCATTGGGTTCGCTGCGAACAATGTTCACCAGTTTCATTGTACTGTGGCCTTCCTGACCATCGTCGGTTTCGGTCAGCACCGTTACCTTCAAGTCGGTAGAAACCCAGGTATCGCTGATCGAGACAATCGGTTTGTCATTCCCCATTGTACCGGCATTGATGGTCCGCGTGGTTCTCGTACCGGTCGCGCTGACGCCTTCGATGTTCTTGGTTCCGAGAGGCACAGTCGTCGCGCCCGAGGTGTTGGTGAAAATCGTAGCGTCCATCTTGGAGGTGGTCACTCCCGGAGTCTGGACTGGCTGGGCCGAAGGCATGTTGCCTTGTGCGCTGGGCACATTGGGAACGCCAAGCGAATCGGTTGGCTCGCTCCCGATCCCGGGCTGCCCGCCCAGGCGAATCTTGGATTTCTCCTTCGGCGTGGACTGCTTCGCCCCTGCAACCGGAATTTTCGGACCAACTTCGCCAAAATGAAGGACTGTGGCGGTTTTGTTCTTGGGATTGAGGTAAACGATGACCTGCTGGATGGGGTCGTTGATGGTGATGTGGCCGTACTTCTCAAAGCCCATCTGAACGGCCGGCGGCTGGCTTTCGGTGCGCATCCGGCCCTGGCTGTCGCGGAAGATCTTGCCCCGCGATTCGCGATGAATATGGCCGCCGTTGTCCAGCGTGCGATCGTATCGGGTGATTACGTCCGCCGAGAAGGGAGCATTGTTTACGTTGCCGGGCTTTGCGGCTGAGTCGGGCCCAGATGGACTGTTGGCGACTGCGCTCGTTACTCCTATGAACAGAACGAGCAGCAGACCCATTACCGCACACCTTGGCCCCATACTACCCTCCGTCCGTCCCACTCCCTTTGTAAGATTCGTTGTCCCTATTGTGTGCCCCATCCAGCAGCAATGCAACGGTAGTTAGACACACAGTTTACTTTCCGGACGAAGGGCATCTAAGTCGGCATGGGGGAAGCACCAGCGGCATCTCCGGCAGGCCTCCCTCACTGCTAGACTCTGCTACTGCTATTGTGTCCCCTATGCAGCGGCAATGCAACTGAGAGAGTGCCACAACTTGGTTTTCGGACGAAGCGGCATCCAGGTGGGTAATGCGAGAGGAGCGGCGCTGTTGCCACTCCTCCCTGATTCTGGATTGACGATTACGCAGAGTGCGCCGCGGTGGCGGCGCCGGCAGCAGCGGTGCGCACCATGTAGTGCTGCTCAGGTACTTCGAAGCCAGCCGTGGTAAACGTCTCCTTAATCAGCCGGTTGGTGTCAAAGTATACCTGCCAGTAATCCTTGTTGTTGCAATAAGGACGCACGGCCAGCACAGGCCCCGCAAGATTGAAGGTCAGTATCTCCACGTCAGGGGCGGGATTGGCCATGACGTTGGGAATGCGAGCCAGGGCTTTCTTGAGGGCCGCCATAGCCACGTGCACATCCACTCCGTGTGCCAGTTGCGCCGTCAGGTCCACCCTTCGGTAAGCGTTGGTGGAGTAGTTCTGGATGACGTCGCCGAAGATTTTGCCATTACCCACGATGTGCCGCACGTTGTCCAGAGTGTCAATGTAGGTCACGAACAAGCCGATCTCATGGACGGTGCCCATGATTCCACCTGCAGTCACGAAATCACCAACCTTGAACGGCTGCAGGATGACGAGAAATACTCCGGCGGCAAAGTTGGCCAGCAATCCGCTCCACGCCAGGCCGATGGCAACACCGCCCGCCGCGATAAGGGCTGCCAGGCTCGTCGTCTGGACGCCGAAGAAGCCGAGGATGGCGATGACCAGTACGATGTTGAGGATGGCGCCGATCGCATTCTGCATATAGCGGATCAGCGTGGGATCGATTTTCTGCCGGGTCATGCCGCGGCCGATAATTTTGAGGACGAAACCAATCAGCCAGCGGCCGACAATCCACAGCGCAATGGCTTCCAGAACGGATATGCCAAGGGCGATCAGCCCGTTCCACCCCGCGGTCATCAATGCGTCCATCTTTGACTGCATAGCTAACTTCCTCCTGGGGAAATGTATAACTGCTCGCAGGCTGAAGAGATCCTTGCGAGTTGGAGGATGTTAACACACCGTCAGAGATGCGGGGGAGCCGTAGAAATACTGTGGACTAGCAAGTATGAACGCAGCGGAAAAAGCCGTCCGCAGGCCGCAGCTTGACGGTTGTCATCCCGAGCAAGCCTCTTTTGCGCAGCGAGGGATCTGGGCGCGCTGATTCGTACCAGTGCACGAAAGGCGCGCATCCTCATTTAAAATTCAGAATCTTTTCCGCCAATTTTAATGTTCAGGACCGGCTACGCTTGGCGGGCCGCCTTCAACGGGCTCAATGGGCAACTCCTGGTGCTCCTCAGCAGGAGCGCCGGCCTCGCTCTTGTTCTTCAGCCGGACCACGGTGATCTTCGCGAATCCCTCTTCGAACTTCGGCGGACGCAGCTTGTTGGCCATGCGTTGCATGACGTCTTCGGGGACGTTGCGCTGGCGACGGTGATTACGTTCGATGCAGACCTCGGGTGGCACATCGAAGAAAACGGCGTGGGCCTCGTAGCCAAAGTCGTGCGCCAGCTTTACCCAACTGCGGCGCTCGTGCGGCGAGAGATTGGTCGCGTCCACATAGTTCCATGGACGCCGCGCCAGCAGCCGCGCGCGCAACATGGAGCGCAGGGTGGAAAACACAAGGTCCTGGTAGCGCTGCTCGGTGACGTCGTCGAACAGCAGAATCCGGACCATGTCGCTCGACAGCGGCAGGATATTGTGCCGCTTGAACCATGTGCTCTTGCCGGACCCGGGCAGTCCGATGGAAAGCACGACTGCGCCCTTGGGCTGCTTCGAAGGCTGAGCGGAGCGGCCGGCGGGCGCTCGCGCGGGTTCGGCGGCCTCAACGTGTTCACCGGCTTCCGCAGCTTCGGCGCCTTCTCCAGTTGGGCCTCCGGGCCGAGGTAGCGCTGGCGCCTGGGCCGGGGTCTGCGAACGATTGCCGCGACCACGGCGGCCACGGCGGCGTGCACGGTCTCGCCGGGTCTGCTGCTGCGAGGGCCCCTCCCCGCCAGCCGGGGCCGCGGGCTGAGGTTCATTTGGTTCGGGTTGCGTCTCCGGCTCGTAGTGCTGCGCCTCGAACTCGGGCTGTTGGCTTTCGACTTCGTCGTGTATGGGATCTGGAAACTTCGGCTGCAACGGCGCAGGATTGTCCTGCCCTTGCTTTTCCGGTTGCTGTTTGCGCCGCTTACCGCGGTCGCGCATCCATCTGCGCATGTTGCACTTGTAACACGCCTGCCTAGTTCGGAGCAATGTGGGTCGCGTCGCGGGCGTTTGCGAAGCACAACGATCTTTGCTGAATTGTGACCTGCGTCCTTTGCCTACCCCTACCGCGAGTGCTACGATTTTTTGTTTCACCCAAAAGAGTGTTCCGTGTAGTACGGTTGTAATTCCAATTCATTGTGTTCAATTCCGTTTCCTGATGAGGCGATATGGCAATCAAAGTAGGTATTAACGGTTTCGGCCGCATCGGCCGCAATATTCTTCGCACCGCCCTCACTGACGACAACTTGGACTTCGTTGCGGTCAACGACCTCACCAATCCGAAGACACTGGCGCATCTGCTGAAGTACGACTCCATTCTCGGCAACCTGCCCAATAATATTTCTGCCACCGCCGATTCGATCAGTGTGGATGGCAAGAACATTCGCGTCTTCGCCGAAAAAGATCCCTCCAAGCTCGATTGGGCGTCGGTGGGAGCGCAGGTTGTCATCGAGGCCACCGGCAAGTTCACCAAGGGAGAGCTCGCGAAGCAGCATCTGCGCGGTCCGGTGAAGAAAGTCATCATTACCGCTCCCGCGACCAACGAAGATATCACCATTGTGATGGGCGTCAACGACGACAAGTACGACGCGGCGAACCACCACGTCATCTCCAACGCATCGTGCACCACCAATTGCCTCGCGCCGATCGCCAAGGTGGTCAATGACAATTTCAAGATCGTCTGCGGAACCATGACCACGATCCACTCCTACACCAACGATCAGGTCATCCTCGACTTTCCGCACAAGGACCTGCGCCGCGCTCGCGCCGCCGCGCTGTCCATGATTCCGACATCAACCGGAGCGGCCAAGGCGATTTATCTCGCAATTCCCGATCTCAAGGGCAAGCTCGATGGCTTTGCCATGCGCGTGCCCACGCCCAATGTCTCCGTCGTGGACCTGGTCGTCTTCGTGGAGAAGAAAACTTCCGCCGAGGAAGTGAACAATGCGCTGAAGGCGGCGTCGGAGTCAGGACCACTGAAGGGTTACCTGGGATATGAGACTAACGAGCTGGTTTCGATGGACTTCCGTGGCGACCCGCGCTCTTCGATCGTGGATGCTCCCATGACCCGCGTGGTGGCCGGCAATTGCGTGAAGGTGATCTCATGGTACGACAACGAGTGGGGATATTCCTGCCGTGTTCGCGACCTCATCCATCACATCGCCGGGAAGGGCCTGTAGGGTTGGAGTAGTAGCAAGAATTGTCATTGGGAGCGCCCGATTTTGGCGCGAGGAATCTGCTTTTTGGTTGATAACGCAAGAAGCGGATCCCTCGCTGCGCGCGTGATGACAAACGTTTAGAAATGTCACTCTATAGTCCGAGGGTACAGATTCCGTTAGGCTTACTTTTATGTTGAAATTATCGATTCGTGATCTTCCGCTGAACAACAAGCGCGTCTTCATGCGAGTGGATTTCAACGTTCCGCTCGACGACGGCCGCGTCATGGATGACACCCGCATCCGCGAGACGCTGCCCAGCATCGAGTATGCGCTGCGTCATGGCGCGCGGCTCATTCTCGCGTCGCATCTCGGACGTCCCAAGGGCAAACCCAATCCCAAGATGAGCATGAAGCCGGTGGCGGAGCGCTTGCGCATTCTGCTCGACGACGTTATGCGCCGCGGCGAGAACGTCGGCTTTTCTCCGGATTGCATTGGCATGCAGGCCGAAGAGATGGCTGAGAAGTTGGAGCGCGGACAGTCGTTGCTGCTGGAGAACCTTCGCTTCCACGCGGAGGAGGAAGCCAACGATCCGAATTTCGCCAAGCAGCTCGCCAGGCTCTGCGACTACTACGTGAACGACGCGTTCGGCTCGGCGCATCGCGCGCATGCATCGACCGAGGGCATCACGCATTTTGTGGAGAAGAGCGCTGCCGGCCTGCTCATGGAGAAGGAGCTCGAATATCTGGGCAAGGCGCTGTCGCATCCTCAGAAGCCGTTCATTGCGATCCTCGGCGGCGCCAAAGTGAGCGACAAGATTGGTGTCATCAAGCACCTGATGAGCAAAGTCGATACCCTGATCGTCGGCGGCGGTATGGCTTACACCTTCCTCAAGGCGCAGGGCCACGAGATCGGCAAGTCGTTGCTCGAAGCCGACAAGGTTGATCTCGCCAGGCAAACTCTCGCCGACGCCAAAGCGTACAGTGTAAAGTTCCTGCTGCCAGTGGACCACGTGGTTGCCGACAAAGTCGCGCACGATGCCCGGATTCAGAACATCGGCGAAGGCAAGGCGATTCCGCCTGACATGATGGCGCTCGACATTGGACCGAAGTCTGTGGAGTTGTTCGCGGACGAGATCGGCATCGCCCGCACCATTGTTTGGAATGGGCCGATGGGCGTCTTCGAAATCGAAGCGTTCGCCAAAGGCACCAAGAAGATTGCACATGCGGTCGCCGATAATGGGGCCGCAATCTCCATCGTCGGCGGTGGCGACAGCGTGGCCGCGGTGAAGGCTGCCGGAGTGGCCGACAAGATCACGCACATCTCTACCGGGGGCGGCGCATCGCTGGAGTTCCTCGAAGGCAAGAAGCTGCCTGGCGTCGAAGCTCTGACCAACAAGTAGAGGTCGTCCCATAGGTCGTTCCGAGTCGTATTAGGGCACGGCTTCAGCCGTGCCTGATACAAACCGATTTGTGAGAGGCTTAGATGGAGCACGAACCTTCAGCAATGCTGGACAGCTTTTCTTTCGACGTGGTCGTCATCGGCGCCGGACCGACTGGACTTGCCTGCGGCATTGACGCCAAGCGTGCCGGGCTGTCGGTAACCAACATTGACAAGGGGTGCCTGGTCAACTCACTCTTCAACTATCCCAGCAACATGACGTTCTTCACCACGCCGGAGCTGCTGGAGATCGGCGACCTTCCCTTTTCCAGCCCCAACCAGAAGCCCACGCGACAGGAAGCGTTGGAGTATTACCGCAAGTGCGCCGAGCATTATGAACTTGACATCCGGCAATACGAGCCAGTGCTGAAAGTAGGCGGCAGCAACAAACACTTTCTAGTGCTCACCACTAATCTGCACGGACACCAGCGCGAATACCAGGCGCGCAAGATCATCCTTGCCACTGGTTACTACGACCGGCCCAATTACATGAACGTTCCCGGCGAAGATTTGCCCAAGGTCATGCACTATTATCGCGAGCCGCACCCCTTCTTCGGATTGAATGTGCTGGTGATCGGCGGGAAAAATTCTGCCGCCATCGCCGCACTGGAACTGTGGCGGCACGGGGCGCGCGTCACCCTGGTGCATCGCGGCCCGGCCATCAGCAACTCGGTGAAGTACTGGATCAAGCCCGACATTGAGAACCGCATCAAGGCCGGACAAGTGAAGGCCTACTTCGACACCCGGGTGCGCGAGATCACGCTGGAGCACATCGTGCTCGATACGCCGCACGGCGAAGTCACTCTGCCCAACGACTACGTTTTTGCCCTCACCGGGTATCACCCCGATTTTGAGTTTCTTCGCGGGCTAGGCATCCAGCTAAGCGAGGCCGACAAGCGTCCCCTCGTCGATCCGCATACGCTGGAGAGCAACGTTCCTGGGATTTACCTCGCCGGCGTGATCGTTGCCGGCATGCGCACCAGTGAGATCTTTATCGAGAACGGTCGTTTCCACGGCCAGCTCATCGCCGCCGACCTAAAGCGCAAGCTGAAGACCGAGATGGTGATCGCTTAACCCTGCGTTGCCACCCCAAGAGATTAAGCCTTGAGGTGCAGGCAAAGATTATTCCAGTTTGACCGCTTCCTCCCCTAGCTGCTCGTTAATCAATCGCGACACCAACTGCTTCAGAGGCTCTCCCGACTTCGCCAGAACGAAATGGTTCTTCTCCTCCGACCAGTCGAGCTTGAAGCTAGTGGACAGCGCCGAGATCCAGATCTGGCGTACAGGGGCGTTTGGGGAGATGACGAACTTTGCGGGCGGCTCGTCGAAGCTGATGTGAATGGCGCCGGCGTTATCTTCCACCTCGAAGTCAGCTCCGCCTTCGGCGGCATAGAGGCTGCGCTTGAGGTCTTCGAATGCTGCATCCGCGCGACGGCGAAAATCCTGATCGTCCATGGGGCGATTATAAGGCTGTTCGCCTTTCGCTAATCGCTATTCGCCAAATATGTATCATCCCAAGTACCGCAAAAACGCTCGCTGCGCGTTGTCAAAGCCGGGAAACACGGTGTTCAAATTGGCGTTGCCGAGGTGACGATAGACGGCCTCGCCAAGCACGCGCCGGAAATCGGTGGTGAGGGCGAGGTCGCGCCCTTCGTTGAGTTGCGACGGGTCCAGGCCGGGCCAGCGTCCATAAACTCGGCCGCCGCGAACCGGTCCGCCTAACACGAACATGACGTTGGCGTGCCCGTGGTCGGTTCCGCGATTGCCGTTTTCGCGGGCCGTCCGTCCGAACTCTGACATGGTGACGAGTACGGTGTCTTCCGCCAACGACCCGAGGTCGATCCAGAACGCAGCGATGGACTGGGAGAAATCGCGCAGCACGTTCGCGAGCTGACCTTCGGTTGCGCCTTCATTGACGTGATGGTCCCATCCACCGATGTCGGTGAAGGCGATCTGCACGCCCAGATTGGACTTGATGAGCTGAGCGGTTTGCCGCAGCGCGTCGCCGAAGCGGCCGCGCGGGTAGTTTGCGCCCGGCGCTGGCGTGTAGTGTTGCGGATTGGCGGACTTCAGCATCTTCACCGCTTCAAATGTCTCGCGGCCAGTGCCGTTCAACACGCTGTCCACCGATTGCTCATACATAGCCTCGAAGGTGTTGCCCAGTGGTATGGCGGGATTCCCGCCGGCAACGCCAAAGCCATTTACGTTGCTGACCGCAACCGCGGGCGCTTTCCCGGCCAAGATGCGCGGCAGAGAAGTGCCAAGCGCGACGGCCCGGAACGGACTGTCGGCTGCAGGCTCCGACTGCAATG
>Ga0209040_10003467_pt1 | contig 12121 bp, 12 predicted proteins | sample BogFormECP12_OM3_FD_188240 | JGI IMG/M metagenome (GOLD analysis project Ga0209040, IMG submission 188240) | Bog forest soil microbial communities from Calvert Island, British Columbia, Canada - ECP12_OM3 (SPAdes) (version 2) | ecosystem: Environmental > Aquatic > Freshwater > Wetlands > Bog ... | reverse complement strand
GGCCGCGCCCAGCATCTGCCACAGATCGCCCTGCTCGGTCTTGGTGGGAACACCGGTGGACGGGCCGGCGCGTTGGCAATCGATGACGACGATCGGAATCTCTGCCTGAGCCGCCAGGCCAAGGCCCTCACTCATGAGCGCGAAACCACCGCCGGAGGTGGCGCACATTGCACGAACCCCGGCGTGCGCGGCGCCAATCGCCATGTTGATCACGCCAATCTCATCCTCCACCTGGCGCACCATGATCTCCGCTTTACGGGCGTGCTCCGCCATCCAGTGCAGAACGCCCGTTGATGGGCTCATGGGATATGCGGAGTAGAACTTAACGCCCGCCGCCGCGCCTCCCATCGCCAGAGCGGCATTGCCGCTGAGCACGGCATAACGGGTCTCCGTCATGGGGAGCGGCCACTCGAAAGCATTGAAATTCTGCGTGGCGTAATCGTAGCCGGCTCGCGCCAGGCCGACGTTTTCGTCGATTACCTTCTGCTCTTTCTTGCGGAACTGTTCGGCGAGCACGCTCTCCAGCGCAGGAAATCCGACGCCCATCATGCTGAGGCCTGCACCAATCGCGAGCGTGTTCTGCGCAACTTTGTTCTTGCTGATATCGGCGAGTTTCGAAACCGGGATGGGACACATCTGCACTCCCGCTGTGGGAGTACCCGGCTGAATCAGGTCCGCGTTATAGAGGCAGGCGCCACCGGCCGAGAGCAGGACCAGGTGCCGGTCCATCGTGTCCTGATTGAGGGGGATCAGCAGGTCGATCCGGTCGCCCATATTGGAGATTTTGTCCGGGCCGGTGCGAATCGTCAGAAAGGTATGGCCGCCGCGAATGATGGACTGATAGGCGTTGTACGCGTTCAGATGCAGCCCGCGGCGGCTGAAAATTTTCGCGAAAATATCGCCGGGCGTGGCCACCCCCTGACCGGCGGCGCCTCCGACACCTACAGAGAAGGACTGCCTCATAGACATCTCCCCAAGCTGGCCCACTAGGTTTCAGAGCCCCGCGCCAGAGAACTTTCGGGCATTCGGATTCTACGGCCCGTTAGAAGTGCAAGCAAGTACCCAGTGGAATTAATAGTGGGACCACTGATTCGTCACCTGAGTGCCCGTCTTACGTAGCAAGGGTGGGATGGGCGACCAAAGCTTGTAGAGTATTTGCATGACTGCGGGAACAAAGACGCAGGATCAGATTCGCGATCGGCTGGCTCGCCTGTCCGAGATCTGTCTCGCTCTTCCCGGCACCGCGCGCGAAGACATGGGGGGGCACACCGCCTTTCGCGTGGCGAAAAAAGTCTTCGTCTACTTCCTTAACAATCACCACGGAGACAACATCGTTAGCGTCTGCTTCAAGGTCCTCCCTGGCGACAACGAGCGCCTCATCCAGGCGCATCCGCGCAAGTTCTACATGCCGTCGTACATCGGACCGCGCGGCTGGGTGGCCCTTCGCCTCGACCTGCCCGCTGTCAATTGGACAGAAGTGAAGGAACTCGTCCATACCAGCTATGTTCAGCTCGCGCCGAAAAAGCTCGTTCGCCAATTAGAGACGTAACTGGCCGTTACAGCTACTGGGGTGGTGGGAGCTTCTGCCTGGGTGCAGGTGGTGCGCTGGAGCTCGCTGCCCCCTGAACTGACCCCGGACCTGAACCCTGACCCGAACCCTGACCCGACTCTGGCGTAGCGTTCGCGCCTGCATTCGCCATCGAGACCAGTTCCGACTTACTGTACTTCGGCGCGCTTACATATCCGTGGATGTGGTCCTTGCTGATGTCGTTAATCACAACCTCGACAGCCTGCGGACTGTCCGGCGTGTAGAACATGACTGGCTGGTACAGATTGACGTGCTTCTGTGACAGGTTGCGATCATCCACCATTAGCTCCAGATCGGCGTACTGATGCTTGGTATTGGCTTTTTTCAGCCGGATACCGAACGGTCCCTCGCGCTGGAACTGTTTCGATTTCGAGATGTCAAACTCGTAGTAGTTGCGCTCCCCCTTCTTCTGCAGCACTACCAGTTCCTCATGCGTCCGCGCAATCGAGCCCGTCAGCTCGGTCCGTGTATTGGTCAAATCGCCTTGTGTGCTCGCCAGGTCATTGCGGGTCTGCTCAATCGCCTTGCCCTGCGCGTCGATCTGCGATTGCAGCTTCTTGAGGCGCGGGTCCTCGCTGCGCCGCCGAGGAGTTGCCGGACTGGGGCGGGTTGCAGCCTGGGAGGAAGGGATGGAAGGGGCTAATTGAGCCGGCGGTGTGTCGTTGCGCGAGGCCACCGCGTTCACCTTTGCCGTGAGATCGCTGAGCGCATTTCGATTCGCGTTGAGCGCAGCGGTGATCTGCTCATTCTGCGCTGCCAGATTCTTCGCAGCGTTGTGTTCATGCACCGCGTAGCCGCCGACGACTCCACCCACCGCTACGACAGCGGCACAGGCAGCCACGCGCACTGCCGATATCCCTGGCAGGGAAGAGAACTCCACCATAAGGGACCTCCTAAAGAACAAACCCTAAAGAACGAATGTAGAGAGGGCCGCAAACGCCCGTCTTCCTATTAGATGCAAGCACGTTCGGTTCCAGACTCCTAAAACCGCAAAGTTACTGATGTGGTTCACCCTGCCTACGACGCCGGCATCGCCAGTGGCGGACAGAATTCCCCGGTTACTGGAAATTCCTGCCCGGCGTACGCCCTTGTCGGCGCGGTCTCGTCTAAGAGGCAAGTCCGGGGCATGTCCTGACGGCAATCCCCTGACCGCAATCGAGGAGTTACCATGAAAGGCTTCATCCTGGGAATCCTTTTCACGCTTCTGGTATTGGTCGCAGGAGGATCGGGATACCTGCGCATAGGGTTTGCCGAGGTTCGGGGCGATCTGCCGCCGTCGCGCCTCGAAAGCGCATTGATGAGGAGGGCGGTACACGCCTCGGTGCGGCGAGAAGCGCCGGAGATACCCAACCCCTTCCCGCCAACCGAGGAAAACCTGATCGCCGGCGGGAAAATCTATCTGAACGAATGCGAGGGTTGCCACGGCACGCCCGGCGAGCCCAACAAGTATCCCGGAGTGCTCTTCCCCCCGGCGCCCCATTTGCCGACAGCGGGCACCGAATACACCGAGGCCCAGGTCTTCTGGGTTGCGAAGCACGGCATCCGCCGCTCCGGCATGTTTGCCAACGGACTGTGGGACTCCGACGAGAAGCTGTGGAAGGCGGCAGCGTTTATCAAGCGGATCCGGTCGCTCCCACCGGCTGTGAGTGCCGCACTCGCGGAGAAGAAGAGCGACTGATTCGGATTCCCTGAGCTAATGGCTAATCCCTAATGGCTAATGGCTGCTTTTGGCACATAGTGAAACCTGACCAAATAGATATTCTCGCCTCTGCCGTGTTTCGCCACCTTGAGCAGGTCCAGCACACCCAGAAACCCCGACTCCCGTGCCAGCTCCGGAGTAATATCCGGAAACCCGATCGTCTCGATCGAATCCACCTCGATCTCGCCCTCGCCCATGCTGTACCGCCCGCCCACCTTCACATGAGGACGCATCCAGATCCGCACGCTGCACGTAATCTCGCCGCGCCGAACCCCCTCGCGCAGCCGCCTTGCAAACATCATGGAGAGATCCTACTCCGGCGGACAGCGCCCTCCCCTGAGCATCGCATGCGTGGAAGGAGGGCGCGCTGTTCACTTGCCCGGAATACCTGTTATTGCTTGTCGTATACGGTGTGGCTGGTGATCTTCTTGCCGGCCGAATCGGTTCCGGTCAGGTGTAGCGTCCGGGTCTTGCCGTCCTCCGACACGACAATGCGACCGGAGGTAGTAACCTTGCCGCCCATTTTGTTGGCTATCTCTAGCGTACGGTCGTTAATCTGCTTGTATGACCTGGAGTCTGCGGTCGGATCGCCGGTGAGCGGATAGTCTTTGCCGTCGAACTTTCCTGTCCACTCGGTGTGCGACGGCTTGCCATCTCTGCCGGTCCCATCCGTGGTAACTTTCACGCTGTCACCGGCGGCCTCGTAGACCACCGTCGTGTTTTTCGGAGCCCCGGCGGGAATCTTCGACTTGGCTTCGTTGAGCTTCCACGTGCCCATGTTCGGGTTATCGGCAAAACACAGTGCTGCTCCGGTAAAACACAGCGCCACGGTTAATATCAGGTTCCTTGCTTTCATGTATTTCTCCATTTTCTGGGGGACAGCCACAAACTATACACGCCCAAAGAGATCTCTGGCGCAAGCGTGTCCCTTCGGACTACGCCCGGCTCCTGCTTTTGTCATCCTGAGCGAAGCGCGCAGCGCGCAGTCGAAGGACTGTTTTTTGAAAGAAGAATCTGGGGTGCCCCATCCTGAGCGTAGCGAAGGGTGGGAAAGCACTCCCCTTGACTTGTCATTCTGAACGCAGCGCAGCGAAGTGAAGAACCCATGCGATGCAACGAGTATCACTGCAGCCGTTCGCTTTCTTCCTATTTCTCGAATATCCGGAACCCGATCGGCTGGATGGCCCACTCAAGCCCAGTGTGGTTTGTGTGGACAATCTGACCGCCGCGCAAAATCGCCGGGCAGCAACGTAGGCAGATCAAGCCACCTCACGCATTCATATTCCAGATGTCCACGTGCCACTTCCATAGACCATCTTCCTGACGCCAGAAGACTACATACTTCACTTCCATTTGCGCTTCCGCTTGGCCCGGAGGCTTTACCGTGAGCGTAGCCTTGCCGATTTCGACCAGGCCATCGCCGGCCGGCATCACATCGACGGATTCCAACACCGCCGACTTCGCGTTGACCGACTGAATCAGCCCGGACCAGAACTTCTTGATCGCCTCCCGGCCAGAGGCCATCGGCGCACCCGGCGGCAGGATGCGCGCATCCGATGAGTAAATTTGGTTGAGAGCATCGAAGTTCCGTTTGCCGAAGACCTCGGTGTTAAAAAGATCGTTCGTCTTCGCCATCCCCTGCTTGATTTCACTGAGAGACTGCTTGGCAGATTCCATGGACGGCAATGCTACCTCAATCATTGGCGGTTCGCCATCACCCAACTCCCCGCATCCTCACGCCCTCCCGATCATCTATCCTTCGGACATACAGAAGGAGCCACCATGAACGTCGTCCTCTACAGCCCCACCGGAATGATCGGCAGCCGCGTCCTCACCGAACTCGTCTCGCGCGGCCATAACGTCACCGCCATCGCTCGCGACCCCTCGAAAGTCCCCGCCCATCCCGGCGTCAACGTCGTCAAGGGAGACATCTTCGACACCGCCGACGTCGCCGCCAAAGTCGTCGGAGCTGACGCCGTCATCAGCGCCTACGGCCCCGGCCAGGGAGACGTGAACGACCTCATCAAAGCCACCCGCTCCCTCATCGCCGGACTCGACAAGTCGGACGTCAAGCGCCTCATCTTCGTCGGCGGAGCCGGCAGCCTCCTCGTCGCCCCCGGCGTCAACGTCATCGACTCCGGCCACCTCCCCGAGGAATACAAGGCCATCGCCATCGCCCACCGCGACGCCCTCAAGCTCCTCCGCGACTCCGACCTCGACTGGACCTACTTCTCACCCGCCGGATTCATCCAGCCCGGCGAGCGCACCGGCAAATTCCGCCTCGGCACAACATCACTCATCACCGACGACAAGGGAAACAGCTCCATCTCCGCCGAAGACTACGCCGTCGCCCTCGTCGACGAACTCGAAAACCCGAAACACATCCGCCAGCAAATGACCGCGGCCTATTGATCTGGACCTCATCCCAGTGAGTTCGTCATCAATTGTGGCCGACAGAAAGGCCGCTATACTCGGACCATGAGCCAGCACTTTCTGAACCTGATTCGCAAAGGAGAGACGGCCGAGATTGCGGCAGCGGTCGAAGAGAGGCCTGACCTGGCGCGCTGCCGGGATGCGCAGGGGGTGTCAGCGCTGATTTGGTCGGTGTACACGCATCAGCCCGTGATCCGCGACTACCTGCGCGTGCATGCGGGAGACCTGGACATTTCCGAGGCAGCTTGTCTCGGCGACTGTGAATGCATGCGGAAGCTGATCGCCGCGGATGCCATGCGCGCCCGTGAGGTATCCGGAGACGGCTGGTCGCCTCTGCATCTCGCCGCGGCGTTTTCCAGTCCTGAAGCCGTCGCGCTGCTGCTAGAGCATGGGGCACATATACACCAGATATCTCACAATCCTTTGCGCAACCAGGCGCTGCACGCTTGTATAGCACTGGGAAACTCCGTCGAGGTAGCGCGCCTGCTGGTCGAGGCGGGAGCGGATGTTGACGCCACAGCCGCCGGAGGATACACGCCTCTGCACCTGGCAGCTTCCAACGGTAGCCGGGAGATCGTCGCGTTGCTGCTTGAGCACGGAGCGATTCGCGAAACCTGCTGCGACCAGGGCAAGACGCCCGGCGACTATGCCCGCGAGCGCGGCCATTTCGAGGTTGCTTCGATACTTTAGGCGCCGATCCAGCGCAGAATCAGTCCCGCGAAGATTCCCCCAACGGCTGGCCCCAGGATCGGGATCCCCGCGTAGCTCCAGTCGGAGCCGCCTTTGCCGTCGATGGGCAGCACCGCGTGGGCGAGGCGCGGGCCGAAGTCGCGGGCAGGATTGATGGCGTAGCCGGTGGTTCCGCCAAGCGAAAGGCCAACCCCCCAGACGACGCAGCTCACCAGGTAAGGCGTCACTCCCGCGGCTCCTCCCGTTGAGAGCACGAGTTTGGAGCTGATCGCTCCTATGACGATAATCAGCGTCGCGGTGGCGAAGACTTCGCTGAGAAAGTTTGCCGCGAGGCTGCGGATGGCAGGCGCGGTGCAAAAGACGCCCAGCTTGAGCGCCTGGTCTTCGGTAGCCTTCCAGTGCGGCAGATACTGAAGCCACACCAGCGCGGCTCCGCAGAAGGCCCCTGAGACTTGGGCCGCTGCGAAGGGCGCCAGATTGTGGAAGTCTCCGTTTTTGAGCGCAAAGGCGAGCGTGATTGCCGGGTTGAGGTGCGCGTCGACGCTGCCAAAGAGGTTGGCCGTGAAGATGCCGCAGAGCACGGCGAAGGCCCATCCGGTGGTGATGACCATCCAACCGGCATTCTCTGCCTTGCTCCGCTTCAGAAGCACCCCAGCCACGACGCCGTCGCCCAACAAAATCAGCACCATTGTTCCCACAAACTCGCCTAAGAACGGAGATCGCATCCAAGGGGTCTCGCTTTCAAAATTTGCTACTACTTAATTGCGGAATCCGCCTGATAACCGGCGGCGATGACGCTAAAGGCGGCCAGTTGAGCGCTGATCCATGCTTCGTTCTGATTCAATTCCCTTGCCATCAATGCAGCTACAGCGGGAGCCATTTCGATCGCTGCGCCGGAGTTGAGGAAGAGAGCCCGGACGCGCCGTGCCAGCACATCGTCGAGGGTTCGCGCCATCTCATGACGAACGGCCCACACCACCTCGGCGGCGATATAAGGGAGAGCCGGATGCAGCGTCCTGGCAAGGTCCGGGTTGTCATCGGCAAGCTTGCGGATCGCGTCCGCGTCCGATCCATAGACGCCCATACCGCTCAGGCCGTCGATGTCCACGTCGTAGCCGTGAATCTTCAGATGGTGCGTCCTGCAATCGCTTTCGGGCAGGCTACCGAGCGTGATGGCATGGTCGACGCAGTCCTCCGCCATGCGGCGATAGGTAGTCCATTTGCCGCCGACGATCGTGAGCAGGCCGGAGCCATCCACGTGAATGGTGTGATCCCGCGAGAGAGCGGATGTTTTGGCCGCTCCCTCCGCCTTCACCAGCGGACGGATCCCGGTGTAGACGCTGAGAATGTCGCTGCGTTTGGGTGGCCGGCTGAGGTAGAGCGAGGCCGTTTCCAGAACGAATTCGATTTCTTTTTCGAAGGGCAGCGGATCGTACGAGGGAGCGTCGATGGGTGTGTCCGTGGTGCCGACGAGCGTGTGCTCATGCCAGGGGATGGCGAACATGACGCGGCCATCGCTGGTGTGCGGGACCATGATGGCCGTTTCGCCGCGCAAGAAGGAGCGCTCGAAGACGAGGTGAATGCCCTGGCTGGGCGCGACCATCCTGGGCGCATCGGGCTCGTCGAGGCGGCGGATTTCATCGGTGAACATACCGGTGGCGTTGATGACCACCCGCGTCTGCGCGATGATCTGCCGGCCGCTCTCCCCATCGACTGCCACGACGCCGTTGATGAAGCCGTCGTCGCCCTTGGTGATCTCGGTGACCGCTGCATAGTTCAAGAGGGTCGCGTCGTGCTCGGCGGCGGTCATCAGCAGGTGAATCAGCAGGCGGGAGTCGTCGAACTGACCGTCGTAATAGAGCACCCCGCCGCGCAGACCCTCGGTCTGGATGGTGGGCAGGCGTTCCAGCGTCTCCTCGCGCGAGAGGATACGCGATTTACCGAAGCCGTACTTACCCGCGAGCAGGTCGTAGACCTTCATTCCGATGCCGTAGAAAGGCGCTTCCCACCAGGAGTAGTTGGGAACGACGAAGGCCAGATCATGAACCAGGTGAGGCGCATTCTGGAGAAGCAGGCCGCGTTCCTTGAGCGCTTCCATGACCAGGGAGACGTTGCCCTGCTCGAGATAGCGCACGCCGCCGTGCACCAGCTTGGTGCTGCGGCTGGAGGTGGCTTTGCCGAAGTCCTGGCGCTCAAGCAGCAGCACGTCGAGGCCGCGCGTGGCCGCATCGACCGCGATGCCGGCGCCGGTGGCTCCGCCCCCGATGATGACGATGTCCCAGGGTTTGGTCCGGCTGCGCGCCCGGTTCAGCATGTCTGTTCGATTCATCGACCTTCCTCCCACCAATGTTCCGCCCGTTGGACGGCATTTTTCCACCGCTCGCGGGCCTGGGCTGCCTGCTCGCGAGCCATCTGCGGTTCGAATCGTGTGCCGGCGTCGCGGAGCTTCCAGATTTCTTCGGGGCTGCTCCAGAAACCAGTCGCCAGGCCGGCGAGATAGGCAGCTCCGAGCGCAGTGGTTTCGATCACTTCGGGCCGAACGACGGGAACGCCGAGCAGGTCGGCCTGGAATTGCATGAGCATATTGTTAGCAGAGGCTCCCCCGTCCACACGAAGCTCGCAGCAAAGCGGAGTGGTGTCGGCGTTCATCGCTTCCAGCACATCCGCCACCTGGAAGGAGATGCTCTCGAGGGCGGCGCGGGCGATGTGTCCGGGCTGGGTGCTGCGGCGCAGTCCAATCAACAGCCCGCTCGCGTGAGGATCCCAGTAGGGCGCGCCGAGACCCACGAATGCCGGCACCAGGATGACGCCCTCGCTGCTCTCCACGGTGGCCGCCAAGCCTTCTACATCGGCGGAGGCACGGATGAGGCGAAGGTTGTCGCGCAGCCATTGCACGACGGCGCCACCGATAAAGACGCTGCCTTCGAAGGCGTACTCGAGTTTCTTATCGAGGCTGCATACGAGGGTGGTAATCAGGCGTTGATGCGACAGAGCAAATTCGTCGCCGATCAATTGGAGCAGGAAGCAGCCGGTTCCGTAGGTGTTTTTCGCGTCGCCGGGGTTGCGGCAGAGTTGGCCGAATACCGCCGCCTGCTGATCTCCGGCGATGCCGGCGATTTCGACCGAGCCCAGGCCCAGGGTGGTGGTGACCGCACCGATCTTCTCGCTCGACCAGACGACCTCCGGCATCATGCTCTCGGGCACGCGGAGGAGTTTGAGCAAGTCGGCATCCCACTTGCCTTCTACGATGTTGTAGAGCAAGGTGCGAGAGGCATTGGTGGGATCGGTGACATGCTTCTTGCCGCTGGTCAGGTTCCAGATGAGCCAGGAGTCTACGGTGCCGAAGGCGAGCTTGCCGGCCTCGGCGCGCGCGCGTGCTCCGGTGACGTTGTCGAGAATCCAGGCGATTTTGGTGCCGGAGAAATACGGGTCGATGAGCAAGCCGGTCTTGTTGCGGACGGTATCCGTTGCGCCGGCTTGCTTAAGTTTGTCGCAGGCCTCGGCCGTTCTGCGATCCTGCCAAACGATGGCGTTGTAGACGGGTTTGCCGGTTTCGCGATCCCAGACGATGGTGGTTTCGCGCTGATTGGTGATGCCGGCGGCGGCGACGTCGCGCGGCCTTACCTGGGCTTTTCCCAACACCTCGATGACCGAGCTGAGCTGCGACGTGAGAATGTCGAACGGATCGTGCTCCACCCATCCGGATTGGGGATAAATCTGCTTGAATTCGAGGTGTGCCTTAGCGTGAATCTTGCCGTCCCTGGTGAAGAGAATGGCGCGCGAACTCGTGGTTCCCTGATCGAGTGCAAGGATAAAGGTCATAGGGCGGATGTTTGTTCTCTGACGCAAATGTGTCTCATATTCTTGCGACATTAGGCAAGTTTTCTGCAAAATGCGCAAGAATCCGGTGAGCGAGCGTGAAAATCATTTTTTAGGGTGGAATTCAATTCTGGCGAAGGCGCACTCGGGGAGTTCAAGGGGCGAGTGGTAACCTAGCCAGAGTTTGTTCTGCAACCATCTGGACTGCTGCACCGTCCATTACAGAATGCCAAAATTGGCGCAGTAAGAATCTGCTCGGAAGTCGTTGCTATCTCTCATCTAAGGCTGGATGCAGGCTGCTCGCACCGGCGAAATTAACAAACTGGGTCCACGGGAGGACATCCTGCGTGGACCGTGCCAGACTCCAAATTTTTGTCGCAGCCAGCTGCGCTAACCGGTGCAATGCAAGAAGACAAGATGGAACAAAAGCCGCCAGATTCGCCTACTCCACCCGATCATCCAGTGCCGGCTCCTCAGAGCAATGCACCCACACCGGCAAAGAAGCGCAGGCAGTGGGTGTGGATCGTTCTGTTGCTGGTGTTTGCCCTGATTTTTGTTCTCGTTCTTCGACATAACGATCAGAGCAACAAGGCTGCTGCGCCAGGCGCAGCAGGGGGGCGGCGCGGCTTTGGGGGGCCGGTCACCTTAACGACCACCACTGCGAAAAAGGGCGACATCGGCGTCTATCTGGACGCGATCGGCACAGTAACCCCGGTCTATACAGACACGATTTACAACCAGGTAACGGGTGTTGTGACCGATGTGCATTACCGTGAGGGGCAGCTGGTGCGCAAGGGCGATCCGCTGGTGGATATCGATCCCCGGCAGTACCAGGCGCAGGTGGCAACCGCGGAAGGAACCCTGGAGCGGGACACCAATGTGCTGGCGCAGGCGCGGATGGACCTGGAGCGGTATCGCCAGGCTTGGGCAAAGAACGCTATCGCCAAACAGCAGCTCGACGATCAGGAAAAGATTGTCCTGCAGGATGAAGGGCTGGTGAGGGCCGATCAGGGCACGCTGGATTTTGACAAGGTGCAGCTATCCTACTGCCACATCACATCGCCCATTGCCGGCCGCGTGGGCTTGCGGCTTATCGATCCTGGCAATCTTGTCCAGAACAGCGGGAGCACCGTTCTCGTGGTGGTCACACAGCTTGAGCCGATCACCGTCATCTTCACCCTGGCGCAGGATCATCTGGACGAAGTCATGGCGCAGTGGCGTCATGGAGCCAGGCTGACGGTGGATGCCTTTGACCGGAACCAGCAAACCAAGCTCGCAACCGGAAAACTGCTGGCCCTCGACAACCAGATCGACACCACAACCGGAACAGTGAAGCTGCGCGCTTTGTTCGACAACAAAAACAGCGTGCTGTTTCCGAACCAGTTCGTTAACACACGGCTGCTGGTTACGATACAGCATGGTATGACGCTGATTCCGACATCGGCCGTCCAGCACAACGGGGAAGAATCTTTCGTCTTTGTGATCGTGGACGGGACAGCTCATAAGCATGATGTGAAGTCGGGCACTACAGACGCCGGAATGACGGCGGTCGAGGGCATAAACCCGGGCGACGTGATTGCCACCAGCAGCTTTGAGAAGCTGATGGAGGGCGCAAAGGTCATCGTTTCCAAGAAGCCTCTTCCACAAGACACGAGCGAGAGCAACGCCCCGTGAGTCCGTCACGCCCATTTATTCTGCGGCCTGTCGCAACCTCATTGCTGATGGCCGCAATTCTGCTCGTCGGTCTGGTTGCGTTTACGCAGCTTCCGATCTCCGCGCTACCTGAGGTCGACTATCCGACGATCCAGGTTTTGACCTTCTATCCCGGCGCGAGCCCGGACGTGATGGCGACGACGGTCACGGCTCCCCTGGAGCGCCAGTTCGGCGAAGTG
>Ga0209040_10003466_pt1 | contig 12121 bp, 7 predicted proteins | sample BogFormECP12_OM3_FD_188240 | JGI IMG/M metagenome (GOLD analysis project Ga0209040, IMG submission 188240) | Bog forest soil microbial communities from Calvert Island, British Columbia, Canada - ECP12_OM3 (SPAdes) (version 2) | ecosystem: Environmental > Aquatic > Freshwater > Wetlands > Bog ... | reverse complement strand
GTTCGTCTCGTCCCGATCGACCGGCGATGCCGACAAACCACCCGCCTCGCTGTGGCGGCTGCCCGCAGAAGGCGGCGAGGCCGTCGAAGTGCTGAGCATGCCCGGTGGCGTGACCGTGGTGCGTACCGCGCGCGGCGCCGACGCCACCGTAATCGGTGCCCCGCTGTTTCCGTCGGCGCGCGACGCCGACGACGACCGGCGGCTGCGCGATTTACGCGAGACCAACAACGTCAGCGCGATTCTGCACTCCGGGTATCCGGTGCGCTTCTGGGACAAGGACATTGGCCCGGATGAACCTCATCTGTTCGACGCGGCGGATCTACGTGATCTGACTCCACAGCCCGGCGGAGCGCTGCGTGAAGCCGGATTCGATGACGCCGTATTCGATGTCAGTGCCGACGGCCGATTCCTGGTGACGACCTGGCGGGTCCCGGGGCCCGACGCCACCGAGCGTTCGGTGCTGGTGCGAGTCGACCTGGCGTCCGCTGAACGCCGCGTTATCGCTGACGATCCGGACGCCGACCTTCAACAACCCGCGATCTCGCCAGACGGGTCGGCGGTCGCGTTCACCCGGGAAACCATCACCACTCCAGACCATGCTCCGCGAATGACGCTGCAATACCTGCGATTTGGCGATCAACCGCGAGAGGTGGCTCAAACATGGGATCGCCGGCCGACGTCGATAACCTGGTCGAGCGATGGCACCTCGCTGATCATCACGGCCGATCAGGCCGGCCGGGCCCCGGTGTTCCGCGTCGAGCTGTCGACGTCGACGGTTACACAGCTCACCGACGACGACTTCGCCTACACGGACGTCGTCGCCGCGCCGGGCGGCGTGCTATATGCGCTCCGCAGCTCGTATGCGGCGCCGCCGCACCCGGTGCGGATCGATCCGGATGGCACTATCACCGTGCTGCCCTGCGTCGATTTGCCAACGCTGCCGGGAACTTTGACCGATGTCACCGCGGCTGCCGCCGATGGGACGACGGTGCGGTCCTGGTTAGTGCTGCCCGAAGACCAGGCGCCGGCCCCACTGGTGTTGTGGATCCACGGTGGGCCGCTGGGCAGTTGGAACAGCTGGTTGTGGCGATGGAACCCATGGCTGCTCGCCGCGCGGGGCTACGCGGTGCTGCTGCCGGATCCGGCGCTGTCGACGGGCTACGGGCAGGACTTCATCCAGCGTGGTTGGGGAGCGTGGGGCGGATCGCCGTTCGACGATTTGATGGCCGCCACCGACGCGGCGTGTGCTCACCCGCGGATCGATGCGACCCGGGTTGCCGCGATGGGCGGTTCGTTCGGCGGCTACATGGCCAACTGGATGGCCGGCCACACGAACCGGTTTGCCGCGATCGTGACCCACGCCAGCCTGTGGGCGCTGGACCAATTCAGCCCGACAACCGATCACGCCTACTACTGGCGGCGTGAGATGACACCGGAGGTGACCGTTGCCAACTCACCGCACCAGTTCGTCGAGCGGATCGGCACGCCGATGCTGGTCATCCACGGCGACAAGGACTATCGCGTGCCGATCGGCGAGGGCCTGCGGCTGTGGTACGAGCTGCTGGCCAAGTCGGCGCTGCCGGCCGGCGAGGACGGCAGCAGCCCGCACCGGTTCCTGTACTTCCCGTCGGAGAACCACTGGGTGGCTGCGCCGCAGCACACAAAGATCTGGTACCAGGTGGTGATCGCCTTTCTAGCCGAGCATGTGCTGGGGGAGAGCACCGAGTTGCCAGAGACGCTCGGAGTACCGTCGCGCCTGTGACCGAGACGCGCGAATACGACATCGTCTTGTACGGGGCAACCGGCTTCGTGGGCAAGCTCACCGCCGAATACCTGGCCCGCGCCGGCGGAGGCGCGCGGATCGCGCTGGCCGGCCGGTCGACCGAACGCCTTCTCGCGATCCGCGAAACGCTGGGGGAATCGGCGCAGTCGTGGCCGGTTTTGGTGGCCGACGCGTCCTCGCCGTCGACGCTGGACGCGATGGCCGCGCAGACGAGGGTGGTTATCACCACCGTCGGGCCTTACACCCGTTACGGCCTGCCGCTGGTCGGCGCGTGCGCCGCGGCGGGCACCGATTACGCCGACCTGACCGGCGAGCCGCCGTTCGTTCGCGACAGCATCGACCTCTACCACAAGCAGGCGCTCGACACCGGCGCACGCATCGTGCACGCGTGTGGATTCGACTCGATCCCTTCGGATCTCACCGTCTACGCGCTCTACCGGAGGGCACGCGAAGACGGCGCGGGCGAGCTCGGCAAAACCGACTTTGTGGTTCGATCTGTGTCCGGCGGATTCTCCGGCGGCACCATCGCGTCGGCGGTGGAAGTGATGCGCGCCGTCTCCAGCGATCCCGACGCGCGTCGTCAGTTCGCCGACCCCTACACGCTGAGCCCCGACCGCGGCGCCGAACCCGAACTCGGCGCCCAACCCGACCTGCCGTGGCGCCGTGGCCGCCAGATCGCCCCGGAGCTCACCGGTCTGTGGACGGCTGGATTCGCAATGGCGCCCACCAACACCCGAATTGTCCGACGCAGCAACGCTTTACAGGAGTGGGCGTACGGCAAGCGGTTCCGCTACAGCGAGCACATGAGTCTGGGGTCGTCGGCAGCGGCGCCGGTGGCGTCGGTCGTCGTCAACGGGGTCGGCAACGCCGTATCGGCGTTGGGCAGCCGCTATTTCCGGCTGCTGCCGCGCCGACTCGTGGAGCGAGTGCTGCCCAAGCCCGGCACCGGGCCCAGCGCTGCGACCCGCGAGCGCGGCTATTACAAGATCGAGACCTACACCACCACGACCTCCGGCGTCCGGTACGTGGCTACCATCGCCCAGCAGGGCGACCCCGGATACCAGGCCACCTCCGTGCTGTTGGGGGAAAGCGGCCTGGCGCTGGCTTCGGATCGCGATGAGCTCTCGGAGTTGCGTGGCGTGCTGACACCCGCGGCCGCGATGGGTGACGCGTTGCTGGCACGGCTCGCGGCCGCAGGAGTGTCGCTGCAAACGGCCAAGCTGGCGCCCCGCTAATTGAATCTGCTCCGACGAACCGCTGTCGGACGGCTCCCGCTCCGACTAGTGTCAAGATCGAGTTAGCACACCATCCCAGTGACGTTAGGTGGACGGGTTCATGTCTGGCCTTGATGATCTTCTCGCTCAGATCCCAACGAGTGACATCGCAAGCAAAATCGGCGTCGATGAAGGCGAAGTCAACAAAGCAGTTCAGCTGTTGGTTCCGGTGCTGGTAGGCGGAATGCAGGAAAATGCGCAGGACCCCGAGCACGCCAGCAAAATCGAGTCCGCGGCGGACAGCCACGCCGGCCTGCTCGACGGCGGCGTCAACGTTGACCACGTCGACGAGCAGGAAGGCCAGCAGGCGATCGCGAGGATCTTCGGCGGCAACGACGCCGCCCAGGTTGCCAGCGCGCTGGCCGGTGGCGGCGGGGGCAACAGCGACCTGCTCAAGCAGCTGCTGCCGATCTTGGCGCCGATCGTGCTGGCCTATGTCGGAAAGCAACTCACCGGAAAGAGCGCAGCTCCCGCCGGCGGGGGAGCCGGCGGAGGGGCGCTCAACGACGTGTTGGGCAGCATCCTCGGCGGGATGGGCGGCAACAAGTCGCTGGGCACCGTGTTGGGCAATGTGCTGGGTTCCAAGGCCGGCGACATTCTCGGCGGATTGCTGGGCGGCAACAAGAAGTAACCCCCGCATGCGGGCGGTGTTCGGCGCGCTCCGTGGCGCTTTCTAGAATTGACGGGTGACCGCTAGCCCAGAATCCACCGCCAACGAGCGGGCTGAAGCCCTGCCCAAGGCGTGGGATCCAAGCGCGGCCGAAAGCGCGATCTACCAACGATGGCTCGACGCGGGCTACTTCGCCGCGGACCCGACCAGCGCAAAACCCGGGTACTCGATCGTGCTGCCGCCGCCGAATGTGACCGGCAGCCTGCACATGGGTCACGCGCTCGAGCACACCATGATGGACGCGCTGACCCGTCGCAAGCGCATGCAGGGCTATGAGGTGCTGTGGCAGCCGGGCATGGACCACGCGGGCATCGCGACGCAGAGCGTCGTTGAACAGCAGCTCGCCGTCGACGGGAAGACCAAGGAGGACTTCGGCCGCGAACTGTTCGTCGACAAGGTGTGGGATTGGAAGCGTGAGTCCGGCGGCGCCATCGGTGGCCAGATGCGGCGGCTGGGCGACGGGGTGGACTGGAGCCGCGACCGGTTCACCATGGACGAGGGCCTGTCTCGAGCGGTCCGGACGATCTTCAAGCGGCTCTACGACGCCGGTCTGATCTATCAAGCCGAGCGGCTGGTGAACTGGTCGCCGGTGTTGGAAACGGCGATCTCCGACCTCGAGGTCAAGTATGAGGACGTCGAAGGCGAACTGGTGTCGTTCCGGTACGGCTCGCTCGACGACGCCGAGCCGCACATCGTGGTCGCCACCACCCGGCTGGAGACGATGCTGGGCGACACCGCGATCGCGGTTCATCCCGACGACGACCGCTACCGGAAGCTGGTCGGCACCACGCTGGCGCACCCGTTCCTGACCCGGCAGCTCATCGTCGTCGCCGACGACCACGTCGATCCGGAGTTCGGCACCGGCGCAGTCAAAGTCACGCCCGCCCACGACCCGAATGACTTCGAGATCGGGCTGCGGCATCAGCTGCCGATGCCGTCGATCATGGACACCAAGGGCCGGATCGCAGACACCGGAACAGAATTCGACGGGTTGGACCGCTTCGACGCCCGCGTCGCAGTGCGCGAAGCGCTTGCGGCGCAGGGCAGGATCGTCGAGGAGAAACGACCCTACCTGCACAGCGTCGGGCACTCCGAGCGCAGCGGTGAGCCGATTGAACCGCGGCTGTCGCTGCAGTGGTGGGTGCGGGTGGAATCGTTGGCCAAGGCTGCCGGCGACGCGGTGCGCAACGGCGACACCATGATTCACCCCGCCAGCCTCGAGCCGCGCTGGTTCGCCTGGGTCGACGATATGCACGATTGGTGCATCTCGCGACAGCTGTGGTGGGGCCATCGCATCCCGATCTGGTACGGCCCCGACGGCGAGCAGGTGTGCGTGGGCCCGGACGAGACACCGCCGGACGGCTGGGAGCAGGATCCCGACGTCCTGGACACCTGGTTCTCGTCGGCGTTGTGGCCGTTCTCCACTCTGGGCTGGCCCTCGAAGACCCCGGAACTGGAAAAGTTCTATCCGACAAGCGTTCTGGTGACCGGTTACGACATTTTGTTCTTCTGGGTGGCCAGGATGATGATGTTCGGCACCTTCGTCGGCGCAGACGACGCCATCACCCAGGACGGCAAGCGGGGCCCGCAGGTGCCGTTCACCGATGTCTTCCTGCACGGTCTGATCCGTGACGAGGCCGGCCGAAAGATGAGCAAGTCCAAGGGCAACGTCGTCGATCCGCTGGACTGGCTGGACATTTACGGCGCCGACGCGTTGCGGTTCACGCTGGCCCGCGGCGCCAGTCCCGGCGGCGATCTCGCGGTCGGCGAGGATCACGTGCGGGCGTCGCGCAATTTCGGCACCAAGCTGTTCAACGCCACCCGGTTTGCGTTGCTCAACGGTGCCAGCCTGGCGCCGTTGCCTGATCTCGCTGAGCTGACCGACGCTGACCGCTGGATCTTGGGGCGGTTGGAAGAAGTTCGCGCCGAAGTTGATTCGACCTTCGACGGATATGAATTCAGCCGGGCCTGCGAGGCTCTCTACCACTTCACCTGGGATGAATTCTGCGACTGGTACGTCGAACTGGCCAAGACACAGCTCGCCGATGGTCTCACGCACACCACCGCGGTGCTGGCCGCCGTGCTGGACACCCTGCTGCGACTGCTGCATCCGGTGATCCCGTTCATCACCGAGGCGCTGTGGCAGGCGTTGACCGGCCGGGAGTCGCTGGTGATCGCCGACTGGCCCACGTCATCCGGTATCAACCTGGATGCGGCTGCCGCGCAACGGATCACGGACATGCAGAAGCTGGTGACCGAGGTCCGCCGCTTCCGCAGCGACCAGGGTTTGGCCGACCGGCAGAAAGTGCCCGCCCGGTTGTCGGGCATCGACACCGCAGACCTGAGCACCCAGGTCGGCTCCGTACGCTCGCTGGCATGGCTGACCGAGCCGGGCCCGGAATTCAGCCCGTCGGCCTCTGTTGAGGTCGGCCTGGCCGGAGGCATCGTCACTGTCGAACTCGACACCTCGAGCACGATCGATGTGGAGGCCGAACGTCGCCGCCTGGAAAAGGACCTGGCCGCCGCCCAAAAGGAATTGGCTTCCACCACAGCCAAATTGGGCAATGCCGATTTCATGGCCAAGGCGCCGGCCGCCGTCGTCGACAAGCAACGAGAGCGTCAACGAGTCGCCCGCGAGGAAACCGACCGGATAACGGCCAGGTTGGCTGGGCTGCAGTGACTTTGGAGCCGCCAGACCCCGATTTCACCGGCGTGGTTCCGACCCCAGACGAGATCGCGGCCCTACTTCAGGTCGAGCATTTGCTCGACCAGCGCTGGCCGGAAACCAAGATCGAGCCGAGCCTGACCCGCATCACGGCGCTGATGGACCTGCTCGGCTCACCGCAACGCGGCTACCCGTCGATTCATATCGCCGGCACCAACGGCAAGACCTCGGTGGCGCGGATGGTCGACGCGCTGCTGACCGGGTTGCAGCGGCGCACCGGACGGATCACCAGCCCGCACCTGCAGTCGGCGGTCGAGCGGATCGCGATCGACGGACACCCGATCAGCCCGGCGCAGTACGTGAACACCTACCGGGAGATCGAGCCGTATGTGCAGATGATCGATGCGCAGTCGCAGGACGGTGTTTTCGGGGAGGCTGGCCCGCGACTGAGCAAGTTCGAGGTCCTCACCGCGCTGGCGTTTGCGGCGTTCGCCGATGCGCCGATCGAGGTCGCGGTCGTCGAGGTGGGTCTGGGCGGCCGCTGGGACGCCACCAATGTCGTCGACGCTCCGGTTGCCGTCATCACCCCGATCAGCATCGACCACGTCGAATACCTCGGCGACGACATCGCCGGGATCGCCGGCGAGAAAGCCGGCATCATCCACAAGGCCGACGAGGGTGCGCCCGACACCGTGGCGGTGATCGGTCGGCAGGTACCCGAGGCGATGGAGGTGCTGCTGGCGCAGACCGTGCGCGCCGACGCGGCGGTCGCCCGCGAAGACTCGGAGTTCGCAGTGCTGGGCCGTCAGGTCGCCGTCGGCGGCCAGGTGCTGCAGCTGCAGGGCCTCGGTGGCGTGTACTCGGACGTGTATCTGCCGCTGCATGGGGAGCATCAGGCCCACAACGCGGTGGTGGCGCTCGCCGCGGTCGAGGCGTTTTTCGGTGCCGGCGCGCAGCGTCAGCTCGATGTCAGGGCCGTTCGGGCCGGATTCGCCGCGGCCACCAGCCCCGGCCGGTTGGAGCGCATGCGGAGCGCCCCAACGGTATTCATCGACGCTGCGCACAACCCGGCGGGTGCCGCGGCGCTGGCGCAGACGCTGGCCGAGGAGTTCAATTTCCGATTCCTGGTCGGGGTGGTCGGTGTGCTGGCCGACAAGGACGTCGGCGGCATCCTCGCCGCGCTAGAACCGGTCTTTGATCGGATCGTGGTGACCCACAACGGATCACCGCGCGCCCTCGATGTCGAGTCGCTGGCGCTGGCCGCGCAGCAGTGGTTCGGACCCGACCGGGTGCTCACCGCCGAAAATCTGCCTGCCGCAACCGAAACCGCGACCGCGCTGGTTGACGACGCCGCCGCAGAGGCGGACGTCGACGGCGACGCGCTCTCCGGGACCGGCATTGTGATCACCGGATCCGTGGTCACCGCCGGCGCTGCACGCACGTTGTTCGGTCGGGACCCGGCATGACGCGCCCGACTGATGGCCCGACGCCGGATCCGTGGAAAAGCTTTCGCGGCGTGACGGCCGGGACGCTGATCCTGGAGGCGATCGTGGTGCTGCTGGCGTTGCCGGTGGTCAGCGCGGTCGGGGGCGGGCTGACGCCGCGCGCACTGGGCTTCCTGCTGGGGTTGGCGGCGGTCCTGGTCGTGCTCGCCGGGCTGCAGGGGCGGTCATGGGCCATTTGGGCGGATCTTGCCGTGCAGCTGGTACCCATCGCCGGCTTCGTGGTCTACCCGGGGGTGGGGTTCATCGGGATCCTGTTCGCCGCGGTCTGGGCCCTGATCGGTTATTACCGGTCCGAGGTTCTCCGCAGGCAGCGACGCGGGCTCCTCCCAGGCCAGGACGGCCCGCCGGACTGATCCACCGTCGTCGGCGCGCGCGCTGCGTTAGGTACGCTGTCCGCCGTGGCCGACCGGACTCTCCTGTTGATCAAGCCCGACGGGGTCGAACGACGCCTGGTGGGCGAGATCATCGGCCGCATCGAGCGCAAGGGCCTGACCGTCGCGGCGCTGGAGCTGCGCGCGGTCAGCGACAAGTTGGCCCGCTCGCACTACGCCGAGCATGACGGCAAGCCGTTTTTTGCCTCCCTACTGGAGTTCATCACGTCGGGACCGCTGGTGGCGGCGATCGTGGAGGGACCCCGGGCGGTCGCGGCGGTGCGGCAACTGGCCGGCGCAACCGACCCGGTCGAGGGTGCCGCGCCAGGCACCATCCGGGGCGATTTCGGCCTTGAGGTGCAGTTCAACCTGGTGCATGGCTCCGATTCGCCCGAGTCGGCCGAGCGCGAGATCGGGCTGTGGTTTCCCAACTCCTGACCACGGGTTGACGCACTTGGTTGGGGGCGCTTCGGCGGTATGGGATACTAAGTAGCGGGTGAACGTCGCCGGACCGGCGTCCGACGCCCGAATGAAGACTTCGACAAGCGCGACCACCGCGAAACGCGATGCGGCGCCGACCGTCCAGCCATCATTCAAACCGGCACCGAGCGCGTTCGATCTGAGCCGCTCGGGGCGAGACCATCACAAGTTCGGGAGAAGTGACCCGGACCCATAGCGAAGCCCTCGCGTGGCCGCGTCGCAAGGACGCGCCCGGGGGCTAGAGGAGAATACGTGATAGACGGTGGCCCATCCTCAGAGCTTCCAGAAGACTCGGCCCAGCATGAGGACCTGCCTGAACGGCTGAGGGTCCATTCGCTGGCCAGAGTGCTCGGGACGACCAGTAAACGGGTGCTCGACGCGCTGGCCGAACTCGACGGCCGGGTCCGTAGCGCGCATTCCACCGTGGACCGCGTCGATGCGGTCCGCGTGCGCGACCTGCTGGCCAGCGCACCGGCGACCGTCGCCGCGACGGTTGCTGCGCCCCCGGAGGCCGCTGCCGTGGCGGACGAGCCCGAATCCCGGCTGATGCTGGAGACGGCGATCGACCGTCCCGAATACATGCCGCTTTTCGTCGCGCCACAGCCGATCCAGGTAGACCATGACTCAGACGACGCCGACGACTCGGCGGATTCCGACGATGACGACCTCGACACCGACGACGACGAGCAGGGCGAACGTCCCGCCAACCGGCGTCGCCGCCGCGGGCGTCGCGGACGCGGCCGCGGCCGCGGCGAGCAGAACGGAGCCGATAAGGGCGACGAGGCTGGCGGCGACGGCGGCGAATCGGACAAGTCGGATGCGGCGTCGGCTGACACCGACGACGACTCCGATGACGACGACTCCGAGAACGGCGAGGACGACAACGGCGGCGGCGAAGGCACCAGCAAGCGTCGCCGACGCCGTCGTCGCCGCAAATCCGGTTCCGGCGACGACTCCGAGGACGGCCCGTCACCGGACGATCCACCGAACACCGTGGTGCACGAGCGGGCACCCCGGGCCAAGGACAAAGCCGATAGCGACTCCAAGAACACCGAGATCCAGGGCATCGACGGCTCAACCCGCCTGGAGGCCAAACGGCAGCGCCGCCGCGACGGACGTGACGCCGGTCGTCGCCGCCCGCCGGTCCTGACCGAAGCCGAGTTCCTCGCCCGCCGCGAGGCGGTCGAGCGGGTGATGGTGGTGCGTGACAAAGTTCGCACCGAACCGCCGCACCCGGGCGCCCGCTACACCCAGATCGCCGTCCTCGAAGACGGGATCGTCGTCGAGCACTTCGTCACCAGCGCGGCGTCGGCATCCCTGGTGGGCAACATCTACCTGGGCATCGTGCAGAACGTGTTGCCGTCGATGGAGGCGGCCTTCGTCGACATTGGCCGCGGCCGCAACGGCGTGCTCTACGCGGGCGAGGTCAACTGGGAAGCGGCCGGCCTGGGCGGTTCCAACCGCAAAATCGAGCAGGCTCTCAAGCCCGGCGACTACGTCGTCGTGCAAGTCAGCAAGGACCCGGTCGGACACAAGGGCGCCCGGCTGACCACCCAGGTGTCGCTGGCCGGTCGTTACCTGGTGTACGTGCCGGGTGCGTCGTCGACCGGCATCAGCCGCAAGCTGCCCGACACCGAACGCCAACGCCTGAAAGAAATCCTGCGTGAGGTGGTGCCGTCAGACGCGGGCGTGATCATCCGTACCGCCTCCGAGGGCGTCAAGGAGCAGGACATCCGCGCCGACGTGACCCGGCTGCAGGATCGGTGGACGCAAATCGCCGCGCAGGCCGAGGAGACCAAGGAGAAGGCGGCCGGCGCCGCTGTGGCGCTGTACGAAGAGCCCGACGTCTTGGTCAAGGTGATTCGTGACTTGTTCAACGAGGACTTCGCCCAGCTCATCGTGTCCGGCGAGGAAGCCTGGACCACGATCAACGAGTACGTGAATTCGGTTGCCCCCGAGCTTGTTTCGAAGTTGAACAAATACGAGGCCGCACCGCTTGCTGAGGGGCAATCGGGCCCTGACGTCTTCGCGGTGCACCGCATCGACGAGCAATTGGCCAAGGCGATGGACCGCAAGGTCTGGCTGCCCTCGGGCGGCACGCTGGTGATCGACCGAACCGAGGCGATGACGGTGGTCGACGTCAACACCGGCAAGTTCACCGGGTCCGGCGGCAACCTCGAACAGACCGTTACCAAGAACAACCTCGAAGCCGCCGAGGAGATCGTGCGCCAGCTGCGGCTGCGCGACATCGGCGGCATCGTCGTCATCGACTTCATCGACATGGTGCTTGAGTCCAACCGTGACCTGGTGCTGCGCCGGCTGACCGAGGCGCTGGCTCGCGACCGCACGCGTCATCAGGTGTCCGAAGTGACCTCGTTGGGGCTGGTCCAGCTCACCCGCAAGCGGCTGGGAACCGGGCTGATCGAGGCGTTTTCCACGACCTGCCCACACTGCGGCGGCCGCGGTATAACGCTGCACGCCGATCCCGTCGACTCCGCGTCGGCGACCAACCGCAAATCCGAATCGGGCGGCAAGCGGGGCCGGCGCTCCAAGAAGGGCAAGGCCGACGAACCCGCGGTGGCCAAAGTGCCGGTGCACACTCCCGGCGAACATCCGATGTTCAAGGCCATGGCCGCGGCCAACGGTAAGCATGACGACGAAATTGAGGATACCGACGAGTCGGCGCGCACCGAGGATGTCGACGAAGTAGTCGGCGAGCACGACCGGGACGACGCGGAAACCGATGCCCGGCTCCATGAGCAGGTCGCGCGCGAGGCCGCGGAAGAAGACCTGGACGACGGCGACTTCGATGACGACAGCGACGAAGACGACGAGGTCGACCTCGACGACGATGAGGATCTCGACGACGAGGACCTCGAGGACGAAGACGACGAGGACGACGAGGACGACGAAGCGGATCTTGACCTCGACGACGATCTGGACCTCGAAGATTCCGACGACTCCGACGACGGCGATCACTCCGACGGCGAATCGGCTATCGCCGCCTTCACCGCGCCCGCTGCGCAACCCCGCCGGCGTCGGGCCGCGGCCCGGCCGGCCGGACCGCCGATCCATGAGGACTGACCTCGGGGTCTAATTGCCCGGCTCCTTCCAGGCCGTTCCGGCCTGCAGCGTCGCCGGGCCAGTTTGACCCTTTAGCCGCTGGTCACGTACCCTGGACCAGTTGTCACCAGGCCCGCTGACCGGGTTTTGGCCGGCACTCCCAAGACCAGCCCGCGCACCTTCGGTAGCGCGCGGCGCCCGAAGGACCCAAAGAAGAAGAGGTAGACGTAACCATGGCGACCTACGCAATCGTCAAGACCGGCGGCAAGCAGTACAAAGTCGCGGTCGGAGACGTCGTCAAGGTCGAGAA
>Ga0209040_10003465_pt1 | contig 12122 bp, 9 predicted proteins | sample BogFormECP12_OM3_FD_188240 | JGI IMG/M metagenome (GOLD analysis project Ga0209040, IMG submission 188240) | Bog forest soil microbial communities from Calvert Island, British Columbia, Canada - ECP12_OM3 (SPAdes) (version 2) | ecosystem: Environmental > Aquatic > Freshwater > Wetlands > Bog ... | reverse complement strand
GCCAACCACCATCCGAGGACCAGCATGGCGCGAGCCACCTCTGCGGCGCCGCTCTCGACGATAAGGAAGACGACAAGCAGGAAGCCGAAAATCCCGGCGACGATCAGCGATGTTGGAATGTGACGGCTCCCTGTCCGCCCGCCGCCCGCGGCGAAGACGGTCGAGAAATACGATCGCCGCGCCAAGTCGTCTATGACCGATCGCCGCTAATCCCGGTTCGACAATCCCCGATCTCGTTCAATTTGCGGGATTCCAAGCGCGTCGTCATGCCGAGCAAGACGCGCTGCTTAAAAGAGTCAATGAAAGTCGTGTCCGCGGTTACTCAACCCCGTCTCGCGCTGGCGGGTCGCCGCGCCCTTGGCGGCAGCCGCCTACAGTTCCCCGCGCTCGCGTTTGGTGACAAAGGATAGGAGCAACTGCATGAACCAGCGTGAAATCGTCCTGTGCAGCCCGGTATGAACCGCAATCGGCGCGACGGCAGCCTTGAGAGCGTCCCCGCGAGAGAATTCGGGGCGATAGTTCTGCGCGCCGTAGTGGAACGTTCGAAACTAAAGGGTATATTGACGCGGCGGTGATGGGAATGTGATTCAGGCCGGCAACAGACTAATCCGGCAATCGGCGGGTCAGTGTCCAATGCCCCGCCTGGCGACAATTGAGGCATTTTTCAATGGTAGATCAAGCAAATCCACCGGGGGATGCTGCGCTGGCGGCAGCTCCGCGAACTCCTTCCGACAGCGCAGGCGGTGGGAAACAGACGGAGCCGTCGCCATGGTCGCTGACCTGGCTCAACGATGCGCTATCGGAAGCAACGCGCGGCTGGTCTCCGTATTGGCAAACGGAGCATGCCCGACGTGACGACCAGGCGGTGAAGCCTGCTTTGCAGAAACGGTCGCAGAGTGCGGAAGAGCCCGAAAGGATCGCTCCCCCTCCTGTGAGCGTCGACCGGCTGCTTCACGCGAGCATAGGTCGGTTCACGCTCGGCGTCTCGCCGGCCGCGCTTTCGCTCGCCTATGCCGATTGGGCGATCCATTTTTTGGCGTCTCCGGCAAAATCTCAGCAACTTGCGCAAGAGGGCGTGCGCAACACGATTCGACTTTTGACTTATCTTTCCAGTCTCGCTTCCGACCCAGCCTCGCCGCCGTGCATCGAGCCCCTGCCCCAAGATCGGCGCTTCAGCAGCGAGGCGTGGCGGCAGCCGCCGTTCAATGTGATCTACCAGTCCTTTCTTCTAACGCAAAGGCGGTGGCATTGCGCGACGACCGGAATAGGCGGCGTATCCCCCCACCATGAACAGGTCATCGAGTTCATGACGCGGCAGCTGCTCGATGCTGTCTCGCCGGTCAATTTCATTGCCACCAACCCTGAGGTTCTCGCCGCCACGCTTCGCGAGGGCGGTCAGAATCTTGTCCGCGGGACCATGAACTTCTGGGCGGATTGGGGGAGGGATGTTCGTGGCGAACCCCCGGTTGGCGCGGAGGCATTCAGGCCCGGCCAAACCGTTGCCGTGACCAAAGGCAAGGTGGTCTACCGCAACAGACTGATCGAACTGATCCAATACGCGCCTGCGACCCCCGAAGTTCAGGCCGAGCCGGTGCTGATCGTGCCAGCCTGGATCATGAAGTACTACATTCTCGATCTCTCCCCCGGAAACTCCCTCGTCAAATACCTGGTGGATCATGGACACACGGTGTTCATGGTCTCCTGGCGCAACCCGACGGCCGAAGATCGCGATCTGGGAATGGACGATTACCTCCGGCTGGGCGTTTTGGATGCCTTGAAAGCGGTCCAGACGATTCTACCGGACGCCAAGATCAATGCGGTTGGCTACTGTCTCGGCGGGACGCTACTCTCCATCGCCGCAGCCTATCTGGCGGCAAAAAACACGCCACCTTTCAATTCACTCACGCTCCTCGCCGCCCAGACCGATTTTAGCGAGGCAGGAGAGCTCACGCTGTTCATCGACGACAGCCAGCTCAGCTTTCTCGACGACATCATGTGGGATCAAGGCTATCTCGACAGCCGACAGATGTCCGGCACGTTCCAGCTCTTACGGTCAAACGATCTCATTTGGTCGCGCGTGGCCCATGAGTATCTCATGGGACAGCGCCCACCCATGATCGATCTTATGGCCTGGAACGCCGATGCGACACACATGCCGTTTCGCATGCACAGTGAATATCTGCGCCGACTCTACCTGCAAAACGATCTTTTCCAAGCGCGCTACCCTGTTGACGGCAGGCCGGTAGCGCTGAGCGATATTCGCGCCCCGATATTCGCCGTCGCCACGGAGCACGACCATGTCGCGCCATGGCGTTCGGTGTACAAGATCAATCTCGTAGCTCACACCGACATCGCCTTCGTCCTGACGAGCGGCGGTCACAATGCCGGAATCGTCAGCGAGCCCGGCCATAAACGAAGGCATTACCGGATCTCGCATCGCGCGCTCGATACTCAATATGTGGACCCCGAGACGTGGTATGCGCGGACTCCGATTGAGGAGGGTTCGTGGTGGCCGGCATGGCTCTCGTGGCTTGACCATAAGTCACACGGACGAACCCCGCCGCCCGCACTCGGCGCTCCGGATGGAGGATACCAGCCGCTCGAAGATGCGCCGGGCAGATATGTCCTCGAGCGCTAGACCGATTGTGGAAGGAAGCCCCGGGCGATGCGCCCGCCTTCGTGATTTCGCGCTCCCGCCGGCGGACGCGCCGCGGAGGGGCTGGTCTTCGACGGCGAGGTGTCGCTTCCGACGACCTGCAGCGTGCGACCCAGATCGCAACGGAAAAGGTCACGCGGTCGAAGCCGCAGCTTTCTAAAGGGGTCGCGGATGGTCCGCCACGGCCGGGATGTCGCGCTGCAGTCGTTGAGGTCGCTGTTCCGAAACGTCTTTGCGCAGGCAGCCTGCTGCTGAGGTGGTTGAGCCGGTCGGACGATGCGAGCTTGTCAAATCGGTCCGACAGGGGCAGATTGAGCCTCGCCGCCGTTTATCTGGGGTATGTCGGCCGGCAGCTTGCCCAGTGTTTGGCTCGGCGTCGGTTCGGAGCCGAGCTCAATGAGAGGGTTGTCGCGTCCGCCGAAGTTGGCGTGCGACTATGTTGCGATGGCGGCGCCTCATCGGCGCGAGCTGGGGAGACATGACGATGAGCGACACCCAAACTCTGGCGATACAGATGCCTCAAGAACTCATCCAGTACTGGGGATGGTTCCTGGCGTTCGGGATCGCGTTGGTCGCGATCGGCGTCGCCGCCGTTGCGCGAGCCTTCACGGCCACCATCGCCTCGATGTTGTTCTTCGGCTGGCTATTGGTGATTGCGGCCGTAATCGAAATCGTCCAGGCGGTTATGGTTGGGCACTGGGCGGGCTTCTTCCACCATTTGCTGGCGGCGATTCTCTTCGGGGTGACGGGCCTGCTGCTGGTGACGCGACCCTTGATCAGCGCCGAGGCGTTGACCTTCGTGATGGCGATATTCTTTTTGATTGGCGGGCTGTTTGAGCTGATCGGCTCGTCGATTGTCGCCCTCCCGGGCTGGGGTTGGCAGGCGGTCGACGGGATCATCACGATTGCCCTTGGCGCGCTGGTTCTGGCGCAGTGGCCCGCCTCGGGACTGTGGGTGATCGGTCTTTTCATCGGGATCGATTTGATTTTCTACGGCTTCGCCTGGATTGCGCTGGCGCTTGGGCTGCGCGCGGCGTGAGGCTGACGGTCCGTCCGAGGACTGGACGGACGAGTTGGGAAGCCAGCTGGCGATCGACTACGCCAGGTCTGCGGTCGAACAGAGGCGAAGTTGGCTGCAATCGACGCCGCCATAGCAGGCCAGCAGGCTTTAGACACGAGAAAAGGCTGACGGCTTGACTCGGCCTGCCGTCGAAGCCGCGAGGGCGCGCTCATCGCCTGTTGCGTCTCTGTCCTGGAGCGCGGGTCGAAGAAGCCCGCGCTCGGGGGATACCGGATGTGCGGCGCAAGAGGTCAATGACAGTCGCGTCCCCGCGGCTTATCGCGAAGGCCAAGGCGCGATCGGCGTCAGAGACTTTGATCACTTGATCGAACCGGGCGACCGCGTTGCCCACGTGCCGCGCATCGGTCAGAGGCTCTTTCCGTTGCTTCGGAAAAGCGTAGACCCTGTTCGGCAAGTCGCTTTGCGCCGTATGCTGTCCATGCGCTTCGTGAGGCTTCGAGGTCGTTTTCATCGGGCGCTCCTTTGGGTCGCGAGAAAGCGACGCCCGATTCGACCGATTCATTCCATGCGGCTCAAGCAAAATTGGCGGAAAATCCACAAATTAATCCAACGCAACCGCCGCATCCCTTGGATTGCTTCGTCGCTTTGCTCTTCGCAATGAACGGCTTTCATTGCGTGCCGCACGCGGCGGTCACGCGCTAATGGCGCTGCTTTGCGCGCTGTTTCGGCAGCAGAAAACGTGAGATGCCGGGGTTTGCCTACAGCTTCACCCACTTTCCGTTGCCCTTCGACGACTTCACCGCCGCCTCGACGAAGGCGAGGCCTTTGACGCCGTCGTCGATAGTCGGGAAGTGGACGCCCTTCGGCGGCTTTTTGCCGTTCCGCGCCGCTCTGATCGCCGCCGCGACTTCGGAATAGATGTTGGCGAAGCCCTCGAGATAGCCTTCCGGGTGGCCCGGTGGAACGCGGGTCACCCGCGCGGCCGCTTCGCCCGAGTCCGGCCCGCCGCGGGTGATGATGCGCGCGGATTTCTCAAATGGCGACCAGGTAAGATAATTCGGGTTGTCCTGCCGCCAGTGCATGCCACCCTTCGTCCCATAAACGCGCAGCATGAGTCCGTTCTCGTTGCCGGGCGCGACCTGGCTCGCCCACAAGGCGCCGCGCGCGCCGTTGGCGTAGCGCAGCATGATCTGGACGTTGTCGTCGAGCTGCCGTCCTGCGCCGAACGAGGTGAGATCGGCCGCGATCTCGGCGAGATCGAGGCCTGTCACGTAGTCGGCGAGGTTGTAGGCGTGGGTGCCGATGTCGCCGAGCGCCCCGCCCGCTCCCGAGCGCTTCGGATCGGTGCGCCATTCTGCGCCTTTGTTGCCCTGCTTTTCGGCCGGCCCGGTCAGCCAATCCTGCGGATATTCGACCTGGACGAGGCGGATGTCGCCGAGTTCGCCGGCCCGAACCATCTCGCGCATGCGGCGCACCAGAGGATAGCCGGTGTAATTGTGGGTGAGCGCAAAGACGCGGCCCGACTTCTCGACCGCGGCCTTCATCTTCTTCGCTTCGGCGAGCGACACCGTCAGCGGCTTGTCGCAGATGACGTGGACGCCCGCCTTGAGGAAGGCGTAGGCCGGGCCGGCGTGCATGTGGTTGGGCGTGACGATCGCGACCGCCTCGATCCCGTCCGGGCGCTTGGCCTCGGCCTTCGCCATGCTCTCGTAATCGTCGTAGATGCGGTCCGCTGCAAGGCCGAGTCCCTCGCCCGAGCGGCGCGCCTTGTCCGGCGTCGACGACAGCGCGCCGGCGACCAGCTCGTAGTGGTCGTCGATACGCGAGGCGATGCGATGGACGGCGCCGATGAAGGCGCCCTCGCCGCCGCCCACCATGCCGAGCCTGATCTTTGCGCCCGTCCGCGCGTCGCTGCGTCCCTCGATGGTCATGGCTCTCCTCCCCTCACTTCAGTCCGAGCGCGCGCTTGATCTGCTTCTTGTCGATGGCGGCGCTGGCGAAATCGTCGAACGCCTTCTCGGTGACGCGGATGATGTGTTGCGCGATGAACTCGGCGCCCTCGCGCGCCCCGTCTTCCGGGTGCTTGAAACAGCACTCCCATTCCAACACCGCCCAGGAGGAATAGCCGTATTGCGCCATCTTGGAGAAAATGCCGGAAAAATCGACCTGCCCGTCGCCGAGCGAACGGAAGCGCCCCGCCCGTTCGATCCACGGCGCATAGCCCGAGTAGACGCCCTGCCGCCCGGTCGGATTGAACTCGGCGTCCTTGACGTGGAACGCCTTGATCCGCTCGTGGTAGATGTCGATGAACTCGAGGTAGTCGAGCTGCTGCAGCACGAAGTGCGACGGATCGTAGTTGATCGCGCAGCGCTTGTGGCCCTTGACCGCGTCGAGGAAGCGCTCGAACGTTGTTCCGTCGAACAGGTCCTCGCCGGGATGGAGCTCGTAGCAGACGTCGCAGCCGGCGTCGTCGAACGCGTCGAGGATAGGCGTCCAGCGTTTGGCGAGCTCCTCGAACGCCGTCTCGATCAGGCCCGGCGCGCGTTGAGGCCAGGGATAGAGAAAAGGCCAGGCGAGCGCCCCGGAGAAGGTCGGATGCGCGGCGAGACCGAGGCGCTTCGACGCCTTGGCGGCCTTCATCATGTGCTCGACCGCCCATTTCTGCCGTTCCGCCGGCTTCCCGCGAACCTCCTTCGGCGCGAAGGCGTCGAACGCCTCGTCGTAGGCCGGATTCACCGCGACGAGTTGGGCGGGCACGTGACTCGCAAGCTCGGTGATCGCCAGGCCGTGGCTCTTGGCGATTCCCGCGATCTCATCGCAATAGGTTTGCGACTCCGCCGCTCGGTCGATATCGATGAGCCGGTCGACCCAGGTCGGAACCTGGACGCCCTTGTAGTCGAGCGAGGCCGCCCAACCGCACATCCCGTCGAACGAATTGAACGGCGCCGCGTCGCCGACGAACTGATTCAGGAAAATCGCCGGACCCTTCACCGTGGCAGGCATAATCCCCTCCTTCGCGCGCATTGCTTTCGCGCTTCGTCTCGTGTCGAAAAAATGGGGAGGCGCGCGAACGCCTCCCCGTCACGCTTCGCCTCTAGAACGGCGAATCCTTGAAGTAGAAGTCCTTCGCGTTGTCCTTGGTGATCAGCGAGGCCTTGAGGATGTACTCGCCGCGGACCGGAATCTTGTCCTCGAGGCCGAGCGCGGTCACGTCCATCGCCACAGCGACCATGGTCGGCGAGTAGAGAACGTCGACGGGCATCATGGGATCGCCGTCCATCACCCGCTTCACCATGTCCTTGGCGCCGGCGCCCGCCACGACGAACTTGATGTCGGTGCGCTTCGCTTGCGCGATCGCCTCGAATACGCCGATCGCCATGTCGTCGTCCTGGCACCAGACGGCGTCGATCTTCGGATGCTTGGTCAAGAAGTCCTGCATTACCTTGAACGCATCGTCGCGGCTCCAGTTGCCGAACTGGCTGTCGAGCACCTTGATCTTGGCGCCCTTGATGCCCGCGTTGAAGGCGTCGACCCGCATCGCGTCGATCGGGATCGGCAGGCCGCGGATGACTACGATGTCCCCACCGTCGGGCATCTTCTGCTTGAAGAATTCCGCCGCCGCCGCGCCGAGGCCCGGATTGTCGCCGCCGACGTAAACGTCGTAGATCGAGCGGTCGTTAGAGATGCGATCGACGACGGTGACGAACGTCCCCTTGTTCTTCACCTTGCGGATCGGGTCGGTCAGCACGTTGGGATCATGCGGCAGCACAACCAGAGCGTCGATGCCCTGCGTCGAGAGATCCTCGAGTGCGTTCGCCTGGGCGGCCGGATCGGGCGACGTCTTCACGATCACTTTCAGTCCCGGATATTTCTTTTCCAGGGCCTTCGCTTCCTCCATCGCGTGGAACACAACGCCGCCCGTCCAGCCATGGTCCGCCGTCGGAACGGAGACCGCCATGGTCTTCTTCTCTTGCGCCTGCGCCGCCCCGGCCAAGAGGCCGAGAACCGCCAGACTGACCAGAATACGCTTCATGTTTCCGTCTCCCGCTTGTTGAGAAGCTCCGGGCGAGGGCCCAGGCCGCTCGGTTTTTCCTCATCGACCGCGCATCAGGCCGCGCTGCGCCAGCATCGCGATGATGATGATCGCGCCCTGAACCGCGCCGATGAGGTATTCGCTGACCAGATTCGACAACAGCATGATGTTGCCGATGACTTCGAGGATGAGCGCGCCGGCGATCGTCCCCCAGATGTGGCCCACGCCGCCCTTGAGGCGCGTGCCGCCGACGACGACTGCGGTGATCGCCGTCAGCTCCCAGCCGAGGCCGGTCGCCGCGCTCGCCGAACTGAGCCGCGGCACGTAGACGATGACGGCGAGCGCAACGCAGAGGCCCTGGAGCACGTAAGTGATGGTGCGCACGCGCGCGACGTTGATGCCCGAATAGCGTGCGACGTCCTCGTTCGAGCCGACCGCGCGCACATGGCGCCCATAGGCGGTGGCGTAAAGAATGAAAGCGCCGACCACCGCCACGCCGAGAATGACCAGCACCGGATAGGGCACGCCGAACACGTCGCCGAAATAGACCTGGCGATAGGCCGCCCGGACATCGTTGTTCTTGATGGTGATCGACCCGCCCTGCGCGAGCCACGTGAGCAGCGAGCGGAAGATGCCCATCGTGCCGAGCGTCACGATGAACGGCTCGATCTTGCCGAGCGTCGTCGTCAGGCCGTTGAACATGCCACACAGCGCGCCGACCGCGAGCGTGAGGACCATCGCCGAGACGATCAACAGCGGAATGTTGTCGATGAGACCCGAGTTGAGGAACAGGATGGTCAGGCCCGAAATGAAAGCCGCCATCGCGCCGACCGAGAGGTCCAGCCCGCCTCCGGTGATGACGAGCGTCTGGCCGACCGCGATCGTGGCGATGAACGTGCTCCGGGCAAGGACGTTGGTGAGGTTGTCGAAGCTCAGGAAGCGCGGATTGGCCAGCGCGCCGAGGGCGCAGACCAGCGCCAGCGCGGCGAACGGCGCAATCGCGGCGACGTTCACCCGCCGTCTTGTCGCGGCGACCGGAGCCTCGCGCACCGCTTGAGTCATGCCCCGGCGCCCTCCGCTTTCGCATCGACTCCGGTCGCGAGGACGACGATCGCGTGCTCGTTCATCGTCTCGCCCGAGACTTCGCCCACGACCCGACCGTTCCTCATCACGATGATGCGGTGGCAGATGCCGATCAGTTCGGCCATTTCCGACGAGATGACGATCACCGAGCGGCCTTCCGCCGCGAGCGCGGCGATGAATCGGTAGATCTGCTGCTTGGCGCCGATGTCGATGCCGCGCGTCGGTTCGTCGATCACGACGATGCGCGGATCGAGCTGCATCATTTTCGCCAATAGAAGTTTCTGCTGGTTGCCGCCCGACATCTGGCCGGCGAGCAGGTTCTTGTCGCCGACCCGGATGTCGAAACGCTCGATCGCCTCGTCGAGCGCCTGCGTCTCTCTGGCGCGGTCGACCAGCGGACCGCGCTGGAACTTGTCGAGCGCGGCGAGAGTGAGGTTGGTCGCGAGCGTCTCCTCGAGCAATAACCCCTTGCTCTTGCGGTCCTCGGTCAGGTAGACGGCGCCGGCGCGCATGCCGGCCCGCGCGTTCGGCCATTGCTGCGGCGCGCCGTTGAGCCGGATTTCGCCTGCGCCCTTGCGCAGCCCGAACAGAGCCTCGAACAATTCCGTCCGCCCTGCGCCGACCAGGCCCGAGAAGCCGAGAATTTCCCCCGGCCGCACGCTGAAGCTCGCATCCTCGGCGAAGCCTGCCGCGCTGAAATGCGTGACTTCGAGCGCCGGCCCGGCGATCGGCGCCGGCGGACGCGGCGGGTACAGGGCGAGGAGATCGCGCCCCACCATGAGCCGCGCCATGTCGAGCGGCTCGAGCTCGGCTGCGGGCCGCGTCGCCACCCGCTTGCCGTCGCGCAGCACCGTGACCACGTCGGCAGCAGCCTTAACCTCTTCCAGACGGTGGGAAATATAGAGAAGCGCGACGCCCTTCGCCTTGAGTTCGCGGATGAGCCGCAGAAGAGCCGCCGTCTCGACGGGAGTGAGCGACGCAGTCGGCTCGTCGAAGATGGCGATCCGGTGCGGAACGGCCAGCGCGCGGGCGATCTGGGCGAGCTGGCGCTGGGCGATGGACAGGCGCTGGACGGGCGCCGCGACCGGGGCCTCGACCCCGAAGACGCGCATCGCCTCGGCGGCGCGGCGGTTCATCTCCCGGTCGTCGAGAGCGGGGCCGCGCCAGACCTCGCGGCCGAGAAACATGTTCTCGGCGATCGAAAGATCCGGCGCCAGCATGATCTCCTGATGGACCAGCACGATGCCGCGCCGCTCGGCGTCGACCGGGCCTTTCAGTTCGACGGCCGCGCCGTCCAGCCTGACGACGCCGCGGCTCGGCGCGAGGTGGCCGCTGAGGATCTTCATCAAGGTCGACTTGCCGGCGCCGTTCTCGCCGATGATCGCATGGACCTCGCCGGCGCGGACGCTGATCGACACGTCGCTCAGGACCTCGACCGTCCCGAACGATCGACTGAGGCCGACCGCTTCCAGAACCGGACCATGCGAGCCGCTCTCGCCCTCATCGGCCCCGCGGGCGGGCGGCCGTTGTTCCGGCTCTAGCGGCATTCCTTCCCCTTTGTCGACTTGCTGCCGATAAGTAACATGTCAGCTTGGATAGCACCGGGACGCCCGATCCGTAAAGCGGCCGGGCTCGCGGACGCGGGCCGCTTTGAGCGCAAGAGATTGCGGAATTCAAGGCAAGCGACGAGGTCTACGGCTTGGACGAAGGGTCCCCGGCGATTGAACCGACTGTCAAGATCCTGCCTCGCGCCCCGGCGCGGCTGCGCGTCGCACCGCCCATTGGAAGGCTTCCGCGGCCAGAGCGCCAAAGGCTTTGGCGAGCTCATCGCGCGGCGTTGACGGGTATGCGGCCAGCGCCTGCCGGGCTGCGGCGGCGATCATGACGCCGACCAGCCCGCTTGAGACGAGCGGCCGATCGAGGCCGTCTCGAACAGCGGCGTCCTCGATCGCCGACGCAATGTCGCGGACGGCGTCGTCGGCCTCGATGAGATGCGTCCGTTCGGAAGCAGCGATGGCGAGCGTGTCGGCGAGGGTAAGGACAGGCATCGGCCACCCTTCGGCGTTGAGCCCCCCGCTCTTATCCAAGGCGCGCCGGGCTGTAAACGCGCCGCCCCCTCGCCCGGCGCTTACAAAACGGTAACCCGAAGGCCTTACAACGGAGTATGTCCGAATGAGTTGGACGTTTCATTGCGTCATAGCCGGCGCCAGACATTTCGCCGGCCGACTCCCGCCATGACAGGCGCTAGCCCATCGATCAGAGGTCGGCCTCATGCGCGACATGAAACGCGACTTATCCCCTTTCTTGCGCTCGATGGCCCCGGTCGCGCGCCCTTTCCGGGGAACGGACGCGCCATGAACGCGCTGCTGCTGCTTCGCTCGCACCTCAACACGGCCTATGCGCTCGGCGTCGTATTCCTCGGCGCGCTCGCTCTGAACGCGCTGCGCCTCAACCTGCCGACCGAAATTCCGGGCTTCGAACTTCTCCTCATCGGCTGGCTCGGCGTCGGGCTCGGGCGGCTCGCGCTCGGAGCGGACTCGGCTGCGACCGGCCCCGAAGCGGCGCCGGAGCCGGTGGCGAAGGCCGAGACCCTCGATCGCCTGCTGCGCTCGATCGCCAAGCTCATCCAGTCGCACGTGTCCGACAGCGACGCGTTTTCCCAACGTCTTCACGGCGCGAGCGTTTCCCTGTCGCGACACGCTGAGGCCGGTCACGTCAACGAGATCGTGATGGCGCTCATCCAGGACAATCGCGACATGCGCGACAAGCTCTCGAACCTTCGCAACCAGCTCGAGGAGTCGCGGCTGCAGGTGCTGCGGCTGCAGAACACCCTCGAGCGATCTGAAGAAGCCGGAATGCGGGACGTCGTGACGATGATCGGCAACCGCCGCTTCTTCGACCAGGCTTTCGCCGAAGAGCTGGAAAAGGCGCGGCGGTCGGGCGACGGCTTATGCCTTGCGCTTGCCGACCTCGACCATTTCAAGATCGTAAACGACCGGTTCGGCCATCAAGTCGGCGACCGCCTTCTGCGCCTCTTCGCCGAAATCCTGGTGGAGAACGTCAGGGCCAGGGATCGGGTGGCTCGGTTCGGCGGCGAGGAGTTCGCGATCATGCTCCCGGGCGCCAGCCTCATCGACGCGGTCGAAGCGGCCGAACGCGTCCGCCGAGTGCTCGAATCCAAGCAATGGACGCTGGAGCCGAGCGGCGAACGTGTGGGTAAGGTGACGGTTTCCCTTGGCGTCGCCAAACTGCGGCCGAACGAAACCGGCGCCGAGCTTTTGAAGCGGGTCGACGACCGCCTTTATGACGCCAAGGCCAAGGGAAGAAAT
>Ga0209040_10003464_pt1 | contig 12124 bp, 7 predicted proteins | sample BogFormECP12_OM3_FD_188240 | JGI IMG/M metagenome (GOLD analysis project Ga0209040, IMG submission 188240) | Bog forest soil microbial communities from Calvert Island, British Columbia, Canada - ECP12_OM3 (SPAdes) (version 2) | ecosystem: Environmental > Aquatic > Freshwater > Wetlands > Bog ... | reverse complement strand
ACGGTCGGCCTGTGATATGGGTGTGCTTCGAACGCAGCGGCGTTGAACTGCTCCAGCAGCCGGCCGGTGGGATTGCTGTCGGTGCGCAGGCGGCGCTCTTCGATTACCACGTTGCGCTCTTTATAGAACTCGCGCAGCACGGGATGAAGAAAACGCTCGGACTCCAGATAGGCCCACAACTCCAGCCGATTCGCGGGCAGCGAGTAGTGATAGGCGGTCTCGTCGTAATCGGTGAAGGCGTTGAGATCCTGGCCGCCGCTCTGCTCGATGATCTTGCCAAACTGGTTGGGCACAACATATTTGTCGGCTTCGGCAATGGCGTCCTTCCAGCCTTTTTCGAGTTGTTTCAGTTTGGTCTCGTCGCGGCCCACGCTCTTGTCGCGCTCCGCGATGTAGGCGGCGTATGCGGTCTCAACCTTTTCCAGCGCAGGCTTTTCGGCGGCGTAGTCGGTTGTGCCCACCTTGTCCGTTCCTTTAAAGGCCATATGCTCGAACATGTGAGCCAGCCCGGTCTTACCCATGGGGTCCTGCGCCGAACCCGCGTCGACCATGGTGAAGAAGGAAAAAACCGGCGCTTCGGGCCGCTCGCAGATGAGGATGGTTAATCCGTTGGGGAGTTGCTTGACGGTGATGCGCTTTTCAAAAGAAGCAACATCCTGAGCCGCGGCAAGAGCGGTAAGAAACAGGATGAGAGCAAGCGGTCTGAGTAATCGGTGTTTCATCGAACCTCCACAAGGCTGGACGGATACTTTGGATGCATCAACCGGGGCAGACATTTTGACAACCACGTTAGACGAACCTGTTTAGACGAACAGGAACGGCAGAAGTCTGAAATTACGTGGCGGGCAGGGAGGTTGTCAAACCGGCCGCTTACGTCGAGTTGAGCAGAAGCGGAGAAATCCCTGTATTTTGCGTTGGGCGCGGTTTCAGGCAAAATGCCTGCGGGAGAGTGCGCGCCATGGATTCGACGATTGAGGTTCAAGGCAAGCAGCTCAAGCTGTCGAATCTGGAGAAGGTGCTGTACCCCGCCACTGGATTTACCAAGCAGCAGATCATCGACTACTACGTTCGCATTGCGCCGGCGATGATTCCGCACCTGGCGGGACGTCCTCTGACCCGCAAGCGATATCCGAATGGAGTGGACGAAGAGTTTTTCTACGAGAAGAACGCGCCCCAGCATCGCCCTGACTGGGTGAAAACCGCCCCCATCTGGAGCGGGAGTAACCGCCGCACCATCCATTACATTCTCGCCGACGATTTGGCCACGCTGGTGTGGCTGGCAAATCTCGCCGCGATCGAACTGCATCCGTCACTGTCGCTGGCGGAAGATATTACGTGTCCCACGATGATGGTCTTCGATCTTGACCCCGGCCCGCCTGCGAATATTGTGCAATGCTGTCAGGTTGGGCTGTGGCTGCGGGAAATCTTCGAACATTTCGGGTTGAAAAGCTTCCCAAAAACTTCGGGGTCAAAGGGACTGCAGATTTATGTGCCGCTCAACACCCCCACCAACTACGAATCGACCAAAACTTTTTCCCACGCGCTGGCGCAATTGCTCGAACATGACCATCCCAAAGAAGTTGTGTCGGACATGAAGAAGCAGGTTCGAACCGGGAAAGTTTTCGTCGACTGGAGCCAGAACGACGAGCACAAGACCACCGTAGCCGTCTACTCGCTGCGGGCGCGGGAGCACCCCACCGCTTCGACTCCGGTGACCTGGGAGGAAGTTGAGCGCGCCCTCAAGAGAAAAGACGCGGGCCTGCTGGTATTCGAAGCGAAGCAGGTGGTCGCGCGCGTGGAAAAGATGGGCGATCTCTTTGCCCCGGTGCTGGAACTGAAGCAGCGATTGCCGGATCTCAAGAAGTTCGCTACTTCAGCGAATGAGGAAGTCGAGGAGCCGATCTCGATCGCCGCTCAGGCCGAAGAAAACCCCGAAAAAGTCTACCACCGTGCTGCGAAGAAAACCGGAACTCGGCCGCAGGCGCGGCGGCCAAAGCGCAAGGTATAATTTCGCCCTCTGCGAATTTTGCTGCGGCGCGTTGCCATGTCTCAACTCTTTGTCGGAACTTCGGGATGGGCTTATCCGAGCTGGAAGCCTGACTTCTATCCCGCCAAACTTGCCCAGAAGAAATTTCTCAGTCATTACGCCGCGCAGCTGAACACTGTCGAGGTGAACTTCACTTTCCGGCAACTGGTGAAAGAAACCACCATCCAGAACTGGATTCAGGAAACTCCGGCGCACTTTCGCTTTGGCATCAAAGCGCACCAGGTGATCACGCACATCAAGCGCTTGAAGGGGACAGAAGATTTTGTTCCACGATTCCTGGCGACCATCGAGCCGCTGGCCAGCCCCGGCAAGCTGGGACCGGTGCTCTTCCAGTTGCCGCCGAACTTGAAAGCGGACGCCGCACTGCTCCAAGATTTTCTAGCGCTCTTGCCGCGCACGCTGCCCGCGGCGTTTGAATTCCGTCACGACTCCTGGTTTACCGACTCAACTTGGGAGCTGCTGAAGGAGCGTGGCGCCGCGTTGTGTGTGGCCGAGACCGAAGAACGCACCACGCCAGATGTAGTCACCGCGCCATTTGCCTATTACCGCTTTCGGAAACCAAATTACACCGATGAAGAGCGTAGCGTCATGATCACGCGCATCGGAGAACACCGCGGGGCCGGCCGCGACGTGTTTGCTTACTTTAAGCATGAAGAAACACCGGAAGGGGCGCTGTATGCGGTGGAACTCCTACGGGAAGTGAGCGCTTGAAACCGAAACTTTCAGCTGTGATGCTCTTGGCCTTCTGTGCCCTTGGGGCACTCTCACTGGCCGCGCAGGAGTCTCAACCCCGAACGGTCCATGTCTTCGTTGCACTTGCCGACAACGAACATCAGGGTATCGTCCCGGTTCCGGCACGGCTCGGAAACGGCGACGACGCCGAGCACAATCTTTACTGGGGGTCGGCCTATGGAGTGAAGACCTTCTTCGCGCGAAGCTCCGAATGGTCCTTGACGAAGTGCTTTGCCAAACCGAAGGCGGAGGTTCTGGAGCGATGCATATTCAAACACCGTCAGACGAACACTTACATGGTGGCAGACGCCTATCGAGGGAGTGAGATTCGCGAAGCCATCTTGGATTTCTTTGATGCGGCCTCTGGAGCCAGCCCGGAAACGATAGCTGTTCCGCCCGCGGATGTGAGGCTGACGATTCGCGGAGGAGCAGAGCTTGTCGCCTACGTCGGGCATGATGGACTCATGGATTTCAGTTTGCCACTGATTCCCAAGAAGAGGAATGACATTCGCCGCGATGTGATCATCCTGGCCTGCGCGAGTAAGCAATATTTCAGGGAGACGCTGCGTGCGGGTGGAGCCTATCCGTTGCTGTGGACAACCAACTTGATGGCTCCCGAGGCGTACACGTTGAAAAGTTCCCTGGATGGATGGATTGGCGGCGAGAGCGGCGACCAGATTCGCGGCCGTGCCGCTGCGGCATACGACAAATACCAGAAGTGCGGTGTGAAGGCTGCCCGACGCTTGTTTGTCACAGGCTGGTGACAGGGACGGGGATGATGTCGCACACATCGATGCCGGGACAGCATCCTCCTCGTCACTTTTCCGAGCGTCCGATAACGCGCATACTTCATTGATCCTTCACCATGTCCCCGGACGCAAATTCTCGCCTGCTCTCTAGCTTTCTCGATTATTTGCGGATCGAGAAGGGATTAGCGCCGCTCTCTATCGCTGCTTATACGACCGATCTCCACCAGTTCTCGGAGTTTCTGGAAAAACGCAAGCGGATGCTGATTACGGCGCGCCGCACCGACGTGCGTGAATTTCTCCAACAGCTTTTCTCCCATCAAGTCGATGGCCGCAGCGTGGGAAGAAAACTCTCGGCTCTCCGTCATCTCTATCGCTACTTGTTGTTGGATAAGAAAATTGAACACGATCCCACGCTCAACATCGAGTCGCCAAGGCAATGGAAAGTTTTGCCGAAGGCACTGGCGCGCGATGAAATGGAAGCGACGCTGGCCGCTCCGCTTAGGCTGCGCAGCAACTCGACGCGCAAGACGAACGATTCGGCCGCACTGGCCGTCCGCGATCACACCATGCTGGAGGTCTTCTACGCAGGCGCGCTGCGGGTCTCCGAAATCATCAACGCCAAACTCGAAGACTTAAAACTGGAGCCGGGGTACATGCTGGTCCGCGGCAAAGGCGACAAAGAACGCGTGGTACCGCTGGGAAAGTCGGCGCAGGAGGCGCTCACCAGGTATCTCGCGGAGTCGCGTCCGGCACTGCTGACGGGGAAGGGCGGCGGAGTTCCGGCGGCGGTGGCTTTTTCCGCCAGAAATTCACCTCTGCTGTTTATCGCGCGTGGCGGGCTCAAGCTATCGCGCCAGCGGGTTTGGCAGATGGTACGGGCTGCTTCGGCTGCCTCCGGCCGCGCGGCTTCTCCGCATATGCTGCGCCACTCCTGCGCCACACACATGGTGGAGAATGGAGCTGACCTTCGCACCGTGCAGACCATCCTCGGTCACGCCGACATTTCGACAACGCAGGTTTACACGCATCTGGCGCTCGACCGCCTGAGAACCGTTTACCAGAAACATCACCCCAGGGCAAAGGCGAGATGAAGCCAGGCACCATTGTCGCCAAAGCCGTCAGCGATTTCATCCGCCACTTGCGCGAGCGCAACGCCTCGCCGCACACGATCAAGGCGTACAGCCGAGATCTGGGTCTCTTCGCCGCTTACTCTGGTTCGCGCGGATGGAAACAGCTCGACCACATCGCGGTACGCGGATTTCTTTCGCAACTCTACGAAAAGGGGCTGAGCAAAACTTCGGTCGCCCGCGCTCTAGCAGCGGTGCGTTCGCTTTATCGCTGGTTGGGGCGGGAAGGAGTGGTGGAGCAGAATCCCGCAAAGCTGGTGGCGACGCCGAAACTACCCAAGAAGCTCCCGCGCGTGCCCACGATCGAGGAAATGAACTCCGTGATCGACGGCCAAATGCCGGAAGTGGCAGCCTTTCCCGAGCGCGACCGGCTTATGCTGGAACTGCTCTACGGATGCGGCATCCGCAACTCCGAACTTACGGGCATCAATCTCGACGACATTCGATTGAGCGCCGAGGCCATCCTCATCCGCGGCAAAGGGAAAAAGGAACGCTATGTTCCCTTTGGCGACTCCGTGAAAACGGCCCTCGCGGCGTATCTCCCCTTGCGCCAGAAAGTTCTCCAAGCGAACGGCAAACAGGCGCCGGCTTTGCTCATCAACCGGCGCGGTGGGCGGCTGACCACGCGCAGCGTCGGCCGCATCATCAAGAAAATTGCCATTGCCAAAGGCCTTTCCCCAGACGTTCACCCGCATACGCTGCGCCATGCCTTTGGCACGCATATGTTGGAGGAAGGCGCTGATCTGCGCGCCATTCAGGAGCTTCTCGGCCACGAGCGCCTCGCCACCACGCAGCGTTACACCCAGTTGTCGATGAAACATGTGCTGCAGGTTTATGATCAGACGCATCCAAGAGCGAAATAGTTAGATCAGTCCGGCGGCCCAGGATGTTCTTTCCTAAGACCTTCCCACATCTCGACTACGGTTGCCTTCAACTCCGCGGTCAGCTTTTCGTAGGCCGCTTCCGACGCCGCACTCTCCGGCGGCGGAAGAATCGGACCGCCAAACGCCATTTTCAGCGGTGTGAATCCCTGAAACGATTTGTTCCGGGGCCAGGCCTCGTAGAATCCATCAATGGCCACAGGCACGATCGGCACCTGCATGTGAATCGATAGAATGGCCGCGCCCTTCTTGAAAATTCTCGGCATGCCGTCAATGGAGCGCTCACCCTCGGGATAAAGAATCAGCGGCCGGCCCTGCCGCAGCCCGAAAGCTCCGGCTCGCATAGCAGGAACAAGATTCGCATCCGGATCGACCACCACAACCCGCAACGACCGGGCAAGCCGCAGCATCAATCCTTCTCCGAAGATTTCGCTGGTTCCTACGGCGAAAACTTTGTAGAACACCTCCGGCGGCAGAACGCCCGCCAGGATTAGCGGATCGAGATAGCTCTGGTGATTGGACGAGATGATATAAGGACCACTCTTGGGCAGCTTCTCAACGCCCCTCACGCGCAGATCGAAGCGGTCGAGCGCGATTACCTGCGCCAGCCGTGAAACCGTGTACCAAAACGCAGTGCTAAGCCGCTGCGGCCGAACCAGAGAAATTACGTCGGCGGGATCGGGATCTTGGGCGAGAATCGCTTTCCAGCCGGCGAAGGCCGTTCGCGTGCCTGGGACGGCGCCGCCGCTGGCCGCACTGTGAAGCACGGCGTCGACCAGATCGCGCACCGTGTAAATCTCGGCGAGTTGCGATTCTTCGACGTTGCCACCCAGTTGTTCCTCGATTTGACTAAGCAATTCGACGCGCTGCATGGAGTCAAGCCCCAGGTCGAGTTCCAGACTGTGAGTTGGCCGCAAGGCCGGCGGCGCCGTGCGGACAGCTTCGCGCACGATCTTCAACGCTTTCTGCACGTCAGGTTGAGCAAGCCATGCCAATTCCTCGGCGGTCAGCGGATGTTCGGCGGGTAATTCACCATCGTCATCGACACCCCGTGCCCGATTTGCTCTTACGCGCTTCTCCACTTCGAAACGTTTGATTTTGCGGGTCGTGGTGCGGGGCAAGTCTTCCTGCCAGATCTCGTAGCTGCCGATGCGTTTGGTGGACGCGGTCTGCTGCGAAAGACTTTCAATATCGAAGCGAATGACCTCTTTGGTGTTCACAATCTTTTTCTGGCGCAGGACATCGAAGTTGGGCACGATCACCGCGTGCAATCGGTCGCCGCCTACTCCTGGCTTGCCTTCGAGTCCCATCACTGCGAGTTCTTTTATGTAGGGTGATTTCAGATAGTGCGCCTCAACCTCCTCGGGATAAACATTCTTCCCATTGCTGAGCACGATCACTTCTTTCTTGCGCCCGGTGAGGAATAAATTGCCGTGCGAGTCGAAGTAGCCAAGATCCCCGGTGTAGAACCATCCCTCACGTAGCACGGCCGCAGTTGCGTCCGGACGGTGCCAATAACCCATCATTACTGGCGCACCGCGCAAGACAATTTCCCCACCAGCTGGGCCGGCATCTTCCGGCGCTTGCGTGTCATCGATGTGCGCGCGATCGATGTGCGCGTTAACGATCTTGGCTTCGACTCCCTTCATCGCCTTACCGACCGATCCGATCACGTTGTCGCCGGGAGACGTAGCAAACACTGCCGCTGTGGTTTCCGTCAGTCCGTAAGCTTGCAGCACGTCGATGCCGAGCGCATAAAAATCACGTCCGACATCGGGATTGAATCGCGATCCTCCGGTCACGAGGTAACGCATCTTCTTGCCCAAGGTCTCGTGGACCTTCCGGAACAAGAACGGACCGGCGTTCACTCCCACTCGTCGCAACCCGCGGTTGATGGTCATGAGCACCCGCAGCAGCTTTTGCGCGATGGACCCTCGTTTTGCGACCTCCTGAAGAATTCGCTCATGAATCAAATAGAAAAATTGCGGCACCACGGCGAATGCGGTGATGCCGCGCTCCTGCAGCGCCCGCAATAATTCCGTGGTGTTCAGAGTCTCGAGATAAACGACGCGCGCGCCCTTGACTAGCGGAATCATCAGGTTCGCCATCTGGGCGAGCACGTGAAACATGGGCAGCACACCGAGAAGGGCGTCGCCGGGCCCCAGGTCCACCCAGTTGAATACCGCCTCCACTTCGCCCAGCAGATTGGCGTGAGTCAGCATCACGCCCTTTGGATCGGCGGTCGTGCCCGAGGTGTAGAGCAGGGAAGCGAGCTCATCGGGTTTAGCGTCAGGTGGCCGGAAGTCATTCGGTCCGACCTGGAAAATCGCCGGCAGATTTGCCAGCCACTTCTCCTGGTGGGAAGGCTGGGTCATCCGGTCGGGGTCTATGAGCACGAGCCCGACATCTGAGTTACTAACCGCTTCACGCGACACTTGCGCGTGTTTCGCGTCGCAGAACAGAGCAGAGCTGCCGCTGTCCTGCAGCAGCTTGGTCAGTTGGTCGGCATGAAGCGCAGTATCGAGCGGGACCACCGTACATCCTGCGGCAATGATCCCGAGATATGCCGCGACCCATCGCGGGTGGTTATCCGCCACAATGGCCAGCCGCGATCCGCGCGCGAATCGGTTTTCGGTAATCCATTCTCCCACGGATTCGGCCATGCGGTGAAGTTCGGCGTAGGTACAACTTTCGACCTGATCGTGGCGTTGGAGTTCGAGGGCAACGTTATCTGGCCAGCGCTCCGCGCATTCGACAAACCGGTCGTAGAAAGTGGGCATGGGTCGTGGGGAATATACACGAAAAACTATTTACCGCCGAGTCCCCGAAGGATAACCTCCATCCATTCCTTGTGCCTGTCCGGCGCATCTAAATATGCTAGGCTAAAAGAGATACCCTTGGGCCGCTCCCGCCCTCCGAAGGATTTCACAGTTTGATTAACACTCTAATAGGCAAGGTCTTTGGGACCAAGAACGAGCGGGTCGTCAAGAGCTTGATGCCCAAGGTCGAGGCCATTAACGCCCTCGAACCGCAGATGCAGAAACTCAGCGACGCGGAACTGCGCGCCAAGACTGACGAGTTCCGGCAGCGCATCCAGGAGTGGTTGAGCCGCGTGGCCGCCGCACCAGCATCGGACTCCGAGGGTGAGACAGTAGCCGATCCCGACCGCGCCAAGCAGTTCGAGAAACAGCAATCCAAGGCTCTGCAGGAAGTTCTGAGCGAAGTCCTGGTGGAAGCTTTTGCCGTGGTCCGCGAGGCTGGACGCCGGGTGCTCAACATGCGCCACTTCGACGTGCAGTTGATCGGTGGCATGGTGCAGCACGACGGCATGATTTCGGAAATGAAGACCGGCGAAGGCAAAACGCTGGTGGCCACTCTCCCGGTTTATCTGAACGCCCTCAGCGGACGCGGCGTGCACGTGGTCACAGTGAACGACTATCTGGCCAAGCGCGACTCGGAATGGATGGGCAAGCTCTATCGCTTTCTCGGCCTGACCGTGGGTGTGATCGTTCACGATCTCGACGATGAGCAGCGCCGCGCCGCCTACGCCGCCGACGTGACCTACGGCACCAACAATGAGTTCGGCTTCGACTACCTGCGCGACAACATGAAGTTCGATCTCAAAGACTGCGTGCAACGCGGGCACAATTTCGCCATCGTCGACGAAGTTGATTCCATCCTGATCGACGAAGCCCGCACGCCGCTCATTATTTCCGGCGCCAGCGAGGAATCTACCGACAAGTATTACCGCGTGAACCGCATCATCCCCAAGCTTGAGAAGGGAGAAGAGTTAGACGTTGCTCCCGGCGAACCGGTGCAACTCACCGGCGACTACGTGGTCGACGAGAAGCATCGCAACATCACGGTCAGCGACGAAGGCTGGACGAAGGTTGAGGGACTGCTCGGCATCGGCAACATCGCCGACCCCGAGAACTGGCCGCTCAAGCATCACGTCGAGACTGCGATCAAAGCACACGCCCTGTACCGCCGCGATGTGGAGTACGTCATTAAAGACGGGGAAGTCATCATCGTCGACGAGTTTACCGGGCGCATGATGCCGGGCCGCCGCTGGTCTGATGGTCTGCACCAGGCTATTGAAGCCAAGGAAGGCGTTAAGATCGAGCGCGAGAACCAGACTCTCGCCACCATCACCTTCCAGAATTATTTCCGCATGTTCAAGAAGCTCTCCGGCATGACCGGCACGGCGGAAACCGAAGCCGCCGAGTTCGACAAGATTTACAAGCTGGAAGTGGCAGTCATTCCTACGAACAAGAAGATGCTGCGGCTGGAGAATCCTGACGTTGTCTTCCGCACCGAGAAAGAAAAATATTTCGCGGTGGCCGACGAGATTCAGCAGCTCCACGAAAAAGGACAGCCCGTGCTGGTGGGCACCACGTCGATTGAAAAGTCGGAACGCCTTTCCGAATTGCTGAAAAAGAAAGGCCTGAAACAGCATGTAGTACTAAACGCGAAGTTTCACGAGCGCGAGGCCGAAATCGTCGCCCAGGCGGGACGCAAGGGCATGGTTACCATCGCCACCAACATGGCCGGCCGCGGTACAGATATTCTGCTCGGCGGCAACCCCGAATTCATGGCCAAGCAGGAACTGGTCAAGAAGGGAATTGCCCAGCAACTACGGGTTGCTCAAGGCAAGATCGAAGGTCCGCAGGAAGATGGCACGACCTCCATCTTTTATTACAACGGCAATGAATACACTGTGCCAACCGATAAGTGGGCCGAGGCCTTAAACCGTTACAAGGCCCAGACCGACAAAGAGCACGACGAAGTTACCGCGGTTGGTGGACTGCACATTCTGGGCACGGAGCGCCACGAATCGCGGCGCATTGATAACCAGCTTCGTGGCCGCGCCGGCCGGCAGGGCGATCCCGGCTCTTCGCGCTTCTACCTCGCGCTTGAAGATGACCTGATGCGCATCTTCGCGAAAGAGTGGGTCTCGAAACTGCTGGAGCGGCTGGGCATGGAGGAGGGGGTTCCCATCGAATCCAAACTCATCAGCCGCCGTATCGAAACCGCGCAGAAAGCAGTGGAAGGCCAGCACTTCGAATCCCGCAAACATTTGCTCGAGTACGACGACGTGATGAACAAGCAGCGCGAGGCCGTGTACGGCCTGCGCCGCCGTCTGCTCGAGGGCATGGATCAGAAAGATCTGATTCTCGAGGATTACGTTTCCGCCATTCTCGGCGATCTGATGGAAGAGCATTGCCCGCCCAAGGGACACGCCGCCGACTGGAATATCAAAGGTTTGAAGGACGCGATCTTCACTCGCTTCGGAGTGGATTTTCTCGCCGAGGGAGTCAAGGCAGAAGAGTTGAACCGGCAGGAACTCGGCGACGCGATTTTTGAGAAGCTGAAAGAGCGCTACGATTCAAAGGAAAAGCTGATCGGCCCCGAGGCCATGCGCCATCACGAGCGCATGATCATGCTGAGCGTGCTCGACTCGCAGTGGAAAGACCACCTGCTCAGCATGGACCATCTGAAGGAGGGCATCGGCCTGCGCGGCTATGGCCAGCACGATCCGCTGGTGGAGTACAAGAAAGAATCGTTCGAGATGTTCGAGGCCATGCTGCAGCGCTTCCAGGAAGACACGGCGCGTTATCTCTATCTGATGCAGATTATCGAGCGCCCGCCGGATACCGGAGCTGCCGGTCCGCAAACCGGTGGACCCGAGGCGCCAGCGCTGGGCGTTCCAGCGAAACCGGGGACAGGCGGAAATGGACATCATCCGCCGCGGCTAGTGGCGACCTCGGCCGACGATCTGGAAGAAGCCTTCATGCGACGCAAGCGTCGCGAGCTGGAACAGGCGCGCATGGCCGGAGCCGGTGATGTGCAACCCGTGCAACAGGTCGTTCGCTCGCAGGAAAAAGTTGGCCGCAACGATCCTTGCCCCTGCGGCTCGGGAAAGAAATTCAAAAAGTGCCACGGCGCGGGGTGATCCCCCCGGAACCTGCTCTCGGGACAGCCGCCCCTGGCTGTCCGCCCGGCGAAGCCCGGCTATTTCTTCCTGCTCACTGCCTGGAATGTCATCTCTTCGGCCCCGCTCTTTGCCCGAGCCTTCCAGTCCAAAAACAATCCTGCATAGTTCTTCATGATGTAATCCGATCGATGCACGCCCAGCTTCCTCGCCGTCGCGTCAATCCACCGCGGCGCCCCCTCGATCTCACAAAAATTTCCGATGGGAGTTTCATCCACCACCACCTGGCCTTTTCCATCTGTCCATTCGACGCGAAACTTCTCGTAGCGGAACGACGGCGCATATCCCAGCGCGCGCAGGATCAAATCCATCTTCTTGCCGTCGACGACGCCCGTCTCCAGCTCTTCCCGGCTGCTATGACGCCCGGTTGTTTTCCCGGCCTTATGGGTCAGCGTCCACTGCGAGCCATACTTCCGCAGCCGCAACAGCTCTTTGCGCTTCTGCAGCGCTTCCCCCGGCAGGTCATACAGCGTGTTCATTTCGTGGGTCCGCGGTGTGATTACACGAAATCCTGCTGCGCGCAGCTGGCGCGCAAGCGCCCGCAAATCCGTAACACGAAACTTGATCTCGATTTCTCGATGGGAAGCCATTCCGGA
>Ga0209040_10003463_pt1 | contig 12128 bp, 15 predicted proteins | sample BogFormECP12_OM3_FD_188240 | JGI IMG/M metagenome (GOLD analysis project Ga0209040, IMG submission 188240) | Bog forest soil microbial communities from Calvert Island, British Columbia, Canada - ECP12_OM3 (SPAdes) (version 2) | ecosystem: Environmental > Aquatic > Freshwater > Wetlands > Bog ... | reverse complement strand
GCCCATTCGTCCCAGATCGTCACGCCGTGCTCGTGCAGCCAGCCGACGTTGGAGTCGCCGCGCAGAAACCACAGCAGCTCGTAGATCACCGACTTGAGGTGAACCTTCTTGGTGGTGATCAGCGGGAACCCGGCCGCGAGGTCGAAGCGCATCTGGTGGCCGAACAGACTGCGGGTTCCGGTGCCGGTGCGATCCGATTTCGTTTTCCCGGCCTCCATCACCAGGCGCAGCAGATCCTCGTAGGGTGTGGCGATCGGCACGCGGCCAGCTTACGTCCGGGACCGGCGAGTAGAACTACAACCATGCCCAGCGTTTCTGCGACCGTTACCACCTCGGATGGCTCCTGCCCGGTAACCCTGCACACGCCCGACGGCACCGGTCCGTGGTCAGCCGTGATCATGTATCCCGACGCGGGCGGGGTGCGCCCGACCTTCCAGGACATGGCTGACACCCTGGCCGGCTTCGGCTACGCGGTGCTGCTGCCCGACGTGTTCTACCGGCACGGCGATTGGAAGCCGTTCGACATGGCCACCGCGTTCACCGACGACGAGGAGCGGGCGCGCCTGATGAGCATGGTCGGCAGCATCACCCCCGACATGGTGGCCGGCGATGCGGGCGCGTTCATCGAGTTCCTCTCCCGGCGGCCCGAGGTGCGCGGCGGCGGCATCGGCGTCTGCGGCTACTGCATGGGTGGGCGGATGTCACTGATCGGCGCTGGGCGGCAACCAGACAGCATCGCTGCGGCCGGGTCGATCCATGGCGGCGGCCTGGCCACCGACGATCCCGGCAGCCCGCATCTGCTCGCCGACCGGATCAAGGCCACCGTGTACGTGGGCGCGGCCGAGAACGACCACTCGTTCACCAGGGAGCAGGCGGAGACGCTGGACAAGGCCCTGACGTCTGCCGGGGTCAGGCACACGATCGAGTTCTACGCCGCCGCTCACGGTTTTGCCGTTCCGGACAATCCCACTTACGACCCCCGGGCCGCCGAGCGCCATTGGCTGGCGCTGCAGGACCTCTTCAGTTCCTCGCTGTCCGGTTGAACTACTCGTGGCGCTCGCGACCGCTCCGGTGGACCGCCCGGCGCAGGCTTCTCCGAGCCCCCCGGAACGCGTAACCGGCGGCCACAATCGTGGCCGCGATCATCAAGATGAACATCGGCAGCCAGTTGCCCCGGTGATGGTTGACGTTCCACCAGATCACGGTGAACAACAAGGCGCAGAGGAACAGCACGATGTCGCGCCAGTTGCCCTCGTATGACTCGGCCGCTTCGCGCAGCGCCCGGCTGCGGTCGTTCGCCGCCACCAAGTCGTCGATGCGTTGCTCGATGGTGCGTTCCAGCGCGGCGCGGCGAGCGGTCTGTTCAGGTGGCAATCGATCCAGCAGGTCGAGGTCGGCCTTGATGGTCCCGCGGAAATCCGGGCCTTTCAATTGGCCCGCGGCCACGCCGATGAGCGCTCCGCCGAAGATGGGCGCCGCGCCCAACGCCAATTCCGCTATTCCAGGCATCGTGCGCCTTCCCTTCGTCACTCCATCAGTACCGCGGCCAGCGTGCCGCCTAATTTGTGAGCCTTCTCGCGAACCGCCGAGTCGACAGAGCCGGTCACCTCCAGGGTCGCGGCGGCCTTGGTCAGCGCAAGGCCGGTCGCCAACTTCTCGACGGCAGACACGGCGCCGACGGTGTCGTTGTTGCCGTGCACCCACAGCCCGTAGGGGCGGCCGGCGACGTGGTCGAGGCTGGGGTAGTACACGGTGTCGAAGAAGTGCTTGAGAGCACCCGAAATGTAGCCGAGGTTGGCCGAGGTGCCGAGCAGATAGCCGTCCGACTCAAGCATGTCGACCGGCGAGACCGTCAACGCCGGTCGCCGCACCACCTCCACGCCCTCGATCTCGGGGTCGGTCGCAGCGGACACGACCGCCTCGAACATCTCCTGAGTGTGTGGCGACGGCGTGTGGTGGACGATCAGCGGGCGTGGCACTGTCGACCTCCTAGTTGACCAATGAACACGACACCGATGATGTAAGCACCGCTGCCCGGCTGCACCGGAACGGTGTCGACCCTATTGGGGAGGATCAGGGTATCCGCCACAGAAAGGAAACCAAATGGCCGACCAGAATCCGCATTGGACGGAGATCGAGCCGATCCTGCGCACCCATACCGGCAGCCACTACGGCCAGTCGTTTCTCCGCATGGAGACTCAGTGATGTCGATGTTGGTTGGCGAGATGCGGTGCCGAGCAGCGTGCTCGGTGATCGCCCAGGCGTGTGCAGCGGCGAGGAACCGATAGGTCCATTCATCGGCGAGTTGGCGGGTCTCGCGGAAGCAGCAGATCATCGCTGCTGGGTCGGCGGGTCTGATCGCTTGGTGCGAGTGTGGGCACGGCAGCGGGCTTTGTTGAGGGTGTTGTGCCCCTTACGGTGTGTCTTGCCAGTGCTTCGCAAGGCGGGTGCCAGCGAACTTCTCAAGCATCAAGCGGGAGAACTGCAGCAGCGCGCTGCGTGGCCGGTGGTTCACTACGACGTGCTCGGTCTTCCCGGCGGCGTTGCTGGTGACTACGACGACAACGTAGGTAGGCGTGCCGCGGACCTCGCTGGAGTAGTCCTCGAGGAAGCCGTTGTCGCCAAAGGGGCCGGCGTAGTTGAACTCCTGGTGCTCATACTGTTCGCGGGCAGTGACCAAGATGGAACGGACGTCCTCGGCGCCGTGCGCGGTGCCGTCCATCGCCGCGGCCTCCAAGGTGACGTCGTCGGCCAAGTTGTCCAGCCACAACGGGTAGTACTCTTTGCCCATATGTGTCATGCGGCGCCTCCCATGGAATCCGGCAGCGAGCCGGCTCGCCGGCGCACGCCCACGATTCGCTGGTCTGTGACCGTGCAAGTATCCTCCCCGGCAGCTCGGGTAGCGGAGAATCTACGGAAATCGTGAAGTTCGAGTCATGGCTACGTCGTCACGACGGCACCGGCCATGCCCCCCGAGCGGGCTACCATCCCCCGCCCGGGCGGGCAAACACCTGCAATCGCTGTCGGCGTTCCTGGCCGAAATCGGTGTCAAGACAGGACCCGTGGAAGTGCGCTCAGGGATGTGTTGCGGTTGTCGATAGTCACGGGCGGTGGTGGTCGGCGCGATCCAGGCAGCGCGTGTGGGTGGCTGTGTTGTCGTCGTCGGAGTGATCGGGATATCCGGGGAGAAGGATTGCCGCACAATTGACCCGAACCGCCGGCTCGGGGCACACACTGTTCTCATCGCATGACACGACGAGAGGATGGGCGCCCGTGACGACTATCCGAGCTGCGGCGGTTCAACTGAGCCCCGTGCTCTACAGCCGTGAAGGTACCGTCGAGCAGGTTGTCGCGAAGATCGACGAACTGGCTACGCGGGGAGTGCAGTTCGCGACTTTCCCGGAAACCGTTGTTCCGTATTATCCGTACTTTTCGTTTGTGCAACGCCCTTACGAGATGAGCGACGAGCAAATGCGGTTGCTGGGGCAGGCGGTCACCGTGCCATCGCCGGCGACGCACGCGATCGGCGACGCCGCGCGACGCGCTGGAATGGTGGTCTCCATCGGCGTGAACGAACGTGACGGCGGCTCGCTGTTCAACAGTCAACTGCTTTTCGATGCCGACGGAACGTTGATCCAGCGTCGTCGCAAGATCACCCCCACCTATCACGAACGCATGATTTGGGGCCAGGGCGACGGCAGCGGACTGCGAGCCGTCGACAGCGCGGTGGGTCGCGTCGGTCAGTTGGCCTGTTGGGAGCACTACAACCCGCTGGCTCGATACGCGCTGATCGCCGATGGCGAGCAGATCCATTCGGCGATGTTCCCGGGATCTATTTTCGGCGACTTGTTTTCTCGACAGACCGAGATCCAGGTGCGCAATCACGCGCTCGAGTCAGGCGTCTTCGTGGTTGCTGCGACCGCCTGGCTGGATCCCGATCAGCAGAGGCAGATCATGGCCGACACCGGCTCCCCGCTGGGACCGATCTCGGGTGGCTGCTTTACCGCGATCATCACGCCGCAAGGCGAACTGCTCGGTGAGCCCCGGCGCTCCGGTGAAGGTGAGGTGATCGCGGATCTGGACTTCGCGCTGATCGACAAACGCAAGGCGTTCATGGACTCCAGCGGACACTACAGTCGGCCCGAATTGCTAAGCCTGCTCATCGATCACACGCCCAGCGCCCATGTCCACGAGCGGTTTCCCGGTTCGCCGGTGGTCGCCGATGTCGAGGAGAGCGACCATGTCATCCGCTGATCCTCGGGAAATCCCGTTCGCGGGCATTCGGGTACGGTTCGACAGCAATAGGACATACGAAGAGCTGGTCGCTGCGTTGCTCTCGGATGTTGGCGAAAAGCCCGTACGGATAGGGGATCTCCCGTCAGCGATCTTTCAAGACTGGGAATCGTTCGCCGCGGAGATCACACGTTATCTCGGTCCGAGCGACTTCATGCTGATGGACCTCATCGATCACGGCGGATGGATCAAGACCGCCGGGATAGGCCGAAAGGCGCTGCGTGCCATAGTCGGCAATCCATTGATCGCGATTACGATGCTTCGTCACGACCTGACGGCCGGACTGTTCGCACCTGTCGAGCTTCTGCTCCTGGAAGAGGACCGCGACCGAAGTAGTCTGACCTATCTCAAGCCGTCCTCGCTCATGGTCGTCGACGAGAACACGCCACTGCGTGCAGCCGCGCTGGCACTGGACGCCAAACTCGCCGCACTAGCCACAAAAGTCGCGGCCAGTAAGGCCGCCAGACCTTCCCGCAGATCGATCCTCATCAGGAGGGATCAGACCTGATCGGAACTCATCGAGCCCCTGGCCCACGTCCTCGATCGACTTGCTATTCAAGATGGCCATCCACTCTGCGCTGTTCCAGGCGTCGGCAGGTGTCATGCTCCCCGCGCAGTTGTCCACGAACCACCATGCGAACTTGATCCGCGTGGCCTCATCGTTGCTCTTCATCGACGCGGTATTGAGGGCATCGTGGTAGTACGGCGCCTCAGGCTCGGGGGCGTACGGCACCCGACGGAAAACAGTGGTCATGTGTTTGCTCGCTCTCTAGTCGGAGTGACCAAAACCGTACGCTACCAGCGGAAACACGTCGTGGCGATGAGGGAAATCTCACCTGGCCAAGGACCCTGTATTTTGGTGCACGAGCTACGTAAATAGAGATGGGCCTCGGCAACTTTCCGGCTTCAACGCGACGCGCAGCGCAACCCGCGTTCTCGACGCGATCATCCAGGCGGTCCACATAAAAGCCGGGTATCGGGCTAAATAATGCTTGAGCGCGCGCGGGCACCGGATCTGCGGTTGGCGCTGTCATCCTCGACGCCTAGGCTGGCGATGTGATCAAGCGGCTCGGTGATTGACGTCGTCATCGCAGGCGCCGGCCCGAATGGGCTGATGCTGGCCTGCGAACTGGGATTGGCTGGGATCCGGCCGGTGGTGTTGGACCCGATGCCTGGCCCTAACCCGCAGCCGCGGGTCAACCGCATTGTGGGTCAAGCGGCTCGGATTCTTGATCACCGAGGTCTGTACAGCGCACTCACCGGGACGGCAGAGCCGCCAAAACCCGCTCCGCGCTCAATATTCGCGGGCTTTCCATTGGATCTCGCGTCGGTCCCCGGCTCCCAACTGTTCACGGTCCCCGTTCAACAGCGAGGGCTTGTTCACGTGCTTGCCGAGCGGGCCGGCGAATACGACGCGGACATGCGTTGGGGCCACGCCCTGACCGGTTTCGACCAGCACGACGACGGCGTCACCGTACATGTCGCCGGCCCGGACGGAGCCTACGATCTGACCGCCAAGTACTTTGTCGGCGCCGACGGTGGCACCAGCAAGACACGCCACCTCGCCGGCATCGACTTTCCCGGGATGTCGTCCTATGACCTGGTCATCCGGATGGGTTTCGACGTATTGCCGCCAGACGAATGGATGGACCCGGTCAGCGGGGCGCTCGACGTCGCCGGGTCCGGTCCCCTCCCACCCCTGCGGTTCCATCGAACTGAGCAAGGCGTTTTCACCTGCGGCGCGGTGGGGAGCCGGGTGGCGGTGATGACTTACGAACTGGACAGTTCGGCTCGTGAACAACCCAGCGTCGACACCACCGATGAGCCGCCTATGAGCCTGGCCGAGTTGGAGGCCAGCGCCAAGCGTGTGCTTGGCACAGACGTGCCGCTGCGGCCCGCGTCGCCTGGCGCGCCACTTGATCTGCGTCGGCTCTCCGGCATCAACTCAAGGATCGCGTCGCTGTACCAGCTCGGCCGGGTGATTCTGCTCGGCGATGCCGCGCACGTCCACTCGCCAATTGGTGGACCAGGTCTCAATCTGGGTCTGCAGGACGCGGTGAACCTCGGCTGGAAGCTGGCGGCCGTCCTCAACAGGCGCGTGGAGCCCGCGCTGCTCGACACCTATCAGACCGAGCGCAGGCCGGCTGCCGAGCGGGTCATCATGCAAAGCCGGGCCCAACTGGCTCTCCTCCGGCCGGGGCCTGAAGTCACAGCGCTGCGCGAACTCTTCTCCGAACTGATCACCGATCCCGATAATGTTCGTCGCCTCAGTGACCTGCTATCGGGGGCTGAAAACCGCTACACCGTGGGCGCCGATGTGCATCCGCTTGTTGGACGCTGGGTGCCTGACTTCGCTGTGGCGAGTGCCAGCGGAACGCAACGTGTTGCAGAGCTTGCCCGCGATGGACGGCCACTACTTGTTGATCTCACGGAGCGCGGCGCGGTCGCAGCCTCGGTGACCGATATCGGAGACCAGCTCACCGTCGCCGCCGGACGGCCGACCGGTGAGGTGCCCGCCACGGCAGTGCTGGTGCGTCCCGATGGTTATGTGGCCTGGGCGTCGTCACAGGCACGGCCCGACCCGGACGAATTGCGCGAACTGCGTAGAGTGCTCACGCATTGGTTCGGGATTTAGTCGCTGTTTCCGTCGGCACTCAACCGGTAGGACTGCACAACGATGAGCGGCAGCTCCTCAGCCATGCCAGCGGCCGCCCCTAGCCCACTCGCGCCTGCACCGCCTCAAACATCTCGTGGCAGTGCGCGACGGCGTGTGGTGGATGTCAGCAGTTTGGCGGACAGGTGAGCCTCTTAGGTCGTGCTGGGCTGGGACATGAGGTTTCAACGTCACTCCATCAACTGGGCGGCGACCGTCGCGCCGAGGTTCCAACATGCCTCGACATCGGCCCTGGACGGCTTGCCCAACGCCACTACGGTCTCAGCGGCTTTCACCCAGCCCAACCCTGTCGTGATCCTATCGATGCCCCGCTCGGCTCCCTCGGTGCCCTCGTTGCCGTGGATGTAGACCCCGAACGGTCGCCCACGGGTGGAGTCGAGCAGCTGGTAGTAGGACTGGTCGAAGGCGTGCTTCATGGCACCGCTGAGGTACCCGAGGTTGGCCGGTGTGCCCAGCAGATAGCCGTCAGCCTCCAGCATCTCGACCGGCGACACGATGAGCGCCGGTCGGCGCACAACCTCCACGCCCTCGATCTCGGGATCAGTCGCACCGGCCACCACCGCCTCGAACATCTCCTGGCAGTGCGGCGACGGCGTGTGGTGAACGATCAGCAGACGTGGCACTTGCTGGCCCTATGCCTAATAGCGGGGTATTTGAGAAATAAGATAGCGGGGTATTTGACAAATAAGTGCTTGAGCGCGCCGGACATGTAGCCGAAGTTGGCGGTCGTGCCGAACAGGTAGCCGTCGGCATCGAGTACGTCAGGCAACACGGCGGCCAGCGCCGGGCGGACGACGACCTCGACGCCCTCGATGTCGGGATCACGTGTCCCGGACAGCACCGCCTCGAGCAGCTCCCGCGTCGACGGCGACGGAGTGTGGTGCACGACGAGAAGTGTCCTGGTCATGTGTGGTCCTCTGCGGCTTCCATCTCGACCGCTTTGCTCATCGCTTCCCGGGCACGTCGCCTGTCGCCCGCGTAATCGTATGCGCGGGCCAGTCGGTACCAGCGCCGCCAGTTGTCGGGGTCGTTCTCGAGCTCTCGGCGCACGAGGTCGAACAAAGCGTCGGCGGCGTCTCGCCTGACGCGTCCGGACGGCGTGCGCTCCAGTCCGCTGACGTCGAGCTCCATGCCCTCGTCGTGGATGATGCGGGCCAGCCGTTGGTGGGCGAAGCCGGCCCGCAGCGTGCTCACCATCGCCCAGATGCCGATCATTGGCAGGATCAGCAACGCCAGGCCAAGGCCGATCGCCGCCGACTTGCCCGACATGATGAACGCCATCGCGATGCGGCCCAACATCAGGAAGTAGACGATCAGCGCGACGCAGAAGAACGCGATCAGCAGCTGGATGCGCAGAACCGGGTTCACAGCCCCAGCAGCGGCTCGATGCCAACCGTCAGGCCGGGCCGCTCGCGGACATGCCGCACCGCCAGCAGCACACCCGGCACGAACGATCTCCGGTCGATGCTGTCGTGCCGGATGGTCAGCGTCTCACCTTGGGTGCCGAGCAGGACCTCCTGGTGGGCCACCAGACCGGCCAGCCGCACGGAGTGCACGGGTATCCCGTCGACCTCCGCACCCCGTACGCCGGGCAGTGCGGTGCTGGTGGCGTCCGGGTTGGGCGGCATGCCTTTTCGCGCCTCGGCGACCAACCTGGCGGTGCGCACCGCGGTGCCCGATGGCGCGTCGGCCTTGTTCGGGTGGTGCAGTTCGATGATCTCGACTGATTCGAAGAACCGCGCCGCCTGCTGGGCGAAGCGCATCGACAACACCGCCCCGATCGCGAAGTTCGGCGCGATCAGCACGGAAGTGTCGGGGGACTCCGCGAGCCAGGAGCCGACCTGCTCGAGGCGCTCGTCGGTGAAGCCGGTGGTGCCGACGACGGCGTGGATGCCGTTGTCGATCAAGAACTTCAGGTTGTCCATCACGACGTCGGGGTGGGTGAAGTCGATGACCACGTCGGTGCGGCCGTCGACGAACAGGCTCAGCGGGTCACCGGCGTCCACTTCGGCCGACAACGTGAGGTCGTCGGCCGCGTGCACGGCCGCAACCATCGTCGCGCCGACCTTGCCCTTGGCGCCAAGCACCCCGACTCGCATGCGTTGCAGCGTACTGGCCCAGCTCGGGGGATACGGCGTGCCGGCGCGGAAAAGTCATCCCTGCGCACTCGTGACCCGAGCAATCCCCTGGATACCGATGGTGCCGCGCACCTTTCAGTTCATTTTTCGAAACATCTCGACCACCGGTGCCAGCTCGGCGGCGTTGGTGATCAGATCCACGTGTCCGCCGGAGTGAAGGTGCAGGGTGGAGCTGGGCAGCAGCCGATGCATGATCCTGGCGTTCGCCACCGGGACGATGGGGTCATCGAGCCCGGCGACGACCAAAGTTCGCTGCCGGATCAGCGGCAGGGCGAAGATGCTCGTCCACACCGAGCCGGCGAGCAATTGGTGAAAATACCCGACGCGGGAGCCGGCCATCAGCTGCCGGTCGAACAAATGCTGGACCATTGAGCTATCGGTGCGGGCGGTCCCGCCGTAGAGATCCCCGGCGATCGAGGCGGCGTACCGGTGGTCGAGAAACCGGCGTGGCGTCAACATTTTGGTCAGGACTGCCGGCCTGCCGGGCACCATGACGATGCCGGTCCCGGTCGACACCAGGATCAGCCGCCGACAATAGCGTGGATTCTGAAAGGCGAACTGCTGAGCAAGCGCGCCACCCCACGACAATCCGAGCACATCGACCGCCCGGCTGTGAAGGCCGAGCTTCTTCAGGAGTTGTCGCAATACCGCGGCGAGGTAGGGAAACCCATAGGGCAGCGGCGAATCCGGCGAACCGCCGGTGCCCGGTACGTCGAACCGCACCACCGTGGTGTCCGGGTCGAGGCGCGCCACCAGTGGATCCAGCACCTCCAGACTCGCGCCGATGCCGTTACACAACACCAGCGGCACCCCGGTCCCGGCGCGGACGTCGACCCGAATCTGCTGCCCCAACACCGGGAGAAGGCGTTCCACGCTGATCCTGTCCGCCGCTGACGCGCTCATGGGTACAGCACGACGACGTCGGCAACGCAGGCCGGGCGCTTCTCACCGTCGATCTCGTAGGTCAGCTCGAACACCGACTCGACACCTGAGGTCGTCTGGTGAGCGCTCCTCACCGAGATGGTCGCGCGGATCTGTGAACCCACGCGCAGCGGTGACGGAAACCGCACTCTGTCCAGCCCGTAGCTCAACGCCGTAGTGAGTTCGCGGATCTTCAAGACCTCCGAGATGACCACAGGAGCGAGGGAAAGGGTGAGGTATCCGTGCGCGACCGTCCCCCCGAAGGGGCCGATGGCGGCCCGTTGCGCGTCGGTGTGGATCCACTGGTGGTCCCCGGTGGCGTCGGCGAACAGGTCTACCTGCTGCTGAGTGATTGTCATCCACTCGGTGCTGCCCAACCGCTGACCGACCAGGTCGAGCAGATCTGCTGGCTTCTCGAGATGAACTGTCATAACGGGCCTTTCGCTCTCACGCGGTCAGTGGTCGAGCACGTAGCTGCCGGGTGCCGCCTCCAACGGCAGCATGCCGGCCCCACCGAGCGAGTCCGGTGCGTCCTTCTCTTTGCCACTGCGCTCTGCCAGCCAGCCCACATAGTCTGGCCACCAGGATCCGGTGTGCTGCTCAGCGGCGTCGGCCCAGGCGGCGGGATCGGGCTCCTCGACGCCGCCGCTGCGGTAGCCGGCCTTGGTGTTTCCCGGCGGGTTGACCAGCGCGGCGATGTGTCCGCTGGAGGACAGCACGAATCGGCAGTTCTTGCTGCCGAGCAGCCGGGCGCTGCGGTAACAGGCCTGCCAGGGCGAAATGTGGTCAGCCACTCCTGCCACCACGTACGCATCCAGATCAGCTCTCCGAGGTCCACCGGTGTGCCCAACATGGTGACCCCACCGGGGGTGGCCAGCGAATTGTGCACCCCCATCGTCACCATGTCGCGATGCAGCCCAGCCGCCATCCGGGTGGTGTCGGCGTTCCAGAACAACACATCAAAGGCCGCAGGCGACTTGCCCTGCACATAGTTGTTCACCCAGTACCGCCACACCAGATCGGTCGGCCGAAGCCACGCGAACACCTCCGCCAACGACCGGCCGTCCAGATATCCCTTCCTGGCCGACAACGCGATGGCGATGTTGGCCACCTCCTCGTCGATGGCGGCGGCGGCAACACCGGCCTTGCGCTGATCGAGCACGGTCACCATCAACGTCAAGCCGGCAAGCCGATCACCCTCACCGGTCGCGGTGAGATGTTGGGCGGTCATCGCCGCAAGGATCCCGCCCGAGCAGGACGCCTGCAGGTGCGTGCGATCGCATCCGGCAATCTTCTCGACCGCGTCCAGCGCGCTCAGGATGGCGCGGCCATAGGTGTCAAACCCCCAATTCCGCTGCTCGGCGGTGGGATTGCGCCACGAGATCGCGAAGACCTGCACGCCCTGGCGCACAAAGTACTCGATCATGCTGCGGCCAGGCGAGATGTCGAGGATGTAGAACTTGTTGATCACCGGCGGGACCATCAGCAGCGGGACCGACCACACCCGCTCCGTCTGCGGCGCGTACTGGATCAGCTCGAACACCTCATTGCGGAAGACCACAACACCGGCGGTGGCAGCGATGTTGTCCCCCAACGTGAACGCATCGGGTTCCACCATCGACGGCACCCGCGGCGCCGACATCATGTCAGAAACGAAATGCCGCAAACCCCGCACCGCGCTGAGCCCGCCGGTATCGATCAACGCCTTGTATCCCAGCGGATTCAGCAGCGGATTATTGCTCGGTGAAAACCCCTCGATGATCACATCCAGAGCGAACCGGATCCGCTCGCCGTCCCGCCAACCCAGATGAGCATCCGAAAACAGCTGGTCCACCGTCGTGGCGGCGGCCAGATATGCCTGCATCGTCCGCCTGAGCAATGGATTGCCCTGCCATGCTGCATCGGCGAAACGCTTGTCGCCCTTTGCCGGTGCCAGGTCCGAGCGGCCTTCGGCGATCGATACCAATTGCCGGCCCAGGCTCGTGCCGCGGGATGCCACCGTTTTCGGCTGCCGGGCCAGGTTGAGAGCGAACCTGCTCCACGACGTGTTGGGCATCATCCGCTCGGCGATACCGACCGCCGAACTGGTCAACAGTAGGTCC
>Ga0209040_10003460_pt1 | contig 12138 bp, 7 predicted proteins | sample BogFormECP12_OM3_FD_188240 | JGI IMG/M metagenome (GOLD analysis project Ga0209040, IMG submission 188240) | Bog forest soil microbial communities from Calvert Island, British Columbia, Canada - ECP12_OM3 (SPAdes) (version 2) | ecosystem: Environmental > Aquatic > Freshwater > Wetlands > Bog ... | reverse complement strand
GGAACGGCCATCCGACCTTCAAAGCGCAACTTGATCGGATCGTCGAGGGCGCGCACAAGGCCGGCATACCGGAGGGGGAGAAGAAGACGAATTGACGCGGGCGACCGCCGTACTGGCCGCCGACGTCGTCGGCTATTCGCGTTTCATGGGCGCGGACCGGGATGGCGCGAGCGGCGCGAGGCGGCGACGTCGATCGTCCGTTCATTCGGCGGGGATTCGGTAACGCTTAACGCAGTCCCGAAAGAGGCTTTCTCCCCTTCCCCCATAGCGCCGGCGCAGAAAGACGACGAGGCGTTTCGTCGACAGTCTCTTGCTGAAAATCAGAATATCATCTACAATGTGTCTCTATGAGCACATTCGGATCGAGAGCTGCTGAGGTTTTTGCAGATCGGTTTGTTTTATTCCCAGGAGCGCAGCGCGAAAACAATTCCTGTCGCTGGCGGGGCGCGTTCTCGGCCCTCGCCGCGCGCGCCGGGTAGCCGACCGGGGTTTTCGGGAGAGAAGGGCGTTGGCGAAAAAACCTCGGCCCTGCTGGCCGCAAGTCTTTGAAAAGGCTAATTTTGGGGAAGGAACGAACCCACAAATGGAAAGAAAAGGGCGCAACGGAGCGCAGGTTTTGCCTATCAGGCGACCATACTTTTCCCATTCCGGCGCACTCGTGGAGCGTGGTTTGAGGCTGCGGCCCTCGTCCCATCGCCGCCTCGCCTACTCCACGTCCTCGACCGCCACCGTCCGGCCCGACGCCGCCCTTCGCGGCGCGACCGAGTAGCTTCGTGAACCAATTTCCAGTCTGTCTCTCGAACGAGGGCTTAACCCACTCAGCTAGTTCTTTCTTCCCGATTTCGTGGAGAAAGACCTTCGCCTTAAGAAGAATTTCGTTCAGGCTCGCCTTTTCGTCGCTAAAGGCGAGTGATGATCTCATCGGCGAGCATCTAGAAAGTCTCCGCGCTGCAAAGGCGATTCCGAGCCGGCGTCAAATTCCAGCAAGTCGGAAATATGATGACATGGAAATACAGAAATACGAACGGAAATACGGTGACATGCCCGTCTTTACCGAGTTTTGGGGATTCCGGTGACACTACCGTCATTACCGTATGCCGCGCCGATCGACCGTTGAGCGGGCTTATCGATGCGCTACGCAAGTTCAAGCGCCCGCGCGGCAAGCGCGACAATGCGCGGAACGGGCTTCGCCCCTTGCTCGTAATAGGCGACCATGCGCCGGCTGACGCCAAGCGCGCGGGCCGCCGTATCGAGCGTGTAGGCGTTGCGCTCGCGCCATTCCCTGAACGCCTCGGACGACATGGTGAGGCCCGATTGTTCCTGCGCCAAACGCCAAAGGGTTTGGGCGGCCATGTCGATCTCGTCACTCCAGACGACATCCGTCCCATGCTCGCCAAGGCGAACCTGCCGGAACAATTCCGGCGAATTGCGCAACGGCTCAAAGACGCGGAACGTCTCGATCAGGCCCGAAACATCGACATGGCTTTCGTCGCCATTGTCCCAGCGAATGCGCAGGCTCATTGGCTTCTTGTCGGCCGAAACTGCGGCGATGCGCGGCAAAGTCTTCTTGGGCACGGTCAACCCCGCTCGTTCAGTTCGACCCATTTGAGTGCGAGCCATTCCTGGCGCTCTTTCGCCCACCCCAAATGCTTCCGCGATCTGGCGCGGCAGGGCGTCGCCCGCGATCACCTTGAAATCCGAAATCCGCACCAGCGCCTGAAAATCGGGCCCAACGATGTGGAAGTGTGGAGGGTAGTGATCATCCGCGTACATCCGGACGCTGACGGAACCCAAACGGTGCAACGTCGGCATACGATCTCATCGATCCGCATAGTGCAACTATTGCACTACCACAGGCAGGAGTCAAGGATAGAGGAACGACCCGGGCGGCGGAGGGAACGAAACGACGCGGCGATCTCCACACTCAATTTTCGATTCTACTCCACGTCCTCGACCGCCACCGTCCGCCCCGACAGGCGATGGGCGAGCGAGGCCTCCATGAACGGGTCGAGATCGCCGTCGAGCACGTCCGAAGGCGTGCCCGAGACGTGGCCGGTGCGCAGGTCCTTCACCATCTGGTAGGGCTGGAGCACATAGGAGCGGATCTGGTGGCCCCAGCCGATGTCGGTCTTGGACGCCGCGTCGGCGCTAACCTGCTCCTCCCGCTTCTCAAGCGCGAGCTCGTAGAGGCGCGCGCGCAGCATGTTCCAGGCTGTGGCCCGGTTCTTGTGCTGCGACCGCTCCGACTGGCAGGCGACGACGATGCCGGTCGGCAGGTGGGTGATGCGCACCGCGGACTCCGTCTTGTTGACGTGCTGTCCGCCTGCGCCTGACGAGCGGTACGTGTCGATGCGGCAGTCGCTCTCGTTCACATCGACATGGATGCGGTCGTCGACGACGGGATAGACCCAGACCGAGGCGAAGCTCGTGTGCCGCCTGGCGTTCGCGTCGAACGGCGAGATGCGCACGAGGCGATGCACGCCGGACTCGGTCTTCAGCCAGCCGTGGGCGTTCATGCCCTTGACGACGATGGTCGCGGACTTGATGCCCGCCTCCTCGCCCGGCGTCTCCTCGACGACCTCGACCTCGAAGCCGCGCCGCTCCGCCCAGCGCACATACATGCGCAGCAGCATCCGCGCCCAGTCGCAGCTCTCGGTGCCTCCAGCTCCGGCGTGAACTTCGAGATAGGTGTCGTTGGAGTCGGCCTCGCCCGATAAAAGCGCCTCGAGCTGGCGGCGCTCCCCTTCACCCGCGAGCGCCTTGAGCGCGGCGACGCCCTCGGCCTCCGTCGCCGCATCGCCCTCGGTTTCGCCGAGCTCGACCAGCGTGACGGCGTCTTCGAGCTCGCGCTCCATCTTGGCGAGCGACCCGAGCCGGTCCTCAAGCATGGTCCGCTCACGCATGACCTTCTGCGCGGCCTCGGGGTCGTTCCAGAGGCTCGGGTTTTCCGATTTCGCGTTGAGTTCGGCTAGACGCCGCGTCGCCGCATCGACGTCAAAGATGCCTCCTCAGCAGCCCAACGGACTGCTTGACCGATTCGAGGAGCTGTTCGGCTTCAGCGCGCATGGAACTCCGACCTTTGACGTCGCCGTGCGGCGCACAAGGGTGGCGCCAGGGGATGAGAACCGGTTGGCGGTCCCCTTAGTAGAGACCGCCGGTTCCGCCGCCAACCGACTGCCCGCCGGCGTCGGCCGCGGCCTCGGCGCCGCCGTGTCCTCTGCCTCCGCCCCAGCCGCCGCCGAAGCTGTCAGGGGGTCCGGAGCCGGGCTTGAACGCCTCCATGATCGTGCCCGAGCCGGTCGCCCGCATGCCGGTATGGACATTGACGGAGACGAGCTTGACGCCGGGCGGCACGCGGAAGGGGGTGTCGGGCGCGTCTTTCAGCGCCATCTTCATGAAATCGCGGAAGATCGGCGCGGTGTAGAGCGCGGCTTGCGCACTGCCGCCGAGCGAGCGCGGCTTGTCGTAGCCCATGAACACGCCGAAGGCGAGGTTCGGCGAGAATCCGACGAACCACAGATCTTTCGCGTCGTTCGTCGTGCCCGTCTTGCCGGCGAGGGTCTTTCCCACCTCCTTGATGGCGATGCCGGTGCCGCGCTGGATCACGCCTTCCATGATCGAGGTGATCTGGTAGGCGCTCAAGGGATCGAGCACCTGCTCGCGCTTGTCGATGAGGCGCGGCTCGTGCTGATTGTCCCATTTTTCGGCGTCGCAGCCCTCGCAGATGCGCTCGTCATGCTTGTAGATCGTGTTGCCCCAGCGGTCCTGGATGCGGTCGATCAGGGTCGCCTTGATCCGCTTGCCGCCGTTGTCGAACATCGAATAGCCGGTCACCATGCGCAGGACCGTGGTCTCGCCCGCCCCGATCGACATCGAGAGGAAGGGCGGCAAATTGTCATAGATCCCGAAGCGCTTGGCGTATTCCACGATGAGCGGCATGCCGATGTCGCGGGCGAGGCGGACCGTCATCTGGTTGATCGAATGCTCGACTCCGAATCTGAGCGTATGCGGCCCGCCCGACTTGCCCTCGAAGTTTTCCGGACTCCACGTTTGCCCGTTGCCCTGGTCGATCGTGACGGGCGCGTCCAGGAGCATCGAAGACGGCGTGTAGCCGTTATCCAGCGCCGCGGCGTAGACGAAGGGCTTGAACGACGAGCCCGGCTGTCTCTGCGCTTGGGTCGCCCGATTGAACTCGGATTCGTCGAACGAGAAGCCGCCGACCATCGCCAGCACCCGGCCGGTGAACGGGTCCATCGCGACGCAGGCGCCGCTCACCTCCGGGATCTGGCGGAGACGATAATCGCCGGTCCGCCCGGCGATCAGCTCGACGTAGAAGACGTCGCCCGGCTTGGCTATGCTTTTGAATCCCCGGCCGGTCCAGCGCGCGCCCTCGAGGGGGATCACGCCGGTTTGGCGGTCCTGAACGATCGCGCCGGACTTGTCGCGCTCGGGCTGGAGCCCGATGCGGACGCCGCTGGCCTCGATGTCGAGCGCGACCGCGAGGCGCCACGGCTTGATGTCGCTGTAGGCCGGGATATCGGCGAGAGGGACGCCCCAATCCTGGCCGAGGTTGATGGACTTGATCACGCCGTGCCAGCCATGCGCCTCGTCGAAGCGCACGAGTCCGTCGACAAGCGCCTTTCGCGCCATTAGCTGCATGTTCGGGTCGAGCGTCGTTCGAACCGAGAGGCCCCCCTCGTAAAGCTTTTGCTCGCCATAGCGCTCGGAGAGTTCGCGCCGAACCTCCTCGGCGAAGAAGCCGGCGGCGATCGAATTCGGCGTCAGAACCCGCGGGTTCACGACGAGAGGTTCGGCGCGCGCTCGGCGCGCCTCATCGGCGCTGATATAGCCGTCCTCCGCCATGCGCCCGATCACGTAGTTGCGCCGCTCGACCGCGCGGTCGTGATCGCGGAAGGGGTTGAGGGCGCTCGGCTCCTTAGGCAGCGCCGCGAGATACGCCGCTTCCGAAAGCGTGAGCTCATGCACCGACTTGTTGAAATAGTTGAGGGCGGCGGCGGCGACGCCGTAATTGGACAGGCCAAGGTAGATTTCATTGAGATAGAGTTCGAGAATCTTATCCTTCGAATAGGCCGACTCGATGCGCAGACTCAGCAGAACCTCGCGAATCTTCCGGTCGATGGTCCGGTCCGAGTTCAACAAGAAGTTCTTGGCCACCTGCTGGGTGATCGTGGAAGCGCCCTGGATGTGCCTGGAGCCCTGTAGATAGACGAGGCCCGCCCGCATGATTCCTTCTGGATCGAAGCCCCAATGGCTGTAGAAGTTCTTGTCCTCCGCAGAGATGAAGGCCTCCTTGACCAGCTTGGGAATGGCGGCGGACGGGAGATAGAGGCGGCGCTCGCGCGAATATTCCGCGAGCAGGCTCCCATCGGCGGCGTGCACCCGCGTCGTCACCGCAGGCTCGTAATTCTTCAGCTGGGAGTAGTCCGGCAGGTCCTGCTCATACTTCCAAACGAAAGCCGCCAGCCCGCCGGCCGCCACCACAAAGATCATGGCGCCGGTTGCGAAAACGAAGCCGAGTACCCGGGCGATGCTGCGCATGTTCCGATTCGAAACCTTCCCCTGCGCCCGCCGATCAACGTCCCCGTCCCTGGGACGGCGGACCCGCGAACATGCCGACGACGCGAAAAAGCGGTCTCCTAACTCAAAAGACTGCGTTGCGCCTTCGCTCGTGACCCGCTCGTTTTGTGCGAGAGTAAGGCGAATCTATGGTTACGGTTCAACCGCGGTGGATCAACCGCGGCAGCGCGAAGGCCATCTCGCTCGCAAGCCAACGCCCTCAGCGGGCTGTGTGGCCCGCCTGTCTCGCCTCCAAGGCGACGCCGGTCGGATTGGCGGCGACCGCCCTGCCCTGATCGGCGAAGAACGCCTCGATCGCTCGCACCGTTGCGGCTGCGGTATTTTTTCGCCAGTCGGGGGACGAAAGCGCCCGGACGTCCTCGCCGTTGGAGAGGTAGCCGAGCTCGACCAGAACGGACGGAAACTCGGGCGCTTTCAGAACGACGAAGCCGGCCGCCCGCTCTGGGTTGCGATTGAGCCTGGCGGCCGAACTCAGGCTGCCAACGAGACCGCGGGAGAAAATATGAGCGTACAGCCGGGTTTCTCGCCGCTTCAAGTCGAACAGGATGTCCGAGACGTTCGAGTCTTCCTGCGTCCTCTTCTCCTTGGCCGAGCCTCTGTCCGCGGCGTTTTCCCGCGCCGCGATGCGGGCCGCCTCGGCGTCGGAGGCGCGGTTGGCGACGGTGTAGACGGTGGACCCGCCGACGCCCGGCGCCTCGTTCAGCGTGTCCGCGTGGAGGGAGATGAGAAGCGCGGCGTTCGCGTCGCGCGCAATCGCAACGCGGTCCCCGAGGCCCACGTATTGGTCGCCGTCGCGAGTCATGACGATGCGAAATTCGTTGGTCGACTCCAGCTGATGCTTGAGCTCTTCAGCAAACTCGTAGACCAGGGTCTTCTCGAGGACGCCTCCGAGGCCATGGGCGCCGCCGTCGACGCCTCCGTGCCCAGGGTCAAGCACAATCACCGGCGGCCCCGCTTGCGCCGGTTCGACGACGGCGGACGGCGGCGGCGGCGCCAGGGCGGAAAACGCCTGATCGTCGCAGGCTTTTACGTCAATCTCAAGTTGCGAGGCTGACTCCCCCTCCGCAATCGGCTTCAATGTAACCCGGTCGGGGCACGCTGGGTGCGCGAGGTCGATCACGATCCGCGCCTTTCCTGCTTCCAGCGTCCCACAGCGGAATGCCCTGATTAAAGGCGCGTGTTCGCGAGGTCTGCCGATGACGGGATCAAGTTGAAAATTGACCGCCGGCAGATCCACGACGATTCGGTTCGGATTTGAGAGCGCATAGACGCGCGCCTCGACCGGCCGCGAAAGGTCGAACACCAGTTGGGCTGCATTTGCGTCCTGCGTGAGACGCGCCGCGACAGCCACGGGCGGTGTAGCCTCTGCGGCCGACGCCCGCGGCGCGGACACTGCGGCGCCCGCCCAAGCGGCTGCCGCGAGCATAAGGATCGTGCGCGCCATCCACCCCTCGGCCCAGTAGCCCCCGTTCCCCGACTAATCCTTTTTTAGCGGCCCCGAAAAAAGTCGAGACGCCTGCGGAAGCTGAGCATCGCAAAGGTTACAGACAAGTAAACGAGCTTACAAAGAGCGAATTTGGGGAGGCGGTTGCCCGCCCCCTACCCCTTTGTCTGGGAAAAAAGCTTGCCAACCCTCCTGCCGGCTCCTATCTAGGTCCCGTTACGAATGCGGACCCAATTCCGACGAGGTCGTTCGCTCGGGGACGAGCGAACAGCAGGTAGGCTGTCATGCTGGGGCTTTCGGCTCGAGGCGGGCGACCTTATTGGCGTGAGCGCGACCATCGGACGAGCTGTGAGGCGGCCCAAGCGGGGTGCGATGGCGGAGGCCTTTGGTCGAACAGAACGGACCATGCGGTGCGCTCGTGACGGCGGCGCCTCTAATGCGCCGTGTCCGAATTAGCTGCGACGTGGTTTTTGTTTGACGATGCTCCGACTGCGAAACGCCGGCCTCCGATCGAAGACCGAAACGTCGAGGAAGCTTAGCGCAACCACGGACCGTGTCCGCCGCGCGGGCTTGGCGCCTGCGCATGGCCTTCAGTTTCCGTCCATCACCAACATAGACGCGGCTTGCTCGCGCGTCGGATCGCCTCAGCCTCCGACGCCGCTCGACGCGCGTCTCGAGAGAGTTTTTCATGGCAAACAAGATGATTGTCGACGCCTCGCACCCGGAAGAAACCCGGGTGGTGGTGCTGAGAGGTAACCGCGTCGAAGAGTTCGACTTCGAGTCGGCAAGCAAGAAGCCGCTCCGAGGTAATATCTATCTCGCGAAGGTCACGCGCGTTGAGCCTTCGCTGCAGGCCGCTTTCGTCGATTACGGCGGAAATCGGCATGGGTTTCTTGCTTTTTCTGAAATCCATCCGGATTATTATCAGATTCCGGTCGCCGACCGTCAGGCGCTCCTGGAGGAAGAGGCGCAGTCGCATCGCGACGAGGAGGACGAGCCCAACGGAGAAAGGCGCAGCCGCAGGAATCGCCGCCCGCGGCGACAGGAAGCGGAGTCGCGCGTCCTGGACGCCGAAGTCGTGTCCGAGCCGGCTCGCGGCCTCGACGACCAGGACACCGACGAAGCCGTCGCCGAGACCGTCGACATTGCTGCCGCCACAGCGGCTGAAAGCGATCTTACCGCGGCGCCCGCAGCGACCGATGATTCGCCGGCTGAAGCGCAGAAAGATCAGCCTCCCACAGTCGCCGAATCATCCCCTCTCGAATCGCCCGATCGGCGGGAATCCATCGTCGCCAAGCCTCCCTCGGCGGAGCCGAACCCTTCCTCTGCTGAGATCACCCCTCCTTCCGCGGAGGCAGCGCCTCTTTCTGAAGAGGCTGCGCCTTCCGGCGCCGCTGAGGGACCGGTCGTCGGCGAGGCCCCGGAACGAAGCGAGGCTCATGCCTTTGAGCCCGACCGCGAGGAAGCCGCCTACGAAGACGACGAACCCGAGGTGACGGCGCTCGAAGGGGGCGCCGAGAAGCCGATCGCCCGCGATAGGAGCAGGAGCCAAGAAGAAGAGGACGAGCCAATCGAGCAAGTCGGCGGCGACGCCATGGAGGAATTGCCGAGGCGGCCTCCGAGATTTCGTCGGCAATACAAAATTCAGGAAGTAATTAAGCGCCGGCAGGTGCTCCTTGTTCAGGTCGTCAAGGAGGAAAGGGGCAACAAGGGCGCCGCGCTCACCACCTATCTGTCTCTCGCCGGGCGCTATTCCGTGCTCATGCCGAACACCGCGCGGGGCGGCGGAATTTCACGCAAGATCACAAATGCGCAGGACCGCAGCCGCCTCAAGGCGATCGCCGACGAATTGGACGTTCCCGAGGGAATGGGCGTCATCCTGCGAACCGCCGGCGCCGCGCGCACCAAAGGGGAAATCAAGCGCGACTTCGAATATCTGCTGCGGATGTGGGAGACGGTTCGCGAGACCACGCTCGGCTCGAGCGCTCCGACGCTCGTGTACGAGGAAGGATCGCTCATCAAACGGGCCATTCGCGACCTTTACAGCAAGGATGTGGAAGAGATCGTCGTCGCCGGCGAGCCGGCTTATCGCGAAGCGCGCCAGTTCATGCGCCTTCTCATGCCGAGCCACGTCAACGTCGTTCAGCTATATCGCGACACCGCGCCGGTGTTCGCGAAGGCGGGCGTCGAGGCGCAGCTCGACGCCATGTTCTCGAACCAGGTGAACCTGAAGTCGGGCGGCTACATCGTCATCAATCAGACCGAGGCGCTCGTCGCGATCGACGTCAATTCCGGGCGCTCCACGCGCGAACACAACATCGAAGATACGGCGCTCAGGACAAATCTCGAGGCGGCCGACGAAATCGCGCGTCAACTGCGGCTGCGCGACCTCGCGGGACTTATCGTCGTCGACTTCATCGATATGGAGGAATCGCGCAACAACAGGGCGGTTGAGCGTCGGATCAAGGACGCGTTGAAGAACGACCGCGCGCGAATACAGGTCGGGCGGATATCGCACTTCGGCCTTCTTGAAATGTCGCGCCAGCGGATCCGGACGGGCGTGCTGGAGGGCTCGACCGTGCTCTGCCCGCATTGTCAGGGGGCGGGCGTCGTGCGCTCCACCGCGTCGATTGCGCTGCATGTGCTGCGAGTCCTGGAGGACGCGCTTGTCAAGAGTTCGACCCACGACGTCGTGGTGCGCACCCGCACCGCCATTGCGCTCTACATCCTCAATCAGAAGCGAGCGAATCTGCGCGACCTCGAGCAGCGCTTCGGCGTCGCGATCACGTTGGAAGCGGACGATACGCTGACCGGCGCGAACTACCACGCAATCGAGCGCGGGGAGCTGGCGAGCGGCCCCACGCCGGAGGCGGTGCCTGCGCCGCTTGCGCAGGACGATTTCGTGACGGTGGTGGACGAGCCGGCTTCGCCGACCGAGGAGGAGCTCGCCGAAGCGGAGGAGGAAGAAGCCGCAGGCGACGAAGCCGATCGCGGAGAGACGCGCGAAGGCGCCGCACTTTTGGAGGAAGCCGAGGGCCGCCGGCGTCGCCGCAGGCGGCGCAGGCGCGGCGGCGACCGTCCCTATAGCGACGGCGTGTCAGGCGATGCTCCCCAGCCCGCCGACGATGGACTAGCAGCCATGGTGGAGATCGGCGGCGTCCTGGCGACTCCAGTCGCCAAGGCTGACGGCTTCGAACATCGAGGCCATCGCGGCGAAGGCGAGCGCGGGCGCCGATCGAGGCGGCCGCACGGGGGACGCGGTCGCTTTCCGCCTCGGGTTGCAGACGACAGCTTTACGGCTACCGAAGCGCCTGCGGGAGAGGCCCGTCCCGAGCACGAAGCGGAGCAACGCGCCGCGCGGGTTGAGCCATCCGACGCGCCCCCTGAGGAGGCGACCTACGCCGCCGAGCGGCATTTGGCGGCGCTGGAGCCTGCCGAACGGGAGATGCGCCACGAATTGTTCGCTTCGCCGGCGCTCGTGCAGGAGCAGGACGCCGAGCCCTCGACGCCGCCAGCAACGACTCATGAGCCGCCGCCGCCGAATGACGTCGCGGCCCCCGCGGCAACTGTGACCCCTGCGCCGGAAACGGAGCATCCGGTGGCGCGCCCGGCCGACGAGGCGCGCGGCCCCCGTCGCACGGGATGGTGGCAGCGTGCGCGGGCGAGCATCGTCGGCGACTGAAACGCCTGAGCAGATCGCCGCGCCGACTTTGACGGCGGCGCGGGTATCGTCAGAGCGCGCGCACTCTTGGCCTCGCAGACTTTTCCGCGGCCCGCCGGTTGCGAAGCGGCAGTCCAAAAATATCGGATTGAATTTCGAATACGTCGCCCTTCTCGGTCTTCACGCCCTCGCTGAACGACAGGGTCGCGGTCCCGAAGAAGTGCACATGGACGTCTCCGGGACGACGGAAAAGCGCATATTTGAAATGGTGCGCCTCAAGATTGGCGATTGAATGGGCCATGTTCTGCTCGCCCGACAGGAACGGCCGCTCCCATACGATCTCCCGGCCGCGTCGGATTCTCGACATGCCCTGCACATCGCCCGGGAGATCGCCGATAAGCAGCTCGGGTCCGATGCTTGCCGGGCGCAGCTTCGAATGCGCGAGCCACAGATAGTTCTCGCGCTCGGTCAAGTGATCCGAGAATTCGTTGCCGAGCGCAAAGCCGATGCGGGTCGGAGCGCCCTCGGCGTCGATCAGATAGACGCCGACGATCTCGGGTTCCTCGCCGCCGTCCAAGGCGAAGCTCGGGCTCGGAAGGTCGCATTCGGGCGGGACAAGAATTGAGCCGTCGCCTTTGTAGAACCACTCGGGTTGCGCTCCCGCCTCACCTTTCGCAGGCTTGCCGCCATGCAACCCGAGCTTGAACATCCGCATGGAGTCGGTCAGCTTCGCCGGGTCGGCCAGATCCCGGTGCATCTGGTCGCGCCCCTCAGCGGAGCCGAGATGGGTGAGCCCGGTGCCGGTCACGAACACATGCGCCGGATCCTTGTGATCGATGGGCGGGAGCACGCGCTTCTCACGCAGCGCTCGCGGAAGATCGACGAGCTTGCCGACCCCGCGATCGGCGATCAGCTTGCGTAGGGAGACTTCCTCTTCGACCGCCTTTCTCGCGAGGTCGAGCGTCGTCCGCGATCCCTTGACGAGCCGACTCTCGCCGCGCGCGGTCACCGCGAGCGCGCGTTTGCCGTTTTCATCAATGATTTGCGCGAGCCTCATTGCCTGTCCTCAAACCGCCCCATGGGTGTCTTGAGCTAAAGATCACATCGTCGCGCCGATCTGCCAGGGCGTGAATTCCGATTCGCCGTAGCCCAGCTCCTCCGACTTCGTCCGCGCTCCGGACGCGACGGCCAGTATCTTGTCGAAGATTTCCTTGCCCTTGTCGTCTATCGAGACGCCGTCGAGCACGTCACCGCAATTGATGTCCATGTCGTCGACCATCCGGCGATAGACGTCGCTATTGGTGGCGAGCTTGATGGACGGGGTCGGCTTGCAGCCGAAGGCGGAGCCGCGGCCGGTGGTGAAGGCGACAACGGTGGCGCCGCCGGCCACCTGCCCGGTCACTGAGACCGGATCGTAGCCGGGCGTATCCATGAA
>Ga0209040_10003459_pt1 | contig 12139 bp, 15 predicted proteins | sample BogFormECP12_OM3_FD_188240 | JGI IMG/M metagenome (GOLD analysis project Ga0209040, IMG submission 188240) | Bog forest soil microbial communities from Calvert Island, British Columbia, Canada - ECP12_OM3 (SPAdes) (version 2) | ecosystem: Environmental > Aquatic > Freshwater > Wetlands > Bog ... | reverse complement strand
AAAAGCAGGAAAGCAAAAGACGCTTTCCAGCTTTCCCACAGCCACGACGACTACGAACTATAACTACTTATGGGATACGGATTCTGAGGGCAAGGTCAGGCTGCGACACCCCACAACCTTCTTGGAGTACTATTTCCCCCAATCCACTAAAATAAATTAGACATCCACAAGCCCGCCAACCCGGCGGGCTTTCTTATTTCTGTCCAAAGGAGACCCATGCCCGCTCGCGCCGCCGCCCTCTGTACCCGACTCCTGCCCGCCGGAAAGACCTGCGCCCAGCCCGCACTTCGCGGAGAGCGCCTTTTGCCGCTTTCACAACGACGCCGGGTGCCCCACATCTCGATTTTGAGATGTGGGATTCAGACTCCCTCAGGAAACGGACGGTGCCCCCGTTCAATCCCGCTGTTGGCTTGAGTGGATAGTCACCGCCTACCTCAACACATGGAACGACTGCCGCCGTTTCGGTCCGAAGCAAAACACGGCGAAGTGTTCGTCGAGTGAAGCAACGTCCTCAATTCCCAGGCGGCGCATCACGGCAAAGCTGGTGCGATCGACAATCGAGAAGTCCTGATCGCGCCATGCAAGTCCGATCTCCCACGCGGCTTCGAGGTCGGCCATGCCAACGGGCTCGATAATTGCCACCCCGCTCCGCAGACCATCCCAGAACCGCTCTGCTGCGTTGGGCGAAATTCTGTGATGCAGCAATGACCAGGTCTCAATGAGCACATGATCCGAAGTAACGAGCGGACCGCCGGACTTGAGAATGGCTTTTGCCCGGCTATTACTGCGGTCGGAGGCATCTGCCGCTGCATACCAGATGGATGTATCGACGAACAGGCTCACAGGAAATCAGCCCCTAGGACGTTTAGCCAGACGAGCGCTCTTGGTGGGCGCCCCACTCAAGCCCGGTGTTGGCTTGAGTGGGATACTTATCTCCAAAGCCTCGGCAATCATCGAATCCTTGTTCCTCGAAATGTCCGAGCCTCCGGAACTGCCAAGGTCAAAAATGGAATCAACATCTGCGGCCGTTTCCGGACCGACAAGATCCCGGGCCACGAGGCGGCGAACATATTCTGCAAACGACACGCCCAGATCGCCCGCACGCCGGCGAGCGCGCCGCTGCAGCTCGTTTCCGAGCGTTATCTGGGTCCGTGCCATCATGATGGCAACATCATACACCACTAACGGCACCATCCACTGGATTGACACAGGCACGTTACCTTCGTTTCCCTGATCACTGTCACTGTTTCCTGCTTTTCTTGGCGTACTATTTCCCCCAATCCACTAAAATAGAAATAGAGACCAACAAGCCCCGCCACCCGGCGGGCTTTTTTTATTTCTGCCCTAAGGAGACCCATGCCCGCTCGCGCGGCGTAAGTCCTTTGTTTTCTGAGTAGCACCTGTAACCGTTTGATTCTTTGGTACCTGCAGCCAACCTATGGCCTAAGGTCAATCGAATCAAACGGTTCCAGATCCTAAGGGGGAGGGGGGTACCCTCACGGAGCCGTCAGCGTGAATCTGTCCTTTATCTCAAGGTGCATCTTCCCGGCAAGGCCAGCAACACGATGCATCGTCGCATCGGCGGTCTTCCCGTGGATCATAAAGACCAGGTAGTGGAAATTGGGATACGACTTGTCCTGGTACAAGTCTTCCGGCCCGCGAAAGAACACCCGGTATGGTAGGGCGCCGCCTCCGCCAGAGTCGATGTAGCTGATCTGGTCGACCTCGAAGCGCTCGTAATTATGAATGTGTCCGTTGACGACGATTAGCTTCGCGCGGACCTTCGGAGCTTCCTTAAGAATGAAGTCTCGCAGCGACAACTCAGCCGGATTCGGCAAGCTGGCCATCACCTGGCTCTGCAGATCGGCATAGAGAGGCATGTGAGAGAGGAAGAAGACGAAGTCCACAGCCTGCGGCAGGTGCTCCAGTTGCGCGCCTAGCCACGCCCGCTGCGGCGAGCCTTCCGCATAAGACTCGGTACAGTCCAGTGTGATGAGGTACACATTCCCGATCTGCACCGAGTAATAGAGATAGCCCTTGAGTTCCGGAAAGGTGGAGTTGAAGTTCCGCACACCCTCGTCCCACCCTCCCTTCACGTCGTGATTGCCGAGGGTGGGATAGACGCGCAGATGTTCGGCGCTCCACGCGGCTGTCTCGTCGCGATACACCTGCCAGTCCGCCGGATCCGCGCCATTGAAGGGCAGGTCGCCTGTCATGAAGACGGCATCCGGCTTCTCCCGGGCAATCTGCTGGACAAGGTACTCACGGACCCGCGGTTTGGTGTCCGCGTCGTTCCCGGTATCGGTAAACCGGGTGTCTCCGTATGCCACGATCTTGAGCGTCTGCCCCGTCGCGATGCCGGGAACGACGAAGGTCGGTTCCGCCAGCGGGGGCTGGGGCGAACGCTGCCCCCAAGCCGCACCCGCCAGGGCGAGGATCGCCAGCAGGAGGGGGATGGCCCGGGAGATCCGCACAGCTAAGTTCCTCCGCCGACGAAATGGACGATTTCAAACTTATCGCCATCGTGGACGGCCGTTCCGGCCCAGTCGGCGCGGGAGACGATGCTTCCGTTGTGTTCGATGGCGACGCGGTCACCTTTGAGGTCGAGCGCAGCGACGAGGTCGCCGAGAGTCGCCGAGGCAGCCAGATCCGCGAACTCCCGGGGCTGCCCGTTAATGACGAATCGCATGTGTTGAATTTACCAGCAGGAAGCGTCCTGCCGATAAAGCCGGAGCGGGACTGTGCAGCGATTTGGAGTTATCGCAGCAGGCGCCAGAGCTCCCACCCGGCAACACCGGTCAACATGAGCATGAGGTTGAAGAGCACGGCAAAAGCCAATCCGCGGAAGACGCCGATTGGATTTTCCTGGTAAAAGTCATCGGTCGGTGCAAAGCGGTCACTGCGGCATACGACCAGGGCCAGACTGGCAGAATCGAGCGATGCTCCGGCAGGGGTGATCATGACCGTGAACCTCCGTTGCCCACTCTATCGGCGGGAGAGTCGCGGCTCTTGAAAACGCCCAGTTTGATTCGGATTCGTGTTTGACTTTGGGACAAAACAACGCGGCATCCCATTTGGGAACCGCTCGCTCTCGGAGTCTTCAGCCCAGGTCCAGTACCATATCATCGATATAGCACCAACCCCAGGTTTCTCCCGGCTCGAAGGACCGCATGATGGGGTGCTTGACCGCGTGGAAATGCTTCGTCGCATGCTTGTTCTTCGATGAGTCGCAGCAGCCGACGTGGCCGCACTCCAGGCACATCCGGAGATGAACCCAGCGGTCGCCCATCTTCAGACACTCCTCGCAGCCGTTGGGAGTGCGCGGAACTACATTGTGGATATGGCTCAGATGGGTGCAGGCTGGCATGGCGGGTCCTCTAAGTCTGACGAACAGAATGATGCGCCGCCAGTCCAGTCCGGCGCTTTATTTTCGAGTGGCGGCCAGCAGATCAACCTTTTCGATGGATGGCGGCGCTGACAGAAGCTCGGGCGCCTTCGCCATGAGCGCGGCGGCGACTTTGCCGTCGAGATGCGCCTGACGACCGGCGTCGGCGGGGAAGGTATCGAAAATGCCGAAGGTCGAGGGGCCAATCTGTAGAGCGAACCAGGAGATCGTGTCCGGCTCGGCGTCAACCAATGAAACCGCACTTTTGAGAAATTCGGCCAGTTCGTTTTCCTTCCCCGGCTTTGCCTGAAGCATAACCCAGAGCGCAACTCTTTCCATGATTCTGATCTCTCCCTGCCTTCTGAAAATCGCCAGCCACCCAGTTGGACGCGCGAACTCGCGTGAGAGTTACCGGAAAGTCGCGTGAAACTTGACTCTTGACAGTCGAAAAACTAGAGTCGGAGGGTAGGCGTTTGACGTATCATGCTGAGGCCGGAGAACTCTATGCAAACTCCTCCCTATAATTGGAACTACATCCCGCTGCTGATGCAGATTGTGGTGGCTGTGGGGATGGGCTGCGGCATGGTGGCGATGTCCTGGTTTATAGGACGCCACCGCAACCTCAAGACGAAGCTCGAGGCCTATGAATGCGGCATTCCCGCCGAAGGAGACGCGCGCGGCCGCTTCTCGGTTCGCTTCTACATGGTTGCGATGCTCTTCATCCTCTTCGACGTGGAAGTGGTCTTTCTCCTGCCCTGGGCCGTGATTTACCGCCGGCTACCGGAGATTACGGGCTACCGTTTCTTCGGCTTCTGGGAGATGCTGGTTTACCTCGGATTTGTGATGGTAGGGCTTTTGTACATCCGGCAAAAAGGTATTCTTGACTGGGCATCGGATAAAGGCGATCTATAGGATCGATAGGACGAAATGAACGCGACCCCCGGCAAAGACGCGGTTCTTGAGGTCCACGCACAAAACAGGGCCATTTCTTCTCTTCTCTCTTCCCTTCCAGGGTCCATTCAGGACGCCAAGTTCGACTGCAACGAACTCACTCTGGCCATCGATAAGGATCAGATTCGCGCGGCGTGCGAGATCGTGCAGACCGCAGGCTACAACTTTCTTGTAGACGTGACCTGTGTCGACTGGTATCCGAGCGAGCCCCGCTTTCAGGTGACCTACCACATTCTTTCGCACACTTTGAAGGAGCGCATCCGGCTGGTTGCGCTGGTTGATTCGATCGACCCCTCAGTCGACAGCATCACGCCGGTGTGGCCTTCCGCCAATTTTTATGAGCGCGAAGTGTGGGACCTGTTCGGCGTGAGATTTCACGGACACCCCAACCTGCGCCGTATTATGATGCCGGACGAGTGGGAAGGTCATCCGCTGCGCAAGGACTATCCCGTGGAGGGCTACCGCTGATGACCGAGTTTGTTGGCACATCGACGCTCATTGCGCCCCGCCCCGCAGAGGGTTCCAAAGACACGACGATGGTCGTGAATATGGGACCGCAGCACCCCTCGACCCACGGCGTTCTCCGCCTGGTAATCGAAATCGACGGCGAGACGGTTCTCAAGGTGGTCCCGGACGTCGGATATCTGCACACCGGAATCGAGAAGACCTGCGAGGCGAAGTTCTACCAGCAGGTTGTCCCGCTGACCGACCGCATTGACTATCTTTCCCCGCTTACGAACAATCTTGTTTACTGCCTCGCCGTCGAAAAGCTGCTCCAGATCGAGATTCCGCCGCGTGCCCAGTGGATACGGGTGCTCCTGAACGAGCTTACGAGACTGAATTCACACCTGGTTTGGCTGGGCACGCACGCACTGGACATCGGCGCGATGACTGTCTTCTTCTACACCTTCCGCGAACGTGAAGAGATCCTCCGCATCTTCGAGCATGTCTCCGGCCAGCGCATGATGACGTCCTATTTTCGCGTCGGAGGGCTTGCATTGGAGCCGCCCATTGATCTGTTCAGCTGGATTCAGAAGTTCATCAAGACCCTGCCGGAAAAAATCAATGAGTATCAGAATCTCCTCACCGGCAATCCCATCTGGATCAATCGCCTCAAAGGTATCGGCCATCTCAGCCCCGAAAACGCCATCGCGCTCGGCGTAACCGGACCACCTGCTCGTGCATCGGGCATCGACTGGGACTTGCGCCGTGACATGCCGTACTCGAGCTACGAGAAGTTCCAGTTCAAGGTGCCCATTTCGCACGATTGCGACGTCTGGGCGCGCTTTATTCTCCGGATGGAAGAGATGCGCGAATCGGTGAAGATCTGCCAGCAAGCCCTTGACGGAATGCCTGAGGGCGACGTCAAGGCTGACGCGCCCAAGGTTGTTCTTCCCGACCGAGAAAAGATGAAGACCCAGATGGAGTCGCTCATCTACCACTTCAAGATTGTCACCGAGGGCTTTGCTGTTCCAGCTGGCCAGGTCTATCAGGCAGTTGAAGGGGCACACGGCGAGATCGGCTATTACGTGGTCAGCGACGGCACGGCAAAGCCCTACCGAGTGCATATGCGCTACCCGAGCTTCGCCACGCTACAGGCTCTGCAGACGATGTGCGAGGGAAGGCTGATCGCCGACGTCGTCGCGATCATCGGCTCCATTGACATTATGCTGGGTGAGATAGACCGGTGAGCGCCTCGTCCACAGATACCAGAGTGTATGCGGAGCTGTGGATCTCTTTCGCAGCGCTCATTCGGTCGTACGTGGCGGCACACGATCTGAGCAGGCCGGCCATCTACCATAGCCGTGTCGATCTAGGCGAAGATCGGTATCTGACGCTGACCGGCGCCGGCAAAATTCTGACGCTCGAATTTGAGACCGCTACCGGCGTCGGAAATTGGAAGTTATATGAGGATGACCCCGGCCCCGAGCGCGTGCTCGAGCGCGGCAAGTTCAAAATCGGCGAAGACAGCCAGGTAGAGCTGAGCGATCGCCGCGGCAAACTGGAGCTGGAAGTAGCAGCTGAGGCATTTACCGCAAAGGTTTTTGACGAGGAGTGAGCGTTGGCTACGGAAACGACAACGATCTTTTCACCTGAGCTTGCCGCGCGCTTCGACAAGCTGGTGACGCAGTATCCGGTGCGGCGTTCGGCGCTGATACCGATGCTGCTCTACGCGCAGGATGAAGTGGGTTACCTCTCCCCGGCAGTGATCGCCGAGGTTGCCGCGCGCGTCGGCATCCAGGAGAACGACGTTCAGAGCGTGCTCAGTTATTACTCCCTGCTGCGGACGAAGCCCGCCGGCAAATTCAACGTACAGGTCTGCACCAACATCTGCTGCATGCTGCGTGGCGGCAATGAACTCTTCGAGCATTGCAAGAAGCGGCTGGGCGTCGGCAACAAAGGCGTGACGACAGATGGAGTCTTTTCTCTCGAAGAAGTCGAGTGCATCGGAGCCTGCAGCTGGGCTCCTGCCATTCAGGTCAACTACGATTTTCATGAGAACCTCACGCCGGAGTCGATGGACAGCCTCCTCGACGACTATCGAGCGAAGGCGGGTAAATAGCGATGGCCTACCTCACAACGCATCCCGACGTCGTGCCGCTCGTCTCCTACCGCTTCGGCAAGGGCGCGACCTCGATCGACAAGTATCTGGAGCTGGACGGCTACAAGTCCCTGCAGAAGGCCATCGCCATGGGCCCTGACGCGATCATCGCGGAGATGAAGGCCTCGGGCCTGCGCGGGCGCGGCGGAGCGGGCTTTCCCACCGGATTGAAGTGGTCCTTCGTCCCCAAGCAGTCTGCGAAGCCGAAGTATGTGCTGGTGAATGGCGACGAAAGCGAGCCGGCGACCTGCAAGGACCGGTTGATCTTTGAGCATGATCCGCACTCGGTCATTGAGGGCACTATCATCGCCGGTCTTTCCGTGGGCGCGAAGATGGGCTTCATCTACCTGCGCGGCGAATACCGCTATCTGCTCAAGATCATGGAGAAAGCCATCGACGACGCCTACGCGAAGGGCTTTCTCGGCAAGAACATCTTCGGATCGGGCATCGACTTCGACGCGATCTCGCACACGGGAGCCGGGGCCTACGAAGTGGGCGAAGAGTCTGCTCTGATGGAGTCCCTCGAAGGCAAGCGCGGCATACCGCGCATCCGTCCTCCCTTCCCTGCCGTGGTCGGACTTTATGGCGGACCGACGATCATCAATAACGCAGAGACGCTGGCGACCGTCCCGCACATCTTTCGCATTGGCGGCGCGGAGTACGCCAAGCTGGGGACGGAACGCAACGGCGGCACACGTTTGTTCTGCCTGAGTGGCCACGTAGAAAAACCCGGAGTCTACGAACTCCCCATGGGCTACAACCTCAAGAAGATGATCTATGACGTGGGCGGCGGCATTCCGGGCGGGAGGCAGCTGAAAGCCGTCGTGCCCGGCGGATCGTCGACACCGGTCTTGCTGCCCGAAGAAATCGATATCGGCATGGACTTCGACCAGGTGGGCAAGGCAGGATCGATGCTCGGCTCCGGGGGTGTGGTTGTGCTCGACGAGACCGTGTGCATGGTCGAGTTTGCCCTGCGCACGATGAAGTTCTACCAGCATGAGAGCTGCGGCTGGTGCATTCCCTGCCGCGAAGGCACCGACTGGCTCAAGAAGTCGCTCACCCGGCTCCATGCAGGTGGCGGCGTCGACAAAGACATCGACAACATCAAGTATCTCGCCGAAAACATGCTGGGACGGACCTTCTGCCCGCTTGGCGATGCCGCGGCCATGCCGACCATCGCCTTTGTGCAGAAGTTCCGCAAAGAGTTTGAGGACCATCTGGACGGCAAGGGATGTCCCTACCACCACTCGCTGGAGCACGAAGCGGTGCTGGCTTAGAGCGCGAGGAAAGAGATTGCAATGGCCGACGTAAGTTTTACAGTCGATGGCAAGAAGCTCACAGCGCCCGCGGGCACGCTGCTCATTGACGCGTGCAGGGCGGCGGGCATCGAGATTCCTGCGTTTTGCTATTACCCCGGCCTGTCTCTTCAGGCGGCCTGCCGCATGTGCGTGGTGCGCGTGGAGAAGATGCCCAAGCTGCAGACGGCCTGCACGACCGCCGTCGCCGAAGGCATGGTCGTCTCGACTGAGACCGACGAAACTAAACAGGCGCGCAAAGCAACCATCGAACTGCTGCTCGGCAATCACCCGCTCGACTGTCCTGTGTGTGACGCGGGCGGCGAGTGCGAACTGCAGGACATGACCTTCAAGTACGGGGCGCACGAATCGAAATACATCGAGACGAAGCAGCATCGAGAGGAACAGAAATGGTCTCCCGTCGTTTATTTCGACCGCCCTCGCTGCATCCTCTGCTATCGCTGCGTACGCGTCTGCGGCGAAGGCATGGACGTTTGGGCGCTGGGCGTGGAGAATCGCGGCGTCACCAGCGTAATCGCGCCCAATGAACACGATCACCTGGACTGCGAAGAGTGCGGCATGTGCATCGACATTTGCCCCGTCGGCGCGCTCACCTCAGGCACCTACCGTTATAAAACGCGCCCCTGGGAGATGAACCATGTCGGGACGGTCTGCACACACTGCGGCGACGGCTGCAAGACGACCCTTGGCGTACGGCCGACCGACGATGGCGTAGAGATTATCCGGGGGGACAATCGCGACAAGAGCGGCATCAACGGCGACTTCTTATGTATCAAGGGCCGTTACGCATTCGACTTCGCTAACCACAAGAACCGCCTCACCAAGCCGCTCGTCCGCCAAGCGGACGGTAAACTCGCCCCCGTAAGCTGGGAGCAGGCCCTCGACTTCGCCGCCAAAAAGCTCCGGGAGATTCGCGACTCGCGCGGCGGCAATTTCATTGGCGTGATCGGATCGAACCGGACGACCAACGAAGAAGGCTACCTGCTGCAGAAATTCGCGCGCACGGTACTCCGCACCAACAACATCGATCATCACCGCACCGCTGACTACGCAGCCTTCGCAGCCGCCCTCAAAGGCCACGCGGGGCGCGAAGCTTCCCTGCGCGATTTCGTCAGCGCGCCGGCGATTCTGCTTCTCGGGAATGATCCGACGAACCAGCATCCCGCGCTGGCGTGGCAGATTCGTACGAACGTGCGCCACAACCGCGCGCGCATCTATGTTGCGAATCATGCTGAGATCAAGCTTCGCCGACAGGCCAAGGCCGCTGTTGAGTTGCCTGCTGAGGGCTACGCCTCATTCGTCGAATATCTCGCGGGCAAAGATGGCTCCTTTGAGGCCAACGACACCACTGCGGCCTTTCGCGACGTCATCCGGCAAGAAGAGTCGCTAGTCATCGCCTTCGGATCGGAGTTCCGCGGACGCGATATCCAGGCGCTCGTAGAATTCGGGCTCTCGCTGCCCAACGCGAAGTTTGCCTGTCTCGGCGACTACGCCAATTCGCGCGGCGCAGCCGACATGGGGCTGCTCCCCGATTTGTTACCAGGTTACGTCCCCGTCACCGCTTCGGCGCATTTCGCCGAAGAATACGACAGCGCGCTGCCCACACAGCCCGGCCTTGATCTCATTCAGATGTTCGATGCCGCAGGTCGCGGCGACTTGGCCGGACTCTATGTTGTCGGATCTAACCCGGTCACGCGCTACGGCGTCGATCCCGCGGCGCTCAAGAACACCTTCCTGATCGTGCAGGACATGTTCCTTACCGAAACCGCCGTCCTCGCCGACGTGGTCTTCCCCGCCGCAAATCTGTATGAGAAGGCGGGCACAGTCACCAATACCTACGGCGATCTGCAACTGGTCAAGAAAGCCGCCGACAAGTCCGGAGTTCGCACCGACTTCGAGATCATCGTCCGTCTCGCCGACAAGCTGGGCGTCGACCCGAAGCAGCTTGTGCCTTTCGGCAAAGGTGTGCGCGCCGATTTCGGCCAGACCCGTGGAGCGCATTCGGGCGAAGCCGACCGCCATGCGGTTTGGCTGGCGGCGAATCACCTGGAGCCGAAGCTGAGCCCCTTCGATCCCTTCGCCATCCTCGATGAAATTCAGCGTCTGGTTCCGGCCTACGACGTTCCGCGCCTCAATCTGCTTACCGGAAACGACGAGCATCTGAAATCGGAGCTGGTGGAGATCGATGCGAGCGCCATGAGTGCAAGCACAGACCGGCGCGATCTCGTCCTGCCCTCGAACGACATGCTTTACACTTCCGGCACGCTGGGCAGATACAGCGCCAAGCTCACCGAGGTTGTCGAATCACACACCATACTCATGAAGCCCGCGGAGGCGGCAGCAGACTGACGCGATAGAAGAAGAAACGTAACTGTGGAAGAACGTATTTCGGGAAGGCCTCGTGGAAGTCAACTTCTGGATCTTCATTTTGCTGAGCCTGCTCAAGGTCATCGTCATCACGGTGCTCCTGCTGATGTGCGTCGCCTATACGGTCCTTCTTGAGCGTAAGGTCGTCGGTCGCATCCAGAACCGCTGGGGACCCAGCCGTGTCGGCCCCTTCGGCCTCTTGCAGCCGCTGGTCGATGGCGCCAAGCTCTTCCTTAAGGAAGAAATAGACCCCGAAGCCGTCTATCGTCCGCTCTTTATCCTCGCGCCAATTATCTCGCTCAGCTGCGCACTGATGTCCATCTCCATGGTCCCCTTTGGCCCCGACGTACGCTATCACGGCGTGGAGCTCTTTCAGATCTCCGACGTAAATATCGGCCTGCTGATCCTCCTGGCCATAGGGTCCATCGGCGTGTATGGCACGGCGCTTTCCGGCTGGTCCTCGAACAATAAGTATTCGTTGCTGGGTGCCCTGCGCGCCAGCGCCCAGGTCATCAGCTATGAACTTGCTCTCGGCCTCTCGCTCGTGGGAGTTGTTCTGCGGTCACAATCCTTTCGTCTGCGCGACATTGTCGCGGTACAATCCACGCACGGCCTGCTCTCCTGGAACTTCTTCGGCGGCCTTCAGTTCATCGCCTTCTTCATCTACATCATGGCCGCCTATGCCGAAGCCGGTCGCGCGCCCTTCGATATGCCCGAGGCGGAAACCGAACTCGTCGCCGGCTATCACACCGAGTACAGTTCGATGAAGTTCGCCATGTTCTTCATGGCCGAATATGCTCACATGATCACCGTTGGCTGCGTCGCCACGCTGGTCTTCCTTGGAGGGTGGTCGAGCCCCTTCGGCAATCTTCTCCCGGACATCGGCGGCCCGGTCGTCCAGTCCCTCTTATCAGTCTTCTGGTTTGTCATTAAGGTCTTCTTCTTCCTATTTCTCTTTGTCTGGGTGCGGGGCACGCTGCCGCGCATCCGTTACGACCAACTAATGGGTTTCGGCTGGAAATTTCTGCTGCCGCTGGCGATTTTGAATATTGTTGCGACAAGCCTCTGGCTTGCTCTTCCCGGCACGTAGTGTGGTTTACAATCGTCCTTCCGGTTTCATCGATCTTTCCGCTGTGCTGTGTTGTCGAGTGAGCGACTGAAGACATGCATCTCGTTCTGTTCTTCATCTTTGGCGGGTTGTGCGTGGCGGGAGCCCTGAACCTCCTGCTTCAGCGCCACCCGATCAACTCCGCGCTCTCCCTCATCGTCGTGATGAGCTCATTGGCGGTGCTCTACCTGCTCCTCGGAGCTGAGTTCCTTGCTGCGGCCCAGGTCATCGTCTACTCGGGCGCCATCATGGTTCTTTTCACCTTCGTGATCATGCTGCTCAATGCGGGACGGGAGGAGCGCACGCACGGCAGCAAGGCCGCGTACCTTGTCGGATTTCCCGGAGCAGCCGCACTGCTTGCCCTGCTCGTCTACATCTTTCTCTCGTATCGCGGGCCATTGGGCAACGCC
>Ga0209040_10003458_pt1 | contig 12145 bp, 14 predicted proteins | sample BogFormECP12_OM3_FD_188240 | JGI IMG/M metagenome (GOLD analysis project Ga0209040, IMG submission 188240) | Bog forest soil microbial communities from Calvert Island, British Columbia, Canada - ECP12_OM3 (SPAdes) (version 2) | ecosystem: Environmental > Aquatic > Freshwater > Wetlands > Bog ... | reverse complement strand
CAGGAATTGCCTGCGGTTCGGGCCCTTTGCTTTCCTATCTTTAATTGGCTCGTGGTCCACCGGGACAACGTTGGGGTCTTCTCCGTCTCTGTTCATGGATGTTCTCCGCTTGCTAAGTCTCTGACGAGGTTGCCCTCGTCGTTGATTCCAAGAGCGCTCGCTGTCACGCGGCAGACTTCTGAATCGCCTTTCCTGCTTATCCGTCTGCTGGTGGGCCTGGCGATGGTTGCGGACGATCGGCGAACGCAAACTTCGTGTCAAGCCCTATTTCATTTATTTATATTCACGACTAAAGGACGTCCTTAGAAAGCCACCTCTCAGGATTTCCTCACAGTTTGGAAAAACCCAACTCCAGGTAAGTTTGAATGTATAGGTCGAGGGAGGAGCGCTTGGTGTAAAAAAAGCTGAACTCAGCTGAGAGCTGATTCAGAACACCAAAGAGGCTCCTCATGGAACCTATGTAGATGTACACAAGCAGAAGATCAGCCATTGCGTGAAAGATGGTGGCGGCAAGTTATTTGCCGAAGGATGGATCCCCGCCACCCGTTTGACTTGGATCGCTGGATGAAGATGCTGCCACAGCGGTCAAGAAGCAGACTACGAGGCATTTGGCGGGTTGAAGTTCGCGTAGTTCTTAGATTCCGTTCTGCGGATGAATTCAACTGAATGACGGAGCACCCGAAATAACTCCAGTTGCCTGTGTAGTCGGATAAGAGGAAAAGTGGCCACTAGTGCTGCGAGAATTGCACAGCTAACTCTAACCTCGCAAACACCGGTGCGTCCCGCTTACTTCTACCGCAAGAACGTCACTTCGCCGCCTGCGAGGACTTCGAGTCTATCTCATAATACGACGGCTGGCTGGTGTCGCTTGTTGGCAGGATAATCCAGTCTGAGGTGTAGGCGTGACAGAGCGAACACGGCTCGTATTTTGTGGCGTTCAGCTTGTCGGCTGTACGATCGGCATGGTTGGCAATCCCCTTTTGTGGTTAGCGGGAAATCTACTCCTCTTTCCTGGGCTTCAGCTGGCAATTGCGCTCGATGCCATGCTTAATCGCGTGCCTACTCCGGTCGTCCGCATTGCGGTCACCGTTGCGTGCAATACTATTTTCTGGTTCGCCTGTTCAGCCGCATGGCTAAAACTCCGAGGCAAACAGCAGGTATGACAGCGGCCTTACGCCAGCAACGCTCGGCGGCGGTGTATTTATGAGATGAGTTGAAATAGAAAATGTGAGCTGCCCCAAGGTGAGGGATTCAGCCCACATTTCCGAGTTCAGGGTTTGCCGAATACTACTAAAGGTCTGCTGGATGAGATGTCACGTACTTGTAAAATCGGAACTGGCGGGCGCGGTCCCATTATTTTTGAGCAGAAATCAATCTCATCGATTTGCCAATTTCCGTTTTGCACTTAGCGATCCCGATACCCGACGCGAATTGGTAGCTGTACATCTGTTGATATGCCCGACGTACCACTGCAATTGGCTGATAATGTTGATGTTATTGAGACTGTACGTGACAGTGTCCGAGTGTTGGAGAGTGGCAACCATGCAAGTTTAGGAGCAAGATCGTTGAGCAACGATGCCTCGAAATGCGCCTGAAACGCAACCAAAAGAATCAAAACCGGGACGCGGCGGTCGCCGCCCAGGCGCTGGCAGAAAGCCGAATATCGCCAAACGCCTGCTCGGTAGTGTCAAACCAGTGACCGCGGCTGAGGCGCTCGCAGGTATCGACGTTCAGGCAATCGTTCACGACCTGCTAAAGAATGGAAGTAGGCCAGTTAAGCCACAGACATTGACGGTCTTGTGGGATCGCGTCTTCGGAAAGCCAAAGCAGGATGTCAATGTGTCCGGCGGATTGGTTCACGCGCATACTCGCGATCAGTTCCTCGCTACACTTCCTAAAGAAGCCTTGGAAGCGCTCGCGCGATCCTGCGATGAGGTTTTGGCGAAGAAAACATGGAAACCGATAAGCCTAACCTGAATGAACAATACTTCGTCGACAAGGCAATAGACAAAGCCTGCCTTGTATTGAGGATTGATAAAAAGTTCCCAGCAACCTGAGAACGACTACGTGAAAGCATGTATTGAAAGTTCGTGGATGCGGACCCCTCTTTTGTGCTAATTCGTCACGTCTGGGTTTGCCCTGACCTATCTTTAAGTGCGAACCGAAGATAGGTATATCCGATGGAACCTGCCGCCAAGGAGGCAGCGAGGACCGCGACCTTCGAGGTGGCGACGAGTGTCTCGTCTTCAAATGAAAGGCCACTTATAAACAGCGCAACTGTAAATCCGATCCCGGCAAGAATACCGACTCCAACAGGAAACAGACCCAGGGATGAATACTCCTTTCCAGTCGCTCAGCAATGGAATCCGTACCCCGGAGTAGTTGATCCATCTCTGTCAGGGTAGCCTCCGCTGCTGATCTATCCTTGCTCAAAATCTGACTTCGAAAGGTGCTCAGGAGGGGCTCAGTGTTGTCAGCTAACTCCTCCGGGCGCCATTTTGGCTTAATGGGTGCGACAAGCCCTAGAATCACTCCTGCAATCGTTGCGTGTACTCCAGAACTCAAAACCGCAGGAAAAAAACCCCGACAACCGCATAGACGGAAATAGGCCCCCTGCGTATTGCGATCACAACGAGGAGCGCCAGCAAAGAGCCTGCTAACGCCAAAGCGGAGATAGAAATTTGAGGAGTATAAAAAAACGCAATCACGAGAATAGCCCCTATGTCATCCACGATTGCCAATGCCAGTATAAAGACCCTCAGACTCGAAGGGATACGTTTGCCGAGCAACGCGAGGACACCCAATGCGAAGCCGATATCCGTCGCCATCGGGATGCCCCATCCGCTCGCCCCTACGCCGGAGCGATTTAAGGCGAAATAGATAAGCGCCGGGAGAATCATCCCGCCGAGCGCCGCCATGATCGGAAGTGCCGCTTGCCGAAAGGAAGACAGTTCCCCCTTAACAATCTCCCGTTTGATCTCAAGCCCGACAACCAGAAAAAACAGCACCATCAATCCATCATCGATCCAATGATGTAGGTCCATTGAGAAAAGAGGGTGGCGGACCACATTCAAGGAGAGCTTCCAAATCGCGAAGTAGGAACCGCTCCATGGCGAATTCGCCCAAACGAGAGCGACAACGGTGGCCCCGAAGAGAAGCACCGAGCCGGAAGTTTCGCCGTGTACGAAACGCTCGAGCATCGTCCTCGGGTGCGCCAGAAATCGATTTTGCGCGGTATTGGGGGGAGAGTCTTCCATCGGGGTTATGTCTCTACGACGTGTTCTTTCCGCTGTTTGCTTTCACAAAGGACCCAGCACTGGTCGAGCGGCTTCTGCAACCGAAGGGGCAGCACGGATATCGCAGTTGTGCGATTGGATAGGTGCCGGCTGAATGCGTAACTTTTCCTTATGCCTAACCTTTACACTCCGTTGAGAAAGAATACCTGAATCGTGGTGATATTTTCCTTAAATTGTCTCTTTTTCGTGTATTCATCACAGTACCCGGGCTAGCAAAGCGGTAGCCTACAGCAAATTATCAAAAAGTACCGATTTTCCTAAACTCGAGATCGCTTTTGTTTTATTGGTTAGAAGTGGTGCGCCCAAGGGGACGATTTTAGAACTTTTCTAGGTGACTTCGGGGCCGCCTCCCAACATTTTGAAAATCAATTGCGTTTCTAAAACTCCTTTCAGTGAGCTTTGCTATCCATTCGATTCTTTGGTAAGCTAACCTAGGTTAGCTAAGGAGCTGCAATGAGTGTTGTCACTATTCACCAAGCCAAGACAAACCTGTCTCGACTAATTGAGAAGGCTTCCGAGGGCGAGGAAGTGATCATTGCGCGCGGGTCAAAACCCGTAGCCCGGCTCGTTCCGATCGGGGAGATAAAGGGTAAGCGACAGCCAGGGTCGCTGAAAGGGACGTTGCATGTTGGACCTGAGTTTTTTGAGCCCCTACCGATGAGCGAATTGTCGAGCTGGGAGTAATCTAATTTGCGCGCTCTGCTCGATACCCATGCTTTGCTCTGGTGGCTCTCCGATGACCCAGCACTTACGAGAACTGCAAGAAAAATTATTGCAGAAACCAAAAACATTCTGATAGCAAGTGCTGCTTCAGCTTGGGAAATCGCTATCAAGGTCAGACTGGGAAAGTTGCCGACGGCCGCTGACTTGGCCGCAGATTTTTCTGGCCAACTCGAACGCGAAGGCTTTCAACTTTTAGCTATTTCTGCAGAGCATGGCATTCGAGCCGGACTCTTGCCCGGCCCTCACAAGGATCCATTTGACCGTATGCTCATAGCTCAGGCCCAGGCAGAGAATATTCCAATCATCAGTAGTGAAGTATCCTTTGAAATCTATGGCGTGCGGCGCCTTTGGTGAAACCTTCGTCGAAAAAGTTCATTCCGGATCCGCGATCAGGTTTTCACCCGATCAAGAGGATAAGGATCAGATCTGTTCCTGCAGTGCAAAAGACTAAATGAGCGACCTGAGACATAGGTGATGCGCCCGCGGGGACTCGAACTCCTGACCTTTTGGTTCATAGGAGGACATGGTCAAAATCGTGTCGCTTACGAATAAAAGCGCACGCCCCCTTCTTTTCGCAGTGAGACCTAAATGAGACCTAAACAAAGCCCGAGCGGATAAACTGGACAGCGAAGCTTGTAATTTACTTCAAAAACGCTAGATTTGGCGGATTTCTACGATTCTTGCACCAGCTCAATTGGACAATAAAGGAAAATGAAAAAACACTTCTTATACATCTCGTGAGTTTGTGCGATGCAGCCCGGCTTCCTAGAACGATTCTGGCCAGTGACCGGCACTTTTACGAGGATGAAGGGGATGCCACTGTTCATTCCGAATTCTTTGCGGTCGAAGGCCATGGTCCCTTTAATTTCACCTTCTCCTTTCGTTCTCGCCGTCGCCACGTCCCCTACCGCGACAGTTGACCTACTCCTAACGCGAGCAAGTTCGCACAATGATGATATTGAGAAGCAACGAGTAACGTCGAGTCCAAAATCCGCGTCTGGGAGATGAAGCGAGAGATTAGGGCCATGCCGTTCTACAAAGAGCCAACAGTTGATGACCCGGTGACATACCAACAGGTCGAGGCATTGACCATCGAAGCCACCCGAGACGGCGAGATCAAACAAAAAGCAGATTTAAAAATCGCTGACCAACTGATAGTTATATTGCCTAGGTACATACCGAAAGCGTCCGATGAATCAGCCATTGCATACGCCAGATATGTGGTCACTTCCCTGGACGCACTGGATCACACGAATCCCGACTTGTTATTCCTACTTGTTCCCACGATACGGGGAAGCTGGCACTGCCACAAGCTATCCGTCGCCAGAGGCGGGAGATAAGACTTTGTAACTCTTAGAAAACGTCATTCTTTCAGCGGTAAAAAAACCTCAACAGGTACCGGACGGAATGAAATCAAATGAGTTATTGCAACCGATTCTAATAAACTTAAGGAAGAAATATGGTTCAGACCTAAGCATCCTTCAAGGAACGGCAAGCGATAGTTCTGAAAGAAAAAAGGTGTGCGAAATGGTCACCGAGATGTACAGGGAATATTGGCTCTCCCTCCATCTGATGCAAGTACAGTCCTGCGGTCGTTATTCTCTTAGTATCCCCGAGGGTACAGAAAGTTGGGATTGCAAAGGCAATCAATAAAAATGCGAATTGGCTTCGTGATGGCATTACTAGTTTTATTCGCGTCGGTGGCTGCGCAGCTTTCCGCGCAAGACCTGGCACCTCGAGCCTACGTAATAACGGCAGTGCATTCCAACGCAATTACGATCACCTGGGCCTTCTATGACGGCGGACTGAACTTCAATGGAACTATACCGGTCTCCAACGCCACAGGCACCTACTACGTATCGGTCTTCAGCTACTACCACGCGCTGGATTTCTTTGGACGCTCGGCAAACATCACGGCCTCGCTCCCCTACGGAGTGGGGACTTTTCAGGGTGACGTCTCCGAGCAATCCAGATCGGTATACCGTTCGGGTCTGCTGGATTCAAATTTTCGCTTTTCCGTGAACCTGATGGGCGGCCCGGCAATGCAACCGAAAGAGTTTGCGAAGTGGAAGCAAAAAAGGCTGTTAGGACTGAGTGTCAAGGTGGTTGCGCCCACTGGACAATACAGCGGCACGAAACTAATCAACTGGGGCAGCAATCGGTGGGCTGTCAAACCGGAAATTGGCTATTCCGAACGCTGGGGCCATTGGGTGCTCGATGGCTACGCTGGAGTGTGGTTCTACACCACAAACTCCGCGTTCTACGACGGACCGGTCACCAAACCACAGAATGAATCGCCGATCGGCGCCCTGGAGGGGCATCTGAGCTATGACGTGAGGCAGCGCCTCTGGGTGTCGCTGGACGCGAACTTCTGGTCGGGCGGCATTACTAGCCTGAGCGGCATACGAGACCTTGCGACCAAGCAGACCGGGTCGCGCATTGGAGGCACGGCTTCATTACCGATCAGCAAACACCAATCAATCAAAATCAGCTATAGCAATGGCACATATATTATCTTCGGCGGAAACTATCAGAACGTCTCCGTGGCGTGGCAGTATTCCTGGTTGGGCCGGCCAAAATGAGTGGCTGCGCTGGGATGAGTCTGTCCCGTCTTAGAGATTCAATATCGGCGAGGCGTTCTCTCTGTTGCTCGCTTGACAATTGGGGAACGACGTCAACAACCGCCTTCAGAAAATGATTAAAATCATGTCCTGAGTCACTGCTATTTACCCCAGCTTGTGGCAATAATTTAAGCGCGAGGCCATGAGATTGTCGCTTGCGGGATGATAACCGCAGTACTGAAATCGACGGAAAGGAGGTCCCCGCCATGATCATTACCAAGGAATTCACCGTGTTACTGGAGGATCGTCCAAGCGCGCTAGGTAAGGTTTGCCAAGCGCTCGCCAACCGTGACGTGAATATTCTCGCTCTTCAATCGTTCCCAATCGGGGGGAAGAATGTGACTCGATTCATCGTAGACGACCCGAAGACAGCTAAGACGGTGCTGGTCGCCGAGGGGGTGACGTTCGCAGAAGAACAAATCGTCCACGTCAGGCTTGCGCACCGGCCCGGCGAGATCGCGCGTGTAACTTCCCTATTGGTAGAAGCCAATATCAGTATCAACTACGCATACTGCGGCTTAGAGCCCGGAACGAATGCTCCTCTGGTCTTCTTCGGCGTCACGGAGGTCGACAGGGCGGTCCCAATTCTTAAGCGGGCTGAAGCCAAGGCAGCGAAGGCATAGACTTAGGCCAGAAGAGCCTCATTGCCGGGAAAATGAAATTCAACTGCATCGTGCGCCCCGAGCGCGACGAACCAATCAGCCAGTCATTGTCGGAGAACGTCCCTCCGTAATGTCCGTAAAAGGGTGGTCAAAATCGAAATCGAAAAAGTGGCGCAATGTAATGATTTGGTGAGCGCGAGACACTCCCGACCTTCTGGTTCGTGGCAGCAGGATCGAAAAATCCAAGTTGTTTCTTTGGTGTCGTTTACGAGCCGCCAAACCAATTTTAGCCTTTCCAATTGTCCATAGATCGTCCGTAACTCCTTATGTTTGGGGTCAGACATAGCTGCATTTGGTAATGGATGTGGAAGCGTTCAAGCGGGAGACCGAAGCGAAGTTTCAACAGGCGAGAGTGGCGGAGACGCCGAAGATTAGGGCGAAAGAGAAATTGGAGTTTTTATACAGAGCGGCGATAGGAAATTGCGGGATTGAGGAGGGGCATTTGGTCGACTGCCCCCGCCGAAGGTTGGGGTGTTGAAGTAGTCGTAGATTATGGAAAAATCCTCTTCACCGATACTGTCAGAAGTTACGGTTTCAGCTGCGGGCAGTGGGATTCGGCCGTGATAGTGTCGGCGGAATGGAGGCACCCGAGCTGTGAAAATCCTGCGAACAGCTCTTATCTTCTCGATGTCTATTGTTTGCACGGCACAGCTAAGAGCGCAGAAAGCGGATTATACAAATGATGTTCAAGTACGCAGCGGGACTTTGGTTGTCCTTATCGTTTCCCAGCGGGCTGACTACGTCGTAATCGCAGCGGAGAGCCGTAATGTTGACCAATATGGGAATCGTCTCAACGACAATTCTTGCAAGATTATCTCGCTCGGCGGGGAGATTTTGTTTTATGAGGCTGGGAATTCGTCAGCGAGTATCGTTGGAGGAAGCTCATGGAACAGCCAAGGTGCGGCTCGTGCAGTCTACAAATATTCCCAAGAACGCAATGCGTTGAATCTATCTAACGCTTGGAGAGCGCGGGCATTGAACTGGTTCTCCCGACTGGAAGAGAAGAACTTCTTGGCCATAACAGAGCCGCCAAAGAGGATGCTTGTGACCGAGGGATTTATTGCAGCTGATACGAGCGACGTCTTGTCAGTTCAGGGTGCAGTTCTTTCTTACGATGACACTCAGCACAAGCTTCTCGCCCAACTCTATAGCTACGGATCTGGAGCTATGGTCGCGCTTGGCGTTGCCACCGATTTGGTGAACAAGTTCTCTGCTGGAAAGATGCGGGGATTCGACTCCGCGTCAGATGTGAACCTCGCTCAACAGGCCATCAAATTTGCAATGAATAATGCGGTTGGAAAATATAAAGAGACGTTGGGTGGTGACATCGACATCGCCATCCTTCGAAGCAACCGAACAATCAAATGGGTCGCTCGGAAACCGTCGTGCAGTAAGGAAGACTTGAAGCCGGCGGCCCCCGCGAAGCACAAATAGCGCCGACCCGTACTGGCATCGGCGCTTGAAACACAATTATCCGGTAACCCGGTGACCATGCATTGCGTCCATTAGTTAATCCGCGCCAGCACTGCTAACGATTGCAACGGGGGCGTCTCATGCGAACGGCATCAATTGTTGGAGCGTTTTTGATTGCCTTGGGAATCGCTTCGCTCGCATACTTTGCCTCGCCCATACGACTCATGGTTCAGGACATCGTACCGCACAAGACCAATCTGGTTCCTCCGCTTCTCGGAGGTCTCGCGCTCGTTGCCGGTGTCGTTCTCTTGTTTGCTACCCGGCCACGCGACATAAACGGCAGGAAATAATGGTGTCCGCACCCGTGCCGACTCCCTCAGAAGTCCTAAGTTTGCTTCATGGTCAACTCATGGTCAAACTCATGGTCAAACTCATTGACTTGCATTCTAATGGCACATAGGATTCCCGCAACATCGATCCAGTGAAAACGTACAACTGGAAGCCAATGGGAGGCGACAATGAATGCCATCGCGGTGGGTTCGATTGTTCTTGCATGCCTCTTAGGTGCCGGGATGTTGGGTATGGTTCTGCGTGCCGCTCTCCCCGAACATCACCTTACCGCTGATTCGAAAGACGCTTCGAAGGTAGCTCTAGCTTTGATAGCCACGATGACAGCACTTGTTCTCGGTTTGCTGATCGCTTCCGCGAAAAGTTCGTACGACGCACAGGCCATAGAGTTAACACAGATGTCGGCAAAAATTGTCCTACTGGATCGCGTGTTGGCCCATTATGGTCCGGATACGAAGGAAATCCGCGATTTGCTACGCGATAATGTCGCTCGAACCATTACTCAAATGTGGTCGAAAGGAAACGAGAGTTCGTCTCAGTTGGAACCGCAGTCCGCAAGCACTGAAGCTATTTTTGACAAAATCCAGGGACTCACGCCGAAAAATGATGCTCAACGTTCCCTCCAAGCGCAGGCCTTAAATATAGCGATAAGTCTTGGGGAAACTCGTTGGTTGATGTACGAGCAGGTAGGAGCCTCCATTTCAATGCCTTTTCTCGTCGTGTTAGTTTTCTGGCTTGTAGTTCTCTTCTTCAGCTTCGGCCTATTTGCTCCCAAGACCATAATCGTAGTGGGGAGCATCCTCGTCTCTGCAGTGTCAGTTTCCGCCGCGATCTTCTTAATTATGGAGATGTACAGGCCGTACGGAGGGCTGATTCAAATTTCGAGCATTCCACTTCGTGCCGCTCTTGCACACCTTGGCCACTAACAGCACGCCATTTCACGCAGCGATTTGGGTCTGTTCGTGCCTATCGTCCGGTGATTGTGGACTAACGCGCATCGAGTAGACAAGTCAGGGCTTTGAAATTGAGAGAACAGGCGGAGCGGCTGCGGGCCCCGATTCGACGAGTGTGAAGAGTATCATCAAGAAGCCTAGCCCACGCTTGGACGCTAGATCGCGGTCATCAACCCAAAACCAATAGTTGCGATAGGGAATCGCTACGAACGCTTCACTAGCATCCGGTTTAGAGACTGACGAACGCACGCGGAAAAAAGGTGGTGAAGCTGCAGCTGAATTTCAGAAACTGATGGATCATCGTGGTGTCGTAGGGTTCTCGATCACTGGCGCCTTGGCCAAGCTTCAATTGGCGCGTGCGGAAGAAATGAGCGCGAATCACGAATTGGCTCGCAGGCATTACCAGGACTTCTTCGCATTGTGGAAGGAGGCCGATCCCAACATCCCCATCTTGATGCAAGCCAAAACAGAATACGCGAAGCTGCACCAGCCCGCTATTCCTCGCCAACTTGCTCGGGCGGCCCCTTTCCCACCGCACTGAGAACAAACCACCAGAATAGCGCCTGCCTTATTCGTACGAAATAGTTGTGTGCACTAAGCGTTTGAGACAAACAAAACAACGAAGCGCTAGAGGTCACGCCACAAGGCGGAGAAAATCGAGCTTTGTCACGCTTACATCCAAATGAGGAGATCTGACGTATGGGGCAGGTACGACCGGTGGACTCCCCCGGGTCGACTTTCCTCGAAAACTTTTTCCAGAATTTTCCTTCCTTGGGACTAAAACCACCTTTCTGCGCTCGAATTGCCCCTCCAGATAAAACCTGTCGTCGTTAATGTTGCCGCAAGGTGTTCCGACTAGTTCAGGAATCGCGAACTTGGCAATGACGCGCGTCGACGTTCGATTAAATACGCTAGCTAACAAGTGGGACTTTGATTACACCAGATTTGTTGATGATCTGGCCATTTCTGGTTCCAGGCGACTTTTGTCGTTCCGAAATCTCGTGCGCAGAATTGCCGAGGATGAGGGTTTCATGATAAATCCAAACAAAATTCGCACAATGCATGCACGCAGGCATGCGCCAAACTGTAGCTAAGATCGTCGTAAACAATAAAATCAATCTTCCGGGAGAGAAAAGAGAGCTAATTCGAACGCAGACTTTGCGATTTATATCAACACCCAATCGTTTGAGGAAAAATGTATCCAGGCTTCGTGGACAACTTTCTTGGTATTCCTCAGTGAATCCAACTCTAGGAAACCATCTTAGGGAAAGGGCTGGGAATCCCTAGACACCCACAGTCTATTTCCTCGGCTTCTTGGGCAACGCCACCATTTCCGCACACGCGTCAGGTAGCTGTCGTCGGAAACTTCGCATCAATCCGTTCCAACACTTGGACCGCTTTTGCGATTGCGCGGTCGATGAAATACTGCTCATTCAAGTGCGGCTTGTCCGATTCGATGTTTTCGATTAAACGGCGTGCAGACGGTAGAGTGGCGGCGAATAAGATTGCGTGCTTACGTTCTTCGGTCATGCTGAGTTTTCAGAGGGTTGGATTACGAGGAGACAAGAGTCAAAATTCAAATGACTGGCCTTCGGAGCCAGTCATTTGAATTTCCTCTTGATAACCACGGCCGTCAGATCATCCTGTTGCTTGGTACCACCAGAAAAATGAACAACTGCTCTGTAGAGAGTCGATATGATCTCGTCCGAAGACTTCTCTCTCGATCCACGAATTGCTTCCTCCAACCTCTCAGCGCCGAATTGCTCGCCCAGCGCATTAGTCCATTCAAAAAAACCATCCGTTGCCAGAACCAGCAGATCACCAGGGTTAAGTTCGAGTATCAACGGCGGTTCGGAAACCAAACTGGAAGAAATGCCAAGTGGCGGTCCCTGCGCCTCCATCTTGTTGAAGTGGTCTTCTCTCAAGAAATAAAGGAACAAAGGTCCATGTCCCGCTGAAAGCAGCTCAACGCGTGAACTATTTGGAGTACAGAGGGCCACAACAAACGTCACAAAGCGGCCCTCGATCATGTCTCTCGCAAGGGCGGTGTTGATTCGTTCCATTGCGATCAGCAACCCGTTTTCTGCCGTGAAGTTGGCCCTCGCGTAAGCTCGGCAAACCGCGGCAAG
>Ga0209040_10003457_pt1 | contig 12148 bp, 14 predicted proteins | sample BogFormECP12_OM3_FD_188240 | JGI IMG/M metagenome (GOLD analysis project Ga0209040, IMG submission 188240) | Bog forest soil microbial communities from Calvert Island, British Columbia, Canada - ECP12_OM3 (SPAdes) (version 2) | ecosystem: Environmental > Aquatic > Freshwater > Wetlands > Bog ... | reverse complement strand
CGCTTCTGCAGGAGCTGAGTCGACCGCCCGCCGGACCTCCGTAGCGCTGCCGCGTTGCAGGGCGTCCGGCACGTGCATATCTCGATTCGGCGATTTCGCCTGACGCCGCGGAGGTCCCCACGACTTTGCATAGTCTCGTGCGCAACCTGCTGCATCGCATCGCCGAGGAACGCCACATCAAGGAGACCGAACCGACGATCCTGTCACCGTTCGAGCCTGCGTATGCGCTGCATGTGAGGTGTCGCGCCGACAGACGGTTCGGACCGCGCCTCGTTGCAGACGCAAACACTCCCAGACCGGCCGTTCCCTACCCGATCAGACGAAACATCGCATTTGCCCGCGCGATGACCGTCCCGTCGGCGGTGATCAGCGCATCGACGAATCCGGTCGATCGTGTCGCCTTCAGCACGCGCGGCACAATCTGCACCCAGTCGCCAACACTGGCCGCACCGATATAGTCGACTGTCGCGCTTACGGTCACCGCGCCGCCTCGTGTCACCTCCGCTTCGGGAAATGCCTGCCGGTAGACGGCGCCGAACGACAGGCCCATCGCATTGTCCGCGAGTGCCGCGATCACCTCGCCGTGCAGCAAGCCGCGCGAGTTACAATGCGGCTGCGCCAGCACGAACCCGATCTCAACCACGCCTTGGCTTTGGCGGGAAAACAGCGGTTCCCAAGGATCGGTGACAGGGCTCCTTCGGAAATGTGGCGCGAAGCCTTCGGGCACGGCGGGGGCTGTTCGGCCGCTCATCGATTGTCGCCTTCCTCCGGCCCTACGGCGCAGGATGATCGGTTTCGATCAGTCGGCATGCGGGGCAACCAGGATCGCCGCCGTGTCCGAAGGCGCGGTGCCGCGCGCGACCTCATCGTAGACCCGCGCAATCTCCGCCTTGCCGGAAAATTTTGCGAACCGCAGCCAACCCGCACTGTGCCGCAGGAACTCCGTCCAGCTCTTGCCCAGCCTCTCGCGCAGCAAGGCAGCGCCCCAGCGTTCGCGCAGCCGCAGGATATGCGCCGGCGCGAAAAAGAACTCGGGACGCGGGCCGGCAAGCGCTTCGTCCGTGTCGATCGACTGCTGCGCATCGGCGCCACGTGTGGCCCCGATGCCGATGCTGCGTACCAGCATCGGCCCGATGCTCGCATGCACCGTACGGCGGAGCGCCGGATCGCCTGCGATATCCGCGAATATCGCGGCAACATCGTTGAGCGCCGGGGCTCCCGGAATGTCGGAATAGGCGATCACCCGGTCGAACAGGCCCGCCGCCGCGACTGCATTCAGGCGGCCAGGGCTGGTCAGCCCCACCAGCCCGATGCGTCCGCGCAATTGATATGCGAGCGCCAGCGCGGCCTTGCTCGATGCGCTGGAGACGATCACGCGCTCCGCGCCGAAGAACCCTTCCTCCTCCAGCCACCCCGCCAGGAAGAAGCCGAGGCTGAACAAAGGTCGCAGCACAAGATGGGCGGCTGCCAACGTCTCGTCGTAGTCGGGGTCGCGGTCGATCAGGACATACTCGTTATATGTGGGCGGCAATTGGGCACGATGCGGCGCCGCATCGACAAAGCCGCGCCTCGACTTCATCTCCGGCACCAGAACGACCGTGTCGGAGATCGGAAAGAACCCATAGACGCGCTCGCCCTCGGCCGGCCCGTCCCCGCCCGCCTGGATGACCCGCCCGATGCCCCAGACCGGCACCCGGCCCCAGCCGGGCGGCGCCGGGAAGTAGTCCCAGTAACGGAACGCATTCCCGAACTTTGCATAGGTCAAGTTGTTGGCGGTGAGCGCAAACCGGTCCAGCGCAACAACGATGCTGCCGGGCGGCACCCCGGTACGTGGTCCCTCCGACCAGCGCGTGCGCAGCAGATCGGCGGGATCCGTCAGGAAATCGGCTGACGCCATGCTGTGACCGTCGCACGCCCGCGTCCCGTTGCGCTTGCAATCGCGTCAATCACACTTGCTTGGTGTGCAACGCCTGCCGCTCCGACCTAGACTAGCCGCGCCATGCGCCGCGCGCCGCCCCTGTCCGCGATCGAGGCATTCCTTGCCGCCGCCGAGGCGGGGAGCTTCCGTGCCGCGGCGGACGCGCTCCACCTCAGCGCGCCCGCGATCACGCGCCGCATTCAGGCGCTGGAGCGGCATATCGGCCTCAGGCTGTTCGACCGTCGTGCCGGAGGCGCCGCGCTGACCGCGGAAGGCCTGGACCTGCGTACCCGGCTCGCCCCGGCGATGACGGCGGTCACCGAAGCGGTCGTTCAGGCACCAGGTCAACGCCGCCCGGTGCGGCTGCGGATTTCCCGCTCGCTCGCCGCGACCTGGCTCGCGCCGCGCCTGCGCCGCTATGCAGCCGACGTCGCACTCGATCTCAGGGCCGAGCTGACGCTGGACGATCTGCGCGATGGCGCTGCCGATCTCGGCATCTTCTTCGGTGCCTGCGCGGCGCCGGACCTCGTCGCCGAGCCGCTGCTGCCGGTGGAGCTGTCGGTCGTCAGCGCTTCCCGCCTGGCCGATGGACGTGCGGCACCGTCACGGCTGGATGATCTCCGCTCGTATCATCTGCTCGCGCTCTCCAATCCGCCGGGACTGTGGCACAGGCTGCTGCCCGATCCACCCGAATTCCTGACATTCGATAGTATCCAGGTCATGTATGAGGCGGCGACCCAGGGGCTCGGGCTCGCGCCCGGCCTCAGTCCGCTCGTCAACCCGTATCTTGCCAATGGCCGCCTGGTCCGCCCGGACATGTATCGGCCAGCGCCGGTCGGCGCCTACTACCTCGTCGCCAACCGGCGCGCGCTGCGCTCCCGCGACGTCGTCAACGTCCGGCAATGGCTCACTGCTGAGGCGGTGCGGTCGTCGCCGCCATAGATAAGGCTACTTGTTCGGATGCTTCCAGGTATGGTCAACCACCTGCGCATCGTTCGGCGGATGGCCATCGTCGACAAGCCGGGACTGTCGCCATTGCATCTCCAAATCGCCGCCCCCGACTGCTCCGAACTTTCCGCCGTCTTGAACGATGCTCACCTCGGGGAAGAAGTAGAACGTGCGTCGGCCCATTTCTCGCGCGGGAGGCGTGACGTTGCTACGGAGCACCTTGGCAGGCTGTAGCTGAGCTGTGCGGACTTACGGTCGATGAGGTGCGCGGTGCTAGCGTTTCGTTTCCAGGTGTCGCATTGCCCTTAATTGGCTTCAGCCTATCCGACGTCCACCAAGCTCCCCACGACTTTGTGTAGTCTCGTGGACATACGCTTGCGGTGATGCAGGAGGCACCCAAAGCATACAGTCTCGCTCCCTGAATGGATCAGGAGAGAGCCGTGCGCCTTCCGGGCTGGTGCGTGCTGGCGGTGCTGTGGGCCTTCGTCACGGCCGCAGCCTCTGCGCAGGGCCGCGCCGACGATTTCCAGATTTCCTTCGTGGCGGGCTCGCGCGACGTGGCGGGCCGGTTCGCCGGCGGCACAGAAATGCGCCTGCGGACCGCGCATGCCGGCAAGCTCTATGCCGGCAATGGCTATTGGGAGGACCGGCCTGGACCGGAGGGACGGCAGGGTGCGCAGATCCTGGTCCTTGATCGGCCTGACGTGGCTCGGCGGGTTGATCACACGTTCGAGGAACGCCTATCGAACGGACGGTGGCGCGATCTTGCCGTGGGCGCACTCGCGGAAGCCGATTTCGCCACGGATGGAACCGGCGCGAGACTGCCTCGGCCAGTCGAGCTATTGCTTGCTTCGACCTGGGATTTAACCGGGGCCGCTCGCGTGTTCACTCGCGACGACACCACTGGCACGTGGTCCGGTGTCACCCTTGCGCAGGATCGACCGGCCCCGGACTTTCTGCCGCAGATCCGCAGCTTCGGGACTCATCGCGACCGAGTAACCGGGGCCGACTTGATGTTTGCCGGAGAGATGCCGCGCGGCATCTTTGCTGGCAGTTACGATCCGACCGCAGCAGGCGGAATCCGCTGGAATACTGAGCCGGAACTCAACGCGTCGAGCGTCTCCACCGCGTTTTCCGGTCTTGCTGGCCGGCTGCGGGTCAGCAGCTTTGCTGAGGCCAATGGCCGTCTCTATTCTGCGGTCGGCCAGCAGATCTATGAGCGGATCGATGGGTCAGCGCCACGATGGCGACTGGTCTATACCAACCGCCGGCCGGGCCACTCCGAGACAGGGCTGCGTGGTTTGACGGCAATCCCCACCACTGCCGGAAGCGACGCCCTGTTGGCGGCTGTCGAGGGCAACGCGCCACGCCTGGTGCGGGTCAATCCGAGCGATGGCGGCGAAGTCACCGAACTTGACCTCGACGACTTCCTCGAGCGGGCGTGGGCGATGCGGCCTAACTATATGATCGCTGCCTACAACGACATGACGCGGGTCCGCAGCCCTGGCGGCGGCGACTGTCTGCTGATCGGCCTGATGGCCTTCATCCCGCGCAACGTACCAATTACGGCGGGCCATAGCGTGGTTGATGTCGGTTACGGACAGGTTGAAAGTGGTGCCTGGTATCTCGTCCGTTGGCCCGATGGCCATTACGACCCGCACCGGGTTGTTGCCAGTTTCGACCAGCCGCTGGTGGCAACGCGAACGATCCGGGCCTCGCCATTTATCGGCGACCGTGATGCGATTTATTTCGCTGGCTATGATGCCAACAAGGCACCGGCGCATAATACCGCCTGGATCGCTCGGGGGACGCTAGACGCGGTGCTGCATACGCCTCCGTGATGTGGGGTCGCGTGACCGAGAATCGCGACAGTCTATTTTCGACCCACAACGGACCCTCGTTCCGTAAGCCGTTTGGTTGGATCTGTGGCGCGTGAATGGAACGGACTCACCCTGCCCACCCGCCCGGGTCACCAAGTGTGAGCCAGACCCCTCCAAGCAGCAGTACGGACGCCTACCGGCGCTTTTCTCCATCCAAGCAGCAACATGACACCGGCTGCCCGGCATGCTGCATGGGCGCGTGGTACGCCCGCCGGCGGTGGGTGAGACGCTGTCATCGGTCGACGAGACCTCGGCGCGGTCCCTGCCGAGCAACGTGACGGTCGTCCGGATCGGCAACTTCCTCGGCGTCGTGGCGGACACGGAATGGGCGGCGATCAAGGCCGCGCAGACGTTGGCCGCCACGTGGTCCGACGTCAGCAACCTGCCGGACGAGGCGCATCCGTTCGACTACGTGCGCACGGGATCCGCGCAGTGCGACACGCTTCAGCGCGCCGAGCGCGTCGCCCGCCGCGAGCCCAAGCCCCGCAGCCGCGATCAGCGAGTCCATCGTAATCCCGCCACACTTGTCACTCCCACCCGCGATACCCTCGCGCCAAGCTAGCTTCGTCAATTTCGGAGGTTGCAACTACCATGACGAAGTCACCTGAGAACGACCGCGAAGGCGGACAACCCGCCATGCGCACGCCGCGGATCGTGTCGCCGCAGGCCTGGGAGGCCGCGCGCCAGCAGATGCTCGTGAAGGAAAAGGCCCTGACCCGCGCCCGCGACGCGCTGGCCGCCGAACGTCGGCGGATGCCGTGGATGGCCGTCGAGAAGGCGTACGAATTCGAGGGGCCCAAGGGGAAGGCAAGCCTGCTCGACCTGTTCGAGGGCCGCCGGCAGCTGATCGTCTACCGCGCCTTCTTCGAACCGGGGGTGTTCGGCTGGCCGGAACACGCCTGCCGCGGCTGCTCCCTCGGAGCCGATCAGGTCGCCCACCTCGCCCATCTGAACGCCCGCGACACCACCCTCGCATACGCCTCGCGCGCGCCGCAGGCGGACATCGCGCGCCTGAAGGCGCGGATGGGCTGGGAGATGCCCTGGTACACCATCACCGACGGCTTCGATGCCGACTTCGGCGTGGACGAGTGGCACGGCCATAACGTGTTCTTCCGCGGCGGCGAGCGCGCGTTTCGCACCTACTTCATCAACAACCGCGGCGATGAGGCCATGGGGACCACCTGGAGCTACCTCGACATCACACCGCTCGGCCGTCAGGAGGTTTGGGAGGACCCGCCGGAGGGCTACCCCCAGACCCCGGCGTACAAATGGTGGAACTGGCACGACAACTACGCCGCGGAAGCCTCTCCCGACCCGAAGTGGGTCGAGGTGTCGGACGCCGGAGAGGCCGCGTTCCGGAACCCCGATGGAGACCGTCCATAACCTGCTGGGTGCTACGGACCGGCCTGGTCCCGGCGGACCAGGAGACCGGGATGAAGTGGCGGGTCGTCATGGAACTGGCCGGAGCGGACGGTAGCGTCCAGTCCCATGAAATCAGCGTCGGCGGCTGCGCCACGGTCGATTCTTCGGCCGAACGCTGGGCTGACGCTGGCAGAAAGCAAGAAGACCCTGGCCGGGCTGCAACACCATCTGCTTCATGCGCAGACCGAGCAACGTGACACTGGGCGGGCGGGGGAGTCGTTCGTCTGGGGTATGTCGGGTGAGATGGATCAACCCAGGGGACACCCGGAGTCGGCTGTCGAACGTGCGGGGCTCTGAACGCCGCACAGACTGGCGATGGACGACGAGTCGCCGGCTCGCGGCGTCAGCGCGCGAGTCAATTTTCGCCTGCGACGGAATAGAAGGCCCGTCCCAGTCGTCGCTTGTCTTGGGCCGCGTCGGTGCGGCCGCGCGTCTTCGCGATCGAGGAGTGACCATGCGCACTTTGGCGATCACCCTGATAACGCTGACCGGCGTTGTACTCGCGCTGAGTGCCTGCACCCTCTCGCAGGACAACGCATCGACCGTGCATCAGGGGTCCGCGGCCGGCGACGGCCTGACAGGCGGCGGAGGCGGCGGAGGCGGCGGGGGCTACTGACCGCGGCCCACGGCGGCGTCCACCGCCTCGCCGCGCCGATCGACGATGGTCGCGATGTCGACCGCCGGCGCGATGTACGACGGGGCGACGATCAAGTGCTCGCCGAGCGTGCCGTCGATCGTGCCGGCCATCGGATAGACGGCGATGCCGCGCGACAACGCCGCTGCTTGGGCGGCCGGCGAGGTGGGCGCGTTCGGATTGGCGCCGCCCAGCAAGCGTCGCGGGACCTGGCGGAGGGGCGGTTCGACAGCGCGGTCGCCGCCTACGAGCGGCATGGCGGGATCACCTGGACGGCGGACCAGGGAGCGGCACGGGCCGCCTTGGTCGCCCGCTGGACGGCGGACGGCGCGGCCGATCCGCGGGCCAGCCGGTTCGTGTTCGCCTACACCAATGCCGACGTGTCGCAGCTCAACGCGGAGCTGCGCCAAGTGCGGCGATCGCGGGGCGAGCTGGCCAGCCCGCCTGAGCGGTGGCAAGCTTCGGCTCAACAATAAGCCCACGCCGCATCGTTCAGGTCGCTTCGCGGCCGCGTAGCTCTGGGGAGCAGAAGCGTCCGCAGTTGCGATAAACTGGCTGGACGGAGCTGCTAGCTTTTCCTTAACCAGTCGGCGGCATCAAGATGGTTGCGGGCCCCGGAGCTGACCCATTCCGGCACCGACGGCGGCTGAAGGGGAATAAATGGTGCTGCCCAATCGTCACCGTATCGGCCGGCGAGGACGCACCATCCGCGCCTTCCGTCACCCAGCCTGGACGGCGGGGACCATCCCACACGCGAGGTGGGAATACAGTCGATGCGAGACTGCTTTGACACGGCGGTAAAACCGGTTGAACGCGCAGGCGGAGCCTCAGTGTGAAACTGCGTCGGCGCGGAGTTCGACTGGCGGCGACGGTGCTGGGCGCAATCACGGCGCTGTCGCCCATCGCGGTCTTAGCTCAGTCGCTCGCTCCGCCCGTCGCAGGATCGCCGCCCGGCGGCGCGTCGGCTCAGCCCGGCGAAGCAGCCGAGGCGACGGTGCCAGACCGCGTCGGCCGCCTGTCGAAGTTGCAGGGCAGTGTGTCCTGGCACGCTCCGGATGCGGAGCACTGGGACACGGCGACATCCAATCTTCCAGTCACCGAAGGCGACGCGTTCTGGACCCAACCGGACGCGCGCGCACAGCTGGAAATCAGTGCCAATGCCATAGTGCTAAACGGCGCCACTGAGGTTGATATCGACGAGTTGAGCGGCCAAGGCTTTGTGGCGAGTGTGCCACAAGGCGGGGTGCTGATCCGCCTCGTATCACTCGGCCAGAACGAGAGCTGGACGGTCCTGACGCCGCGCGGGCTGGTCAGATTCGTGTCGGCCGGCTGCTACGCGATTGCCGCCGGGGACACCGAGCAACCGACCGAGGTGAGCGTGATCGATGGCGCGGCCGAAATCGACGGCGCCAATGTCGGCCTGCAGGTCGGCAAGAGCCAGACGGCGACGATCGAAGGGGCCGAGCAGTTCACCGGCCGGGTCGACGCCCTGTGGGCGGACGATTTCGTGCGTGATGCAGCGGCGTTCTGCCAGCCCGCGGTTCCGCAGGGTATGGCGCCGCCGGCAGCCGTGCTCTCAATGCCGGGCGGCAGCGATCTGGCGGCTTACGGCACGTGGGGCGAGGTGCCGGAGTATGGCCCGGTCTGGTATCCGCCGGTCGAGCTGTCCTGGGTGCCCTACCAGCAAGGCACGTGGGGCTACGTCGGCGCTTGGGGCTGGACCTGGATCGACGCCGAGCCTTGGGGGTTCGTGCCGTTCCACTACGGGCGTTGGGCTCGGTTGGGCGGCCGGTGGGCCTGGCTACCGGGTGCCTTCGGCGCAGCGTGGCATCCGACCTACGCGCCGGCCCTGGTCAGCTTTTTTGAGGCCACGGGCCTGATCGCATGGGCGCCGCTCGGGCCCCATGAACCCTACTTTCCGTGGTTCCATGCCGGACCCGCGTTTATCCGCGCGGTCAACGGACCCTACGTCGCGGATGTCGACGAGGTCGTGCGCCGCTACGAGGACCGCAGCTACGTCCGCGACGTCGCGATCGAGCGGTTGGCGAACCGCGATGCGATCACGGCGATGCAAGCGGCGGCGATGGCGTCGTCGCATCCGGCGGCAGGCGCTGCGCAACCGATCGCGGCCGATCGCTTTGCCGACTTCCGCCCGGTCTTCGAGCGCCTGCCCGTGTTGCCCGCCGTCGGTGCCGTCGGTCTGACTGCCAGTCTTGCGACGCGGCTACACCTCCCGGGCGGCGCCGCAGCGATGGCGGCCGCGCGCTTGCCGGCGCCTGGACCGCAATTCCGTCCAGGCTTGGGACGCGCGGTCAGTCCGATCGTCCTTCGGCCGCCGGCGCCGGCTGTCCCAACCGCGAGGCCTGGACCTGCGGCCGCCGGCTTCGGCCCGCCAAGCTCGTCGGCGTTCCGTGCGCCCGCGCTGCCGCCGTACGCGCCGCCCGCCGAACGCGACCGGGCCGATGTCCCAGGTCTCAGAGCGGTTCCAACGCCGCCCTGGCCAAGTGCTCCGAGCCCGCCGCGCGCGGTGTACCGGGTGGCTCCGCTCTACGCGCCGGCTCCGCCGCCGCACTCTGGTCTTCGGCGGACTGAGCCCTAGCCCGTCTTCGCGGATTCGCTCCGCTGAAGAGCGATTTTCAGCCAGGTGCATTTCGGTAAGCATTTGATATCCTGGGAAAGCATTTGCCGAGAGCTGCCAAATTTGGCTGTAGTGAAGACCTACCCTGTTCCCAGACGCGGATTCTCACGACTAGATTCGCGCGATCATGTTTTTGCGAAAGACCCCGCGCAAGAAAGACGGCAAGACGCACGACTATTGGAGCGTCGTCGAGAACAAGCGTCTTGCAGGTGGCCGCGTTGTGCAGCGTCACGTTCTGTATTTGGGCGAGATCAACTCCTGAGACCGTCCATAACCTGGGGGGTGCTACGGATCGACCTGATCGCGGCGGACCAGGAGAGCGGGATGAAGTGGCGGGTCCTCGTGGAACTGGCCGGAGTGGACGGTAGCGTCCAGTCACATGAGATCAGCGTCGGCGGGTGCGCCACGAGCCCGCAATGACGCCGTCGCCGTGGCTGGAGGCGCGCATGATCAGGATCGGCGACCACAGGATCAGCGAGACGATGCCGAGCACCGCCTCGGGCACGGTCGAGCCGGCGGAATCCGCCGCCAGCAGCGGTTGCCGCGATCCTGGGCCAAACCGGCCGGGATCGCAAACCGTCATCCTGCGACCCAAACGAACCAGTTGGGCCGAGAGGAAACTGCTCTACACTCCGTCGGTCAGGCGCCCGCCGACCAGGAAACCCGGCCCGACCAACGCAGGAGGAACAGATGGCAGTCGCGACTGTGTCCAAGATCACCGCGTCGTCTCCCGATGGCTTCGACGCCGCGGTTCGCGAGGGGCTCACGCGCGCCAGCAAGACGCTGCGCGGGATCACCGGCTTGCGCGTGGAGGACATGAAGGCAGCCGTCTCCAACGGCAAGATCTCGGAATTTCGCGTCACGATGGAAGTGACCTTCGTCCTCGAGGACTGAACGAAACACCGTGGCCGGCCGCGGGAACGACCCTCGGGCCGGCCACCGCTTCAGTTCTCGAACGGGCGGCGCACCAGAATGGTGTCGTCGCGCTCGCGGCTGGTGGACAGTAGCGTGACCGGGGTCTCGGCTAGCTCCTCGATCCGCCAGACATATTTGACCGCCTGCGCCGGCAGGTTGGCTTCAGCCGCGCGCGGCTGTCGGCGTTCGACGTCAGCGCGTCGGCTTGGGCGGGTCGGTGCGGTAGTCGTAGAACCCTCGGCCGGCCTTGCGGCCGTACCAGCCGGCCTCGACGTATTTCACCAGCAGCGGGCAGGGGCGGTATTTGCTATCGGCCAGCCCCTCGTGCAGCACCTGCATGATCGACAGGCAGGTATCGAGGCCGATGAAGTCGGCGAGCTCGAGCGGGCCCATCTTGTGGTTCACACCGAGGCGCAAGGCGGTGTCGATCGATACGACCGAGCCCACGCCTTCGTGCAGCGCATAGACCGCTTCGTTGATCATCGGCAGCAGGATGCGGTTGACGATGAAGGCGGGGAAATCCTCGGCGACCGCGACGGTCTTGCCGAGACGTTCGGAGAGCGCCACCACCGCGTCGAACGTCGGCTTTTCGGTGGCGATGCCGCGGATGATCTCCACCAGCTTCATCACCGGCACTGGATTCATGAAATGCATGCCGATGAAGCGGTCGGGCCGGTCGGTGCTGGCCGCCAGCCGCGTGATGGAGATCGACGAGGTATTGGTTGCCAGCAGCGCGGCAGGCTTGAGGTGCGGCGTGAGCGACCTGAAGATCCCGCGCTTGACGTCCTCCTTCTCGGTCGCCGCCTCGATGGCAATGTCGACATTGGCGAAGGCGGCGAGATTGCTCGCGGTGTGGATACGGCCCATCGCGGCGTCCCGCGTGGCCTCATCGATCGTCCCCTTGGCGACCTGCCGGTCGAGGTTGTGGCCGATGCTGGTCAGCGCCTTGCCGAGCGCGTCTTCCTTGGCGTCGCTCAGCACCACCTGCATCCCCGCCATCGCGCAGACCTGCGCAATGCCGCTGCCCATCTGCCCGGCCCCGACGATTCCGACGCTCTCGATTGTCATCGCAGTCCCCCGTTCCAGACCCGCCGCGCCTCGTTGCGCGGCGTCACCGGTCTAGCTCACCTGTGCGGGACCGTCATTCATGGCATTGTCACGGTAACGTGGTCTGGCAGCGAGATCGGAGACGGACACCAGTGGGGGCATGAAACCGCCACCTGACCCGCACTACCGCCATCGCTTCCCCGCCCAGATCATCAGCCATGCGGTCTGGTTGTACCATGTGTTCAGCCTCAACCTGCGGGATGTTGAGCTGCTCCTGGCTGAACGTGGCGTCGTTGTCTCCTATGAGACCGTTCGGCGCTGGTGCAAGAAATTCGACCGAAGCTTTGCTAACCGCCTGCGCCGCCAACGGCCACGACCCGGCGACAAGTGGCACACGGACGAGGTGTTCATCCGGATCCAGGGCGTGCAGCGTTATCTGTGGCGCGCAGTGGATCAGGATGGCGTTGTGCTCGACATCCTCGTTCAGGAACGCCGCGATGCCACGGCCGCCACGCGATTCTTCAGGCGCCTGCTGAAAGGTCTGCAATATGTGCCGCGAGTGATCGTGACGAGAAGCTACGGCGTGGCGAAGCGCCACCTGCTTCCCGACGTCGAGCATCGCCAAAGCCGATGAGACCGTCCAAAAGCTGGGGGGTACCCTGTGGCCACATCACAGTGCAATGATCGCAGCGAGATGGAGGGGGCGGATGCAGTGGCGAGTCATGATCGAGTTGTCCGGAACGAAC
>Ga0209040_10003455_pt1 | contig 12149 bp, 13 predicted proteins | sample BogFormECP12_OM3_FD_188240 | JGI IMG/M metagenome (GOLD analysis project Ga0209040, IMG submission 188240) | Bog forest soil microbial communities from Calvert Island, British Columbia, Canada - ECP12_OM3 (SPAdes) (version 2) | ecosystem: Environmental > Aquatic > Freshwater > Wetlands > Bog ... | reverse complement strand
TCGTGTAGTAACACGACCCAAACCAGCCAATTCCACCTTTCCGCAGGTCAGGCCGCAAATTTCCGGATTCGTGTGCTCATCAACTCCGGAAGTCGGGCCTGGGTGAGGTCGATCTTTCGGGGCGGACAGGGTGCGGTGATCCCCCCGCGGCTGAGTGCCCAACGCAGTCGGGCACCGGTGTCACCGAGCAGCACCGCGGCGGTGCCGGCAAGCAGTCCCAGGCGCTGGGGCAGTGACAGCGGCGGGCCGCCCAACCTCTCCCATTCCAGCGAGCCGACCGGCGGCCGCCCGGCGTGGCCCATCCTTCACTCCGTCGGGTGTGCGGCAAGAAAGTCCTCGATCGCGGTGACGAGGCGGTCGGGCTGGTCTTCGGGGATGAAGGTGCGACTGCCGGCGATCAGCTCGAATCGCGCTTGCGGCAACAATTTTGCCAGCCGCCGTCCGTGGTCGCGGGGGAAGATCTTGTCGTTCTCACCCCAGAGCACCAGCGCCGGTTTGTCGAAGCCGGTGAGCCGGGCCGCGGCCTCGAACGTGTATTTCGTGTCGACCGCTCGCAGCATCCGCCGGAAGTCGCGCCTGACGCCCGGGTTGAGGCGCACCGGGCCCGTGAAGGAGCGCATGATGTCCGGCGGTATCGCCCGCGATGTCACAAACCCGTACGCCGTCGGCAATCGCTGGATTGGCTTGAACTGCGCGGTGTAGGCGACGATCCAGGTGAGCAGCCGCGAACGCGCCATCACCTCCAGGTACTTCTGGGGCGTCGGCGGGAACTTCTCGAACGCGTCGCATGAGGTGAGCACCAGGCGGGCGATGCGGTCGGGGTGGCGCCCGACCAACGCCTGCGCGACGGCACCACCGGTGTCGTTGGCGACGATCGTGACGTTGTCGAGGGCTAACGCCGCGAGGAAGTCCGCGGTGACCCGCGCCATGCCGGGCAGGGACAGATCGGCATCGGGATTTAGCGGGATCGAGTGGGAGCCCCACGGCAGGTCAGGGGTGATGCACCGATGGCTGCCCGCCAGGCGCGGCGCGACGTATCGCCACAGATCGCCATTGACGCCGACGCCGTGCACGAACACGATCGGTGGGCCTTCGCCGTTGTCGCGGTAGCTGATCGCGCCGTCCGGGATGTCGACGCGGTGTTCCCGGCCGAGCTGCGGACTGATCGACATGGTCACCGATCATACTTGCATGGTGCAAGTAATCAATGGCTGGCGGAGCGGCCTCCCCATGCCGCCTGTTGGGGCGGTGTCAGGGCTGTCGGCTCGCCATCAGATCCGACCGCACCCGGCGCCGGCACCACGCGCAGGTCGCGCAGCGTGATGGGGTCTCCGCAGTGCTCGCATCGCAGCGCGCCCCCGGCCTCGCGATCGCAGCCGTTGTGCAAGATCAACACCTCGGGACCCTCGGGACCCGGTTCGTAACGGTCAGCCCAGGCCATCAGCGTCAGCACCACCGGGAACAGGTCGCGGCCCTTCTGGGTCAGGTGGTACGAACCGCGCGGGGCGGTCCGCTCCAATACGCCGTGCTCCACCAACTTCTGCAGCCGAGCGCTCAAAACGTTCGTCGCCAGCCCGAGACTGCGCAGGAACTCGTCGTAGCGGGTCAATCCGTGGAAGGCGTCGCGGACGATCAGCAGCGTCCAGCGCTCGCCGAGGATCGCGAGCGCTCGAGCGAGCGCGCAACTCTGATCCGCGTAGTCGCTCCGAAGTGGCATGATGCAAGTTTAGTTTGCCGGCGGGGCGATTAACTTTGGAGGAGCGATGAGCCGGGACATTGCCACGCAGGTAGCCGACGACGGCGTCGCGACGCTAACCCTGGCCCGCGCGGAGCGCCGCAATGCGCTATCGATCAAGCTCCGCAACGAGATCACCCAACAGCTTGACAGCTGGGCGACGGATCCGGCCGTCCGCGCGGTCGTGCTCACCGGGGCAGGATCCACGTTTTGTGCCGGCTTTGACCTCGATGAGTTCGCGCAAGCCGATCTTGGGCCACGCATCAAGGACAGCTCGCATCGCTACCACCTCGCCGTGTGGAACTTCCCCAAGCCGCTACTGGCCGCCATCAACGGCCCCGCGGTGGCCGGCGGCATGGACCTTAGCGTGCTGTGTGACTTCCGGATCGCCTCGGCCAATGCGATATTCGGACATCCCGAGATCAAATTTGGTGCACCGCCGTTGTTTACGCCGCTGCAATGGATCGTCGGCATCGGCGTCGCGCGCGAGCTGTGCCTCACCGGACGGCGAATCGATGCCCACGAGGCACTGCGCATCGGCCTCGTCAACAGCATCAGCGAACCCGAGCGGCTGCTCGACGACGCTATGGCGATGGCACGCACCATCATTGAGGCACCACAGGCTGCGCTCGAGTGCACGAAGGGCTATCTGATCACCAGCCCCAGCGCGACATTCGAGGAGGCCTTCGCCGTGGAGCACGACGCGGTCTTCGACAAGTTTTTGCAGGGGCCGGTAGGCCCTCGGACAACGTCGTGACCGCCGAACCCACGGTGCCCGTCATCGACATGTGGGCACCGATCGTTCCGAGTGCCGAGGTCATTGACGATCTGCGGGCCGGATTTCCGGCCGAGCAACTGCAGTACCTGGAGGTCTTTACCAAGACAACGATCAGCGCCGAGCAGTTCAGCGACTACGCGGATACATTGCGCCGCACCGACGACCAAATACTGGACTCCCTCGACGCCGCCGGCATCACCCTGAGTTTGATCACAGGATTCGACGAAAAGTCCACCTGCGGAGTCACTTTCGTGCACAACGCCTCGGTCGCCGCCCTCGCGGCCCGCTATCCGGACCGGTTCCTGCCCTTCGCCGGTGCTGACATCATGGCCGGCGGCTCAGCGCTCGACGAGTTCGAGCGGTTCGTGCGTGAACACGGATTCCGAGGGCTGAGCCTGCGACCGTTCATGATCGGACAGCCCGCAACCGATCCTGCCTACTTCCCCTTCTACGCAAAATGCGTCGAACTCGGTGTTCCCCTTTCCATCCACACCTCGGCCAATTGGACTCGGACGCGCCACAGCGATCTCGGCCATCCCCGCCACATCGACGAGGTTGCCTGTCGCTTCCCCGAGCTCACCATCCTGATGAGCCACGGCGGCTACCCCTGGGTGCTCGAGGCATGCCTGATCGCATGGAAACACCCCAACGTGTACCTCGAATTGGCCGCGCACCGTCCCAAGTACTTCACCGCACCCGGGGCCGGATGGGACCCGTTGATGCGCTTCGGGCAGAACACAATTCGTAACAAGATCATTTACGGCACCGGTGCATTTCTCATCAACCGCCCCTATGCGCAATTGTGCGACGAGATGCGCGCGCTCCCGCTGCGCCGGGATGTCCTGGAGGATTGGCTGTGGCGAAACGCCACTCAACTACTGCAGCTCGAAAAGTGAGACCCGAACAACGGTCATTCGGTATCGGCGTGCCGGGCAAGGAAATCCAGGACAGCCTCGGCGAAAACGTCGTTGCGGTCGCCGGCGACCATGTGGCCTGCGCCGCGGACATCGACGAACTCGACCTGGGGGAAGCGCGCAAGGAACTGATCGGCGCGCTCCTGACTGACGAGGTCGCTCACCTGGCCTCGCACCAAAAGCATGGGCACGCCGTTGTCCAGGATCGCCTCAACTGCCGCATGCAAGCGATCCGTGTCGGTGACCTCAAATGGGGGAAACGGCGAGCTGCCGCTGATGAATTTCGGATCCCAGTGCCAATACCAGCGATCCCCGCGGCGGCGCAGGTTAGTTCGCAGGCCATCGAGATCGGTCGGGCGGGGCCGATGTGGGTTGTATTCGGCGATCATGTCGGCGACCTCGTCAAGTGAGTCGAACCCAGATGCCACGCGGTCAGCCATGAATGCGTGGATTCGGCTCGCCCCGGACGGGTCCATGTTGGGCACGATGTCCACCAGGACGACCGCGCTGGCGATGCCGGGCGAGATCTCACCCGCGAGCAGCATCGAGGTGAACCCGCCCAGGGAGGCGCCCACCAACACCGGTCGCGGCGGCAGCTGGCGCAGTACTTCTTGGACGTCACCGGCGAAGCTGACGACGCGGTAGTCGCCTTCGTTCGACCAGTCCGATTCCCCATGGCCGCGCAAGTCGACGGTGATCGCCTGCCAGCCGCGCTCAGCCACCGCGGCGGCGGCCCGGCCCCAAGAGCGGCGGGTCTGCCCGCCGCCGTGCAGGAACACCACGGCACGCGCTCGAGGATCGCCCTGGCGATCGGAAACGATGCGAACTCCGCCCGGGCCGTAGGCCGAGAACGATTCAGGCGCCAACGTCATTCTGGGATCGTATGGCGCCGGCGACGTGAAGCCACCTCGACTACCCAAACATCGGTGCCGTCGAGCAACCCACGCCGCTACGACACTTGATAATGTGACTCAAAGTGCTGCACTTTCTTGGTGTGGCGCATCGCGATCAGCTGTTGCGTTGATCACACCGGCGACCCGCTTCAGGCAGGTGCCGGTAAGCCGCGCAAAGCTCGGAAAAGGTGATATTACCTGCGAGTTAACGGGTTTCTGCAGGCCGGCGTGCCGGGACGGCTGACGATGTTCGCGATGACCGGAAGATGTTGTACTGCTATGACTTTATATGCTTCTATACGTAGCGCCACTGCCACATATTCGGAAGGGCGCCGACAATGCCAGTTCAACTTCTGCCGCGTGATGCCGTCCAGTGGCCGACGAAAGCGCGGTCCACCGCGCTGGCTGTCGCAGCGGTCGTGCTGGCCGTTGTGCTTAGCGCATGTGGAACTCCCGACCGCAAAGCCGAGGCTGAGCGGCTTGAGCGGGTGATCAAAGCCATGCCCGGCGTTGTCGACGCCCGGGTGGACTACACCAACGATTCTGAGCGTGGCGCCACCCTCAAGCTGTCTGTCTACCTGCCTGACGCGCCCCCGCAGCAGATCGCCGACGTGGCATCCCGCATCAACAAGGTGCGCGGTGCGGCTTTCACCGCGTTCGAGCAGACGGCGGAATTCCTGGTGACACCGAACCGCCAAGTGCGCGTCACGCGCGACGCCGACCTCAACCCGGACAGCATCGCCGCCGACACCCAAAGCATTCGGCGATTCTCCGAAGCGGTCGACGCCGTCCAAATAACCATGAGCGGCCGCGAGCCATCCACGCCGGCCGGCCTCCGAGTTGACGAGGTCAAGGCGCCGGCCGATCACGTCTTCGCGGCGGTACGCGCCGCCTTCGGCAACGAGGCTCAGATCAACCTCGACATGGTTCCGGCCGCGAATGTCAAGATGCCGTTATGGAGCGTGTCTTTCCCGTTTAGCGACGCAGACCAGCAGCGCGTCGACCGGCAGATCGCAGCGATGCCGGTACCGATCTGGTCGATCACCGTCGGAACGCACGGGTCGATCACCAATCTCGACGTCGGGCTTCCCACCCCTGACGCCGCCTACCAAGACCTTGTCTCGGTCATTGCCACCACCGGTGCCGGACCAACGCACGCGGTGGGGTTGGGATGGCGGTTGGAGGGCCAATCAGGCTTCGCGGCACTGCAATTCAAAGGAAGGGTCGACGCAGGCGGATGCACGTACGGAACCGGCGAAGGCGAGCTTCACCCCGAGCTCTATCTGACGCCCGATGTCCCCGAGCTGCAGCTACGGTTGCGCAACCAGTTCGACAAGTGCCCGAAATAGTCGGCGGCACAAAAGTTCTAGGAGCACCACGTGAAGCCAATGAATTGGGCATCGCCCTGGCCGTCGACGGAATAGTTGGCGTAGTGCACTGCCGGCATTCCGTTGTATTGGGTATTCATTTTCTGCACGGTGGCTGGGGGGACTCCCTTAGGGAAGGCCACGATCATGTCAGCGAATATCTTGAGGCCGACGGGGCAGCCGGAGTCATTTCGCGGCGACTGCGGATTCCACGCGTGCACAACAACCTGGTTGGTGAGTTGATAGCCCAGTGCACAGTTCGGGTCGCAGATCTTGAAAACGGCGACGCCGGTCCCATCGGCACCCTGTTGTCCCCATGAGCTCCACGACATTTCTTGCAGCGCAACGGCTACGCTGGCGCATCCCAGAACGTTGAGCTTGATTGGACGGGTGGTTGGTGGGACCACACGGTTGTAGCAGCCCGGAATGGCGAAGCCGCCCGCCGGTGCGCCCGTCGTCAGCGACGGTTGGGCAGCGGGCTGCGTCGCTGCGCCTTCTTTGCGCTGTATGTGCTTCACTCCGATGAAGGTGAAGGCGCTGATCAGCAGTACGACAAGGACGACACCGGTCACCCTGCGGGGCGCTGGGGGTAGGTGCCGGGACCGGCTCGGTGGAGGGACGGTGCTGTTGCGGCTCACGCTCAACACGTTTACAGCTTATGGCGGGAATCGCACGCCGGGGCTCGACTGCCATCAGTGTCGTGGCACGGTAAATTTGGGCTGAATTCGGGCTAAACCTGGTCAGGGCTACCAACCTGTCCAGAAAATGGCGATGGCCGTGTCAGGAGTCACCGGTGAATGACCATACGTTGGCCGCGCGGTTGGCTACCGAGGCGGGCCGCTTGCTGCTCGGAGTCCGGGAGGAATTCGCCCATGCCGAGGCGAGCGAGCGGAAAGCGGCGGGGGACAAGCGGTCCCACGACTTCCTCATGGAAGCGCTCGCCAACGAACGGCCTGACGACGCGGTACTGTCCGAGGAGGGCGCCGATGATCCGGTGCGATTGCGCTCGCAACGGGTGTGGATTGTCGATCCGCTCGACGGCACGCGTGAATTCTCTGAGCTCGGGCGCGACGATTGGGCAGTGCACGTCGCGCTCTGGCAGGCCGGTGAGCTCGTCGCCGGTGCTGTGGCACTGCCGGCTCAAGGAGTCACGTTGGCGACGCCTCGTGTTGAGCCGCCTCCCGTCGCGCCGGACACGCCGCGCATCGTGGTGTCACGCACCCGCCCACCCGCCATCGCGCTGGCCGTTCGCGACGCGTTGAACGGCACGCTGGTGGAAATGGGTTCCGCCGGAGCCAAAGTGGCGTCGATCGTCCAAGGTCTGTCGGATGTTTACGTGCATGCTGGGGGCCAATTCGAATGGGACTCCGCCGCCCCTGTGGCGGTCGCACGATCAGCCGGTTTGCATACCTCCCGCATCGACGGGTCTGCGTTGGCCTACAACCAGCCCGACCCAAAGCTGCCGGACCTGCTGGTCTGCCGACCTGAGCTGGCCGATGCGGTACTCGCAGTCACGGCTGAGTAACTACTGCGCCGCCAGTAGGACCCGAATTGGCCTGCGGCTGCAGCTTTCCGGCGACGTAGTCAGCCGCCTGGTTGACCATGCCCGAGGAGATGTATGCGCTGGCCTGGTGCTCTGGCCAGTTAGCCTCCCAGGTATGCGGGTCGGCCGGGTTGCAGATGGGGTCGGCGCCGTGACACAAGTCGATGGTTCTGTCGTTGTAGATCGGGTTGAAGTTCGTGATGGGGCCGACCCATTGAGTTCCGTTCCCGAACAGCGCGACCGCGGCGATGTGCTGGTCGGTGCCCGGCGGCAGGGGATTGGTGAAGCCCCACATTGGGGTGGGGACCGCGAGCACCACGTCGGTGGCCGCCGCGCCGAGCGAGTAGCCGCCCAGCACTATGCGGGTGTTCGGGCAATTATTGATTGTGTTCTGCACGTGCTGGCTGATGTCATTGGCGCCCTGATCGATCTGCGTGTCGGCGGGGTAGTTCACCGCGTAGCTGCTGATGTACTTGCCGGAAACCTTGGAACGCAGTGCGCTGACGAACGCGCTGCCGACTGCGCCGGTCCCGGGCGATTCCATGCGCCCACGGGCGAACACCACCTCGGCATCGGAGCAGGCGGCGTGGGCCGGTGCCACAGCGCCGGGGTTACCGGCGGGAATCACGACGGGGGCGGTCAGCAGTGCCGCGGCGGCCAGCACGGCGGCCACGCCTTCGGGTAATCGACGGGCTGGTAAATCGCTCACGATGAGAGATGTTAGCGACCCCCGGCTGCCGGCGCGCGGCGAGTAGGCCCAGCGCGCGGTGGCAGAACCAGACCAGTCGCCGCAACCGGGTCGACATCAACGGCGGAAAGAACTTTCTAGGAGCTCGTTTAGAGAACTAGTCTGGTGGGTACGCGTGCGGAGCCTGGGTGCCTACGGTGTGGTAGGGGGGCCGGGAAATTCTGCACAGGCAACTAGTCGGGCGGGCGGTCATGGAGCGACTCAGCGGGCTTGACGCGTTCTTTCTTTACTTGGAGACCCCAACGCAGCCTCTGAATGTGTGTTGCGTCGTGGAGTTGGATACCTCCACAATGCCGGGTGGCTACTCGTACAGCCGGCTTAGCGCTGAACTGAGAAAGCGCGTGAGTGCGCTGCCCGAATTCCGGATGAAGCTGGCCGACAACCAGCTGAACCTCGATCACCCGGTATGGGTCGACGACGAGGATTTCCAGCTGCGACGCCATGTGCACCGTGTCGGTGTACCGCCGCCGGGAGGGCGGCGCGATCTGGCCGAGATCTGTGGCTATATCGCCGGGCTGCCGCTGGACCGCGACCGCCCGCTCTGGGAGATGTGGGTGCTTGAGGGTGGCGCCCGCGACGACGCGTTGACGGTCATGCTCAAGGTCCACCACGCCATGGTCGACGGGATCGCCGGGGCGAACCTGCTCACCAAGCTGTGCAGCCCTCAGCCCGACGCGCCGCCACCGCGGCCCGTCGCCGGCGCGGGCGGCGCCCACCCGTTGCAGATCGCCGCGAGCGGGCTGATGGGGTTCGCGAAGCGGCCGCTGCGCTTGGCGACTGTGCTGCCGGCCACGGCGCTGACGTTGGCGCAGACGCTGTTGCGCGCCCGCGACGGCCAAACGATGGCCGCACCGTTCTCGGCCCCGCCGACCTCGTTCAACGGCGCCTTGAGTCGGCACCGCAGCATCGCTTACACCCAGCTCGATATGCGGGACGTCAAAAGGGTCAAGAACCGATTCGGGGTGACGGTCAACGACGTCGTGGTGGCGTTGTGCGCCGGGGTATTGCGGCGGTTCCTGCTCGAGCGTGGCGAGCTGCCCGACAACCCGCTGGTCGCCACCGTGCCGGTATCGGTGCACGGCAAGTCGGAACGACCCGGGCGCAACCACACCACCTGGATGTTCTGCCGGTTAGAGAGCCAGATCAGCGATCCCGCCGAACGTATCCGCACCATCGCCGAGGGAAACACCGCCGCAAAGGACCACACCGCGGCCATGGGCCCCACCCTGCTGCACGACTGGACCGAATTCGGCGGCCCGACGATGTTCGGCGCGGCCATGCGGATCCTGCCGCGCATTCCGCTGACCCACAACCCCGTCTTCAACCTGATCCTGTCGAACGTGCCCGGCCCACAGGACGAGATGTACTTCCTGGGTTGCCGGATGGACACGATGTATCCCCTCGGCCCGCTCCTCGCCGGCGCGGGGCTCAACATCACCGTGATGTCGTTCAACGGGGAAATGGGCATCGGCATCGTTGCCTGCCCCGATCTGCTGCCCGACCTGTGGGGCATCGCCGACGCATTCCCGGATGCGCTGAAAGAGCTGCTGGAATGCGGTGATCCGGCAGCGTCAGACGACTGAGTTCCGCAGTTCGCGCTTGAGCACCTTGCCGTAGCTGTTCTTCGGTAGTTCGTCGACGAACAGGTAGCGTTTGGGCCGCTTGAACCGCGCGATGCGTTGCAGCATGTGCGCGTCCAGTTCGTCGGCTTGCGCGGAGCCGACGATGAACGCCACCACCACCTCGCCCCACTCGGCGTCGGGCGCGCCGACCACGCAGGCCTCCGAGACGCCCGGGTGCTCGAGAAGCACTTCCTCCACCTCGCGTGGGTAGATATTGCTGCCGCCGCTGATCACGACGTCCTTGGAACGGTCGCGCAGTGTGAGGTAGCCGCGTGCGTCGAACGATCCCATGTCGCCGGTGTACATCCAGCCGTCCTTCAGTGTGTCCTGGGTGGCTGCCGGGTTGTTCCAATATCCGGACATGAGAGCGTCACCGCGGCAAACGATTTCACCGACTTCATCGATGGCCGCCGGTTTCCCGTCCGTGCGCAGCACCGCGACCTCCATGCCGGACCGCGCGTAGCCAACGGAGCCCAGTATCGCGTCGTCGGCGCCGTCGTGGTCGGCGCGGCGAAGACCGGTGATGGTCATCGGTGACTCACCCTGGCCGTAGATCTGGGCGAACACCGAACCGAATGCGGCCATCGCCTTCTTCAGGCTCTCGACATACATCGGGCCGCCGCCATAGACGATCGTGCGCAGATTGTTCGGCGGGCGCCGGCCCGTTTCGACAAGCCGCTGCACCATGGTCGGGGCGAGGAACGCGCTGGACCCTGGGTGGTGCTCACACAGATCCAGGAACTCGTTGGGATCGAACGCACCCGATGCCGGCACCACCTGGCGGGCGCCGCGCAGCACGTAGGGGAGGACGTAGAGCCCGGAACCGTGTGACATCGGTTCGATCTGCGACCGCTGCCGATGCCGATGCGCCTGGAGATCGCCTATGCGATCCAATGTCGCGTCGATGAGCGCCGCACCATGACCCGCCCGCACCATATCCGCCGTCTGTTGCGTGCCCTGCCCGGCGGCGGCGTGACATCACTGCTGGACCGCAGCCCCGAATCGTGGATGAGCTATCTCGGGTTTTCCAGTGAGCGGGGCTATATCGAGCGCCGGTTCCTGTTGGACGCGATCGGCTACCTCCGCGATCTGATCGAGGGTGTCGGCTGGGACGCCGAATATCCGCGCGATGTCTGGCTGTTGCGCCGGTTGGGCTATCCCGGTCGCGACACTTGCCTGCGGTTCACCGAGATTGAGCCGATCTGGTTGCGACAGTTGACCAAACGCTGGGCGCGCTGGCGATTGTCGACGGGCACCTCAATACGCACCGTCAGCGCCGACGTGCGGGCGATCACGGGGTTCGCCCAGTGCTTTCCAGCACTCCACCGCGGGCCCGAAGCCCTCACCCGCGAGCTCATCGAGACGCACTTGGCGCATCTGGCGGTGCGGTTCCCCAACGCCAAGAGCCGCACCTCCCAGATCAGCAGCCTGGCCGGGCTGCTGCGCACCGCCCGCCAGCACGGGTGGGAACCACGGCTGCAGCCACGCGTGGACCTGTTCCACGAGGACTATCCGCGACAGATGATCGGTGCGCCCCGAGCGCTGTCGGAAGCGGTGATGGCCCAGCTAGAGCGCGACGACATTCTGGCTCGATTTCCCGATCCTCGGGGTCGGCTGCTGGCCCGGATTCTGATGAGCACGGGGCTGCGGATCGGCGACGCTAGCAGTCTGCGCGTCGACTGCATCGTGCGCGACGGCCAGGGCGCCCCCTACCTGCATTACACCAATCACAAGATGGCCCGTGAGGCGTTCGTGCCCATCGACACCGGCCTGGCTGACGCGATCACCGCCCAGCAGCAGGCGGTCCTTGAGGAGTTCGCTGAACCGGAATACCTGCTGCCGCGGCCCACCCGTAACCCGGAAGGAAAACTACCGTTTAGCACCGCCACCTTCCGTGGCGAGCTACGGGAATGGCTGTGTGACTGCGGTATTCGTGATGAGCATGGCCGCCCAGTCCACGTCACGCCGCACCAATGGCGTCATACCTTCGCGACCCGGATGATCAACAATGAGGTTCCGCAGGAGACGGTACGTCGATTGCTCGACCACTCCTCGCATCAGATGACCGCGCGCTATGCACGACTGTCGGACAAGACCATTCGAGAGCAATGGGAGCGCGCCCACAAAGTCAACATCGCTGGCGAACTGCTCAGCACTGACACCGGTCCGTTGGCCGAGGCGGTCTGGATGAAAAACAACTTGGCTCGCGCGAAAATGGCGCTGCCCAACGGATACTGCACCTTGCCGCTGCAGCAGAGCTGCCAATATGCCAACTCGTGTCTGACCTGCCCCGTCTTCGTCACCACCGCCGAATTCTTGCCCCAGCATCATCGCCAACTCGACCAAACCCGGTCCCTGATTGAGCAGGCCGACGGCAACGGTCAGCAGCGCCTCGCCGAAATGAACCGCACCGTCGAGAAGAACCTGCTCGCGATCATCGATGGGCTCACCACACCCTGTGGCGGCAACTGCGGGTCATCATGTAGCTGCACCCCCGAATCACCATGCCAGGACAGTGCGGATGCCTGCTGACCACGCTCATCACCTCA
>Ga0209040_10003452_pt1 | contig 12156 bp, 12 predicted proteins | sample BogFormECP12_OM3_FD_188240 | JGI IMG/M metagenome (GOLD analysis project Ga0209040, IMG submission 188240) | Bog forest soil microbial communities from Calvert Island, British Columbia, Canada - ECP12_OM3 (SPAdes) (version 2) | ecosystem: Environmental > Aquatic > Freshwater > Wetlands > Bog ... | reverse complement strand
CGCCAAGTTCCGGTCGCTGCTCGGCGCGGGCGCCAAGCCGTTCGAGTGCGTCGGCGAGGTCACCGAGTGCCGCGCCGCGGTGCTGCTGGCCGCGCGGCGCGATGACCGGGTCGGCACTGGCCTGCTGCAAGAACTCGCGGCCGAGGTCGCCGGCTGGCCGGACGCGCCGTCCGGCGCGGACGCCGCCGCCATGCTCCGGCCCGTGGGCCGGAACTTCATCCCCGCGGGATATCAGTGAGTCGGCCCAAGCTCTCCTGGTCCGACCTGGCCGGCGCCCGGGTCGGCGTCTGGGGCCTGGGCCGGGAAGGCCACGCCAACCTGCGCAAGCTGCTGGCGCTGGACGTCGAACCGGTCCTGGTCGACGACCAGCCGTCTGCGGCCACTCTGTCCGTTCCTGGCGGCAGGCGGGTGCTCGCCACCGGCGACGGCGGGCTCGCCGCCCTGGAGCGGTGTGACGTGGTGGTCAAGACGCCTGGCCTGTCCCGGTACCGGCCGGAGGTGGCCCGGCTGACTGAGCTCGGCGTCCCGGTGGTGGGCGGTCTCGGCCTGTGGCTCGCCGAGGCGGACCTGCGGCGCGTCCTGTGCGTGACCGGGACCAAGGGCAAGAGCACCACCTCGTCGGTCACCGGTCACCTGCTGGCCGGCCTGGGCTACCGGTGCATGGTCGGCGGGAACATCGGCGCCCCGCCGTACGATCCCGCCACCGATGACGACTTCGACTACTGGGTCATCGAGGTGTCCAGCTACCAGGCCACCGACCTGTCGTGCTCGCCGCCCGTGGTCGCGGTCACCTCGCTGCACCCGGACCACCTCGACTGGCACGGGGGATTGGAGCAGTACTACCGCGACAAGCTGTCCGCGTGCTCCCAGCCGGGCGCCGAACTCACCGTGGCGAACGGCGACAGCGATCTGCTCAGGGAGCGCGCCGGCTTGCTCGGCCCGCGGGTCGAGTGGGTCCGCGAAGGCGACGAGCCCGGCGTCTCCGGGTCGGACTGGATAGAGCCGCTCGGGCTGCCCGGCCGGCACAACCGCCGCAACGCGCTGATCGCCCGCCGCTGCCTGGTCGCGCTCGACGTGCCGGGCGCCGGCGATGACGGCAGGCTGCGCGCGGCAGCGGCCGGCTACCAGCCTCTGCCGAGTCGGCTCACGCCGGTCGGCACGGTCGACGGCGTCACCTTCGTCGATGACAGCCTGTCCACCAACGTGCTGCCCACCCTGGCCGCGCTCGACGCCTTCCCCGGCCGCCGGATCGCGCTGATCGTCGGCGGTCAGGACCGCGGCATCGACTACGCCCCGCTGGCCGCAGGCGTCCTGGCCCGCCCGGCGCCGACCTACGTCTTGACTCTCCCCGACAGCGGCCCCCGGATCCGCGCCCAAATCGAGGCAGCCCACATCCAGGCGGTCGGCTTCGCGGACGTGACGGACTGCCGTGACCTGGATGACGCCGTGGCGGCGGGGTTCGGGTGGGCCAGGCCCGAGGGGGTAGTGCTGCTGTCGCCGGCCGCGCCTAGCTTCGGGCGATTCCGGGATTACCGCGACCGGGCCGAGGCCTTCGCCCGCGCCGTGCGCGCGCTCTCGTGACCTTTGGCCGTTCGCAACCATAGCCCGGCCACGTCTTCTCATTAGGTAGAGCACGTAGGGGTGGGCGACCTCGGCTTCACCACCGCGACCGACGGCGTGGTGGTGCACGGGCCCGCGTTGCCGAATGCGGGCCCAGCCGTGGCCTGCACCAGGGCGAGGTCGTGCTGATAGTAGGTCATGTCTCCTCAGTCAGTGATGGTGATGCCCAGGTGGCGGGCGAGCAGCGGGGCCAGCGCGACCAGTTGGACGCTGTCGATGGTGGCGCCACGCAGTGACTCGTAACCGCCGGATATGCCGAGGACGGCGCCGCGCAGGTCCATGTCGGTGCAGCTGACCTTGGTGAAATCCGCCCGGGTCAGCGTGCAGCCGGCGAAGGTGACCTGCCGCAGCGTGGCGCCGCCGAACTCCGCGTCGAGCAGCAGGCAGTTCTCGAACGTCACGTCCCTGAGCGTGCTGCTGCGGAAGTTCACCGAGTCGAGCTTGCAGTCGCGGAAGGTGACGCGGCGCATCGAGGCGGAGAAGGCCTGCACCCCGGCCAGCGCACAGCCGGCCAGCGTGGTGTCCAGCCAGCCGGTTTCGGCCAGGTCGCAGGCCACGAACCGGGTGTCCCGCAGGCGGGTGTCGGTGAACCGGGCCTTCCTCAGCCGGCCGCCGTCGAAGGAGACGCTGGCGAACTCGCAGTCGAGGAAGTGACAGTCCCGGGCGTCGGTGTCGGCGAACGAGGCGTCGGCGAACACCAAGCCGTCGTACTCCTCGTCCGGCTCCAGGCCGCCGTCGTACGGGATGAGCTCACCGGGCATGAACCCGACCCTACCGGCGCAGGTACGTCAGGACCGCCAGGACCCGGCGGTGATCTTCCGCCGCGGGCAGCAAGCCGAGCTTGGCGAACATGTTCCGGACGTCGCCACCCCCAGGCCCGCCGTCGTACACCACGAGACCGACACCCTCATCACCACCTACACGGCGATCGACCCGCCACGTTCGGCCGGCACCCCGGTCACCCTGGACGGCTTCTTTGGCTGGCCTCTGCAGGCCATCGCCAGCTAGCCCATATGATCCTGCTGGATAAGCGAAGGCAACCAGAAATGTCCGGCCCCGCCGGCGAAGGGGCACGCATGGACGCAACCGAACCCGTCGTCCGTACCGCCGCCGGGCTGGTCCGCGGACGAGCCGAGGATGCCGTGGCCGTCTTCCGCGGCATCCCGCGCTGGCGCTCGGGGGACCTGATGCGCTCGCAGTGGGCGCCGTTCGCCGCGGACGGCGACCCCGGCTGGCCGCCGTACGCGCCGGGCCGCCGGACGACCAGCATCTTCGACGACCCGCCAGACGTGACCCCGTACCCGGAAAGAGCCTCGCTGCACATCTGGGACCAGCACCGCTTCGGCGTACTCGACCTGAGCCCCGGCTCGGCGTGAACGATATTCTCGGAGGCTAGCCCCGAGGGAAGGGTCCGACAGTGCCGATTTACGCGCTGGGCGAGTACGAGCCGGAGATCCACGAAACCGCCTTCGTCCACCCCGATGCCGTCGTCATCGGCCGGGTCCGGATCGGCCCCGAGGCGTCCGTGTGGCCGTGCGCCGTGCTGCGCGGCGACCACGGCCGGATCGAGGTCGGCGCGCGGACGTCGGTGCAGGACGGAACCGTGGTGCACTGCACGCACGACTGCCCGACGCTGATCGGCGCCGAGTGCGTGGTCGGGCACAACGCACACCTGGAGGGCTGCGTGGTGGGGGACAGGTGCCTGATCGGCTCGGGCTCCATCACCCTGAACCGGGTCACGGTGGGAGCCGGCGCGATCGTGGCGGCGGCGTGCCTGGTCCCTGAGGGCTTCGAAGTGCCGCCGGGCGCCCTGGTGGCCGGCGTGCCCGCCACGATCAAGAGGACCGGGGTGCCCGCGGACTGGGTCGATGGGCCGGTGAAGACCTATATCGAGTCCGGCCGCGCCCACCGCGCCGGGCTGCGACGGCTGGACCGGTAGCCACCCCGTGATCGACGGCATGGTGGTAGTGGACGCCCACGTGCACGTGCCCCGGCTGAGCACGGTGACGCTGGCCTGGATGCAGTGGGCGGCCGATTTCGGTGAGGACTCCGGGTGGCGCGGCGTGTTCGGGCCCGACGGCGATCCGGACCCGGCCCGGCTCGATGCCCTGCTGGAGGCCGAAGGCGTCGACGTCGCCCTGCTGTTCGCCGAGTACAGTCCGCAGGCGACCGGGATCCAGCCGGTCGAGGACCTGTTGCCGCTGATCGCGTACAACCCCCGGCGGTTCCGCATGGTGGCCAACGTGAACCCGGCCGTGCACGCCCAGCCGGCCGCCGAAGCGGCCCGCCAGCTCGACCTGGGCGCCGTCGCGGTCAAGCTGCACCCGGTGCACGGCGCCTTCCGCCCCGACGCCCAGGATCTGTACCCGATCTACGACCTGTGCGCCGAACGCGGCGTGCCGGTGATCGTGCACACCGGCGGGAGCATCTTCCCCGGCTCGCAGCCCGAGGCGGGCGACCCGAGGCTGATGAGCCAGGTCATCGCCGACTTCCCGGGCGTGACGTTCGTGCTGGCGCACGGCGGCCGCGGGGAGTGGTACGCCGACGCCGCCCGGATGGCGCTGGCCTGCGACAACGTCTGGCTCGACCTCGCCGGGCTGCCGCCGAAACGGCTGCCGGACTACTACGCCGCCTTCGACCTGGCCGAACTGGCCAGGAAGTGGATCTTCGGGACCGACTGGCCCGGCGTGCCCGGCGTGGCCAGGAACGTGCGCGCGGTGGCGGCCCTCGGCCTCCCCGAGGACGTGCTGGCCGGCGTGCTCGGCGGCCACGCGGCCCGCGTGTACCTGCGGGCCTAGCCGCCGGGCAGGCTCGGCGCCTCCTCCAGGCTCCCGGCCTCGGCCGGTTCGTCGGGGCCGACCCGACTGTCCGTGCCGCCCGAGGCCAGACTGTCCGTGCCGCCCGAGGCGAGCAGCCGCTGCAGCAGCACCACCTCGCTGCTGTCCAGGTCGGTGCTGACCGGCAGCCTGCGGACCCGTTCGGCGGCCAGCGCCAGCGACCGCTGCGCCGCCCGCAACTGCTCCCGCAGCCTGACGTTCTCCTCGGCCAGCTTGCCGTGCTTGGTCCACGCCGTGGCCAGCTCATATTCAAGACCGGTGACCGTTTCCTGCAGTGCCAACCGATCCAGTGCCAACCGATCCAGTGCCAACCGATCCAGTGCCAACCGATCCAGTGCCAACCGATCCGGGGCCAACCGATCCGGGGCTGAACCATCCTGGGCCGAACCATCCTGGGCCGAACCATCCTGGGCCGAACCATCCTGGGCCGAACGGTCCGGGTGGCTCGCCTCCGGCTCGGCCGCGGCGAGTCGCCTGACGACCTGGACCAGCAGACGGCGGGCCAGTTCGTCGTAATCGAAGCCCACCGCTCCTGTGCCGCTACCGACCTCACCGTCAAGGCCGTCGGCTCCGCCAACCCCGCCGACGCCCAGCCCGCCGACGCCCAGCCCGCCGGACCTGCCAACCCCAGCAGCCCCACTGGCCCCGACAGCCATCGCCACCTCAGGAATCCCTGAGGCCCGGGCGGCGCCGCCCGGGCCGATAGCATGTGCGAGCCCCAGGCTTATCCGGTACGTCCGCTTGCCCCGGACCTCGCGCTCGATCAGCCCCGAACGTTCCATACCGGACAGCAGTTGCGCGAACGCCACGCTGGAGCCCGGGTAGCCGACCGCGGCGGCCAGTTGCGTGCTGGCCATCCCGTTGGCATCGAACAACTCGTTGACCTCTGTCAGGTACGCGATGATGTGCTCACGCGTCCCCACAGCCCGCTTTCTACCTGCTCTTTTGCCGACCCCCACCGTCAGCACCCTTTCCCCGCCCATGGCAATCACGCCTGCCGACGACCTCATGATAGTACGGATGCCCTGTAGCAGTATGGATAGCGTTTACCAGCTGCCCCTCGGCACACATAACAGTTGGATCCAATCACGTTGCGCGAGGTGCTATGAGGTTCAGGTGAGCGGCGCGGCGGGAGTAGTGCCAGCAGACGGCTAACGTACGATCGAAGGGCAGTCGCCGCACCTGCGTCACGCTGCCAGCCGAAACTAGCCGTCAGTTGTGCACGTTGTCCTTGGTAACCGCACACTTTGCCCCTAGTGAGACAGCACGTGGACCTGGATGTGGACTATGCGACGACGCTTGTGGCCGCCGTGCTGCTCGGGATCGGTTTCGTCCTTCAGCAGTACGCTGCCCGGCAGGAACCCGAGTCCCGTTTCCTGAGTTTGCGCATCCTGACCGACCTGCTGCGCAAGCCCCGGTGGCTCCTCGGCATCGCGTGCATGGTGGCCGGGCAGCTGCTGGCGGCCTGGTCGATCGGCCACGCCGCGCTGACGCTGGTGGAACCCCTGCTGACGACGTACCTGCTGTTCGCGCTGATCCTGGCCGTCCCGTTGTCCAAGCAGCCGGTCCGGTGGACCGAGGTGACCGGCGCGCTGATCTTGTGCGCGGGTGTCACCCTGCTGTCGCTGCCCCGGTCCACCAAGCCCATCGGGCTCTCGTTCGGCTCGTTCTCGCACTGGCCCGCGGCCGCGATCATCGCCGGCATCGCGTTCCTCGCGGTGCAGATCGGGCTGGCCCGGGGCGGCCCGGCGCGCGCCACCCTCACCGGGCTGGCCGCAGGCCTGGTCTTCGGTATCCAGGACGCGCTGACCAGGCAGACGCTGGAGGTCCTGCAGGGGCACCCAGTAACGGTGCTGCTCACCAACTGGGCGCCGTACGGCCTGCTCGGCGCCGGCATCGTCGGCCTGTGGCTGATGCAGAACGCGTTCAGCGCGGGCCCGCTGCACTCCTCGCTGCCCACCATCGCGGCCGGCGAGCCGGTCGCGGGCATCGCGCTCGGCATCGTGGTGTTCGGCGACCGGATCCAGATCTCGCCCGGCGAGCTCGCGATCGAGACCGCTGGCATCGCCGCGCTGATCGTCGGCGTGGTGATGGTGGCGCGCTCGTCGGCCTTCGGCGGGCTGCGCAAGATAACCGACGTCATCACGCCCCACGCCACGCCCGCGGAAACCTCCGCCCGCCGCCCGGCCAACCCGACTCACCGACGGGACGAGCTAAACGGCTTGCGCCAGGACCCGAAGCTAGGCGGACGAGACGGGGTAGGCGGGCGAGACGGGGCCGGCCCGCTCGACGTGTCCGGTCACCGCCGCCGGGCGCACCGGCGCCCGCTTCACGGTCCTGCTTCCGGCGAGGAAGGCGGCTGAGCCCGCAGCTCGGCCAGCGCGCCCGATCGAGGCCGTCCCCCGGCCCAGGAACCCGATCCGGCGGTACCCCGGTTGAGCAACTTGTCCAGCGCCGCGCTCATACTCCCCTCGGTGGCCACCATCCGCCTGACGATCACGATCATCGCCGGCATGGCCCAGAAGTCCCCGCAGACCCACAAGATGGCCGCGCCGATCTGCTGGTCCGCGAACGGCGGCAGCGTGACGCCCGGGATGTGTTCATAAACCGGATATACCGAACCCGTGACGAAGATGCTCAGCGTCATGGCCATGCCGATCATGACCACGTTGGTGCCCAGCAGCGCGCCCGCCTGAGACAGCAGCGGCATCCGGCGGCGGAACGGCGGCGACGGGATGAACTGCAGCCAGAACAGCACCCCGGCGGCGAAGAAACTGCCGTGCATCAGCCAGATGTGCACGGCCTGGTTGGTCTCGGCGAGGTCGAAGGGCCCGGGCAGGTGCCAGAAGATCATCACGGCGTTGAACAGGCCCACCGAGACCCAGGGCCGCAGCAGCAGCCCGCCGGCCGCGCGCAGCGGCCGGGACCAGCCGCCGGCCAGCACGCCGCGGGTCACGCTCTGCCCGGACCGGCCGGGCAGGGCGGCGAGCAGCGGCTGCCACGGCGCGCCCGCGACGATCAGCGACGGCGCGGCGAACATCAGCAGCAGGTGCTGGATCATGTGCATGAAGAAGTAGTCGTCGGACCAGTAGTCGACCGGCGACTCCACCGCGATCAGCAGCACGGCGAGCCCGGCGTAGAACCACAGCGACCGCAGCCGCCGCTCGCGGGTGCGCTCCTGCCGCGACCGGCGGGCCAGCCGCCACAGCCCGACCTCGTGCCACCCGGCGACCACGAGGGCCACGATGAGGAAGGGATCGAAGGACCAGTGGTCGGTGACGTAGCTCATGGCCCTCCTAGCTCGAGGAGCCGTACACGATCGGCACGGTGATCAGCTGTACCTTCGCCCAGGCCCCCTGGTGGAGCTGCCAGACGGTGAGCTTGGATCCCGAGACGGCCAGCGCGTCGTACCCCTCAGCCGCCGCGCTGCTCCCCGGCGCGAGCGTCGCGGTGCCCTGCGGCGCTAGTGTCACGGTGCCCGGCGGAACGGACAGCAGCGCCTGCCACGATCCGCCGGCGCCGCCGATGGTCTCCGCGTGCCCGTTGCCGAGCAGCAGCCACGCGCTTCCGTCGGCGCCGAACCCGAGCGCCCGCACGGTGCTTGCCGTAACCGGAGCCGAGACGGTCCAGCGTGTCCCGTTCCACCACGCGGCGAGCAGGCTGTTCCCGGTGGCCAGCAGCGCCACGTTGCCGCCCGTAGTGGCGGTCAGGCCGAGCACCTGCACGGCGTCCTTCCCGGGCAGCACCAGCCCCGCCGACCGCCAGGTGCCGCCGGCATCGGTGAAAACCCCGGCCACACCCGGCCGCGTGCAGCTTCCCGCCGCCATCGGGTCTTTATTGGGACCGAACGAGACCGCGACCACGCCCGTCAGCCCGCACGAGCGCCCCGGGGCGGACGCCGCCAGCGCCTTGCGCGTGGTCAGCGGCGTCCACTGCCCGGCGGACGCGGCAGCCGCCGTCGGTGCGGTCTGGATGGTGCCGTCCTGCAGCAGCGCGAGGGTTCGTCCCGACGGGCTGATCGCGAGGGCGCCCGGGCTATCGGCCAGGTCGGCGTAGAGCAGGCCAGGCGTCCAGTTCTTCCCCGTGTCGGCGCTGGTGGCCAGCGGTGAGTAGGTCAGGTTCTGGCTGGGGCGGAAGCCGACGACGAGCGAGGTGCTCGCGCCCGCCGCCACCAGCCCGCCGTTATCGGCCGCGCCCTCCGGGGTGACCAGTGACCAGCGGCTGGCGCCCGCGGGCCGCACGAAGAGCTGCCAGAAGTTGTTGTTCGAGGCGGCCGATCCGCCCATGACGGCGATCGCCCAGGTGCCCTGCGCGGTCACCAGCGAGGTGCCGAGCGGCACGGTCACCGCGGCCGGGCCGGGGCTGGTGACCACGGCCCGCTGCGACCCGCAGGCGGCGAGCAGGGCCGCGCAGGCCATGGCCAGGCCGCCCCGCGTCAGTCCGCGGATCACGAGCGTCCCAGCGCCTGGCGTGCGTACTGGCTGAGGAGCACGGAGAACGAGGACTTGGTACTGCTGGTGCCTGGGCCCGGATCGGCGGGCACCTCCTGGCGGATCTGACCGGACGGGTCGATGACCACGGCGAGGTCATTGTGCGCGGACATCGCGCCCGCCGGGAGGTTCTCCACGGTGATCCCGTAGTGCTGCCAGACCGCGCTCAGCTGGCTGAGCGAGCCGGTCAGGTACAGCCAGTTCGGCACCGTCGCCAGCCCTTCCTGCCGGTCGAACGCCCGGGTGAAGACCGTGGACCGGTAGGTCGGGTTGGCCACCACCGCGACCAGCTCGACGTTCTTGGCCTGCGCGCTGAGCAACTGCCCGGTCTGCTTGAACTCCTGCGCGATGAGCGGGCAGTCCGTACTGCACACCGGGTCGAGGAAGGTCATCAGCACGACCTTGCCGCGCAGGCTCGCCAGGGAGACCGTCTGGCCGTTCTGGTCGGTGAGCGAGAAGGTGGGCGCCGGGAGGTTCAAGACGGTGCTGTTGCCCGCGATGGCCAGGGCCAGGATCGGGTCCGCGGTCCGGTTCGCCGCCGCCGAAGCCATCGGCGCCGCCCCGATCAAGATGACCACCAGCGCCGCGACCGCCGCGACCGACCGGGCCCTCGCCGTCGCCAGCGCGGCACCCAGCGCCTGAGGCCGAAGTCGCCGACCCCACGCGGTCGGCCTGTCACTCTCCGACGGCCCGTCGCCCGTAGCCGTCCCGCCATCACCAGCGGTGCTCCCGTTGCTAATCGCCCCGTTGCCCGCAGCCGTCCCGCTGGCCCCAGCCACCCCGGCCGCGGCCAGCCCTGCCGCCTCTTCCGCCACCTTCGCCTCTTCCGCCACGGTGGCCTCCTGCGGCACGGTGGCCTCCTGCGCCGCAGGCGCCAGGGCAAGGTAGCCGGCCGAGAACAGCAGCGCCATCGGGATCATGCTGTTCGGGTCGGTCCCGAAACCACCCAGGAAACCGAGGTCCTGCACCAGCACCCAGTCGGCTAGGCAGAACACGATGCCGAACGCTACCGCGTATCTGACCAGCCGGGGTTGCCCGGTCAGGAAGATCGCGCCCAACGCGGCGAGCGCGATCACCACGACCAGGTTGACCGCGAAGCCGTTGCTGGCGCCGAACGAGCCGAAGGCCGACAGCAGGGACGACAGGAAGTGCGGCTGCGGGGTGCCCGACATCGACTGGACCATCCCGGAAAGCGTTCCCGGCTTGCCGTCGACCGTGCCTTGCCAGAAACCGCGGCCCGGCCAGGCCTGAAGCAGCGCCATCCCGAGGAAGAAGAGCCCCAGGCCGGCCAGCAGCAGCCGCCCGAGCCGCGGGCCACGCCAGGCGCCCTCGGGCAGCGCGATGAGCGCCCCGGCGACCGCGTAGACCAGGACGGCGCCGGGCGCCCCGGTCAGCAAGCTCAGGCCGGGCGCGAAGATCCCGCCGAACGACTCCCCGAACACCCAGACGATCAGGCCCCAGCCGACGCTGGCCACCCCGGCGAGCCTGGACCAGAACCCGCGTGATGCGACAATGAGCCAGGCGCCGATGCCGACCTGGATCCAGACGCTGGCGGCGCCGGCCTGGATGGGGTGATAGGACCAGGCCGTGCCGCCCCAGTTGACCAGGCGCTGGACCCACGTCGGCGAAGACGCCGCGATCGGCTCGATGACCTGGGAGGCCAGCCCTCCGGCCATCTTCGGCTGCGCCTGGAGGATCCCGTCGAATATCCACAGCAGCCCGAACCCGATGCGCAGCAGCCGCCGTCCCCGGGCTTCCGCCGTATCAGCGCCCGGAGCCCCACCGCTGGCGCCCGGCGGGGCGACCCGCCAGGTGCGCGCCGTCGCCCAGATGAGCCAGAGGAATACGATCGCGATAAGGGCAATCGCGCCCTGGTGGAATAGCGCAGACCTGAACGCGGCGACCAGCGTCGGGTCGGCCGGGTTCAGACCTGAGTTCATGCCGGGCACGAATCCGGCTCCTCTCTCTACCTGCCTCGATTTGCGCGTGCGGCCAGGCCTGGTACCCCTACAGGGTAGTGCGCCCGGGGGCGGTAGGCGCTAGCCGGGCGGCAACATGAGCACAATGTAATGCCCTGGTCAGCCCGTTACACCGTCTTGGCCGGCCAAGCCGGTTACACCGTCTTGGCCGGCCGCCAGCGGGTGCCCTCCGGCGTGTCGCTGACGTCGAGGCCGGTGGCGGCCAGCGCTTCCCTGATGGCGGCGGCGGCGGCGAAGTTGCCCTCGCCGCGCAGGGCGGCCCGCAGCGCGATAAGCGGTTCGACCGCCGGCCGCAGCCGGTCCCTGGGGTCGGCCAGTCCGTCCCGGGCGGCCCGCCCGAGGCGGCCGATGAGGCTGCGCAGCAGCGCGCGCGCCTGCTCGGTCCCCTGGTCCTCGTCGGTGTCGGCCTCCCACTGCGTGATCGCCGCCAGACGGCAGGACGACGCTGTCTCCGGACCGCCGGACGGTCACTCCTCAGCCAGACTGCCGCGCGCGGCTGAACTTCCACGCCGCGCCGGGCTTGAAGCCCCAGGCCGCGGCCGCGATCACGGTCAGCACGAACAGCACGAACGTGATGACGTGCACGCTGGTGCAGTACAGGCAGATGCTGCCGATGATGAACAGCTCGGCGTAGATCAGGTACAGCACGAGGCCGATCCCGACCACCAGCGACGCCATCCGGAGCAGGTGGATCTCGCGCCTGGACGCCTGCCACGCCCACGGGCTCATGATCGCCGCCGCGAACAGGAAGAAGGCCAGCCCGAGCACCGCCACCGGGATCCCGAACACGTACGACTGCGGGCTGGTGGTCACCTTGGTGCAGTTCACCAGCCCCGATTCCGAGCACCCAGCCAGCGTCGACTCGGTGAAGTGCGCGATCGTCAGGTAGATCGATACGCCCAGCCCGGCCAGGGCCAGCACGAAGGTGGTGAGCTGCAGCCAGAGGGCGGGCCCGCTCTGCCTGGCGTCGTCCGAGGTGACCGGCACCTGCTCCCGCACCCCGCGCCCGCTCGCCCCGTTCCGCGCCGCCGCGGTCCGGACCCGATCGCGGCCGCCGTCCTTGGTGACGGTGCCGCCCCGGTTGGCAGTGCTGTTGCCGGTCGCGCCGCCGTTGCGGGCGGCGCTCCCGCTCTTGGCCGCTCCGCTGTTGGCCGCTCCGCTGTTGGCCGCTCCGCTGTTGGCCGCTCCGCTGTTGGCCGCTCCGCTGTTGGCCGCTCCGCTGTTGGCCGC
>Ga0209040_10003449_pt1 | contig 12161 bp, 12 predicted proteins | sample BogFormECP12_OM3_FD_188240 | JGI IMG/M metagenome (GOLD analysis project Ga0209040, IMG submission 188240) | Bog forest soil microbial communities from Calvert Island, British Columbia, Canada - ECP12_OM3 (SPAdes) (version 2) | ecosystem: Environmental > Aquatic > Freshwater > Wetlands > Bog ... | reverse complement strand
TCGATTGACTCCGAAGACACACTGAAGTTCAGCGCGCTCACCGGAGTGAAGGCCCTGATCGAGAAGTATCCGCTGGACAAGGCTCCCGAAGCCTTCGAGCGCATGATGAGCGGCAAGGCGCGCTTCAGGGTCGTGCTGGAGACCGGGGCATAGAGGCAGAGACTCAGCGATCAGAAAAGCGAACCGTTTGGATTCGGTTCGCTTTCCCGATATTCTGCGAGGATGGATACACCTGCGATTGTGACCCGTGGATTGACGCGGCGATTCGGCGATTTCACTGCGGTCGATGACGTCACGTTCAGCGTGGCATCGGGTCAGTTCTTCGGGTTTCTCGGGCCGAATGGGGCGGGCAAGTCGACGACCATCAAGATGCTTACGGGGCTGCTGGAACCGACCGCGGGACAGATCGAGATTCTCGGACAGAGATTTACAGCAAGCGCGCTCGACCTGAAGCGGCAGATCGGTGTGGTTCCGGAGGGGATGGCTCTGCTGGGCAGGCTGACCGGGTCGGAATACCTGCGGTTTGTGGGGCGCATGTACGGCCTCGATCGCGAGACTACGAATCGGCGAACGGATGAGCTGCTGGAATTTATGCAGCTTGCCAACGAGCCGAAGAAGCTGGTAACCGACTTCTCACATGGCATGCAGAAGAAGCTGGCTCTGGCGGCGGCCGTGATTCACGGACCCAAGGTGCTGTTTCTCGATGAGCCTTTCGAAGGCGTGGATGCGATTGCGGCTGGCACGCTGAAGGCCATGCTGCAAGGAATGATTCATCGCGGGGCGACGATTTTTCTCACCTCCCATGTGCTGGAGATTGTCGAGCGGCTGTGCAGCCATGTCGCCATCATTCATAAGGGACGGCTGGTAGCGAACGGGTCGCTCGAAGAGCTGCGCGCGGGCGTGGCCATTTCTCTCGGTGAATCGTCGGGTCAAAAGCTGACGCTGGAAGAGATATTCCTCAACGTAATAGGCGCGGAAACGGGCGAGCCCGCACAGGAGCTCTCGTGGTTATGAGAGACGGGGTTATGAAAGACGGGGCTATAACCGGCGGGGGCTTCTTGCTGTCGCCGCTGCCGCGAGCCCAGTATGCGGCGCTGGCGGAAATGCGCTGGCGGATGTTGCTGAACTCGCTGCGGACTCGTCGTGGCAATTTCGAGCTGGCAGCGCGCATCGTCGGGATCGGATTTTTCTCTCTGCTGGGGCTGGCGATGGGCGCGGGACTGGGCCTTGGGGCCTGGAGGTTCGCCTCGGATGGGACTCTGCAATTCCTGCCCTTCCTGATCTGGCCGGTGTTATTTCTCTGGCAGCTGACGCCGGTGATGGTCGCGTCGTTTCAGGAACATGTCGATCTGAGCGTGCTGCTCCGCTTTCCGGTGAGCTTCGGATCGTACCTGCTGCAGTATCTTGTTTACGGTCTCTTCGACATTTCGTCGATACTCGGCGGCATTTGCCTGGCGGGCATCTGGACCGGGCTGGTATGTGCGCGGCCGAATCTGGTGGTGTGGGTCACGGTCGTGCTGATGGCTTTTGCCGCTTTCAATCTTCTGCTCACGCGGATGATTTTTTCGTGGCTAGACCGCTGGCTGGCGCAGAGGCGCACGCGGGAGATTCTGGGGATGGTCTTCCTGTTCCTGATCCTCGGAGTCCAGTTGCTGAACCCTGCGTTCTATCAGCATTCTGGGCAGCAACCCGGGCATCGATCACGAATGACGCGGTCGGCGACCGTGCGCACCCTGCGCACAGCGGATCGCATACAAAGCTTTTTGCCGCCGGGGCTCGCTGCGCGCGCGATTCACAAAGCTGCGCGCGGCCATGAGATCCAGGCGCTTGCGTCGCTGGGCGGGCTCGCGTTGTATGCATGCGCAGCGGGGTCGCTGCTCGGGCTTCGGCTGCGGGCGGAGTATCGGGGGGAGAGCCTGGGCGAAGCACCGCAGCGAGTCACGAAGCCCGAGGAGACCCGCGGAAATGCTTTCGATTTCGCGGGCCCGATCGGAGCGGTGGTCGAGAAGGAACTGCGATATCTCGCGCGCAGCGGGGTCATGCTGTACAGCCTGGTGGCCCCGCTGATCGTGCTGTTTGTGCTGGGTCGCGGGAGCGGTGCCGGATTCGCGGCCAATGACGGTTTGCCGGTGGGTGTGGCTTACGGGTTCCTCGGGCTCACGCGGCTGGTCTACAACAGCCTGGGCGGGGAAGGTGCGGGAATCCAGCTGTATTTTCTGTCACCGACCCCGATGCGAACGGTCATGCTGGCGAAGAACCTGGTGCATCTCGGGCTGTTTGCGCTTGAACTGGTGGTGGTCTGCTCGATCATGGTCTTCCGGTTTGGAATCCCTGGCACAGAGATTCTGGCGGCTACCGTCTGCTGGCTCCTGTTTGCGCTGCCTGTGCAGTTGGCAGCAGGGAATGTGCTCTCCATCACCATGGCCTACCGGATGACGTTGACGCGTATGAGCCGTGACCAGGGGGCCGCGGGAAACGGGCTGCTGAGCTTGTTGATCCAGCTGCTGGTCTTCGGTGTTGGGGTCGCGGTCTATCTTCCGCTGGCTCACATGGAGCACGCACGGCTGGCAGCGCCGGTCTTTCTTGTCCTGGCCGGCGGCGGGGCGATCGCGTGGCTTCGGGTGCTGTCGAACGCAGACCGCATGGCGGAGCGGCGTAAAGAGGCACTGATCCAAAGCCTGGCGAGAACGGGATGAACGCGAAATCCGAGACAGGTAACCAAAACAACGGTACTAAATGGTCAGTGACCGACGACAAAAGAGGCAGAGCCAGTTCGCAGAGTCAATGGCAGAATTGATACTGATTTAGTCCGAGGCGGGTGGAAGTGGTCAATTTCTTCCCCGAGGAATGGCGATGAGCGCCTGGAGATTCCATTGCAAGTGTGTGGAATGAGTCGGTCTTCGATGGAGCGTCTTGTTTCTCTTTGAGCTCAGCGCACATGATGGAGATATTCGAATGACACTTCGTACTGTTACTTCTCTTCTGCTTGGATTCTCGCTGGCGGCTGCTGGCTCGGTCACCTCTCTGGCGCAGCAGGCACCGGCGAGTAGCCCGATCGCAGCAGCCCCACAACCTGTCGCTCAAGAGCCCGCTCCCGAAGCGGCAGCGCAAGCCAGTATGCCTGTTTATGTTGTTCCGGCGGGCACAAAGATCCCTCTCCGTTTGAATAATGCAATCAGCACCAAGACCGCCAAACCGGGCGATGCGGTATATCTGAGTTCCAGTTTTCCTGTGATAGTTGGGGGACGCGTCGTGATTCCTGCTGGCGTCTTCGTGCAGGGCTACGTGGATGGTTTGCAGCGAGCGGGTAAAGTCAAGGGACAGGCAGAGTTGATGATGCATTTTGTCTCGATGGTCTTTCCGAACGGGGTGGTGATCGCTTTGCCGGGCGCGGTGGACAAGATTCCGGGAACGAACGGGGCCGAGGTGAAAGACAAGGAAGGCCTGATCGTACAGTCGAGCAACAAGGCCGGGGATGCGAAGACCATTGCCGGGACCACGTTGACTGGAGCAGGTGTCGGAGCCCTGGCTGGTTCTGCCGCCGGCAGCACCGGGATGGGCGCGGGCATCGGGGCGGGCGTTGGAGCCGCCGCAGGAATTATCGCCACGATGATGAAACGCGGCGACGACATTGTTTTCTCCGAGGGCTCGACGGTGGTGATGGTGATGCAACGTCCGCTCGAAGTCCAGGAGCAGCAATTGGCGGGCATGGGCAAGTTAACTGGCTATGACGGCCCCGCGATGACTCCGGTAAATGCGGAGCAGGTACCAATGCCGAAGCCCAAGCCTCAGCCGCAGACAAACTAGCTTTACCTATAGTTTCTCGTTGTGTCGGGGAGGGAGGAGTTGTTCCGCTCTCCCCGGTTTAGATTGGAATGCCCGCTTCGGCGGGCATTTTCCTTTTTGGCGAATAGAAAGAAGAGCATTGACACGCCTTTAACCTGTCCCTATGCTGGCCGCTTGCGGGTTGAAGCACTCCGACTTGCTCGTGAGCAGGAGGCACTATGTTTGGGTCTGTCATTCTCGACGTTGCGATCGGCATGGCGTATATCTATTTGCTGCTGAGCCTCGTGGCATCGGTGATCAACGAGGCGCTGGCCAGCCTGGTCCAGTCGCGCGCTGCAAACCTGCAGCGCGGATTGCGCAGCCTGCTCTCCGGCGACTCGATTGAGGTGGGCGTGGCTGCCGCGGCGAACCCGGCCGCACCGGCCGGCGGCGGCGCGGCAACCGGCGGTACGGCAGACAAGGTCGCCGATGCAATCACGCTGGTGGACCACATCTATGACCACGGGTTGATCCGGGGGCTCTACCCCGATCCGCTAAAGGATCTGAATGACAATAGCGAGCCAGGCTGGTGGAGCAGACTGCGCCTCTGGCTGCAGCGAATGGTTGGCATCGCTCCGGCCCAAGCGATCGCCAAAATCAAGAATCCACTGCTGCTGCCGTCGTATATTCCCGCGCGAACCTTTGCGCTGGCCATGATCGACATTCTCAGCAAGAGCCAGGCGGTTGGCAACACTCCCATTGAGAAGATTGAGGCCATCCTCGATACGAACGCTGCAGCGGATCCGAAGAACAAAGTGGTAGAGGCTCTGCGGACGCTGGTGATGGATGCGAAAAGTGACGTCCAGACGGCGGAATTGAGGATTCAGAAGTTTCAGACGAACCTGGAGAACTGGTACAACGACGGAATGGACCGCGTCTCCGGCTGGTATAAGCGGTACACGCAAAAGGTCCTCCTGATTATCGGGCTGGCGATTGCAATTGGCTTCAACGTGGATTCGATCCGCGTCGCACATATGCTTTGGGTGGACCGCGATGCGCGCACGGGGATGGCGAATGCCGCAGCAGACTACATGAAGACTCACTCCGCTTCGCCAGCTTCCACTGGGCAGCCGGCAAACTCCGGTTCGAGTGATCTCGAAGCGGACTTACAACATCGGATGGAGTCGTCGGTGCAGGCGGTGAAGAAAGTTACGGGGGACTATCTCCTGCCCCTGGGCTGGCGGCACAGTCGGCAGGAATACCTGGCCTATTGGGACCGCGACTGGAAGGCGATGATCTGCCAGACACTCCTTGCTCTGATCGGTTGGCTGATCACGGCCGGCGCACTGTCGCTGGGAGCCTCGTTCTGGTTCGATACCCTGAACAAGATCATGGTGATCCGCAATACAGTCAAGCCGCAGGAGAAGAGTCAGATCGAGGGCTCTAAGGACTGAGATTTTTTCGCCGGGAGTGTACTCTGTTCGTATGAAAAAGATAGCGCTTGCAGTGCTCGCTATGTTCTGTTGCACGTTTTCCGCCCACGCGCAGGATTGGGCCAAGGCGCGGCTGGAGAAATCTCCACGGCACCAGGAGTGGGTCGACATCAAGTACGGCAATCGCACGGTGCATGCGTTTGTCGTCTATCCCGAGGTGAAGTCGAAGGCTCCGGCGGTGCTGGTGATCCACGAAATCTTCGGGCTGACCGATTGGGCGCGCGAGGTGACCGACGAAGTCGCTGCCGCGGGATACGTCGCGATCGCGCCGGATCTGCTGTCAGGATTCGGCCCCAAAGGCGGCGGGTCGAGCGAGTTTGCCAACACTGACGATGCCGTGAAGGCGGTGTCGTCATTGAATCCGGATGTGGTGACTGCCGACCTGAATGCGACGGCGGATTACGTGAAGAAGCTGCCGGCGGTGAACGGCAAGCTCGCGGTGGCCGGATTCTGCTGGGGCGGGGGACAGTCCTTCCGATTTGCGACGAATCGCCACGACCTCAGCGCGGCGTTTGTGTTTTATGGACCGCCTCCGCAGAACCTGAGCGCGATTACGGCTCCGGTGTATGGCTTCTATGGCGGAGAGGACGCGCGCATCGATGCAACCATTCCCGAGACGACGGAAGCGATGAAGAAGGCAGGTAAGAAATTCGATCCGGTGATTTACGACGGAGCGGGGCACGGCTTTATGCGGGCGGGCGAGGATCCGATGCGCACCACGGGGAACGAAGCCAACATCAAGGCTCACGACGATGCCTGGGTACGGTGGAAGACGCTGCTGAAGGGGATGTAAGAGCTTTGGAGGGGGATTCCTTCAACTGAATGGTCGCGCTAAAGGTGGGGATTCGGCACGGAAAGCCGTCCTGAAGAGCGACTTCAGGATTATGCTGCTTCTCTCTCCCAGGCAACCATCGCATTATTCATCAAACTGCATCGTTGACATCTGTTTCTCTAATCTTTGAAAAAAAGGATCCAGAGATTCTGTGATAGTATCCGCCACTGTATCTTTTAGATGCGTTGGGTGTTCTTGCTCTCGCCGCTGGCGTACGAAATAGCAGCGACATTCCGTAATCGGGCAAGTACAGCCGTCCAGCGTACAGGATGAGTGGTGACCAGATCGGCAGAGTTGTGAAGTCATAATTTCTCTGCTTGAGCAAACGGATAGCCATTCTGGCTTTGGCTCAAATTTTTGAAATTAGTCAGTTACACGCCAGGGCACGCCGCGCTGGTGTCGTCGCATGTATACAGGGTTGGTTGGATCGATACGCATGTATACAGGCGCGGGGAGACCCAGTTTTGTGGGCGGGTTTCGGTTCTCCGGGGCGGGGTACCGGAGGGGGCGGTAAACTGCTTGGGACGCGAGGATGCAGGCGAGAAAATGACCGATGTGCTGCCGAGACGGGAGATCAACCGGTAGTCTTCCAACGGTCTGGATTAGGGTGCCGCATAAAGAGCCGGTATGACTGCACTCCTCGTTGACTCCAACCCCAAATTCACGTAATCTAAACTGGTTGCGCAGTCTGCGTCTGCCCGTCTGTCTGACTGGGTTGTGAACGCGGAAACCCACAGGTTTGTAAGCCTGCGCCAACGCAAAACCAGAGCGGTGTATCTCGAAACCGCAAGACTCCAGTCGACGCGACCAGCAGGGAGCGGCGACATTGAGATGTTCTCAACGGGAGACGGCATCTCTGGTTTTGCAATAGCCTCACGCGAACAGCATTCTGTGAGCTGCGGGGAATTTTGAGTCCGCGGCTGCTATTTGCGTGGGCAAGTTATGTTTGGCGAGCGTGGTCTCGCTAGGGCTGAGGAGAAGGAAAGAGCAATGTCGACATACATTCCGAGCGCGCACGAGATTGACCGCAAGTGGTTCCTGGTAGACGCCAGTGGTAAGACACTGGGCCGCCTCGCGACCGAAGTGGCAAGCGTGCTGGCCGGCAAGAGGAATCCGAAGTACGTGCCCTTTATGGATATGGGCGATCACGTTGTGGTCGTGAATGCCGAAAAGGTGCGTCTGACCGGGCTGAAGAGCCAGCAGAAGCTGTATCGCCGCTACACCGGGTTTCCGGGCGGGCTGCGCGAGGAGTCGTTTGTGCGGCTGCTCGAGCGCAAGCCCGAAAAGATCGTCGAGGAAGCCGTTAAGGGCATGCTTCCCAAAACAAAGCTGGGCCGCAAGATGGTGTCGAAGCTGCAGGTGTACCGCGGCGACAAGCATCCTCATCAGGCGCAGAATCCGCAGCCGTTAGAGATCAACGCATAAAGCGAGAGAGAGACCAGGACAGAGAATGGCAGATTTGGTTCAGTATTACGGAACGGGACGGCGCAAGTCGGCGATCGCTCGCGTGTTTTTGCGCCCCGGCAGCGGCAACTTCAAGGTCAATGACAAGGGTCTGGAGACCCACTTCGTGACCGCACAGCAACGGGTTTCGGCGGTTCGTCCGCTGGTGCTGACCGAGCTGACGGCGGCCTTCGACGTGGTTGCCACGGTCAAGGGCGGCGGCGTGAGCGCCCAGGCTGACGCGGTCAAGATGGGCATCTCCCGCGCGCTGATCGAATTCAATGCCGAGCTGCGCAAGACCCTGAAGACCGAAGGTCTGCTCTCGCGCGATGCTCGCGCCAAGGAACGCAAGAAGTACGGGCAGAAGGGCGCCCGCAAGCGCTTCCAGTTCAGCAAGCGGTAGTTGGTTCCCACGTTTCACAATTGGGACGTGGAGTACCCGTTTCGATCTTGTTGTAGGTAGTTAAATTTTCCCAAGAGGGAATCAATCCCGGCATACGAACCGCCGGGATGCAATCCACAGAGGAGGCTGTTTGGCCACGATCACTATGAAGGAGCTGCTCGAAGCGGGTGTTCACTTCGGGCATCAGACGAAGCGCTGGGATCCGCGGATGAAGGAATACATCTTCGGCGAGCGCAACGGCATTTACATCATCGACCTGCAAAAGACCCTCAAGATGTTCAAGGAAGCCAGCAAGTACGTTACGGACTTGACGGCTTCGGGCAAGGTCATCCTGTTTGTCGGCACCAAGCGGCAGGCCCAGGATGCCATTGCTGAAGAGGCGACCCGCTGCGGCATGTTCTACATCAACCAGCGCTGGCTGGGTGGACTGCTGACCAACTGGGTGACGGTGCAGAAGTCGGTGAAGCGCCTTCAGGAACTCGACGATATGGCTACAGACGGCCGCTACGAGCTGCTGACCAAGAAAGAAGTCATCAAGCTGGAGCGGGAGCGCAAGCACCTGCAGGCCAATCTGGCCGGCATCAAGAACATGCGCCGACTGCCCGACGCGCTCTTCATCGTGGACTCGAACAACGAGGCTATCGCTGTGAAGGAAGCCCGCAAGCTGGGCATTCCGGTGGTTGCGGTTGTCGATACGAATTGCGATCCGACGGTTGTCGACATGGTGATTCCAGGCAACGACGACGCGCTGCGCGCCATCCGGCTGTTCACCTCGAAGATCTCGGATTCAGTGATCGAAGGTGTGCAGATGGCCGGTGACAAGCAGCATGCCGAGATCGCCGGAGTGACGGCGAGCGCCGATGTCGATCTGCAGGCCGGAGCCGCCGAAGGCGAAGAAGCCGCGCCGGTGGTTGCGGGAGAAGATGCAGCGGCCGAGACCGAAGTGGTCGATCTGGAAGCAGCCCTGGGCGGCGGAATTCGGAAGGCTCCGGCGGTGGTTGCGGCACTCGAAGAGGCCGAGGCGGCTGAAAGCAGCTATTAGACTTTGCGCGGTTCTGCCGCTGGGAAGTTGAGGAAAGCGTGGCTGCGTTTGAGAAACGGCCACGCTTTCTTTGTGTCTAGGCTGATTTCCCAAGTCCGATGACCGGACTCAGGGCACACCCGGATTCACCGGGTATTGACGAACCGCACAGTGGCATTTGTGGGATTCTAAAAACGTGAAGGAATGGGTATAAGGAATGTCAACGGTGACTGAGAAAATCGATGCAAAGCAGGTGAAGGAACTCCGCGAGAGCTCGGGCGCGCCTATGGGCGATTGCCTGAAGGCGCTGCAAGAGTCGAAGGGCAACATGGAAGAGGCTTTCGTCATCCTGCGCAAGCGGGGCATGGCATCGGCGGCGAAGAAGGCTTCGCGCACCACAAATGAGGGTGCGGTGGGCACTTACATTCACGCTGGAGGCAAGATCGGCGTGCTGCTCGAAGTGAACTGCGAAAGCGATTTTGTGGCGCGCACGGCGGACTTCCAGGAGTTGCTGAAGGACATAGCGATGCACATCGCGGCGACCGATCCGCGTTACATCCGCCGCGAAGACGTGACGGCGGAGGACCTGGATCGCGAGAAAGATATTTATCGCGCGCAGGCCGCAGCGACGGGTAAGCCGGCTCCGGTGATCGAAAAGATCGTCGAGGGCAAGATGAGCAAGTTCTACGAGGAGGTCTGCCTGCTCGAACAGCCATTCATCAAGGAGCAGACGCTGGCTATCAAGGACCTGATTGCCACGAAGGTGGGCAAGCTGGGCGAGAACATCACAGTTCGACGCTTCGCGCGCTTCAAGGTGGGCGATCCAAACTGGACTGTTTCCCAGGTGAAGGCGTCAGACGAGGCACAGGCCTGATTAGAGCAGCAAATCGAAAGAGCCCGGCGATGAGCCGGGCTTTTTCTTTTGCACTCCGAGAGTCGAGCCAGATTTCTGCCTTAATTCGCCGGCTTGATGGAAGACGGGTTCCACTCTTCGCGTTTGCGGCCTGGTTCGACCTTCGGTTTAGGCTTGGGCTTCTTCTTTTCTTCTTTCTTTCCTTTGTCTTTGCTTCCCATGCGCATAGTTTATAGCAGCGCGGCAAAAAATATGCAGGCTGAATTTTGGATATGCTGAATCCCGGGAGCGGCAAATGGACTTTTCGGCGCGGCGGGCGGCATTTCGGAAGCTGCATGAGAGCGGCTGTTTTGTGATTCCCAATCCGTGGGACGTGGGCTCGGCGCGGTATTTGTGCGGGTTGGGATTCAAGGCGTTGGCGACGACGAGCTCGGGCGTTGCGTTTTCACGCGGCCTGCCGGATGGGGAATGGGGGGTGTCCCGCGACGCCGCGCTGGGGCACTTCGCGGAGATGGTGGCTGCGGTGGACCTGCCGGTAAATGCGGACTTCCAATCCGGCTATGCTCATGATCCGGATGGCGTGGCGGCGAACGTACGGCTCTGCGTTGAAACAGGCGTGGCTGGGCTCTCGATTGAAGATGCCACCGGGGACCGCGAGAGGCCACTGTATGAACTGCCGCTGGCGGTGGAGAGGATCAGAGCCGCGCGTGAGGCGATCGATGCCTCGGGCACGAATGTGCTGCTCACGGCGCGGGACGAATGCTATCTGGTGGCGGGTGCTGATCGATTGCGCGAGGCGGTCACGCGGCTCCAGGCTTATGCCGAGGCCGGCGCGGACGTGCTCTTTGCGCCCGGTCTGCAGGAGCGCTCCGAGATCGAGGCGGTGGTGAGTGCTGTCCGTCCCAGGTCAGTCAACGTGCTGATAAGCGCGAACACCGGGCTGCGGGTTGCCGATATTGCGGAGATGGGCGTGCGCCGGATCAGCGTGGGCTCGTCGCTGGCCCGGGCAGCATGGTCGGGGTTCATCCGCGCGGCCAAACTGATTGCCGATGAAGGAAGCTTTGCGGGGTTCGAGGGATTGACCCCCGGTGCGGAGCTGAATGAGTTTTTCAAGAAGGCGGCGACTTCGGAAGTCTCGTAATTCCACCGTTTTTTGAGACGCCAATCTTTCAAAGAGCTTCGCGAAGGTGTCAGGAGAAGTGACTGTCGCACATGACAGAGCCCAGCTCAGGGTAGCTTGTCGAAAAAGAGATAAACGGCGACAATCCGGCCGTCCCGGGCAACGGTGAAATCAGTCCCCGCGTAAGCTGGCGCCTCGCCAGGACGGCCTGATGCCCATTTGACCCGTCCGCCATTGCCCGATTCTTCGGGCTCGGCAATTGGCTGATATTGAAAGTCAGGGTGAGTAGCCTTGATCGCGCCCGCGATGCGATCGATCTCGTCGCGGCCACGGTAGACGCCATTGGTGGGATCGTAAAACACGCAATCTTCGGTGAAGATCTCTTCAATGGCTGCACGCCGACGCGCGGGATCGTTTTCACCGAAGACGTCGTGAAGATTGCGGGTCAGCAAGGTCGATATGCTGTAGGACGTGACCATCTGATTCTGGTTGGCGTGTGTACGGTGCAAGTTTTTCATTGGATGGAGGTAGTGGGCGGAACGAAAGCCACCCTTTGCGCAGATGGTGTGCTCAGGATTGGGCACGCAGTGTCATTGCAATGATGACCGTTACATTTTGCTCACATCGACCATGTTATCTTCGGGATTGCGGTCGATCAGCTTGTTGTAGGGATCGATGCCCGCTCGTGTCGGTTTTTGATCCACGATGACCTCGATCGTCTCATCGTTCTTTGTGATCCACTGCTTCTCGACGTGGATCGGCTGCTCGTGATCTTTCTTTCCAGAAAAGACGCCTATTTCGATCAGATCGTGAAGCGGCACTTCGGTCTCGACGCCGTCTCCGTTGGCCTTGAGCTTGCGAGACTTTACCGTGAGCAGGACTTTGTACTTATGATCGGGAGTCTCCTGCCAGGTTGCGGACACGGCTCGGTTATCGTAAAGCGTGATGCTCTCGAACATATCGGTGATGAGGTATTGCAGATCTGGCGGCGTGGCCTCGCGCAGAGCAGCAACGAAGCCGCGGGTGTCCGGATAGATCGTTTTGCTGTAGCGGTTCTGCTGGAGGAAGCTGCCCAGCGCAGCGTTCAGCTTGTCCTCACCGATGTAGTCACTGAGGGCGTAGAGCACCATCGAGCCCTTCTGATACCAGACATAGGGCTCATTCTGCACGAGCACCAGCGGCGGTTCGTGGCGAACTTCGCCGGAGCGTCCGCGAAGATAGCCATCAAGCT
>Ga0209040_10003448_pt1 | contig 12162 bp, 11 predicted proteins | sample BogFormECP12_OM3_FD_188240 | JGI IMG/M metagenome (GOLD analysis project Ga0209040, IMG submission 188240) | Bog forest soil microbial communities from Calvert Island, British Columbia, Canada - ECP12_OM3 (SPAdes) (version 2) | ecosystem: Environmental > Aquatic > Freshwater > Wetlands > Bog ... | reverse complement strand
TTTGCCACGGTATATGCCGCTAAAATCCCTCCGACCGCAAGGGCGTTGACGATCTCGCCGCTGAACACCCGGCGGACCGCCTCGTCGATCGAATACCACTGCAAGGTCATGTCGGCTTCTTCGTCATGCGCCTCGGGTCGGTCTACCTGCGTCAAGCCGGTTGCCAGATAGACCCGCACCGATTCGTCGCTGAATCCGGGTGTGGAATCCAGATCGACCAGCACCCGCCAAGTCTGTGCCTGCAGGCCGGCCTCCTCGCGGAGTTCTCGGGCGGCGGTCAGGTGCGGGGCTTCGCCATTGACGTCGAGCAGTCCGGCAGGTAACTCCCACAGCCGTCGACCGAAGGGATGGCGATACTGGTGGACCATCGGAATGCGGCCTTCGTCGTCCATCGCGACGATAGCGACCGCGCCGAAGTGCTCGACGATCTCCCGGGTCACGATCTTCCCGCCGGGCATCCGGACATTGTCCTTGCGCAGGGCGAAAATCTTTCCGGTATGCAAAGTTTCGGACGATATCGTCTCGAAGATGTGCTCAGCCACGGGCAACGGGTTCGGGCTCGGACAGCGACGCGTCGACCCCGTCGTGTTGTTCACTTCCGTTCGACGGCTGCTCGGGAATCTCTACCGGCAGTCGCTCAGCTGCCTTGTAGTCGATGGCCGCCCCGACGAAACCGACAAACAACGGGTGCGGACGGGTCGGCCGGCTCTTCAACTCTGGATGCGCCTGGGTGCCGACGACGTACGGATGCATCTCCGGCGGGTATTCGACGAACTCCACCAGGTGGCCGTCGGGAGACGTCCCGGAGAATCTCAGGCCGCTTTCCGCGATCCGGTCCCGATAGGCGTTGTTGACCTCGTAGCGATGCCGATGACGCTCGGACACCTGCGTTGATTGATATGCCTGGGCCACAATGGAACCCGGCTCAAGCACCGCCGGATAGGATCCCAGCCGCATGGTGCCGCCGAGATCCGCCTCGCCGGCGACGATCTCCTCCTGATCGGCCATGGTGGAGATGACCGGGTCGGGTGTGGCCGGATCGAATTCCGCCGAGTTGGCCCCCTCCAAGCCGACCGAGCGGGCCGCCTCGATGACGATGCACTGTAGGCCAAGACACAACCCCAACACGGGCAGACCCCTGGACCGCGCGTACCGGATGGCCCCGATCTTCCCCTCGATACCGCGGATGCCGAACCCGCCGGGGATCAGCACGCCGTGGACGTCGTCGAGCAACGCAGACGCACCGCTTGTCGTCTCGCAGTCGTCAGAACCGACCCAGCGGATCTCCACCTTTGCCCGGTGCTTGAATCCGGCCGCCCGCAGCGCTTCGACGACCGACAGATACGCATCCGAGAGGTCGATGTACTTGCCCACCAATGCGATTCGTACCGTCTCCTGGGGATCGTGCACCCGGCGCAGCAAATCGTCCCACTCTGTCCAGTCGACGTCGCGGAACGGCAGGTTGAGTCGGCGCACCACATAGGCGTCAAGCTCTTCGCGGTGCAGCACCTTCGGAATGTCATAGATCGACGGCGCGTCAGGGGTGGAGATGACGCCGTCGATGTCAACGTCACACATCAGCGCGATCTTCTCCTTCAGCGACTCGGGAACATCCCGGTCGCAACGCAGGATCAACGCATCCGGAGTGATACCGATGCTGCGCAGCGCCGCCACCGAGTGCTGGGTCGGCTTGGTTTTCAATTCGCCCGACGGCGCCAGATACGGGATCAGCGACACGTGCAGGAAGAAGACGTTCTCCCGGCCCAGATCATGACGAACCTGCCGTGCCGCCTCGAGAAAGGGCTGCGACTCGATATCGCCCACGGTTCCACCGATTTCGGTGATGACGACATCCGGGCGGTTCCCGTCGGCGTCCGGCTTGGCCATCGCCAGGATGCGACTCTTGATCTCGTCGGTGATGTGCGGGATCACCTGGACGGTGTCACCGAGGTACTCGCCGCGGCGCTCTTTGGCGATTACCGTCGAATACACCTGTCCGGTCGTGACATTCGCCGAGCCGGATAGGTCGCGGTCCAGGAAGCGCTCGTAGTGACCGACATCGAGGTCGGTCTCGGCGCCGTCCTCGGTGACGAAGACCTCGCCGTGCTGAAACGGGTTCATGGTGCCGGGGTCGACGTTGAGGTAGGGGTCGAGTTTCTGCATCGTCACCTGCAGCCCGCGCGCCGTCAGCAACTGCCCCAGGCTGCTGGCGGTCAGTCCCTTGCCTAGGGACGAAACGACGCCACCGCTGACGAAGAGGTGCTTGGTGACGGTCTGCGGATGCTTGCGCAAAATGGCGACCTCCGTGAAGACGGCGCAGGGCTAGGCTTTTTAAGCTGGTATCCAGCTCTCATTGGGCCTGCCGACCCACGGAAACCCACCCTAACATCCGCGCCGCTGTGCCGTTGTTGACACGCCCAGCGGGGCGGCTATTGCGCGACGGTGAGGCCGGTGGCGGCGTGACCGGTGCCGTACTGACCGGTGCGGCCACCGTTGACCAAGTCGGCCATGCCCAGGACCGCGGTGATACGTCCGGACTCGGTGTTCACGTCGTCGACGGTGCTGATCGCCGAGGTCACCGCGGCATCGGCGCGGGCCACCGCGACGGCCGCCGTTCCGCCGGATGAGCCGTCGCGCCCGGCAAGCAGCACACCCGAGCCGTGCGGCGCGAGCGCAGCGGCGAATCGGGCCACGCTGACACCCTGATTGCCGGCGTCGTCGCCGAGCCCACCGCCGGTGATGACCGCAGCGGCGTTCGCCGCGCCGATGTGCTGGTTGCCATAGCCGACAAAACCGGTGTCACGCAGCGCGGCCAGCACGGTATCGCGCTGCGTGTCGTCGACGGCTGCGACGGCGGGATCCCGGTTGATTAGCAGCGCGATACCCAGCAGGTCGCCTGCCTGCGAGCCTTGATCGACCAGTTTGGTGCTCAGCTGGGCGCCGGCCGGCAGGATCGACGAGTTGACCACCGAACGCAGCTTCTCCGCCGAGTTCGCGTCGACGAACTCCCGGGTCAACGACACCGTGCCGGTAACGGCTCCACCGGATTGGCCGATGATCTTCGACACCGCGTCGACGTCGTCATTCTTTGCGTCGGGGGCGCGGAAGATGACCACCGACTTGCCGTTCAGCGCGTCATGCACTATCCGGCCTGCCATTTGCGCGTCGAAAGCATCTGCGGAATTGAGCTTTTGGTTCAGCGCGTTCTTCTGGTTGTTGAGTGCGTTGATCTGGCCGTGCAGATTTCGCGATTCGTCACGCAACCCGGACGCCAGGGTGTTCGACAGGAAGCCCGAGCCCAGCACGACTCCGACCGCCAGCGCCAGGAACACAGCGGCCAGCGAAATCGCGTGCTGGCGTAGTGATATCACATCCGTGCCTGTCCTAGTGGACCCAGTGCTGCACCCAGAGCGTGAAATGGTTCCAGTACTCGACGGCCCAGCGCAGCACCATGGTGTCGGTGCGGGACACCCACAGTGCAACGATGACCGTGATCAGCATCGTCAAAATCAGCAATGCGATCGCGCCGCCGGAGATTCGATTGTGGTACAAGGTGGCAACGGCCTTGGCATCCACTACCTTCTCCCCCACCCGCAGCCTGGTGAGGAAGGTCGAGGGGTTGCTGTGCTGACGCGCCCGGTCGAAAAACGTCTCGATGTTGGCGCTGTGGCCGGCGGTTACCAACAGCGCGGCGCCGTGGTGGTCGGCCAGGAGCAGCGCCAGGTCCGTCGCCGAACCGGCAGCGGGGAACGTCATTGCGCCGACGCCGAGGTCCTGGATGCGCTCCAAGCCTGGCGCGTGGCCGTCGGCGTCGGCGGGCAAAACCACTTGAGCGCCGCTCTTGAGGACTTCGGTGCTGAGTTCACTGGGATCACCGACGATCAATTGCGGGCGATACCCCGCTTTGCGTAAGGCCTCGGCGCCGGTGCCGACTCCGATCAGGACCGGCTGGTACTCCTTGATGAAGGGTTTGAGCCGCTTGAGGTCATCGGCGGCGTGGTCCTCGTCGGCGACCACCACGACATGACGGCGGCGCAATTCGACGTCGACGTCGGGGATGCCGATCCCGTCGATCAACAGCGGGCTCTCGCTTCGGATGAACTCGATGGCGTTGCCCGCGAAGGCCTCCAGGTGGGCGACCAATCCGGTCTTGGCCTCTTGCATCAGGTCGGCGATCTCTTGGTCGGTGCGCTCGGTGCCACGGATCAACCGGCGATCGCCCGAGTACACCCCGCCGTTGTAGAGCCGGACTTTCGCGCCGTCCCTGATCTTCTTGAAGACCTCGGGCCCTGTCTCGTCGATGAGGGTGACGCCGTTGGCCACCAACACCTCCGGACCCAGGTTGGGATACCGGCCCGATACCGAAGTGGATGCGTTGACAACGGCGGCGATCTCGGCGTCGACGAGCGCATCGGCGGTGATCCGGTCCAAGTCCAACACATCGAGGACCACGATGTCGCCCGGGCACACCCGTCGCAGCAGTCGGTCGATGTCGCGGTCGACCCGGGCGGTGCCGATGACACCGGGGCGCGAGGTGTTACGGGATAGAAGTCCTGAGATTGTGGTCGTCACGCTCATGGGGGCGATTCTGTCGGTGAACCCGAGGCCGGACCGGGAGGCGCGCCGTAACAACAGCCTCAGAAGTTATATCGTGTCACACCTGTCACACGTTTGGATGTCGTCAGGAGGTCGCAATTCGGTCACAGTCGGCGGCCTCGAGCAGTTCCCGCGCATGCGCGCGCGCCGTGTCGGACTCACCGAGCCCGGCCAGCATCCTGGCCAACTCGGCGACCCGGTCGTCGCCATCGAGGCGTCGCACTCCGCTGGCGCCGTCGCGTCCTGCGCTGTCGACCATAAGGTGCACGTCGGCGTAGGCCGCGACCTGCGGCAGATGCGTCACCACGATGACTTGGCGGTTGCGGGCCAGCCGGGCCAGTCGCCGCCCGATCTGCACCGCTGCCCGGCCGCCCACGCCGGCGTCGACCTCGTCGAAGACCATCGTGGTACCGGCCATCGACGCCGCCAGCACCACTTCCAGGGCCAGCATCACCCGCGACAGCTCGCCGCCGGATGCGCTCTTCGACAGCGGCAGCACCGCCATGCCGCGATGCGCGGCGAAGCCGAACTCGACCTGGTCGACACCGTCCCCACCGGCATGGGCGCTCGCGCCCGAGGCAAGGGTCAGCGCGGCGGGATCGTCGAGAGTGGCAGGCATGGTCGACACGGTGATGGTGAATTCGGCGTCGGCCATCGCGAGGCCGGACAGCTCGCCAGTGACCTCCTTGGCCAGCCGCTTCGCGGCCTGGCTGCGTGCCTTGCTCAGTTCGGTTGCAGCGGAAGCTAATTCGGTCGCGAGGTCGTCGACCCGACGTTGCAGGCCGGCCAGTGCCTCTTCGGAGACATCCAAATGGGCCAGCCGATCTCGCGATTCGCGGGCCCACTGCAGCACACCGTCGATGTCGGAGGCGTATTTGCGGGTGAGCGCGCGCAGTTCGGCTTGCCGCGCAAGCTTGCTGTCCAAAGTGCTGGCGTCGGCGGGTAGTTCGTTCAGGTAGGCGCCGAGTTCACGCGCGGCATCGCCGACCACCGTGAGCGCCTCGCCGAGCTGATCCGCCAACCCTCGCAGCGTGGCGTCGTCGGTCGATTCCAGCGCCGTCTTCGCTTGTGCCAAACCGTCGGCCGCCGAGACGGGTTGGCCCATCATCTCGGCGGCGGCCTCATCCTCCGCGCCGGACAACGCGGCACGCGCGCTGGCCGCGGCCTCGCGCAGTGCGTCCAATTCGGAGAGCCGACGGATGTCGGCGATCAGCGCGTCATCCTCACCGGGTGCGGGGTCGACGGTGTCGATCTCGTGCAGCGCGAATTTCAGCCGGTCGGCCTCCTGGGCCAATTCGCGGGCCCGGTTGCTTCGGTCGACGAGGTCACGCCGCGCCGACTGCCACGCGTCGCGCAGTTTGCGATAGCGCTCCAGCCGGGCACCAACAGCCGCGAACTGGTCGAGCGCACCGCGTTGTTCGTCAGGCCGCATCAGCCGCAACTGGTCGTTTTGTCCGTGCAAAGTGAGCAGCTCGGTGGTGAAACCGCTCAGCGATTTGGCGGGCACGCTGCGCCCGCCGAGATAGGCCCGCGAAGGACCGTCGCGGCTAACCGAGCGCGACGCGATGATGCTGCCGTCCTCATCGCGCTCGGCTCCCGAAGCGTCCAGCATCTCGTCGATCTGGGCAGCGGCTTTCTGGTCGAGATCGGCGGTGGTGAAGCGCCCTTCGACGACGGCCCGCTCAGCGCCGGAGCGCACCCGGTTGGCGTCGGCGCGGGCCCCACCCAGCAGGTGCAGCCCGGTGACCACCATCGTCTTACCGGTGCCGGTCTCCCCGGTCAGTACCGTCAGACCCCGGTCGAACGCGGCCGTGGCGACGCTGATGGCGCCCAGCGCCTCGATGCGAATCTCACTCAGCACCGTTACCGTCCACGCCAGCCGGTGACCGGCAAGCGGAACTTACGCACCAGACGGTCGGTGAACGGCGCGCTATCCAGCCGGGCCCATTTCACCGATACCTCGCAACGCCGTACCTCCAACCGGCCACCGGCCGGTACCAGCATCTCCCGTCGGCCGTCGCAGAACACCACAGCGTCGTGCTCGTCGGCCTCGATCTCAATGGCGATGACGGCGTCCGGGCTGGTCACCATCGGCCGGGCGAACAGGGCGTGAGCGTTGTTGGGCACCAACAGAAGTGCCTCCAGATCCGGCCACAGCACCGGCCCGCCTGCGGAGAATGCGTAGGCCGTGGAACCGGTGGGTGTCGACACCAACACCCCGTCGCAGCCGAATGTCGACACCGGCCGGCCATCGACTTCGAGGACCACCCCGAGCACACCCAGCCGCGGACCTTTTTCCAGGCTGGCGTCATTCAGCGCCCATCCGCGACTGATGACCTCGCCTCTCACCCGCACCGTGATGTCGAGCGTCAACCGGTCTTCGATGCGGTAGCTGCGGGCCACGACATGCTCGAGCACGGTGTCGATGGCGTCAGCCTCGGCCTCGGCCAAAAAGCCGATCCGGCCCAGGTTGACACCCAGCACCGGAATGTCGGCATTGCGAGCGAGCTCCGCGGCCCGCAAAACGGTGCCGTCGCCGCCGAGTCCCAGCACCAGCTCGCATCCGTCGGCAGCGTTCGGGTCGGCGTCGGCGAGCTGGATGTCGACACCCAACGCGCGCATGTCGTCGGGGGTCAGATGCAACGAACCTCGGTCGACCGCCTCGGCCGTCAACACTCGAAGGCCAATACCGTTGTCGTCCAGCACTTTCTCCACCCGACGGGCGGTCTCGGTGGCCTCCTCGCGTCCGGTGTGGACCACCAGCAAGACGGTGCGCTCACGCGTCATTGCGGACCCGCTTTAACAGCCGCGCGGACCGCGGATTCCAATTCATCAACGGAAAAACCCCGATCTGTCTCGGCGCGCAGCCAGAGGAAGTATTCGACGTTGCCCAACGGGCCCGGTAGCGGGCTGGCGGTGACCCCGAGGGTGTGCCATCCCAGCTCCTTGGCGCAACGCGCGACGGCAAGCACCGAGGTTGCCCGGAGCTCAGGATCGTGCACCACCCCGCCGGCGCCGACCTGACCTTTGCCCACCTCGAACTGCGGCTTCACCATGGGAACGATATCCGCGTTGTGCGATGCGCATCCAGTCAGCGCGGGCAACACCGTGGTCAGCGAGATGAACGACAAGTCAGCGACCACGGCCTCAACCGGGTCACCGATCACAGCCGGTGTCAGCTGCCGCGCATTGGTCCGCTCGATGACGACCACCCGAGGATCCGACCGCAGCGACCAGGCCAGCTGGCCGTAGCCCACATCAACGGCGACCACTTCGCGTGCGCCGCGATCCAGCAAGACTTCGGTGAATCCACCCGTCGACGCGCCGGCATCCAGACAGCGCCGACCCTCAACGCTGATACCAAAGGTATCGAGCGCACCGATCAGCTTGTGGGCCCCCCGCGACACCCAGCGTCGCTCGGTGTCGCCGGCGACGCTCAGCGCCGCGGTGGCCGCGACAGCAGTGCCCGGTTTGACCGCCGGAATGCCGTCAATGCTGACCTTGCCGGCGCCGATCAACTCCGCGGCCTGCTGGCGAGATCGAGCCAGCCCCCGCCGGACCAGCTCGGCGTCAACACGAGTACGCCGCGTCACGGTGCACTCAGCCCTTCTCCGCCGACTCCAGCGCCTGCACCAGCATGTCGTGTGCTTCGGACAGACGGCGCGCTAGCTCTTCGAGATCGGCTTCCGCGGGCGCGTTCTCGACGTCGGCAGGATCGGGTAGCTCGGCGAGCACGGCGTCGATCCGAGCGCGGATTTCATCAGGATCGTTAGTAATGGCGCCGCTCCTCCTCATCGCTTCGTCCCCCTCGCCGCTGCGCGGCTGGGTGGTGCCCCCACTGCATCGTCGCCGGCGCGAGTCATGACATTCTTCACGCTATCGGATTCACACCAGGGACCACCGCTGCAGGGCATCGTGTGCGGTGTCGTCGCCGGCCTCGACGGTGACGGCTCGTGGGTCGCACTTGCTCACCCAGATGGCGTTGGCGACGGCGCGAACGATCGACAGGCCGTCGCTCGCCTCGCCGTCGCGTCCCGTGCTGACTGTCACCGACATGTCCCCGGTCTCCACGTGCCATGCCGATTGCGGCGCCACCGCAAGCAGATCCGCTTCCCGGTGCAGCGAACGCAGGTCGTAGCCGATGTAGGTCGCGCGTTGTTCACTCACGGCGTGCACCGCGTCGCGCGCGGAGCTGACGCCGGTGAGAACCATCAGGCTGGGCAGGTCGGCCGCGTTGGCCCCGGCGATATCGGTGTCCAACCGGTCACCGACGACCAGCGGCGCGCGAAAGTCACCGCGTGCCAACGCATCTGTCATCAAGGTCGGTGCAGGCTTGCCGGCGACCTGGGGCTCGGCGTCGGTCGCCGTTTTCAGTGCGGCCACCATGGAGCCGTTGCCGGGCAGCATACCGCGTTCAGTGGGCAGGGTGGCATCGACGTTAGCCGCCACCCACAGCGCTCCGGCCCGGATGGCCAACGCCGCTTCGGCGAGGTTGATCCAGCCGGTTTCGGTGGAGTGACCCTGGACCACAGCGTGCGGTTTGTCGTGTGCCAGGCGTACCGGCCGCAGTCCGACGGCGGTGATTTCGTCGGCAAGCGAATCGGTGCCAACGACCAGCACCCGCGACTCGGGCGGCAGTTGAGCGGCCAGCAAGTGGGCGGCGCTTTGCGCGCTGGTGACGACATCGTCGGCCGTCGCCGTGAGACCGATGTCGCACAGGTGCCCGGCGACTTCGTCGGCGCTTCGCGAGGCATTGTTCGTCACGAAGAGCTTGCGACCCGGGACCTCGTCCAACGACTCCGCCGCGCCCTCGGTCAACGCATGGCCGCGGAACACCGTTCCGTCCAGATCGAGAAGTAAGCAATCATACTGCTGCGCAAGCGTTCCCACGTCAGCCGAGCTCGCTCACTCGGTCTTCGGCATCGGTGACCCCGTCGATGTCGGCGGCCGCGGCGCGCAGGAACCACTGCAACGCCTCCTCGCCACGGTGAAGCGCCAGCAGTGTCTCCGCGTACGCGTAGAACAGCCTTGCCGCAGTCGTCCCGGTGCGCGCCGGGTCCAGCTGCGGTGTGGACAGGACCTTCAGGGCTTGTTCGAGCTGACCGAGGTCGGCGCGGGCGCCGGCGGCGACAATGCGCAACTCGTCGGCTTCGTCGCCGCTGAGCTGGGCCGCCTCAGTCCCGCGCGCCAGCTCAAGCGCCCTCTCGGGCCGGCCGAGGCCGCGCTCGCAGTCGATAATCAGCGGAAGCAACGGGGACTTGCTGCCCATCCGGCGCGCCGCGCGCAGTTCGGCAAGCGCCTGCGCCCAGTCACCACACTGATAGGCCGCGATCCCGACCGCTTCCCGGACGGCGGCGATACGCCCAGAGCGGGCGCGGGCGGCCCGCGCGTGGCTCAACGCGGCTTCCGGATCGTCGTCGATCAGCTCGCCTGCGGCGACCAGGTGGCGGGCAATCGCGTCGGCGGTGGCCCGGTCCAAAGTGCTGAGCTCGCGCCGGATCTCGGGCGCCAGTTGCTTTGCTTCGATATCAGCCGGGATCTGCGGGGCGGCGCTGCCATCGTCGTTGGATGGATGCTGGGGCTGCGCTCGGCGCGCGCGTCCCGGGCCCGATGTCGGTGCTTGGGACCGCGGCGCTCGCCCCGGCCGCGGTTCGCCGGTGCCGCCGCGCCTTTCCTCGACCACTCGTACCCTTCATCCCGAATCACCTTGACGTCCTTGTATCAAAGGATACGGGCTGGGTAATGGCCGGCCCGGGGGCCTTGTCGTTAAAGGGCTTCCGCGGCGGCGCGTCCGGCGGCGCGTCCGGAGAAGATGCAGCCGCCGAGGAAGGTGCCTTCCAGGGCGTTGTAGCCATGGAGACCGCCACCGCCGAATCCGGCGGCTTCGCCGACCGCATAGAGGCCGGGGATGGGCTGGCCGTCGTTTCCGAAGGCGCGCGACGACAGGTCGGTCTGGGTGGTGGGTGTGCCTGCAGGCCGCCGCGTACTCGGCCTCGGGGCGCGGTAGCCCGGCGTTGAGTGACGGTGTTCGCAGTGCCTCGTGGTCGCGGCTGACGATATCTCGGCCGTGAAGATCTAGTCGAGCGTCTTCCAGAAGTCGGTGAGGGCCGCGGCGCCGCGAGCCGGGTCCTGCACCATCCACCAATGTCCCAGTCCTTCAAGTACTTCGGTGCGGGCGCCGGATCGTTCGGCCGCCCGCCGCCGGATCTCGTCGGAGCCGGTGTAGGGATCCTCGGTGGCCAGCAGTGAAAGGCCCTGCCGAGCCGTGGCATTCTCGAGCGCGCGGCCAGCCTCGGCCATCGCCCGTTGGCGCGCGGAGCGATATAGCAGCAGGATTGCCCGACCCATCTCCGGACCCTGGGCTGCGGCGATCGAGGTCGCGATGTCGGTGGGTATGCCGAGGGCGGCCAACTCGGCGGCCCGGTCCTGAATCGTGCCGCCCAACATGGTGTCCACTAGCTGCTCGCCGTCGCCGGCGCTTTGCCACACCTGGGCTAAGTCGTGCCAGACGTAGTCGGGGTCGAATAAGCCGAGGACGTCGCTGGCCCAGCTGCGCACGAGCTCGGGGCGATGCATCACCACGTTCACGACGTGGCCGCCGCCCCAGTCGTGCCCGACCAGGTCGACCGGGGCGGCGATGCCCTCCAGCTCGCTCTCGAGCCAGTCACGGTAGGCAAGGTAGGTCGCCGGGAAGCCGTCGGGCAGCGGGGCGCCGAATCCCGGCGGCGACAGCCGCACCACATCGTCGCGCCCGAGGGCCTCGACGAGCGGGCCCCAGATTGCGTCAGTCTCCGGATTGCCGTGCACCAGAACCACAGTCATGGACGATATCCTCTCACGGTGCCACCGCAAGGGCAGGACCGTTGGCGCGCGGTGGCTGATCGCTGCGCTGCGAACGATGAACTCGCGCGTCTGATTTTTGGCGATTACTCCGACAGCGTGTCTGGTAACGGCGTACGGCCCTCAGCTCGGCCAGCCACTTCGGCTTGCTGAGGTTGCGAATCACGTTGCCGGCGACGCCGGTTGACGGTTGCAACCCGGTAAATGAACGACGGGTGGAATAGGCGGGCAGGCGGGTCGACGAGGCCGGTGACCTTGAAGAACTGGCCGCCGACCACGGCGTCGGACTCACAGGCGGTCAGCACCCAGTCCACAAACCGGTTAGTGAGACGCATCGACGCGGTTCGTCGCCCTTCCACCTCTGGGAAAGTCAGGTCAGGACCCGCCGCCATCCCCCAAGCCACGCCAATCGATTTCGCCGCAGCGCGGAAGTAGCGTCGGGGCAGGTCGGCAACGCCGTGACGCAATGACGCCCGCAGTGCCCCAGCAGCGGGCCACAGGACTCTAAAACCAGCCGGAGTCGTTCACCGGGAACAGACCAAGGCCAACCAAAGAAGCGGGCTTAATCGCGTAGCGCTATTGAGGCTTGCGCAGAATTAGGCCGACAAATTCTGGGCCGCATTTATTTTTGTATGCAAAAAAGGGCACCGTTTCGGGTGCCCTTTTTTGGGTGTGTGTTCGGCGGTGTCCTACTTTTCCACCCGGGTTGGGTAGTATCATCGGCGC
>Ga0209040_10003447_pt1 | contig 12162 bp, 9 predicted proteins | sample BogFormECP12_OM3_FD_188240 | JGI IMG/M metagenome (GOLD analysis project Ga0209040, IMG submission 188240) | Bog forest soil microbial communities from Calvert Island, British Columbia, Canada - ECP12_OM3 (SPAdes) (version 2) | ecosystem: Environmental > Aquatic > Freshwater > Wetlands > Bog ... | reverse complement strand
GAGGGATGACAATAATCGGGGAGTTGTGCGGCGCAACTGAAACTAAGCCCCTTCAAAACAGAACGGGTATAATGCCACCATGAATTCCGGCACGCGAATCCCCAAATTCGAGAACCCGGAGACGGGAGCCGAGCGGTTCGGCAATCTCGGAGGGTCCGAAGAAGAGCGCGCCCAGACATTGCGCGCCACCTTCGGCGAGCAGCAGTACGAGGGCGTGATTCTCGCCTCGCTCGACAGCGTGGTGAACTGGGTGCGGAAGAACTCCATCTGGCCCATGACGTTCGGCCTGGCCTGCTGCGCCATTGAGATGATGTCGATGGGCGCGTCACGCTTCGATATCGCGCGATTCGGCGCGGAAGTGTTTCGTCCATCGCCGCGCCAGTCGGACCTGATGATTATCGCGGGACGGGTATCACAGAAGATGGCGCCGGTGATCCGCGAGCTGTATGAGCAGATGCCCGAACCGAAGTGGGTCATTTCGATGGGGGCCTGCGCGACGTCGGGCGGGGTGTTCAACAACTACGCGCTGGTGCAGGGCGTGAACCAGTGGATTCCCGTGGACGTGTATGTTCCGGGATGTCCGCCGCGTCCGGAGCAGCTTATTTACGCCATCATGCTGCTGCAGGAAAAGATCGCCAACGATAAGGGTTCGTTCAAGCGCGCGTTGAACCTGGGATAAGTTTCGATTCGTTTTCGTTGGACGCCCGCTTCGGCGGGCGTTTTTTTGTTGCCGTGTTGAGACGGGCGCGAAGAATCTGATTCTCGCGGGAAGAGACAAAAGCAGATCCCTCGCTTCGCTCGTGATGACAAAGCTTAAAGATGCCCCCTCGCGGCGACCTCATGATGACAAACCCGAAATTCGAACGTGTGAATCTCTTCCGCGACAGAGCCATCCAATCGCTGGAGCCGAAAAAGAAACGATGTTCTGGGTTAGCTGTCGCAATCGCGCGCGATAAGCCACAATGATTGCGGGCTTCTGAATATGAAAATTGGAATCACGTGTTATCCCACCTACGGTGGCAGCGGAATCGTGGCGACGGAACTGGGGTTGGAGTTGGCCCAGCGCGGCCACGAAGTGCATTTCATTTCGTATTCCCAGCCCATCCGGCTGACCGAGACTCAGCCCAACATTCATTATCACGAAGTGGAAGTTTCGCGTTATCCGCTCTTCGAATATCCGCCGTACGATCTGGCCCTGGCCACGCGCATGGCCGAGGTGGCGGAGATCTATGATCTCGATTTACTGCACGTGCACTATGCGATTCCGCATTCGGTGAGTGCGATGCTGGCGCGGCAGATGCTAGCCTGCGACCACAAACGCAAGAGTCGCAAACTTCCTTACGTCACGACGCTGCACGGGACCGACATCACGCTGGTGGGGGCCGATCCGTCGTATCGTCCCATCACTCGATTCTCCATCGATCAGAGCGACGGAGTGACTTCGATTTCGCAGTACCTAGCGAAACGGACGGTCGAAGTTTTCGAGGTTGCTACGCCGATCAGGGTGATTCCGAACTTCGTAAATTGCGACATGTATCACCGCACGCCGGAGATCATGCAGCACCGGTCGAATTGGGCTAAGCCAGAGGAGAAGATCCTGGTGCACTTGTCGAATTTCCGCCCGGTGAAGCGCATTCCGGATGTCATCGAAATTTTCGATCGTGTGCAGAAACAGATGCCGGCGAGGCTGATCATGATTGGCGATGGCCCGGAGCGATCGCGTGCTGAGTGGCTGGCGGTGGAGAAGGGAATCCACGGCAAAATCGACTTCCTGGGAAAGCAGGACGGCATCTACGAAAAACTTCCGCTCGCGGACGTGATGCTAATGCCCAGCGAACTGGAGTCGTTCGGGCTGGCGGCGCTGGAGGCCATGGCGTGCCAGGTGGTGCCCATCGCGACCGATGCCGGCGGAGTGCCGGAAGTGATCCAGCACGGCAAAACCGGGTTTCTCGCGGCAGTCGGCGATGTGGAAGCCATGGCGAAGTACGCTATCGATTTGCTGTCCGACCAGGAGAGGCTGGAAGACATGGGCGTGTCGGCGCGCGCCAGTGCTCAGGCAAAGTTCTGCGCCACCAAGATCATTCCGATGTATGAGACTTACTACCGCGAAGTGCTGGTGCGGGCTTCATAGAGAGCTCCGGCAACCGAACCGCCCAATTCCTCAGCCAGCAGTATCGGGAGTACCAGCCGCACCACCGTCCCGTGGTCGGGCTGGCTTTCGATCGTGATCTCGGCAGCGTCTCCGTAGACAACCTGCAGACGTTCGGAGATGTTTACCATGCCAATCCCAGTGCCTGAGGAACTGCTAGTTCCGGAGGCCGGCATGCCAACTCCGTCATCCTCAACTTCGATCACGATGCGGCTATCGGCCGATCGGCTGCGAATGTAGATGCTTCCGCCCTCGACCTTATCCGCGAGGCCATGTTTGATCGCATTCTCCACCAGGGGTTGCAGAATCATGCTGGGCACCAAATGGTCGAGCGAAGTTGGGTCGAGTTCCTTAACCACCTTGAGCTTTTCACGCCCGAAGCGCACGACTTCGATATCGAGATAGTCGTCGACGAACTCGACCTCCTCGCGCAAGGGAACAAACGAGTCACCTTTACGCAGGAGACGTCTGAGGATGTTGCTGAGCTTGACGATCATTTCGCGCGCCGAGTCGGGATCGCGGCGCACCAGCGATGACACCGAATTCAGGGTGTTGAACAGGAAGTGGGGATTGATCTGGCCTTGCAGGGCTTCCATGCGCGTCTGCAGCAGCAACCGCTCCTGCTGCTCGAGTTTCATTTCGATGCGCACGTTGTTCAGAACTTTGAGGGCAATCGCCACCGCCATGACGGTGCCGGCATAGACCGCGAGTTCCACCAGCCAGTTGTCGCTATCCAGCGCAAAAATACGGCGCGGAAACGCGCGATACAACTGGATGCGCACGAATTCGAGCGCGAGGATCAGCAGGAAGAACGAAGTCTGCCAGTCGATCAGCGACTTGCGAATGCTGCGGCGAATCCAGTGGTAGATGCTCAGGTCGAAGAGTGGCGAGAACGACCAGACCGCCTCGCGCTCGGGCGCGACGTGACGAAGCAGACCGGCCAGAAAACCGGCCAGCACATTCATGGGGAGCGCGAGCCATTCGCCGAGCAGCAGCGCCGGCAGCGAAACTAATATGCCCCCGGCCGTCCCGACGAAGCGTCCACCGATCACTCCCATCAGGATGGCGCCCTCAAACGAGATGTCAGCCGCGTAGAAGTTCCGCACGAAATGCCGTACCACGACCCCGAGCGCAATTGGGATCCCAATAATCAGCACGATTTCGATCTTTTCGCCCAGATTGCGTTCTTCGCGGAAGAGCAGCACTCGAAAACGACGGGCGCGCACCAGCACGCTGCTGATCGCCGCGGCGACGCCGAGGCGAATCAATACAGACACGAGAATGAGACGCGAATCCAAAGTTAGCCTGTTAAGCGCGGTGCGCTGGTGTCCCTATCCTATCGCGCTGGCGGCATGGTGGAGAGCCTGTTCCGCGCTGGAGGCGTCGGGCGCTCCGCCCTGTGCCATATCGCGATTTCCCCCGCCGCGCGTTCCCAACTTCTGCAGGGTCTCCTTCATCAGCGCGCCCATGTCGTTCGGCAGGCCGGGGGTCTGCGCGAAGACGAGGGAAGGCTGCGCTCCGCCGCAGCCCACCAGAGCTACCGCTTTATCCAGGCGGATGAGCTTTTGGGCGAGCATCTTGATGAAGCTCAGATCGCGGCCAGCGAGAAATTGAACGACCAATTTCTGGCCGCTGCCGGTGGGATGTTCGTCTTCCGATCGAAGCAGGTTGGCGGCCTGCAACCCGGCGACTTCCTCCAGCAGGCGGTGCTGCGCTTTGTGAGCGCTCTTGATTTCGTCGAGCGACTTGCGTACCTGCTGCGGCACCTCCCGCAAATGCGTCGAGAATAGCGCAGCGGCGTCGGTGAGGGTCTGGAAGTCGCGGCGCGCGGTGCTGACGGCGCGCAGGCCACAGACGAACTCTACGCGCACACCCTGTTTCACTTGCTCGGTCTTGCGCAGAAGAATCGCCCCGATTTGCCCGGTGCTGCGGACGTGGGTGCCTCCGCAGGCGTTCAAGTCAAAGTCACGAATGTCGATGAGACGCAACTTTTCCCTCACTGCCGGCGGAATCTTGCGAACTCCCATGGCTCGCGCTTCGTCGAGAGTGGCGAAGCGAATCTGCAGTGGACGATCTTCGGCGATGATTTCGTTCGCCAGCCTCTCGGCAGCCTCCAGTTGCTTAGCGCTGATCGCCTCGGCGGTCAAGTCAATGGTGCAGAGGTCGTCGCCCATGTGAAAGGAGACGGTAGGGAAGTTGTGGAGCTTCTCGAAAGCGGCAGAGAGCACGTGCTGTCCCGAGTGCTGTTGCATGTGGTCGCGGCGGCGTTCGGGGTCGATCATGCCACGCACCTGCTCGCCGGTGCGCAGCCAATGCGGCGCGTCATCGATGACGTGCAGCACCGCGCCGGTTTGCTCGTCCTCCTGAACGTCGGTGATTCGCAACCTGAAATTTCCATGGAGCGGCTCGATCCACCCTGTGTCAAAGTCCTGTCCCCCGCTGGTGGGGTAGAAGGCGGAGCGGTCCAGAGAGACCATGACGTGCGAGTCTCGTCTATCAACGCTGGATATCGTCGCTTCAAATTCGAGAAGCGAGGAGTCGGTATAGTACAGGCGTTCGGTCAAGCAAAAGGCTCCGGAGTCGGCCGAGTCGGCGGGTTAGAGTCTCTGCAACTGCATAGAGAATACATCGGCCCGTCGGCTGCCATTCGGCTTTGCCTACCGCTGGCGCCAGTAGTATTATCAAGTTTGCTCCCAAAAGCACTGGCTGGTATGCAGGCGAGGCTGGCGTCGCCATGAAGGCGGATCGACATCTTCGCGATGCATATTTGCCAATCTATTAACCGAACGCCCAGGAGTATGCCGAGCATCTTCCCGATTCCCGCCCCCCGGCTCGGACTGTGAAGCGAAATGGAGACCGTCCCATGAAATTTCTGAGAGAAATCCTTGCGACCATGCTGAGCGGGGTTGTCCTTCTAGCAACCTCCTCGAGCGTCGCCGCGCTGCCCATGTACGAGCCACCCTACCAGGAGGCGGACCAGGCAGCGCTGACTGCGTCTGACATCGAGAACATTGTCTCGCCGATTGCGCTCTATCCCGACCAACTGATCGCGCAGATCCTGGGTGCTGCGACTTATCCGGACCAGGTCACGGCGGCCAGCAACTACGTCAACAGCAGCAGTCTCAAAGGCGATGCGCTTATGAAGGCCGTTGACGGCCAGCCTTGGGACCCGAGCGTAAAAGCCCTGACACAGGTTCCAACTGTACTGGACCAGATGGCGAAGAACCTCGCTTGGACATCCGCTTTGGGCGATGCTGCTTTCAACCAGCAAAAAGATGTGATGACCGCGATTCAGAAACTGCGTCAGCAAGCAAAGGCAGCGGGGAACCTGAAGACGACCAAGGAAATCAAGGTGGTGCAGGAGAGCCCGCAGACCATCGTGATTCAGCAGGCGAGTCCGCAAGTGGTCTATGTGCCGAGCTACAACCCGACGGTGGTGTATGGCACGCCTTATAACCCGCCGGGTTACAGCACTGCCGCGTTAGTGACCACCGGCCTGATTTCATTCGGAGTCGGCATGGCCATCGGCGCCTCGATGAACAACAGTTGCTGCGGCTGGGGCTACTACGGCGGAGGCTGGGGCTGCAATTGGCACGGCGGCAACGTGATGTACCAGAACAACGTGTATGTCTCGCGCAGCAACACGTTCTACGGGAACAACCGGTACCACAACAATTCCTACTACAAGAACAACAATCGTCCGGTGCCTAACAACAATGGCCGCTATAACGCCAATAACCGCCCTAACAACAAGCAGGCATGGAGCGGGAACAACAACAGCGGGCGCGGCAACGGAAACAAGGTCAACGTCAACGGCGACGTGAATATTGGCAGCAATAACAAGAACCGTCCCGGGAACAACAACAATAACAACCGCCCGGGAAATAACAACAACGCGAACAATCGTCCGGGGAACAACAACAACAACCGTCCGGGGAACAATGCCAGCAACAACCGTCCGGGCAACAACGCCGGAAATAACCGTCCGAACAATAACAACCGGGCTGCGGCCGACCGTGGTTTCGGCGGGAAACCGCAGGCCAGCAATGCCAGCGCACTCGGCGGATATAAGCAAGGCGGCAACGCGCGCGCTGACGCCAGTCGTGGTAAGCAGAGTATGGGCGGCGGTGGTGGAGGTGGTCGCTCAGCTCCGGCGGCGCGTCCGGCTGGTGGCGGCGGGGCACGCAAGCGGTAGACGGTCGTTATCTGTGAACTTGGTGATTGGCAATTGAAAAATACGTTGTTGCGATGGAGATTGCTCATGTTGAAGACGAAGGGAAGTAACAGAGTTTTGGGGCGGACCGCAGGTGTGCTGATGGTTGCCGCTTTGCTGCTGGTGACGGTGTCTGCGCAGGAGACAGGACAAAAGACGTTTACTTCGTTTCCGGACGCCTCGAAGGCGCTTTACGACGCAGTGAAGTCGGGCGACAAGGCCGCGATGATGGAGGTGCTGGGCGCGTCGTCTGCGCCGATCCTCTCGTCCGGCGATCCGGTACAGGACCAGAAGAATGCTGATTTCTTCACCCAGCACTATGAGCAGATGAATCGCTGGGGCAGAGAAACGAATGGCGACCAGACGCTGTTTATGGGCGCGGAGAACTGGCCATTCCCGGTTCCGTTGAAGAAGAATGCAGCCGGACAGTGGTACTTCGATAGCAAGGCTGGTGTGGAAGAGGTCCTGTTCCGCCGTATTGGAAACAATGAACTGGCGGCCATTCGCGTCTGCAAGGCGCTGGCCGACGCCCAAGACGAATATTTCGATCAACTGCACGATGGCGACACGGTCCATCAGTATGCGCAGAAGTTCCTCAGCGATGAAGGCAAGCAGAATGGCCTGTACTGGAAGACCGCTGAAGGCGAGCCGCAGAGTCCCATCGGTCCGGCGTTTCAGTACGCTGCCGCCGAGGGCTACAGCAAGAAAGCCGACCCATTCCACGGGTACTACTTCCGCCTGCTGACTGCACAGGGCGCGACGGCTCCGGGCGGCGCGAAGAGCTATATCGTGAATGGCAAGATGACGGGTGGGTTCGCCTTTGTAGCGTACCCGGCGCAGTATCGCAATTCAGGGGTCATGACGTTCGTGGTCAACCTAAATGGCGCGATCTACGAGAAGAACCTCGGGCCGAAGACGGCTGACTTGGTCAAGGCGATGACTGCGATCAATCCGGACAACACGTGGAGAGCGGTGAGTAATCAGACTGAGGACGAGGCGGAAGAGCAGTAAAGGGTAGAGTGACACCCTGGCGTTTTCAGAATCAAGCCCCGCGCTGCGGGGCTTGATTCATGCTTGGCTGAGCGAAGTCGCTCGGATTCTCTGAACCCTTCGAGCCGCCATGCTAATCTAGTAATAGTAGCTGCGACCCGCCTGTAAGCGATTACCCGCAGTCCCCAGACAAATCATGATTTCAGTCAGTGCAGTCTCCATGCGCTACGGCGCAAAAGTGTTGTTCGAAGATGTGGCTACCTCGTTTACCCCCGGGAAACGCTATGGACTTACTGGTCCCAATGGGTCCGGCAAGTCCACGTTCATGAAGCTGTTGACCGGCGAGCTCGATCCGCAGAAGGGCAGCGTCGTGAGTCCGAAGAAATTCGGCGTCCTGAACCAGGACCAGTTCGCCTTCGACGCGTTTCGCGTGATCGACACGGTGATGATGGGCAACAAGCGCCTGTGGGCTGCGCTACAGGAGCGCGACACAATTTACGAGAAAACTGAGTTCACCGACGAAGACGGGATGCGGTTAGGCGAACTGGAAGGGATTGTGGGCGAGGAAGACGGCTACTCCGCCGAGGCCAATGCTGCGATTCTGCTGCAAGGGCTAGACATCGCCGACGAGTTGCACGAGCGGCAGATGAGCGAGTTGCAGGGCGGACAGAAGGTGCGCGTGCTGCTGGCGCAGGCGCTGTTCGGGCATCCCCAGGCGCTGCTGCTGGACGAGCCGACAAACCACCTTGATCTCGATTCGATCCACTGGCTGCAGGGGTTTCTGAACGATTATGACGGCGTGCTGATCGTGATTTCGCATGACCGGCACTTCTTGAACAGCGTTTGTACGCACATCGCCGACATCGATTACGAAACGATCATCACTTATACCGGAACGTACGACGAGATGGTGCTGGCCAAGACGCAGATCCGCTCGCAGATCGAGAGCCAGAATGCTCAGCGCGAGAAGAAGATTGCGCAGTTGAACGAGTTTATCGCGCGGTTTTCGGCGGGCACGCGCTCCAGCCAGGTGCAGTCGCGGCGCAAGGAAGTGGAACGTTTGGCGGTGGGTGAGTTGGCGCGGTCGAATATCCAGCGTCCGTTTCTGAAGTTCGAACAGAAGCGGCCTTCGGGCAAGCATGTGCTCGAACTGCACGGCGTGATCAAATCGTACGGCGACAATGACGTGCTGCGCGGATTCACCGCGAACGTCAATCGCGGCGAGAAAATTGCCCTCATGGGTCGCAACGGAGCCGGCAAAACGACGCTGCTGAATGCGATCCTGGCGAACTCGCCGACGACTCCGGAATCCGAACTGCGCCAAACCAGCGGCTATGCGGGCCCGCTGATCGACGACGGCAAAGTGATCTGGGGCCACGAGGCGTCGGTCGGATACTTCGCGCAAGACCATCGCTCGCTGATTCAGCCGGGAATGAGTGTTTCCGACTGGCTGCATCAGTGGGAGCCGGGCGCGGCATACGAAGAGATTCGCGGATTGCTCGGTCAGATGCTGTTTGCCAAGGAAGATGGCAATAAGCGAACCGATGTACTGTCGGGCGGTGAGGCAGCGCGTCTGCTGTTCTGCAAACTGATGTTGCAGAAGCCAAACTTTCTGATCTTCGACGAGCCGACCAACCACCTTGATCTCGAATCCATCAACGCGCTTAACATCGCGTTGCAGCGCTTCCAGGGAACCGTGCTGCTGGTTTCGCATGATCATGACTTGATCGACGAAGTGGCCACGCGGATTTGGCACTTCGAGAGCGATCACACCATCACCGACTTCAAGGGTGTGTACGAGGAATACCAGGCCGCGATCGCTGCGTGACGCCGCTTATTCGGGCGCGAGGGATCTGCGGTTCGTGGTAGAAAGAAAAGCAGCAGATCCTTCGACTGCGTTCGGTCGCCGCCGCGACCTCACTTCGCTCAGGATGACGGCGGGAAGAAACAGCATATCCCTCACTGCGTTCGTGATAACAAATTCTAAGAGCGAAGAAAGGCCTCGCGGCGATGCGAGGCCTTTTTGACGATGTGGCTAGACGAACCCGACGAACCCTAGTCGCCGCTGGCCATCTCGGGTTCGGGATACATGCCGGGTGATGGCGGAACTTCCAAGTCTGGCATCGGGCGGCCGGCGAACAGCAATCGGCACGGCTTGGCCAGCCAGCTTGCGATCTTCGTCGATCGCGCCATGCGCGCGCTGTCGGTGGTGATTCCGGTGTCGGCGTACATCTGGCGATAGATCTTGGAAATCAGGACAAAGGCCGCGCGCGCCTTCAGAGACTTCAGAAAACTCGATCGTCTCCAGATGGAGTCGAAGCTGTAGAACTTGTCCCAAACGGCTTGCGTCCTTTGGCGTACTTCGTCGGCTGACATGGTGGGACGAAGCCCGAAGTACTTGGGGCGCGACTCCTGCGGGATCAACCAGCGACGTGTAAGCGGGATGCCGTTCACCTGCGCAGTCGTTACATCGACAGTTTTCTCCCACTTGGCGAAATCGACGGTTCCAGGAAACGGCGTCAGGATGACGAACTGAGCAAAGGTGAGATCGGCGGCGTCAGCCAGTGCGGCGGTCGCGTCGAAAGTTGCGGGTTTGTCGCTGGGCAGGCCGAAGATGAACGAGCCCAGAACGTGGATGCCGTGGCTGCGGAAATTCTTCAGCCGGTCGATCAGCGCTTGTCCGGAGAGATTGAAGTCCTTGTAAACATCTTTCAGTCCGTCGGGCGTGACCGCTTCCACGCCGACCAACGCTCCCAGGATGTGCGCGGACTTCATGGCATCGAGGAATTCGTCGTCCTCCGCGGCTTCCATCGTGATCTGGGTATAGAAGACGGTGTCTTTGGGGAGCCGTGCCAGGCGGGACATCAATTCAAAGCGTTCCGCACGAATGGCCTTCAGTTGCTCAAGATGAGCTTTGTTTTTCTGGCGCTCCGCCAGTTCGAGGTCGGTTAGAGTGACGGGATAGAAATTATCGTCGGCCAGAGCGATGAAGCGGAAGCCGAGGCGTCGCGACTGCACGATCTCTTCGACGACGGCATCGGCCGGTCTCTGGCGCGGCTTCTGTCCGTCGGTGCGCCACACCGAGCAAACCGAACAGTGCTTGGGGTATCCGCGCACCGTCTGCACCGAGGCCCACATGTAGCTCTTGCGGGGAATCAAAGTCCCATCGCGCGGCGGAAAACTGGTCAGCATCGATGCGGCCGCCCTCGTAGATCGTCCTTGGCGAGTCGCTGAGACAGTCCTCCAGCACAGTTGCCTAGATGACGTCGCCGTCGCCCTTCACCACGGCATGAGCGCCTCCGAGTTCGAGCGCTTCTTCGGGATAGAGAGTGGCGTGAATGCCTCCGTAAACCACATACGCCCCACGAGCGCGCGCAGCGCGGCCGCCTTCGTAGCCGCGGAGCGCATTGCCGGTGTGAATGCCAATGCCGACGATATCGCCTTGATGGATCGAGGCGGGATTCAGCAGGGCCAGTGTTTCGTCCACCAGGATGGGATCGCCAAAAGACTTAGGGGTGGCGCCGGCAAGTACAGCCAGCGGGGAGTTATGACAGCAGTGCCGAACGAAACGTGGCTGGGGTTGATGAGGTGAACATTCACGCGTGTGTAGCTCTCCTCGAGGGTGCCAAGGCGGTCAGCCAATCACGCGCTGATGTCGCAGAGGACGCTCTTTAAAATCGACAGAGTCAGACCATGAAGTGCGTTAAGTTACGTAAGCCAGATTTCACACAACGCATTTCTAAACCCGGCTGTCGGGCTTGGAATGTTTCATATCGCCCAGATCAGAGTCTGTGCGATATTGCTCACTTTTCGGGCGGGCAGGAACCAATCTTGGATCGCTTCTGTTGTAACTGTAGCATGCCTAGTGGCGTGTCGCCCAAGCCAGGCCATCGGGATTTTCGCCGGCGTCGATGTGACCGGCGACTTCCAGCGAATGGAGATCGATGACCGCGACGTAGCTGTCTGGAGTGCAAGCGACGAAAGCACGAGAACCATCCGGCTGAACGAGGATACCCGCTGCGCCGTGTCCCACGGGGATACGTTTGATCGTTTTACGAGTGGCGCTGTCGATGACGGTCAGGTCGGGTTGACCTAAAGACGAGATGAGAACCAGCTTGCCGTCAGGTGTGAACTTCAGCCGATTGGCGCCGCCTACGTCGGCAGCTAGCGTTTGCGTCACCGTCTTACTCGAAACGTCGATGATCGAAACGGTCCCGTCCTGCGCGTTGGCCACCCAGATTTCCTTGCCGTCAGGGGAGACATCGAACCCTTCGGCTCCGTTGCCGACTGCGACGACGGTCTCATCCCAATCGCTGGGACGGCGCGGCGCTGGATTGCCTCGGCCGCCACCTCCGCCCATCGTGCCAAGTGGCGGGCCACCGGGACCGCCGCCGACGATCTTTTCGATGATGCTTACAGTTCCGGAATTGACGTTGGTGGTGACAATCCGCTTTAGATCCGGCCAAACGTAGATCATGTGGGTCCGGTTCTGGCCGGTGCCGAGAATCCAATCGATCTTCTGAGTGGCGGGATCATAGCTTCCGATCGCCTTGGCGGCTTCTGCCGTAAACCAAACCTTTCCGCCGACGAAATCCAATCCGTGCGGACCACGTAATGCGCCGAGGTCAATGGAAGGCAACGCTTTTTGACCGACGAGATCGACTACGGCCAGTGTGTTATAGGCTCCGAAACCGTAGTTGGAGACATAGGCAGTCTTGCCATCGGTGGATGCGATGACTTCGTGAGGGTCGTTGCCGACGGGTATGCGCACAATCGCTTTCAGGCTGGAAGGATCGACGATGGCGAGCGT
>Ga0209040_10003446_pt1 | contig 12162 bp, 10 predicted proteins | sample BogFormECP12_OM3_FD_188240 | JGI IMG/M metagenome (GOLD analysis project Ga0209040, IMG submission 188240) | Bog forest soil microbial communities from Calvert Island, British Columbia, Canada - ECP12_OM3 (SPAdes) (version 2) | ecosystem: Environmental > Aquatic > Freshwater > Wetlands > Bog ... | reverse complement strand
CGACCTGCTGGCAGCCCCGGTGAAGGGGCTGACGATCATGGTCAACAGCATCTTCAACGGCGCACGCATGGAAGACGTCTGGCTCGACAGGTAGCCAGCCGCGGCATCGCCGACCGCAACGGCGCGATCGAACGCTACTGACGCCCTGTCGCTCTCGTCCAATGGGTGATAATCTTTCGGACGTCGCCGACCGGTACAAAAGTTCGCCAAATGAGCCGCTGGTGAGGGCCGGCATTATGAACAGGAGGCAGATAGAAATGAAAAGACATCGTCGTGTGCTTGTGGTAGCCGGCGCGCTGCTGTCTGCGTTCTCCGCTGATGCGGCATTGGCGCAAAAACAGGGCGGCATTCTGAGAGTAACCCATTTCGACAGCCCGGCAAGCATGTCGCTGCTCGAGGAATCGACGGTCGCGGTTAATCGGCCGATGATGGGCGTGTTCAACAACCTGGTGATATTCGATCAGCACGTGCCGCAGAACAGCCTGAGGCCGATCGTCCCGGACCTTGCCGCCAGCTGGGCCTGGAACGAAGAGGGGACCGAGCTGACCCTCCCGCTGCGTCAGGGCGTCAAATGGCACGACGGCAAGCCGTTCACCGCCAAGGACGTCAAATGCACCTGGGATCTCCTCGCCGGCAGGACCAGCGAGAAGCTCCGCATCAATCCGCGCAAGGGCTGGTACAGCAACCTCGCGGAGGTGACGACGAACGGCGACTATGAGGTCACCTTTCATTTGAAACGGGCGCAGAGTTCCTTTCTCGCCCTGTTGGCGTCCGGGTGGTCGCCGGTCTACCCCTGCCACATCCCGCCGAGAGACATGCGCCAGCATCCGATCGGCACCGGTCCGTTCAAGTGTGTCGAATTCAAACCGAACCAGTCGATCACGGTGACCCGGAACCCGGATTACTGGAAACCGGACCGCCCGTATCTCGATCGAATGGATCATCATCAAGGACTTGTCGACGCGCACCCTGGCGTTTATCGCCGAGAAGGGCGACTTGCTCTACGGGGTGACGATCCCACAACTGAAGGACATCAAGAGCCAGAGGCCGAACGCAATCTGCGATGTGCAGCCGGCCAATGTGAGCCGCAATCTGCTCGTCAACCGCGACAAGCCGCCCTTTGACAACCCCGAGATCCGGCGTGCAATGTCGCTCAGTCTCGATCGCAAGACCTTCGTCGACATTCTGTACGAGGGGCAGGGCGACATCGGCGGCGCGATGCAGCCGCCGCCAGCGGGATTGTGGGGCCTGCCGGCCGAGGAACTGCAAACGCTGCCCGGCTACACCCCGGACGTGGAGAAGAACCGCACCGAAGCCCGCGAGATCATGCAGAAGCTCGGCTACGGCCCGGACAAGCGGCTCCCAGTTACCGTGTCGACACGGGATGTCTCGTATTACCGGGATCCGGCCGTCATCCTGATCGATCAATTGAAGCAGATCTATATGGACGGCCAGCTCGAGCCCGTCGATACCACCAACTGGTACCCCAAGGTCATGCGCAAGGACTATACGGTCGGAATGAATATCACCGAGAGCGAAGTCGACGACCCGGATGTCCTATATTATGAAAACTACGCATGTGGCGCGGCACGCAATTACACAGCCTACTGCAACCCCGCGGTCGATAATCTCATTAATCAACAATCGATCGAGACTGATATGGGGAAGCGCAAGCAACTGGTCTGGCAAATCGAGCGGAAGCTGATCGAGGACGATGCCCGGCCCGTCATCTTCTTCCCGCACGGCGCAGTATGCCGGTCCCCTGCGCTGAAGGGGCTGACCCTCATGGTCAACAGCATTTACAACGGCCAGCGCTACGAAGACCTCTGGCTCGACCAGTGACCGCTTGCGGCAAGGCGGAAGCAACGGCGCTATCGAGCGTCGATATCGAGCCCCTGTTCCTCTTATCCGATAGGTCATAGCCTCTCTTGTGTTGCCGCCTGTACGCAAGCCCAAAAAAGGCCGGCAAGAGGCGATGGCGGGTCTGTTCGGCCCGCGTAACGAGCAGGAGGCAAAGGACCATGAAGCGAGATCTGCGCGTGCTCGCCTGCAGCGGGCGCTGTTGATTGCGTCGGTGAAGACGGCATCGGCGTAAAAGCAAGGCGGCACCCTCAAAATAGGCCATTTTGACAGTCCCGCGAGCATCGATGCTCGAGGAATCGACCTTGCGGTCAACCGGCCCATACGCGCAAACAGTTGGTGAGGGAGATCGAGCGAAAATTGGTTGAAGATGATGCACGTCCGCCCCTTCTCTACTATGAGGTTCGCAACCTGCCGCCGGCCGCACCTGAAGAACCCGACTATCATGGCCAACAGCATCTATAACGGCTGGCGTTTCGAAGACCTCCGACTCGACCAATAGCCTGCAATCAATTGTGCCCGATCTCGCGACCAACTGGTCGTGGAGCGAGGAAGGAACCGAGCTGACCCTCCCGCTCCGCCAGGGTGTCAAATGACATGAAGGCAAGCCGTTCACCGCAAAGGACGTCAAATGCTGACCGGCAAATCGGACGATAAATTGCGCCTCAACCCGCGCGAATCCTGGTATCGAAATCTCGAAGAAGTGACCGTCAACGGCAATTACGAGGCCACCTTCCACCTTAAACGGCGCGCGGTCACGGTATTGACGCGCAACATTCCCCCCTATCGCGACGCGGCGGTGATCCTGATCGACCAGTTGAAGGAAATCTATACCGACGGCGTGCTCGAAGCCGTCGACACGACCCAGTGGTATCCGCGGCTTATGCGCCAAGGACTTCACGGTCGGCCTCAATGTCAGCGAGACCGCAGTCGACGACCCCGGCCAGCAGTTCTACGAAAACTATGTCTGCGCGGCGGAGCGCAACTACACCGGCTACTGCAGCCCCGAGGTCGACAGGTTGGTCGATCAGCAATCGGCGGAAGCCGACAAGGAAAAACGCAAGCGCATCGTCTGGGAGATTGAAAGGCGATTGGCGGAAGACGATGCCTGGCCGGTCATCTTCTACCCCCGTCAAGCAACCTGCCGGCACGCCCAAGTGAAGGGGATGACCATGATGATAACAGCATCTACAACGGCTACCGCTACGAGGACCTCTGGCTCGACCGATAGCAGCCGGGCTGTGGTGGCCGAGTTCTTGATGTTCCGGTATCCCGGTTCGCTGCCGGCGTGATAGCCTGCCTGTTCGCCAGGCTCACGCCAGATAGAGCAACGGGAGGAAGGGTCGATGATCGGGAAGCTGCGCGCCGCCGTAACCGTGGCCGGGCTGCTAACTGCGCTGTGCTCCGCTGATGGGGCTTTCGCGCAAAAAGCCGGCGGCACGCTCAAGATCTCGTTTTTCGACAACCCCGCGAGCATGTCGCTGCACGAGGAGGCGACAGGTGCCGCATTGCGGCCGATGATGGGGGTGTTCAACAACCTCGTCATGTACGACCAGCACGTGGCGCAGAACAGCCCGGACTCGATCATCCCCGATCTGGCGACGGGCTGGTCGTGGAGCGAAGACGGCAAGGAGCTGACCTTTCCGCTGCGCCAGGGCGTCAAATGGCACGACGGCAAGCCGTTCACTGCCGCCGACGTCAAATGCACCTGGGATCTGCTGCTGGGCACCGGCAGCGAAAAGCTCCGCGTCAATCCCCGCCAGACCTGGTACTCGAACCTCGACCGGGTGGCGGCAAACGGCGACTACGAGGTCACCTTTCACCTGAAGCGGCCGCAACCGGCGTTGCTGTCGTTGCTGGCGTCGGGGTGGTCCCCGGTCTACCCTTGCCACGTCCCGCCCCGCGAGATGCGCACCCGTCCGATCGGCACCGGCCCGTTCAAATTCGTCGAGTTCAAGCCGAACGAGGTGGTCAAGACGGCGCGCAACCCGGATTACTGGAAGCCGGGCCGCCCCTATCTCGACGCCATCGAATGGCACATCATACCGAATGTCGCCACGCGCAACCTGACTTTCATCGCCGGCACGTTCGACATTTCCTCGCCTTACGGCACGTCGGTTCCGCTGCTGGAGGAGGTCAAGAGCCAGGCGCCCCAGGCGATCTGCGACCTGACCGCGACAAATGTCAGCCGCAACCTGATCCTCAATCCGCAGAAGCCGCCCTTCGACAAGCCGGATCTGCGTCGGGCGGTGGCGCTCAGCCTCGACCGCAAGGCCTTCATCGACATTATCACGCAAGGCAAGGGTGACATCGGCGCGACCATGCTGCCGCCGCCCGAGGGGTTGTGGGGGATGCCGCCCGAGATGCTGGCGACATTGCCGGGATACGATCCCGACATCGCCAAGAACCGGACGCAAGCGCGCGAGATCATGGAAAAGCTCGGCTACGGACCCGAGAAGCGGCTCGCCGTCACCTTGTCCTCGCGCAACATCTCCGCTTACCGCGACCCGGCAGTGATCCTGATCGACCAGTTGAAGCAGATCTACATCGACGCGGTACTCGAACCGATCGAGACGGCCAACTGGTTCCCCAAGATCTACCGCAAGGACTACACCATCGCGATCAACGGCACCGAAAGCGGCGTCGATGACCCCCGACCAGCAATTTTACGAGAACTTCGTGTGCGGGGCGGTGCGCAACTACACAGGTTATTGCAATGCGGAGGTTGACAAGTTGATCGACCAGCAATCCGCCGAAGCCAACGGGGAAAGGCGCAAGAAACTGGTGTGGGAGATCGAGAGAAAGCTGGCCGCGGATGGCGCCCGGCCGATCATCTTTTATCCGCGCGGCGGGACCTGCACCCAGCCCTATGTCAAGGGGCTCGTGACGATGGTCAACAGCATCTACAACGGTTATCGGATGGAAGACGTGTGGCTCGACAAGTAATTTGTGCGTGCGCCAACAGGCTAGGAGACAGGAAAGTGAAGCCAAGTTTTCGCGCGGCGCTCGCAACGGCAGCGTTATTGGCCGCAACCCTAGCGGCCGCACCGGCCCCAGCCCAGAAGTCGGGCGGCGTCCTGCGGATGCCAATGGGCACCAGCCCCGCGAGCATGTCGATCCATGAAGAATCGACGATCGCGGTGCTCGGTCCGATGATGGGCGTGTTCAACAATCTAGTCATGTTCGACCAGCACGTGCCGCAGAACAGTCTCGAGTCGATCGTGCCCGACCTCGCTCTAAGCTGGTCGTGGAGCGAGGACGGCAAGGAGCTGACCTTCAAATTGCGGCCGGGCGTCAAGTGGCATGACGGCAAGCCGTTCACCGCCAAAGACGTCAAATGCACCTGGGACCTGATCAGCGGCACTGCGGCGGAGAAATTTCGGGTCAATCCGCGCAGGGCTTGGTATCGCAACCTCGAAGAAGTGGCCACGAACGGCGATGACGAGGTCACATTCCGCCTGAAGCGATCGCAAAACTCGTTCATTGCACTGCTCGCCTCCGGCTGGTCGCCGGTCTATCCGTGCCATGTCTCGGCGCACGACATGCGCACCCATCCGATCGGCACCGGTCCGTTCAAATTCGTCGAGTTCAAGCCCAACGAGTCGATCAAGGTTGCCCGCAACCCCGATTACTGGAAGCCCGGGCGGCCCTATCTCGACGCGATCGAGTACACGCTAATGCCCAACCCGGCCACCGCGATCCTGGCCTTTGGTGCCGGCAAGTTCGACCGCACCGGACAGGGCATCATGTCGATCCCCCTGATGAAGCAGCTCAAGGACCAGGAGCCAAATGTGGAGTGCACGGTCGTGCCGTGGAACATCCCGCGTCAAATGCTCGTCAACCGCAGCAAGCCGCCGTTCGACAATCCCGAACTGCGCCGGGCAATGGCGCTGACCCTCGATCGCCGGGCCTTCATCGACATCCTCAGCGACGGGCAGGGCGAGATCGGCGGCGCCATGATGCCGCCGCCGGCGGGAAGCTGGGGCATGCCGCCGGAGGTGTTGCAAACCTTGCCGGGCTACGGCGCCGACGTCGCCAAAAACCGCGCCGAGGCGCGGGAGATCATGAAGAAGCTCGGCTACGGGCCGGACAAGCGGCTCGCGGTGACCGTGACGACGCGCAACGCCTCGGCCTATCGCGACCCATCGGTGCTGCTGATCGACCAGTTGAAGGAGATATATATCGACGGAACCCTCAACGCAATCGACACGACGCAATGGTATCCGACCGTCATGCGCAAGGATTACATGGTCGGGCTGACAGTCAGCGAGAACGGGCTCGACGATCCCGATCAGCAGTTTTACGAGAATTTCTCCTGCGGCGCCGAGCGCAACTACACCGGCTATTGCAATGCTGAGGTCGACAAGCTGATCGATCGGCAATCGAGCGAGCCCGATGCCGCCAAACGCAAACAAATCGTGTGGGAGATCGAGCGCAAGCTGGCGGAGGACGGGGCCCGTCCGGCGATCTTCTATCCGATGTCGGCGGCCTGCTGGCAGCCCTATTTCAAAGGCCACACGATGATGATCAACGGCAATTACAATGGCTGGCGCCTCGAGGACGCCTGGCTCGACAAATAGGCGATTGCGCCGCACGACGCAGCAATGCGTGACAACCGAGGGAAGGAAACGGTAAAATGACGCGAGATCTTCGCAGTTTTGCGGCTGCCGCCGGGGTGCTGATCCTGCTTGCCGCCACGCCCAGTGCACTGGCCCAGAAGCAAGGCGGCATCCTCAGGCAGTACATTATCGACAGCCCGGCCAGCATGTCGATCCACGAGGAAACGACCGTCGTCGCCGAGCGCCCGATGATGGCGGTGATGAACAACCTCGTTCTGTTCGACCAGCATGTTGCGCAGAACAGCCTCTCTGCCATCGTGCCCGAGCTCGCCACCGACTGGGCCTGGGACGAGGACGGCACGAGGCTGGTTTTCCATCTGCGCCAGGGCGTCAAATGGCACGACGGCAAGCCGTTCACGGCCGCCGACGTCAAATGCACCTGGGACCTGATCCAGGGCAAGAGCGCCGAGCGGCTGCGCGTCAACCCGCGCAAGGCCTGGTACACCAACCTCTCCGAGGTTGTTCCCAACGGCGATTACGAGGTGATTTTCGTGCTGAAACGGCCGCAGCCGGCGTTTATCGCACTGCTCGCCACCGGCATGTCGCCGGTCTATCCGTGCCACGTCTCGCCCGCGCAGATGCGACAGCATCCGATCGGCACCGGTCCGTTCAAATTTGTCGAATTCAAGCCCAACGAACGCATCGCGGTAACCCGCAACCCGGATTATTGGAAGCCCGGTCTGCCCTATCTTGACGGCATCGAGTACACGATCTTGCGTAACCGCTCGACCGCGATCCTGGCCTTTGTCGCCGGCAAGTACGAATTGACCTTCGCCGGCACGCTGACCATTCCGCTGACTCGCGACCTGCAGAAGCAGCGGCCCGACGCGACCTGCGAGATGCCGCCGGGCAGCGTTAGCACCAATCTGATCATCAACCGCGAGAAACCACCTTTCGACAACTCCGAGTTGCGCCGGGCGATGTCGCTGGCGCTCGACCGGCAGGCGTTTATCGACATCCTGACGGACGGGCAGGGCTTCCGCGCCGCGGCGATGCAGCCGCCGCCCGGCGGCCAATGGGGCATGCCACTGGAAATGCTCGAAAAGCTGCCCGGCTATGGGCCGGACGTGGTGGCGAACCGCGAGCAAGCCCGGACGACCATGAAGAAGCTCGGCTATGGGCCGGACAAGCCTCTGAACATCAAAGTGACGACACGCGACATCCCGCCCTATCGCGACCCGGCGGTGATCCTGATCGACCAGTTGAAGCAGATCTACGTCGAGGGTGAGCTCGAGCCGGTGGACACCGCTCAGTGGTATCCCAAGGTGCAGCGCAAGGACTACACCGTCGCGCTCAACCTGACCGGCACGCTGACCGACGACCCCGATGCGATGCTCTACGAGAATTACGCCTGCGGCGGGGTCGGCAACTACAACGGCTACTGCAACCCCGAGATCGACAAGCTGATCGAGCAGCAATCGATGGAAGCGGACCAGGAAAAGCGCAAGCGGCTGGTCTGGGAGATCGAGCGCCGCCTCACCGAGGACGACGCCAAGCCGCTGGTCTATTTCAACCGCGGCGGCATCTGCTGGGACCCCAAGGTCAAGGGGCTGACGGTGATGACCAACAGCATCTACAACGGCTGGCGCATGGAAGACGTCTGGCTGGATCGATAGCGCCAGACGAACACGGGTATGAAATGATACAGAAGTTTCGGGGGCTCGCGGCGGCGGCGCTGTTGCTCGCGTGCCACGCCGCCGGGGCGGCACTTGCACAAAAGCCGGGCGGCGTCCTCCAGGTCGCCCATCGCGACAGCCCGGCCAGCATGTCTACTCTCGAGGAAGTGACGATTTCAACGGTCGCGCCAATGATGGCGGTGTTCAACAACCTCGTCATCTTCGACCAGCATACGCCGCAAAACACACTGCAATCGATCGTGCCGGACCTTGCCACCGGCTGGTCATGGAACGAGGATGGCACCGGGCTGACCTTCCGGCTGCGCGAGGGCGTTCGCTGGCACGACGGGCAACCCTTCACCGCGAAGGACGTCCAGTGCACTTGGGACATGCTGCTCGGCAAGTCGGCCGCCAAGTTCCGCATCAACCCGCGCAAATCGTGGTACTGGAACCCCGATCGGGTCACCAGTAATGGCGATCACGAAGCGACTTTTCATCTGAGGCAGCCGCAGCCGGCCCTCCTTGCGCTGCTCGCCTCGGGATATTCGCCGGTCTATCCCTGTCATGTGCCGCCGCAGGACATGCGACGGCATCCGATCGGCACCGGCCCGTTCAAATTCGTTTCGTACCAGCCGAACGAGTCGATCCGGCTGACCCGCAACCCGGATTATTGGAAACCGGGCCGGCCTTATCTCGACGGCATCGAATGGACCATTATCCCTAACCGCTCGACGGCAGTGCTGGCCTTTGTCGCGGGAAAGCTCGACATGACCTTTCCCTACGAGATTACAGTGCCGTTGCTGAAGGATATCGAGCGCCAGGATCCGCAGGCGATTTGCGAGCTGCGGCCAAGGGGCGTCAGCAGCAACCTGATCGTCAATCGCCAGGCGCCGCCATTCGACAATCCCGATCTTCGGCGTGCAATGGCGTTGACCTTGGACCGCCGGTCCTTTATCGACGTGCTGAGCGGCGGCCAGGGCGACATTGGCGGCGCCACGCTGCCGCCGCCGGAACGGCTATGGGGCATGCCGCTCGATCGCCTCAGATCGCTGCCGGGCTATGACCCCGATGTGCAGAAAAACCGCTTGGAAGCCCGCGAGATCATGCAGCGTCTCGGCTATGGACCCAACAATCCGCTCGCGATTCAGGTGGCGGCCCGGAATATTCCGCTTTATCGCGACCCGGCGGTCATGCTGATCGACCAGCTCAAGGAAATCTACATTGCCGGCGAACTCGACATCGTCGAGACCGCCAACTGGAACCCCAAGGTCACCCGCCGGGATTATATGGTCGGGCTCGAAAACACCGGCACTGCAGTGGTCGACGACCCCGATCAGCAATTCTACGAGAGCTACGCGTGCGACTCTGACCGTAACTTCACTGGATATTGCAATCGTCCGCTCGAGGATCTGTTTCACCGACAGTCGCGCGAGGCCGACCAGGAATTGCGCAAACAGCTGGTCTGGGAGATCGATACGACATTGCAGCGGGAAGGAGCGCGGCCGGTCATCCTCCATACGCGCGGCGCGACCTGCTGGCATCCCCGGGTCAAAGGTCTGACAACGATGGTCAACAGCATGTACAACGGCTGGCGCATGGAAGACACCTGGCTGGATAAATAAGAGGGCAGGGAGCAAGCGAAATGAAATTGACACTGTGCATTGCCATGACAGCGAGTGCGCGGCGATCGCGGTGTCGGCCAGCGGGACGGCGCTTGCGCAACAGCGCGGCGGCGTTCTCACGATGTTCAGCCTCGACAGCCCGCCGAGCATGTCGATCCACGAGGAAGCGACGCCAGCCTCGCAGGCGCCGATGATGGGGGTGTTCAACAAAACCTGGTCATGTTCGACCAGCATGTGAAGCAGAACAGCCTGCAATCAATCGTGCCGGATCTCGCGACCGGCTGGTCGTGGAACGAGGACGGGACCGAACTGACCTTCCCGCTGCGCAACGGGGTCAAATGGCACGACGGGACGCCGTTTACCGACGTCAACGGTTGTGGACCTCGATTTATGCGGGCTCATTCCCCAGGAAGTCGCGCTAACGTGGTCCGCAACGCCGTCGCGCATTCCCCTCGATCCAGGGGAAGAACCATGCCGTTTGGCGACGCCTGACGCGCCGGCAGACCGAATGCCGGTCGGCGCTCGTTGGCCAGTCGCCTGCCGACGCCCCCGAGAGGGTTCGAACGGCAGGCGACGAAGAAGTGCTATTCCGCCGCGACCGGTTGCGCCTGCGGCGCCGGCGGCCCATCGGCCCGGATCTCTGCGTCCCATGGGCCCGGGAAGCGACCGCGGCTGACCTTGTCGCGTGAGAAGATGTGGTAGTCGACCGGCCATTCGGCACGCGGCAACTCGTAGAAGACCTCGACGCCGTTGCCGTCGGGGTCGCGCGTATAGATGCCGAGCGAGATTCCGTGATCGGAAATGTGCTCGATCGGCCACCCCTTCGCCTTGATGCGGTGGTAGAAATCCTTGAGATCGTCGAGCGACTCGAGCCGCCATGCCATGTGGTTGAGCCCGACCTGGCCCTTCTGCTGCAGCGGCGCATCCTCGCCCAGCTGCATCAACGCGACCTCATGCGATTGGTCGGTGTCGGCCGACATGAAGGCGGCCCAGCCCGGGCGGTACTCGTAGGTGTGCAATCCGAGCAGGTCCTCGTACCACTCCTTCGACCGCTCGGCGTTGCGGACATAGATGTTGACGTGCTGCAAATACATTGGTCGCTTGCTCATCGCGCCCTCGCTGTATTGACCCGCTCCTCGCGGGAATGATGATCGGCAAAACTCTATCATGTCTCGGCACACTTGCACAAAGCCTCCGGCGCACGCGCCACGGCGGGGGTCAGCCTTCGAGTCGCGCGGCGATTTTCTTGGAGATCTCGGCTCGCCACTCCTCGATCGGCTTGAACCCCGGCAGGTCGCGGCAGTGGACCTCGGTCTCGCGGCAGAGGTCCTCCTCGGGCTTGTCGAGGTCGATCTTGAAACCGCAAGGCTGCGACACGTACCACGGCGTGTCACAGAACATCTCGATGCGATTGCCTTCGGGATCCTGGAAATAAACCGACCAGGCGTTGCCATGGCTGACCGGGTTGATGCCCTGGCAGCCGGCCTCGCGCACTTTGCGGAAGGCGCGCTGCACGTTGGCGAGCGTGCCGACGTTGAACGAGATCTGCTGCACCATCGGCGTCTCGACATCCGTCTTGCGGCCCGGCACCAAGACCACCTGGTGGTGGTCGCTCGGGTTGCCGCTCAAGAAGGTGATGCGCCCGTCAGGCGCGGCATCGCTGACGACAAAGCCGAGGACGCGCGTATAGAAATCGATCATCTTCGGCAGTTCGGCCACATAGAGCCCGATATGGCTAAGGCGCGGCGCTGCTTCTTGCGACATGACTCGGCCCTCCTTGACCTGGATATGCTCTCGTCGGCACAGCCCCAGACAGAGACAGGCTAACTTTCTGACGAAACGTTTGTCAAACGCGTCGCCCAAGCTGTTGCGACGGCACGTGCTGCAAGCCGCGCTTAGCGGGGCGGCAGCCATCCTTGGGGTCCAACGGGCGACGGCGCAGCAAAAGATGTCGCAGCCCGAGGCGGAGTATCAGGACCGGCCAAAGAACGGCCTCAGTTGTTCTGCCTGCACCTTGTTTCGTCCACCCCGATCCTGCGAAGTCGTGCGAGGCGATATCAGCCCGTACGGCTGGTGCAAGTTTTTCGATTTGCCGGATTGATGCCGTGGCAGCCGATCTTGCGCACGCTATGGAAGGCGCGCTGGAAAATGGCGAGCGTCCCGATGCGCGAGGGGCGCTCGATCGGGCCCGAAGACTGCGGGGATCGGATTCTCTCCGGCTGCCTATCTTATGCTTGGAGCCGGGCGCGAAGTCTTCCTCAATGAGATGGCTCCAGGCTGAACCCAATCTTGATGGAGGTCTCCCGTGAGAAGAACGTTGCTCGCTGTGGCGTTGGCGGCGACCGCCGCGATCGCCATCCCGATCCTTGCCCGCTCGGCAGACGATCCCGATCTCCAGTATGCCCAAGCCGCGCCGCCGGGCGGGCAATGGGGTGCGAGAGGTGG
>Ga0209040_10003445_pt1 | contig 12163 bp, 8 predicted proteins | sample BogFormECP12_OM3_FD_188240 | JGI IMG/M metagenome (GOLD analysis project Ga0209040, IMG submission 188240) | Bog forest soil microbial communities from Calvert Island, British Columbia, Canada - ECP12_OM3 (SPAdes) (version 2) | ecosystem: Environmental > Aquatic > Freshwater > Wetlands > Bog ... | reverse complement strand
CGGCATGTCATCGGCGTCGACAACCAGGGCGCGCCGCGTCCACTCGACCCGCCCAAACCGCCGCCGCCCCCGCCCAAACCGCCGCCGCCCCCGGCACCGCCGCCGGCGCAAGCCCCCGACGCCTATAGCGGAATCGCGCCGGATGTCGACATCATCGCGATCCGCCAGTCCAGCCAGGCCTTCGGCCTCAAGGACGCCTACACCGGTGACGAGGACCCGCAGACGCGGGCAAAGATCGACGATGTCGAGACCATGGCGCGGGCGATCGTGCACGCCGCGAACTTGGGCGCGACGGTCATCAACATCTCCGATGTGACCTGCATGAGCGCGCGCAACATCATCGACCAGCGCACCCTGGGCGCCGCGGTGCGCTATGCGGCGGTCGACAAGAACGTCGTCATCGTGGCCGCGGCCGGCGACACCAGCAGAAAGGACTGCAAGCAGAACCCGGCGTTTGATCCCATGCAGCCCAAGGATCCCCGCGACTGGAGCGGTGTGGGCACCGTGGTGACGCCGTCCTGGTTCAGCGACTACGTCCTGACGGTCGGCGCAGTCGACACCGATGGCCGGCCGATCACCCAAGCGGGTCAGGGGCAGTCGACGAGTGTCGCCGGACCGTGGGTGGGGATCGCCGCGCCGGGAACCGACGTAATCGGGCTGTCACCCCGGGATGACGGTTTGATCAACGCCATTGATGGCCCGGACAACACGCTGCTGGTTCCGGCGGGCACCAGCTTCTCGACCGCGATCGTGTCCGGGGTGGCTGCCCTCGTCCGCGCCAAGTATCCCCAGCTATCGGCGTACCAGGTGATCAACAGGTTGGAGCGCACCGCCCGGGCGCCGGCGCGTGGGGTGGATAACCAGGTCGGCTACGGTGTCGTCGACCCGGTGGCGGCACTGACCTGGGATGTACCCGAAGGTCCAGCAAAGCCGCCGCAGCAGCTGTCGGCACCGCTGAACATCCCTAAACCGGCGCCACACCGCGATATGGTGCCAGTATGGGTGGCAGCCGGAGGGTTGTTCGCAGCCTTACTGATCGGCGGCGCCGTGTTCGGTATAGCGGTGTTCATAAAGCGAACACGGAAGCAGCAATAATGTCGGAGCAGCAATAACAATGAAGGCTCAGCGCACGTTTGGACTGTCTTTGTCGTGGCCGCGGGTCACCGCGGTGTTCCTGGTCGACATCCTGATTTTGTTGGTGGCGAGTCACTGCCCAGACTCCTGGCAGGGCGAGCACCACATAGCGTTTTGGGTGGGTGTCGGCCTCGCGGCGGTGATCACGCTCCTTTCACTGGTCACCCACCACGGCCTCACCGTGACCTCCGGCCTGGCCACGTGGCTGTGGGACTGGTCCGCCGATCCGGGCACCGCGCTGACCGCGGGATGCACGCCCGCGATCGATCACCAGCGCCGATTCGGGCGCGACAAGGTCGGCGTGCGCCAGTATGAGGGCCATGTGGTGACCGTTATCGCGGTGGACGGCGGGGAGGACGACGCCCCCGGGCGGCACGGGCACCGGACCACGGCGGCCCTCTTGCCGGTGCGAGCGGTCGCTGAAGGCTTGCGCCAGTTCGATATTCACCTCGATGGCATCGACATCGTCTCGATGAAGGTGCGCCGCGGGGGCAACGCCGCCGAGAAGTCCAAGCTCGATGACTGGGGGCCCGAGGAGTGGGGGCTGGTGAGCGACCAACCCACCTCCTATGTCCGCCGCACCTGGTTGGTGCTGCGGATGAACCCGCAGCGCAACGTCGCCGCCGTCGCGGCGCGCGATTCGCTCGCATCGACGTTGGTGGCGGCCACCGAGCGGCTCACCCAAGATCTCGACGGACAAAACTGCGCGGCCAGGCCGTTGACCGCCGACGAGCTCGCCGAGGTCGACAGCGCTGTGTTGGCCGATCTGGAACCGAACTGGAGCCGCCCCGGATGGCGGCACCTCAAGCACTTCAACGGGTTCGCCACCAGCTTCTGGTTGACACCGTCGGACATCACCACCGAGACCCTGGAACACCTGTTGCTGGCCGACGTGGGGGCCGCCGTCATCACAATCCGGCTCCTCACCATCGGCGGCCGGCCCGAGCTGGCGGCCTGGGTCCGCTACCACAGCGAAAGCCGTCTTCCCAGAAAGGTATCGTCGGGGCTCAACCGGCTCACCGGCCGCCAACTGTCGGCGGTACGCGCCAGCTTGCCCGCCCCGGGGGCCCGCCCGCTCCTGGTCGTCCCGAGCCGACCGTTGCTCGACGACGATGATCTAGTGCTGTCGGTCGGACAGGTCCGGGAGAGCGCAGCGAGCGTGCCCGCAGCGCAATGACGCGCCCGCAATCAACCGCCGAAGACGCCCGTAATGCCATGGTCGCCGGCCTATTGGCGTCGGGGATCTCGGTCAACGGGCTACAGCCCAGCCACAATCCACAGGTGGCCGCGCAGATGTTCAACACGGCGGCCTCGCTCGATCCCGGGATGTGCGATGCGTGGCTGGCGCGAATGCTGGCAGGTGAGCAAAGCATCGACGTGCTCGCCGGGGCGTGGGCCGCGGTCAGGACGTTCGGTTGGGAAACCCGCCGCCTCGGGGTCACGGATCTGCAGTTTCGTCCCGAGGTCTCCGACGGGTTGTTTCTGCGCCTGGCCGTCACCACCGTGGAGTCGCTGGCGTGCGCTTACGCCGCCGTCCTCGCCGAGGCCAAACGCTACGAGGAAGCGGCGAAGTTGCTCGACGGCGTCGAGCCCCGCCATCCGTTCGATGAGGAAGTGGTCAACTACGTGCGGGGCGTGCTGTACTTTCGCACCGGACGCTGGCCCGACGTGCTCGTCCAATTTCCCGAGGGAAAGACCTGGCGGCACCCCGAACTGAAAGCCGCGGGCGCGGCGATGGCCACTACTGCGCTGGCGTCACTGGGAGTCTTCGAGGAGGCCTTCCGGCGCGGCGAGGCCGCCGTCGAGGGGGACCGGGTGCCGGGGGCGGCCAACATCGCCTTGTACACCCAGGGCATGTGCCTGCGCCACGTCGGCCGGGAGGAGGAGGCCGTCGAGCTGTTGCGCCGGGTGTATTCACGGGATCCGAAGTTCGGCCCGGCCCGCGAAGCGCTGGACAACCCCAACTATCGGCTGATCCTGACCGACCCGGAGACGATCGAGGCCCGCACCGACCCGTGGGATCCGGACAGTGCGCCGACCCGCGCGGAGACAGAAGCGGCCCGCCACGCCGAAGAGGCCGCCAAGTACCTGGCCGAAGGTGACGCCGAGCTCAACGCGATGCTGGGCATGGAACGGGCCAAGCGGGAAATCAAGCTCATCAAGTCGACGACCAAGGTGAACTTGGCCCGTGCCAAGATGGGGCTCCCGGTGCCGGTGACGTCACGCCATACCTTGCTGCTGGGGCCGCCCGGGACGGGCAAGACGTCGGTAGCGCGGGCCTTCACCAAACAGCTGTGCGGGCTCACGGTGTTGCGCAAGCCGCTGGTGGTGGAGACCAGCCGCACCAAGCTGTTGGGGCGGTACATGGCTGACGCCGAAAAGAACACCGAGGAAATGCTCGAGGGCGCCTTGGGCGGGGCGGTCTTCTTCGACGAGATGCACACCCTGCATGAGCGCGGGTACCACCAAGGCGACCCCTACGGCAACGCGATCATCAACACGCTCCTGCTCTATATGGAAAACCATCGCGACGAGCTGGTGGTCTTCGGCGCGGGCTATGCGAAGGCCATGGACAAGATGCTCGAGGTGAATCAGGGTCTGCGACGGCGCTTTTCGACCGTGATCGAGTTCTTCAGCTATACCCCGGAAGAGCTGCTCGCGCTGACCAAGCTGATGGCGCGCGAGAACGAAGACATCATCGTCGACGAAGAGGTCGAGGTGTTGTTGCCGTCGTACACCAAGTTCTACCTCGACGAAAGCTATTCGGAAGACGACGATCTCGTTCGCGGTATCGATACGCTCGGCAATGCCGGTTTCGTCCGCAATGTGGTGGAAAAGGCCCGCGACCACCGCAGTTTCCGCCTCGATGACGAAGACCTCGACGCGGTGCTGGCCAGCGATCTCACCGACTTCAGCGACGCCCAACTGCGCCGGTTCAAGGAGTTGACCCGCGAGGACCTGGCCGAGGGGCTCCAGGCGGCGGTGGCCGAGAAGAAGCCGACGTAAAAGCACTGCACAGCCTCGCCAGCTAACCGTCGCGGCCATTTTCCGCGGCGTCGAGCAATTCTCAAATCGCGCCGCGAGCCTTCGCGGTCCAGCGATATCTATGAGCTTTCTATTAATTGCCGACAGCAAAGCGCGTCGAGTTGCCGCGCCTGGGTCCCGGTGCGACGATGGCGCTGAATGCTCATCGCCGAGTGAAATTTATGCCGCAAATAGGCTTCAAAAGGGGATTTAGGTCGATCGACGCAAGCCGCCCAAGCTAAGGACGGCCCCGCCTTCTCGTGGGTCTGGCCCAACCCTCTTCGGTCGTGGGTTCACCCGAGTACGCTCGGTCAATCCGAAGCCCGGACGAGCGGGGTGCCGCGCCCGGCAAATTTTGCTGGACGGCCTCATCCCAATTCGCGCAACACGGCGGCATTCCCGTGAGCGGCCCCAAGCATGACGGGAGGTGGGGCGGGCTGATCGAATTCACAGCGACTTTACGAGCACAATGACCGTTTCTTTCCGATCCGGTCGCGGCCCTCTTGCTCCCGGCTGAATCGGCTGGCGCCGATTACCTCCAAGCACGCGCGCAGCCAAGCGCTGGCGCCATCGGCAGCACGACGACACGCACAACGGCCAAGGGCCCGTAGCCGGGTCGGACTATCCGTTCTAAGGAGAAGTCCGATGACTTTTGTTGTGACACAACAGGAATCGCTCGCCGTCACGGCCTGTGATTTCCGAGAAGCCGGCATTGCGGCCACCAAAGCCGCCAACCGCGCCACGGCCGGTTAAGGGGGTGCTGGCGATGGATTTCGGAGCCTTACCACCGGAAGTCAACTCCGCTCGCATGTACGCCGGGCCGGGCTCGGCGCCGATGATGGCTGCCGTGACGGCCTGGGCGGCGCTCGGTGCGGAGCTGGGTTCGACAGCGGCCTCATACGAGTCGGTGATCTCGGGGCTGACCAGCGAGGGCTGGATGGGACCGGCCTCCGCGTCGATGGCGGCCGCAGCCGCCCCCTATGTGAAGTGGATGAGCAGCACGGGGGCGCTGGCCCAGCAAACGTCCGCTCAAGCGGCCGCTGCGGCCGCCGCATACGAGGCCGCGTTTGCCTTGACGGTGCCTCCAGCCGAGGTAGCGGCTAACCGTGCCCTGCTCATGGCGCTGGTGGCAACCAACTTCCTTGGGCAGAACACCCCGGCGATCGCGGCCACCGAGGCCCAATACGGCGAAATGTGGGCTCAGGACGCCGCGGCAATGTACGGCTATGCCGGTAGCTCGGCGGCCGCCTCCACGCTGATGCCGTTCGATCAACCGGCGGAGACCACGAATCCGGCCGGACCGGGTGCCCAGGCCTCGGCGGTCACACAAGCCACGGGCACCGCGGCGGGCACAGGCACCCAGACGGTGGACCAGATGATGTCCACGGTACCGACTGCGCTGCAAGGGCTCTCGTCACCGGTATCGGCGGCGTCGAACCCCGCGGCAGCCATTCCGGGGCAGGGAATTCTCGCTGGCATCCTGAATTTCATGGACGGGGCGGACGGTAACGCGATCGGGACCTTCTTGAACTCCTCGCTGTTCAACGGATTCGTCTCAGCCGGCTACGTGAGTCCCGCCATCATCGAACCGGGTGTTACGGCCGGGATCTCCGACATCAATGCGGTGGCAGTCGCCGCAGAGCCCGGGGCCACCGCACTACCACCGATGGGCTCCGGCTCCGGGAATCCGGGGTGGTTGCCCCTGCTGACGCCGGGTGCCGCCGGCGCAGTAAGCATGCCGAGCGCCGACCTCAGCGCGGTTTCGGCCGGCACGAGCCAGGCGGCGTTGGTCGGGCGTTTGTCGGTGCCGCAAAGCTGGACGGCGGCCGCCCAGGTGGCGAACCCGGCGGGTGCGACGTTCCCGGGAGGTGGTTGGACCAATGCCGTCGGGCCCGGCGCCGGCGCGCCGCAGGGCGTCCCGGCAGCCATGCCGGGTATGCCGGGCATGCCCGCCGCCACGGCGGGAGGCGGCTTCGGCCACGGCCCTCGCTACGGCTTCCGGGTGACCGTGATGCCACGCCCACCGGCCGCCGGGTAGCGGCAGAACTGATGCAAGCGTGCGGCAGTCAGCTTGACTGACCTGCTCCCGGGTGCCACCATGGCCTCTGCAAGCACCTCGCTAGGTGAGGCGTCTGCACGGATACAGGCCACTGACCTCGAACGTCGAGAGACGCCCAGGGTCAGGACAGCTCCTCCCGGATTAAGGGTTGAGCCCAAGTGGCTTCCGGCTTCCGATTGAGCCGGATACGCCGTGTGGTGCCGAAGCTCTGACGAGAGGGGTGCGGTGTCCGGGCGTTCTAGCCTGGGCCCTCCTCCCCGTGTGCAAGTGGTGGCATCCCCGTGTGCCCAGGCCGTGAGGAGGTGAGAGCGAAATGAGTTCCGACGACAGTCCGTATTCCAGATCGTCGACCGTTTCGTTGCGATCCGACCCCGGCTTCGTTTCCACAGTCTGAATCGGCTCACCCCCAAGGGAACTCGCGCGGCGCCGCCTCGCGGGCGTGTGTTTGGGGTGCACGGAAAGTGGCCCACGGCCCGGGTTCGGTCTCTTTACGTGAGGAGAACTCCGATGTCTTTTGTAACCACGCATCCGGAAGCGCTGGCTACGGCCGCCGGTCACCTGATTGGTCTCGGGTCGGCACTGGCTGCGCAGAACCTGGCCGCGTCCGCCGCGACGACCGGGTTGGCCCCGGCGGCCGCTGACGAGGTATCCGCCCTGACCGCTACACAATTCGACGCCCATGCCGCCATGTATCAGGCAGTGGGCGCGCGAGCGATGGCCGTTCACGAGCTTCTCACCGCGACCTTGTCCGCGAGCGCCGGCTCGTATGCGACCACCGAGGCAGCCAACACGATCGCAGCTAGCTTAGCTAGGGAAGGAGGCTGACGATGACCGCTGCACTGGACTTCGCGATGCTTCCGCCCGAAGTCAACTCCGGCCGGATGTATTCCGGGGCGGGTTCGGGCCCGATGCTGGCCGCCGCATCGGCGTGGCACGGACTGGCCGCCGAATTGCGTTCCACCGCACTGTCTTACGGATCGGTGCTTTCGACACTGACCGGCGACGAATGGCACGGCCCGGCCTCGGCCGCGATGGCGGCTGCGGCCACGCCATACGTGGCGTGGTTGGGCACGACCGCTGAGCAAGCCGAGCAGACCGCGGCACAGGCCGAGGCCGCCGCGGCGGCTTATGAGGCCGCGTTCGCAGAAACGGTGCCCCCGCCGGTGATTGCGGCCAACCGGGCCCAGTTGATGGCGCTGATCGCCACCAACATCCTCGGTCAGAACACCCCGGCGATCGCCGCCACCGAGGCCCAGTACGCCGAAATGTGGGCCCAAGACGCCGCCGCAATGTACGGCTACGCCGCCTCCTCGGCAGCCGCCACCCAACTGAGCGAGTTCACCGAGCCGCAGCGGGCCACCAGCCCCGGCGGGGTGACCGCCCAGTCCGCCGCGGTGGCTCAGGCCGTCGCCACCCCGGCCGGAACTCAGCAGGGCACGCTGTCGCAGCTGATGTCCGCGCTGCCCACCACGCTGCCCACCACGCTGCAGGGTCTGTCCTCGCCCGCGTCGTCGCAGACTACGGGTTTGGGCAGCATTGTCGATGGGCTGGGCGGGTTGGATCCCTTTGCCGCCGGATCGGCGAGTGACACCACCGGACTGAATAGCCTGCTCAACATGATCGGAGGTGACAACACCGCCGTTGGACAGCTCCTCAACGCGAACATTTGGAACACCATCTTCTCGTCCGGCTTCTACATGCCGAGCAACACGATCGCTCCGTTCCTGAGCCTGCTGGGCCAGCAGGCCGGGAGCGCGGCCGGTGACGCGGCCGACGCGGCGGGTCAGGCTGCCAGCGGCGCAATCGGTGAGGCAGTCGCAAGCCCCGCCATCGGCGGACTTGGCAACGCTGTCTCGGCCGGCCTCGGCCACGCACCGATAATCGGCGCGTTGTCGGTGCCGCCCAGCTGGACCGCGCCCGCCCCGCTGGCCGGCCCCCTTGCCTCGTCACCGGGGGGCACCCCCATGGTGGCGCCCCCGGCGATGGCGGCCGGCGTGCCCGGAATGCCGATCGGAGCCACGGGCGCACAACCGTACGGCCGCGCCGTGCCGCAGTACGGCTTCCGTCCCACCTTCGTCGCGCGCCCTCCGGCCGCCGGATAGGAGCGGTCACTGTACGCCACCTCACACGCGGCACGGCAGGGGATTGAGCTTCCCGCAACGTCCTGAACAAGCTGTGCGAGCCGTCGGAACGGCCGGTCCGCGGCGGTCACCACCGCGAACAGGCTGAATCGGGCTCACAGAAAACTTCCAGCAGCTAATCAGCGTTACGCCAGCTATCGATGCATACGCTAGGTGAAATCTAGGGGAGCAGCGCATGACGATTAACTATCAATTTGGTGATGTGGACGCCCACGGCGCGACCATCCGCGCGCAGGCCGCGTCGCTGGAAACCGAGCACCAGGCGATCGTTCGCGATGTGCTCGCCGCCGGGGATTTTTGGGGTGGCGCCGGGTCCGTGGCCTGCCAGGAGTTCATCACCCAGTTGGGTCGCAACTTCCAGGTGATCTACCAGCAGGCCAACGCCCACGGGCAAAAGGTGCAGACCGCCGGCAGCAACACGGCGACCACCGATAGCGCCGTCGGCTCTAGCTGGGCTTAATCGCATTTCACAAGAATGGCAGTGAATGTGCGAGCCAACCCGCGCGACATGCACTGGCGAACTCGAATGCACCGCGCGTCACGAGACGCCGCATATCAAATCTTGAATTGATGGCGAGACCGCAATAACGGTTGCTTTTCACACCGTGACTAATGCGGCTTAGTAGCCGATACCGGACGCCGGGTGGAGCAGATCCGGCCATAAATGTGTCCGAACTATGACAAATTAGAGGCTGTTTCTGACTGGTTGCTGAAAGCTGCCTATGAATATGCTGGACAAGCACTTCCATACGGCAATGTGTTAGCTGATGAGCAGCATCCTCACAGGGAAAGCGGCCCTCTGACACCCATCGTTTACATTACTATTACACCCCGGGAACGCTATACGAATACGTTTCGATCACGATGATCGATACGTTAGGCAGCGGCGCCTGAACGCTGGGCGGGCCGCGGCCTCTGACATTTTTCAGCTAGGAGCGTGGGGGTCTGTTGTCTTCAAACACGTGGGCTCAACACGTGAATTCAACAGTGGATTCCATGGATTCCATTAGAGCTGCGGCGCGAGTGCGGACGGGGCTAGCAAACCCTGCCTACTATGGCGGCCACTTAGGGGACCGGAGGAAATAGATGTTCGATTTCGGGGCGCTACCACCGGAGATCAACTCCGGCCGGATGTATGTCGGCGCCGGGTCGGGGCCGATGTTGGCAGCCGCGGCGGCCTGGGATGAATTGGCGACGGAGTTGCAGTCGACGGCGGCCTCCTATGGCTCCACGATTGAGAGCCTCGCCGCCGGGCCCTGGACGGGGCCGTCCTCCATCGCGATGGCCGCCGCGGCCTCCCCGTACGCGGCGTGGATGAGCGCCACCGGCGCTCAGGCCGAGCAGGCGGCCAGCCAGGCCAAGATCGCCGCCGGCGCTTACGAGACGGCGTTTGCGGCCACGGTGCCGCCGCCGGTGATCACGGCCAATCGCGCCCTGCTCATGGCGTTGATCGCCACCAACTTCCTGGGCCAGAACACGCCGGCGATCGCGGCCACCGAGGCCCACTACGCGGAGATGTGGGCCCAGGATGCCGCCGCGATGTACGCCTATGCGGCCTCGTCGGCGACCGCGTCGCAGCTGACGCCGTTCACCGAGCCGCCGCAGACCACCAGCACCGCCGCCGCGCCGGCGCAGGCGGCCGCGGTTTCGCAGGCCAGCAGCGTGAGCGGCTCGAACATCGGCACGCAGCTGTCCCAGCTGATCAACTCGCTGCCGACCGCGCTGCAAAGCCTCGGCAGCGGCCTCCTGAGTTCGCCGACGACTGGGTCGACAAACCTGTTGTCCGGTCTCGCCCTGCCGCAATTGGTCAACCTGCCATCGACGTCCTCGTGGCCGGCGGGTCTGGGAACCGACCTCGCGAACTGGAACACCATGTGGTCGACCCTCACCGGGTCCTTCTCCTTTCAGGGATGGACCGCGATACCCGGCGGCCCATTCCTGTCGTTCGGGCAGGCATACGCCTGGGGTCAGAACGGACAGGGCGCCGCCGCCTATCTGTCGGGCCCGAAAGCCATCAGCGGCGCATTGGCGCCCCTGACGCAGGGCGCCGGCGCCGCGAAGCCGATGCTCAGCTCGGCGCCGGTATCGGGCGCAATGGGCAAGGCGGCCCTGGTTGGCAGCATGTCGGTGCCGCAGGGATGGACCGAGGCCGCGCCGGCGATCCGAACGCTTGCCCAGGTGCTGCCCGCCAACCTGGCGGCCGCGCCAGCCGCATCGCTCGCCGGCGAGGAGGGCGTCTTCAGCCAGATGGCCCTGTCAAGCCTGGCAGGACGCGCCGTCGGTGCTGCCGCGTTTCAGTCCGCGGGCAGCGGCGGCGCCGCGGCGAGCTCGCTGGGCGGCGTCGTCGCCGACCCCGCGGCGGCCACCATCATCGTCATTCCGGCACTGGAGGACTGAAGGCCATGACAGAGACCAATTCGGCACGGTCCACCCGGGCACAGACGACCAGGCAAGGGGTATAGACGATGTTCTACGCAGCGTTTCCGCCGGAGTTCAACTCGGGCAGGATGTACGCCGGTCCCGGATCCGGGTCGATGCGGGCGGCCGCCACGGCCTGGGAGGGTCTGGCGAGCGAACTGCAGTCCACCGTGTCCTCGTATTCGTCGGTGATCGACAGCCTGACCAGCGGGTCATGGGTGGGCCCGTCGTCGGTCAGCATGGCCGCCGCGGTCACGCCGTATCTGGCCTGGATGCAGGGCGCCGCCGGCCAAGCCTCCGAAGCCGCCACTCAGGCCGTCGCGGCGGCCACCGCCTATGAGACCGCGTTTGCCGCGCACGTGCCGCCGGCGGAGATCGCGGCCAACCGCAGCCAACTGGCGCAGCTGGTGGCGACCAACGTCTTCGGGCAGAACACCCCGGCGATCGCGGCAACGGAGATCCAATACGGCGAAATGTGGGCCCAGGACGCCCTGGCCATGGACAGTTACGCCAGCTCCTCGGCGGCCGCCTCCAACGTCACGCCGTTCACCGAGGCGCCGCAGATCACCAACGCGGGCGGGTTAGCCGGCCAGGCGGCCGCGCTGACCCAAGCCGCCGGCACCTCGGCCGGCAGTGCGCAGTCAATCGTGTCGTCCCTGTCGTCATCGTTGACTACCGCCGGCGGCCCGTTGTCCTGGCTGCTGCAGACCGGCGCAAACCTCAGCACCTCCTACAACACCACCGTCACCGGCCTGCTGAACAGCCTGTTCGGGCCGAGCGGGGCATCCACGTTCACGGCCCTCTATTCGGCGGTCAAGGTTCCGCTCGGCTTCACCACGCAGTTCAACGACGTCGGGCTGCTGACCAACTTCCCCGTGTCGCAGTTCCTCAAGTTCGCCCCAGCCCCGGCGTACGCCGGGCTCCCGAAGGACGCGCTGGGAGCCGGGCTGGGGGCGCCGAGCTGGGGGCGGGGCTGGCTGACCAGCTCGGTATCGGCGGGCATGGGAAATGCCGGCACCCTGGTCGGCAAGTTGTCGGTCCCGCCGAGCTGGGCGACGAACACTCCGGCCGTCAGGATGGTGGCCTCCGCGTTGTCGGCCGCCGGGCCCGCCGCGGTGCCCGCCGCCGCGCTCGGCGAGGGCGGGCTGCTCAGTTCGATGTCGGTGGCGGGGATGCTCGGCAGCGCCTTCGGTGCCGGGGCGCCCAACGCTTTGAGCCGTACCGGGGTCCGCGGCCGCGTCAAACCGATCAAGGACCTAAAAGACGCCAACTCGCCGGAGCATTTGAAGCGTCTGGTGGCACAAATATCGGAGAAGCCCGAAAGCGTTCAGCACCACAATGTCGATCAAGAGGGACTTGACGCTCTGCTCGAGCAGCTGTCGAAGAA
>Ga0209040_10003444_pt1 | contig 12163 bp, 10 predicted proteins | sample BogFormECP12_OM3_FD_188240 | JGI IMG/M metagenome (GOLD analysis project Ga0209040, IMG submission 188240) | Bog forest soil microbial communities from Calvert Island, British Columbia, Canada - ECP12_OM3 (SPAdes) (version 2) | ecosystem: Environmental > Aquatic > Freshwater > Wetlands > Bog ... | reverse complement strand
CACGAGGTTTCGCTCCTGCTGACGCGACTTCGCCGCAAAGGACGCAAACAACGCGTCATTCCTGTCCGCGCCAGCTAACCTGGTAGTGCCCCGCAATCCTGGCACAACTGGAGATGACATGACCAGCACCAAGGACGGGGACGCGCCCCAGGTGGCGGCGAGCTGGCACTGCGAGAGCCGTGCTAGGTCCACCGGTGGGCTTTCGGGGACTACCCTGCTTAGACATTCACGTACCGGTCCACGACGGTGGCCGGCCCTCGGTGAAGGCCCGGGGGCCCTCCTTGGCGTCGTTGCTGCGCTTGCGCAGTTCCTCACACGGATAGGCCTCGTCGAAGGCGTCCGGCAGCGGCAGGTCCAGCGAGTGCCACATGGCTTGCTTCGCCGCGCGCACGGCCAGCGGTGCGCCGCGCAGCAGGTCGTCGACCCAGGCCTGCGTCGCGGTGTCGAGGCGCTCGGGCGCGGCCACTTCGTTGACCAAGCCGTAGCGCAGCGCGTCGTGCGCGGTCATGCGTCGGCCGGTGAGCAGGTAGCCGGCGGCCACCCGCGGGGGCAGCTGACGGCCCAGCCGGAACACCCCGCCGGCACCGGCTACCAGCCCCAGGCGCACCTCGGGCAATGCGAACTCCGCGTCGCTGGAGGCAACGATCAGGTCGCAGGCCAGCGCCAGCTCGAAGCCCCCACCCAACGCGTATCCGCGCACCTTGGCGACCAGAGGTTTGGTGATATCGAAACGGTCGGTGAGCCGCGGTGCACCCGGCTTGTCCCTGCTCCCGAACGACGACAACCCCGCGGCTCCGCGCGCGTCGCGATCCGCGAGTTCTTTGAGGTCCTGTCCGACGCTGAATGCGCGATCACCCGAACCGGTCAGGACGCCGACCCAGACGTCCGGATCGGACTCGAAGTCCTCCCAGACCCGGGCGAGCTCTTCATGCATGCGCACATTCATCGCGTTGAGCACCTCGGGGCGCCGCATGGTGATCGTGGCTACCCGATCACGCTTGTCATATCCGACAAACTCGAACTCACTCAAGGCAGCAGCCATGTCGCCAGACTAGGCCGGGCCGTGGTGGCCCGACCGTTGCCGCGCCTCGGTAAGGAAGCCTGATGCAGGCGCGCCTCTGCGCGGTCGGGACCAGTGTCCCGCCGTTCCGCTACACCCAAGACGAACTGATCGACCAGCTCGCCATCGAGGACGACAAGATCCGCTCGCTGTTCAAGAACAGCTCGATCGTCTCCCGGCACTTGGTGCTGCCTCTGCGCGACGCCGACGGCCGACCCGAGCCCGAAAGCCAGGGGCAACTTCTTGAGAAGCATCGCGAGTGGGGCATCAAGATGGCCGCCGAGGCCATGGACAAGTGCCTGGCGAATGTGGGCCGCACTCCTGTCGACGTCGACTACCTGTGCTGTGTGACCACCACCGGTTACCTGACCCCTGGGATGTCCGCGCGGCTGATGAAGCACCGGGACATGCGGCCGGACTGCGCACGACTCGACGTGGTCGGCATGGGCTGCAACGGCGGACTCAACGGGCTGACGCCGGTCTGTGCCTGGGCCGAGACTCACCCCGGCAGGCTAGCCGTGCTGATTTGCGTCGAGACATGTTCGGCCGCTTACGTTTTCGACGGCACAATGCGGACCGCCGTCGTCAACTCATTGTTCGGCGACGGCGCCGCCGCGCTGGCGATCAGCACCGATCCGCATTTAGCCGAGTCGCCGCACCCACTGGTGCTCAAGACCAGCAGCCACATCATCCTGGAAGCGCTGGAGGCCATGCGCTACGACTGGGACAACAGCTACGGCCTGTTCAGTTTCTACCTCGACCCACAGATCCCCTACCTGATCGGCGCCAACGCCGAGACCGCACTGAGCCGCCTGTTGGCCAGCACGGGGCTGGACAACGCCGATATCGAGCACTGGTTGGTGCACTCGGGAGGTAAAAAGGTCATCGACGCGCTGCGGGTCAACCTGGGGTTGAGCCGCCACGACGTCCGCCACACCGTGAGCGTGCTTCGCGACTACGGCAACCTTTCTAGCGGGTCGTTCCTGTTCTCCCTTGAGCGACTGAACCGAGAGAACGTCGTCCAACCGGGGGACCGCGGAGTGATTACCACAATGGGCCCCGGTTCGACCATCGAAATGGCCCTCATCCAGTGGGCATGAGGACGCAATGATCGAGCCGTCCGAGGAGCGCACAAACTCCTTCGCTCTGCCGGCGGGCGACCTCGCCAGCCGCACGCAGGTGGTGGGCGACTTCGTCCGATCCCAGGCGAGCGGCCTGGCAATCATCGACCTGCGCGAGTCCGGGACGGAGCACCTGTCGCCCGGCGACGGCATCACCGATGTCAAAGGCTGGGAACGCGCCCTGCACCTGATCGAGCGCTCACTGGCGACCACGGTGGCCCTGTTCGGACAACGGGTCGGTGGATGCGCGCTCGAGGTCGGGCTGGCCTGCGACTTCCGTATCGCTGCCCCGGGCTCCGAAGTGATCTGGCACAACAACGGCGCAGTCTGGCCCGGCACCGCGCTATTCCGCCTTGTTCACCTGGTCGGGCCCGCCCAGACCATTCGGCTGGCACTGCTCGGTGAACCGGTGCACGCCCATGCGGCGCTTGTCAGCGGCCTGGTCGACGTCATTACCGACGACCCCGAGGCCGAGGTGGAGAAACTCCGGGCGGCGGTGGCGGGGCTGGATGATCTTCGAGTCGTCCGCCAGCTGGTCGCGGAGGCCACCCACACCAGCTACGACGAAGCCCTGGGAGCCCATCTCGCGGCGTGTGAGCGCTATCTGCGGCGGCGCGGGGTGGAGGTCGACTAGATGACCGACAGTGCTCCCGCCGCGGACATCGCCTCGCCGGGCGTCGCGGCCCGACGCAGCCGGCCCAGTCCGTGGCACCGGCCGTCGACAGATGCGGAGCTGCGCGTCGCCGCGGCCTGGTTTGACGAGCACATTGTGGACGTCTACCAAGCCTTGACGGCCACCTCCTGCGGTAACCGCAGGCTCGGTGACCTGGTGTGCGCCGCCGGTGACCAGCTGCCCGACCTGCTGCCTGATCGGGTGACCAGGAAGCACGATGAGGAGCTCGCCCCGAGCGAACGGCTCCGCGTGGAGCGCGACCAAAGCCGGTTCCTGCGAGCTCTGCTGCGCAACCCGGCCACCGCTATCCCGGCGCTCGCTGACATGCGCACGCCACTGCCCGAGTCCGCCGCCCACGCCGCGCAGTTCCAGGCCTCCGGTGAGCTCGTCCTGGAGACCGTCACGCTGCGACGCGCGGCCAACTTTGTCGAGCTGACGTTGGCCAATACCAGGACGCTGAACGCGGAGACGAACCAGTTCGTGCACGATCTGGAGGTAGCCGTCGACGTGGTGACCATGGACCCCACCACCTCGGTTGGAGTGATCCGGGGCGCTCCGATGGAGCACGCGTCGTACGCCGGCAAGCGAGTATTCTGCGCCGGGATCAACCTCAAGCACCTCGCTGCCGGCAAGATCTCATACCTGGATTTTTTGATCGGTCGCGAGGCGGGCGTGTTGTCGAAGCTGGCCCGTGGGGTGCATGACCTCGAGACCGGCCACGACGTCGCCCGGCTGTGGATCTGCGTCATCGATTCCTTCGCCATCGGCGGCGGCATGCAGCTCACCCTGGTGGTCGACCACGTGATCGCCGTCGATGACGCCTGGCTGAGCTTGCCCGCCGCGAGCGAGGGCATCGTTCCCGGCGTAGCCAACCTTCGCCTGCCCGGCCGTGTCGGTGTGCCGCTCGCCCGTGAGTTAATCCTGCGTGGGCGTCGTCTGACCGGCGCCGAGGCGATGCAGGCCGGGCTGGTCGACGCCGTGGTCTGCGGAGCAGACGTCGACGCGACCGTGGAATCGGTGGCCGCGGCGCTGTCGGAGCCGGCGGTGGCGCCCAACAAGCTAATGCTCGCCCACGGCATCGAGCCCGAGGATGAGTTCGCGACGTACCTCGCCGACTTCGCCGTCGTCCAGGCCGAGCGCATGCACGCTCGCGACGTGCGTCGCAAGCTGTCGAGTGCTCCATGACGGTCGCGTCGACCGAAGCCCAGGTTTTCGGCGCGATCGGATTCCTCAACGAGGTGATGGCCCGCTACCCGCAAGCCATCTCCTTCGCCCCGGGGGCACCCGTGCTGGACGGCATCACCCGCGAGCGCCTCATCGCGGCTGTCGACGATGTTGCCGGCCGCTCCAGCAGCGGGGCGGCGGGGTGGGACGCCCTGTTCCAGTACGGCCCGAGCCAGGGGATCGTCAACGCTGATCTCGCCCGGGTGCTCGCCGCCACCGCCGGCCTCGCTGTCGGCGAATCCGATATCATCATCACCGTCGGCGCACAGGAGGGGTTCATCCTCGTCCTTCGCGCACTGGAACTCCATCGCTCCGGAACCCTGGGCATCGTTGCCCCAGCCTTCGCCGGGATCCGCGGTGCGGCCACCTTCCTGGGCACGCGGACTGCGGACGTTCTCGAGGGCGCCGAGGGCGTCACCGCCGCCGACCTCGAGGCCGCGTGTGCCCGAGCGGAGGCCGTTGACGAGCCGCTGCGCGCCTTGTACGTCGCACCCGACTTCGCCAACCCTTCCGGCACCGTGATTCCTCGGCAGGCTCGCCTGGAACTGTTGCGCGCCGCTCGGGAGCGGCACGTGCTATTGATCGAAGACACCACCTACGGCTTCACCGATCCTGGGGTCCCGCCAAGCCTGAAGGCCCTGGACAAACATGGGGTGGTGATCCAGGTCGGCACCTTCTCCAAGGTGTGCTGCCCCGGCGTCCGGGTGGGCTATGTGGTCGCCGATCAGCCGTGGCACGGGTCAACCCTGGCGGCCTGGCTGGCCACCCTGAAGAACATCACCACGGTCAACACCTCGCCACTCAACCAGGCCATGGTCGCGGGCTTGCTGCTGTCAGATCCGGCTGCCCTCGCCGACCGCGAGCGCGTGCTGGCACAGGCATACCGAGAGAAGCGGGACTTGCTCTTGGCCGCATTGGACGACGAGTTCCCCGACGCCACTGAACTCGGACTTGGCTGGAACCGGCCCCGCGGCGGATTCTTCGTCGTGATGCAGACCCACCGGGAACAGGATCATGCCGCGCTCGAACGGTGCGCCGAACGCCATGGCGTGCTATGGACCCCGATGCGTGACTTCTACGCCGGCCATCACGGTGACCAGCAGTTGAGGCTGTCGTGTAGCCGCGTGCCGATCGACCAGATCAGGGAGGGGGTTCGCCGTCTAAGCGGCTTCCTACGCGAAAGACCGCAAGAGACGGAGGCCTGGTGAGCACCGATACCACTAACCTGGTCCCACCGGCCGGACACGACCGCGAGGAGGCGTTCGACCGCTTCTCGCTGATCGTGAACGGCCCGGCGTAGTTCAATGCCATCGTGAGAGCGATGGCAGTACACCTTGACGGCAGAGTCGATGATCGCGTACCTCTCTGACGGGGTCGTCAAGGTGTATTGCGTGCGCATCGCGGACACCGCGTCGGTGGCCGTGCTGCCGCGGCTCCCGTCGAAACCAACGGCCGAAGCCAATTGGCCAATGCCCAGCCGACAGTCGACGAACCAGGGATAATGACCGATGCCCCTGACGTCGCCCACGCGCACGACAACTGAGGGCCAGGATCTGCGATGAAATTTGTGCTGGCAAGCGATGGAAGTCGCGGCGATGTCGAGCCGTGCGTCGCTGTCGGCCGTGAGCTGCTGCGCCGAGGACACGAAGTGCGCGTTGCCGTCCCGCCCAACCTGGTCGGCTTCGTCGAATCGGCTGGGCTTGTGGCGGTCGCCTACGGTCTGGATACGCAGACGCTGATGGAAGCGCGGCGCAACTTGGCGTGTTTATCTCGCAACCCCTGGAGGATCAAGGATCTGATCGGGTTGTGGCGCGAATCTTGGGAGTTCCGTAGCCGGTGCTGGAGGGAGATCGGCACGACGCTGACTTCGCTGGCGGACAGGGCCGACCTGCTATTTACCGGCCGCGTGTTCGAGGACACCGCTGCCAACGTCGCGGAGTATTACGATATTCCGTTGGTCACGCTGCACTACTTGCCGGTGCGGCCCAACGGCCAGCTCCTGCCGTTCCTGCCGGCGCCGTTGACCCGCTCCGCAATGACAATGAAAGGCTGGCTAGCTTGGCGCACGGCGAAGAAGCTCGAGGACGCGCAGCGCCGTGAACTGGGCCTACCGAAGGCAACAGGCCCCTCGCCGCGACGGATCACAGAGCGCGGATCGCTGGAAATTCAGGCCTACGACGAGGTTTGCTTCCCCGGGCTGGCAGCCGAATGGGCGAAATGGAATGGCCAACGGCCCTTTGTCGGCACGCTGACGATGGAGTTGACGACGGATGCCGATGACGAGGTCGCCTCGTGGATTGCCACGGGAACACCGCCGATTTACTTCGGCTTTGGCAGCATGCCGGTCGAATCTCCGGCCGACACGCTCACCATGATCAGCGCGGCCTGCGCGCAGATAGGCGAGCGGGCGTTGGTTTGCGCCGGCTGGAGTGACTTCAGCCGCGTCCCACATTTCGAGCATGTCAAGGTTGTGGGTGCGGTGAACCACGCGGCGATCTTTCCCGCCTGCCGCACGGTCGTCCACCACGGTGGCGCGGGCACCACGGCCGCAGGCCTGCGCGCCGGAGTCCCCACCCTGATCCTCTGGTGGGCGGGCGATCAGCCGTACTGGGCAGCTGCGGTCAAACGACTGAAAGTGGGCACCGCCCGGCGCTTTTCGACCAGTACCCGGGAATCCCTGGTCGCGGACCTGCGCCGGATCCTCGCCCCGCAATACGTTGCCCGGGCCCGCGAGATCGCCACCCGGATGACCAAACCCGCCGAAAGCGTTGCGGCCACCGCTGATCTTGTGGAAGATTTCGCCCGTCTGAGGCATGTTGGCTGATCGACGATGGCGGGCCGTCGGGATGATCGGCGCCGGCCAAGTCTGGCCGATTGCCTCGGTGTGGTCAGGGGCCGCCTGGCACCGCACCACGATCCCTGGCAAGGTTGCCCGCCGGGCACCGGATCTGCTCGGTCGCGACTTCACCGCCGCCGCGCCCAACGGCAAGTGGGTCACCGACTTCACCTACACGAGGACGTGGTCGGGGTTCGTCTACGTGGCCTTCGTCGTGTACTGCTATTCGCGGGGCATCTGGGCTGGCACACGGCCACCGTGAAGGACACGGCCATGAGCGGGCGGGCGCGACTGAGACAATCGCCGCTCCCAATGGCGAACGAGACACGCACGCATGAAACGAGACACGCACGTATGAGCAGACGTGAATCAGGGTATGACGCCATCGTCGTCGGCTCCGGAGCCTGCGGCTCGTGGGCTGTCAAAGAGCTGACGGAAGGTGGCCTAAAAGTTGTTCTGCTTGAGGCTGGCAGGAACCTCGACATCGCCCATGACTTTCCTGCCGACGCAGAGCTGGGCGCGAGCGGGATTGTGGGGCGCGTCAAATCGGCGATTCAGGGCCAGCACGTTCAGGCGCGGTGCTCACCCTTCTCCGAGACCACCAAGCAGTTTTACGTTAACGACAGAGAGAATCCGTACACGATGGCGCGGGGAAAAACGTTCCTCTGGTTCAGGGGCCGGCAACTCGGCGGCCGCCTCCACACGTGGTCTAGACATGCACCCCGCATGTCGAATTACGAACTCAAAGCCGCTAGCGTCCGTGGAGACGGCGTCGATTGGCCGCTGTCGTACGAAGACCTGGCGCCGTACTACGACATCGTCGAGCGGACGCTCGGCGTCTACGGGAGACCCGCAGGCATTCCAAACTGTCCGGACGGAGAGTTCATCGGACCCGCGAAAACGACAAAGATCGAAGAAGCGTTCCTTACCAATGTCGAGAAACGACTTCCGAACGTCCGCGTGACGTACGCGAGGAACGTCAAGTACGACAACAACAGGGTTCCGCTTCCTATGCGACTCGCTCTGGCAACCGGCCACCTCGAGATCCGAACAGACGCCATCGTGAGCCGACTGCTGATCGATGCGCAGTCGGGGAAGGCGACCGGAGTTGAATACATCGAGCGATTGACAAAGAATACGCGGACAGTTCGGGGAAAGGTCGTCGTCCTCTGCGCGTCGGCGATCGAGAGCGTGCGGATCCTTCTGAATTCGAAATGCGCGAAGCATCCGTCAGGTGTCGGCGGATCGTTGGGCCATCTCGGTCGCTATCTGTGCGACCACGTTGCGTACGTGCAGACCGGCAAGGTGTCTGAAGGGGACGTCGAGCCCGCTCCCAACGAAGATGGGTTCGACTTTGCGGTAGCGGGCCTCTACATTCCGAGCTTCTGCGAAAAGGAATCGAAGAACTTTCCTGGCGGCTACGGCATTCAGGTCTCGATTGGCCGCGGCAGGCCGATGTGGAGCCTAGGCGCATTTGGCGAAATGCAGCCCCGATACGAAAATCACGTGTCCCTCGATCCGACCGTCAAGGACGCATGGGGGATCCCCGTAGCCAGAATCGACTGCAGCCATTCTCACGATGAAGTCAATATGGTTGCCCACATGAAGCGGAAGCTTCCAGAAATTGCCGCCGCCGGCGGCCTGCAGGTCGACAAGAACCTCGATTTTGGTCGCCGGAGTACCCCCTTCCGACTGCTTCGATCCTTGGTCCTGGCAAACTACGGTGCCTTGTGGCCTGGGGGAGCCATTCACGAGACCGGCGGCGCGCGCATGGGCGACAAACCAGACAACTCGGTGCTGAACCCGTACTGTCAGTGCTGGGATGCTGACAACGTGTTCGTGACCGACGGCGCATGCTTTGTCTCTCCCGGATTCCAGAATCCCGCGCTCACGATGATGGCCCTCACGGTTCGAGCGTGTCGGTTCATCGTTCGTGAGTATGCGAAGTGCGTGAACTAAATGGACTACAGGAAGGTTACCGGGATTGATAAGCCAGTCTCCCGAATCGTCTTCGGCACCGATCGATTGCGGGGCCGGCGATTACCGTGGCTGCCCAATCAAAGCCTTGAGCAACAGGCCTTCTCGCTTTTGGATCGGTCATTCGAACTCGGATGCAACGCATTCGACACGGCGCGCATCTATGGGGACAGCGAACGGACGCTGGGGGCCTGGATTCGGGAACGCCGGAACCGCGACAAGGTTGTGGTCATCAGTAAGGGATGTCATCCCAGCCGCTTAGGACATCCGCGGCTTTCTCCGTCCGCCGTGTCGCACGACCTCCACGCATCCCTCAAGGCGCTCGGCACTGATTTCATTGACATGTATCTGCTTCACTACGACGACCCCACTGCGCGAGTCGAACCGCTCATGGAACAGCTCAACCGTCATATCGACGAGGGTAAGATCAGCGCGATAGGGGCGTCGAACCGATCCCACGAGCGAATTGCTAGCGCCAACACGTTTGCCGCCAACAACGGTTTGAAACCATTTAGCGCGTCGAGCGTTCAATTCAGCCTTGCCGACTGGACGCGATCTCCGTGGCCTGGGTCTGTCACACTGGGAGGGGACGGCCAGCGCGCCGCAAGAGAATGGTATTCGACGCACGGGGTGTCGGTGTTCGCGTATTCCAGCCTCGCCCGCGGATTCTTTTCAAACCACTATGATCCGAAGAATCCAGACGCGAACCGCGTGAGCCGGTGGTGCGCAACCTACTTCGGCACCGAAACGAACATCCAAAGGCTGGAGCGCGCAAGGATGTTCGCGCGCCGGCATCACGTCACTGTCGCACAGGTTGCGCTCGCCTACGTTCTGTGCCACCCGCTCCATGCTTTTGCCGTAGTCGGTTGCACGACGTTTGATAAGTTCGCGCAGAACGTAGCCGCACTGTCTCTGAGGCTGGATGAAGCCACGCTCCACTGGCTCGCTACAGGTCAGGCCTCGCAATGAAGGCCTCCGAACAAGGCTACGGTACGAATGTTAGATTATCTCATTAAAGTTCCCCGGCTTTTCCAAGGAATCGCGCTCGGAGTAACCGTCTACTTGGCGCGGTTTCCACTGATTCGAAGGATCGTTTCCCTCACTGAGACACACTCTTTAGGAAAAGTTCTGGAGCAAACAACGACGCCCGGACCCAGCGGTGGAGCAATTGGCTACCTGTTCCGAAATCATGATCCCGGACTATCCGCAAAAGACATCTATCGAGATGTTTTCTCTACATCGCGGTTCAGACAGGGTTACCAAAGCCAAGTTGGCCAAGATATGTTTCTGAATCGGTGGTTCTTCAAGGACCGGGGGCCTGGCTTCTTTATTGATGCGGGCGCATTCGACGGAATTCTGGGCAGCAATACATCTTACTTCGAAAAGCGCCTGCAATGGAAAGGTATTGCGTTCGAGCCCAATCCATCCGCATTTGACGTGCTGCGAGCTACTCGATCCTGCCGCGTGATCCAAGGGTGTGCTTACCATCAGGACGGTCCGATCCCCTTCCTTGCACTCTCAGAAAGAGAGCACCGCGAAAGCGGTAAACCACGTCCGCCTCGCAGCCTGCTACAAATGATGCTCGATTCGAGCCATGGGGGCGCCATGCTGAGCGGAATACCTGAACACATGGGCCAAGTTGACCGGGTGGAATGGGCAAGCAAGACCATGAAGCTCAACCAAAGCGTAGCGAGCGTGCCATGCCATCGTATCGATACCGTGCTTAACGATTGCGGTGTGAAAATAGTGGACTACCTGTCAATCGATGTCGAAGGTGCTGAGCTCGAAGTTCTGCGTGGTATTGACTTCGACAGGGTGCAGGTCAATGTCATAGGCGTTGAGCACAGTCCTAGGTTTTCTGAAGTTTATGATTTACTGACGACGTCAGGCTTCGAGTATCAGGGTCTACTTTTCTTTGACGAAATCTTTGTGCACGAACGCCCTCGTTACTCCTGGGATGTCTAGTGCCGGCCTGAGCGGGTTCGGACCGTGTTTTCGGCGGTGATTTCTACGGGTGCGATCGATGATGGCTTGGGTCATGGGGTCTGCCCAAGTTCCACGATGGCCGGTGGAAGGGCCGACCCGGCAGCGGTCTCCACTTGACAACGCCCGCGGGCGACCCGGATGCATGGTTTACTCGTCGAGATCATCCGTCGCCAGACGAACTAGGATCGTGGAGTCTGACGAAGACGTGCTTATCTACGAGGTTGGCCACATTCCGGGCAGGGTGAAGATCGACTGCCGCACCGATCTCAACGAGCCGCGAGTTGGGCGATTACAGGCTCTTCGTAATTCAGAGTGCGTTGACGATTGTGTGAAATGCGCCGCTGTGCAGCAATGAGCGGATTCGGTAGTGGCGCCTCTCTGTGTCAAATGGGCGCGGTGTTCAACTTGTAGATCTAGGGGAGCCGATTAAGCGCATCGGCGAGCCATGGCGCGAGCATGCGACTGGCATTTGCGGAAATGTGGAGCTCATCGCTGTACATGTCAACCCCATGCCCTTGAGTGGTGCACTCGTCACTCGAGCAGAAGAAGTCACGCGGATCGAACAGGCCTGCCCCCGTCTGAGTGGCGATCTTCCGTAGGGAAGAACGTTCGATACCTGCTGGATGGAGTCCGCGACACTTCTAGGCATTCGGGAGATGCAGGTGTCGGCCCGCAGCTGGCTCCATGTGCAGCGCAACGGATCGAATGTAACCGGGTATTCGAAGTCAGGCACAGCCTGAACGACGAGCACAGAGTGACCGGCATGCTTGAGTGTCACGATCGTGGACGTCAGTCCGTCATCGAGTACCTGCGCGCGTCCGGCCGGGCTTGTTGTGAGCGCTTGGGAGTCTAGGCCGAACGCAAGATCAGTCTTTCGGTACCAATGGTTCAGGTCCGAGATTACGACAATGCCCGGCGGCTGCTCACCCAGCCAGCGCATTACGCTCTCGTACCCCTGTCGACATGCGTTCTTCTTGCGGTTCGGCGACTGAATGAACACATCCTTAAACGGGCAGCTTGGAAGACTGATCACGCTCAGCGGCCTTCCGAGAAGGCCGCTGGCACCGATGGCTGCGTCACTGAAGTGCCAGGCGGTCGAGTCCCCGACGACGTAGATCGGCTTTCCTGTCAGCGGTCACGTAATTCCCCCACTTTGAGGGGTTGTCCGTCACGTAATTCCTCCACCCTGGCTGTCACGTAATTCCCCCACCCTGGGGCGGTGTGGCAGCCGGTTGTGGGCCTCGCACACAGGTTCGCTCGACTCACGGATCAACTCGTGAGGAAGG
>Ga0209040_10003438_pt1 | contig 12165 bp, 12 predicted proteins | sample BogFormECP12_OM3_FD_188240 | JGI IMG/M metagenome (GOLD analysis project Ga0209040, IMG submission 188240) | Bog forest soil microbial communities from Calvert Island, British Columbia, Canada - ECP12_OM3 (SPAdes) (version 2) | ecosystem: Environmental > Aquatic > Freshwater > Wetlands > Bog ... | reverse complement strand
GACGAAATCGGTCAACACGCCTTTCGGCGCGCCTTTGTGCGTGGCCGCATTCGGAATGATGATTTGGTTCTGCAGGAGATCCAGCAGCAGTTGTATGTTGACGAATTGATTCGGAAACAGCAGTCCGTCGGTGTTCGCGAATAGCGCGCGCAACTTGATCGTGCCGGTCGTCGTGTCGATCGAGTTGTCGATGGTCAAGAGTTTGCCGTCCGCGAGCTTCACGCTGTTGCGATCATAGGCCTCGACCTTTAAAACCGCGCCGTCGTGAAGGCGCCGCACCACCGCCGTCACGTTATCTTCAGGAATCGGAAACAGCGCCGTGATCGGCTCCAGCTGGTTGACGACCACGACGCCGTTCGCATCGCCGGGCGTCACGTAATTGCCTTGATCGACCTGCCGCAGCCCGACGCGTCCGGTGACCGGAGATACAATATGCGTGAACTGAAGGTTCACCAATGCGGTGTTCAGTTGACCCTCGTCGGCCTCGATTGCTCCCTCGTACTGGTTGACCAGCGCTTTCTGTGTATCGAGCTGCTGGGCGGCGATCGAATCCTCCTTGACGAGCGCGTCGTAGCGCTGCAGGTCGAGTTTCGCGTCGGCGAGCAGCGCCTGATCGCGGCGCAGATTGCCCCGCATCTGCTGTACTGCGGCGTCAAAGGGGCGCGGATCGATTTGCGCGAGCAGATCGCCCTGGTGCACGAGCTGCCCTTCGGTGAAATCGATTTTTTGCAATATTCCGCTGATCTGCGTCCGCACCGTGACGGTTTGGAGCGGTGTGATCGTGCCCAAGGCGGGAATCCGCACCTGGATCTCCCCGCTGCTCGCAGTCGCGAAGGCGACGGCAACCGGCGCGTCCTTGCCGCCGCGCCCCCTGGCGCCGGCGTCCATCGGTGCCTGCTGCTTGTGCTGCAAGTGGCGCACGAACAAGATGATCAGCACGAAGACGACTGCGAATGCAATCAACACGACTCTGCGATCGAGGAGTTTTTCTCTGAGCACTGTTCCACCACGTGGCGATTGCGGGCCGCAGATGAGCACATTACCATGCAGGCGATCCCATACTGAATCATAAGCCGCGGACAGGCCCTTTTGCGCGCGAATTGGCTTGGCGGTGGACATGATCCGCTCGCGCCCGAAGCGAGTGCACTGACAAAGAAGCGTGAAGATTGATCAAGAAAAGTAAATTTTTATCATGAAAGGCCTCTTTGCCGCCCATCCTCGCTTGTGGGTTTCCACGATCGCGGGTCTCATCCTTTTCTTCTTGCTGCCGGGAGAATGGTCGACGATCAGCCGCGTACTGGTCGCTTGGAATTTCGGCGTGCTGCTCTTCTTGGTGATCATCGCGCGGTGGATGACGAGCCTGAGCGCCCAACAGATCTGTTCGCGGTTCGTCGAGGAGGACGAAAGCGCCACCGTGGTGGTCGCAATCGTCACGACGGCCGCCTTGCTGAGCTTGGTCGCAATTCTCTCGATCCTTTCGACGATCAAGCAGGTCACCGGCGCGCAGCGGACCGCGCATGAGCTGCTCGCGGCGCTTACCATCGTCGATTCTTGGTTGCTCGTGCCGACGATTTTCACGGTTCAATACGCCGATCTGTACTACAGCGCCGCGGAGGCGGACAGACCGCTGCATTTTCCGAAAACCTCGATGCCGGTATTCTGGGATTTTGCCTATTTCTCGTTCACGATCGCGGCAGCCTGCCAGACTTCGGACGTATCGACGACCCAGCTGGGGATTCGCAAAGTCGTGATCGCCCATACGCTGATCTCGTTCCTGTTCAATGCGTCGATCCTGGGCTTCGCGATCAACGTCTCGGCGGGATTGTTCGGAACGGGATAATGCCCGTTCAGGGTACGAGTGCTGCATTCAGCACCTGCGCGAGACGTACCCCGGCGCGCTCGAGCTGCAGCCGAACGGCGGCCGTCGCGTCGCGCACATAGGTCTCGCCGAGCCGATAGCGGCCCGTGGTGTCGGGTTTGGGCAGTTCGCCATAGGCGACCGATTGCGCGATCTCGAAGGACTGCATTGCCCACGCCGCCGGCGCACCCTCGCGCCACTCGCGCGCGAGCTTAGGCGAAATGTCCACGATCAATTCTTGAGCGACGGCCGCGCTGTTCTCGCCGAGTCGTTCGACGAAAACTGTATCCCAATAATGATGCAAATTCCCCGCGCGGTAGCCCGCCGCTTCGACCCGCTTGTCGTTGCCGCCGCGGTCATGGTCGTCGCCCGCATGCAGGGGCTGGTGCAAATCGCCGATCAAATGCAGCAAGAACTGCAAAGCGATCAGCCGCTCCGGTTTAGGCAGGTCCGGCGCGGCGAGCTCGCGGCGAAATTGTTCGATCTTGTCGATGATGCAGGCATGTGCGGGGCCGGCGGAGGCGAATGTCCCGCTGGGCAGCCTCGAATGGGCGAAGCAGGCGGCGTCGACGTCGTGATCATTGAGTTCGATATCCACGAAATGCCATTCACGCGTGGCTTGGTAATTCACGCCCGAGCCGCTGCGATCGGCGTCGCGGAACCGGTCCGCCCAGGTCGCCTCGGCGGCGATGCCTCGGTCGGCTGTGAGGCCGCTCGCATCGCCCTCGAGCAGCTGCGCGATCTTCGAGCGTACCGGCGCGTCGAGGTAATTCCAGGCGATCAGAGCCACGACTTCGTGCCCCTCGTCGCCCCACGCGAGTGCACCGATCGGCAGAAGCAAAGCCAAGGCCAGCAGTCCGAGGGTTCGCAAGCGAGCTCCGTTCTCATCGATGCGTGCCGACGCCTCATCGGCGCGCCGGCGCCGCATCTGCGCAGCGGCGCGGCATCATCGTGGCGCCAGGAAAACGCTGATATCATCGCACCAGGCTGGAACCAAGTCTCGAAAAGAGGGGGGGATTTCAATGAGCACAGTCTCGATTCATCCGTCGGTCGACAAGGGCATTGCGCCCGCCCGCAAGGATTTCGCGGGCGGTACGCTCGCCTGCCATTGCTCCGAGAAGCCGGTCAAGGTCGCGATCAAATCGCAGTCGGCGCACAACCACGCCTGCGGTTGCACGAAGTGCTGGAAACCAAAGGGCGCGCTGTTTTCAGTCGTTGCGGTCGTTACCCGCGACAAACTGGAGGTCACCGAAAACGCCGACAAGCTGGCCGTCGTCGATGCCAAAGCGACGATTCAGCGCCACGCCTGCAAGAAATGCGGCGTGCACATGTATGGCCGCATCGAAAATACCGGCCACCCGCTGTACGGATTCGACTTCATTCACACGGAATTATCGCCGCAGAGCGGTTGGTCCGAGCCGGGATTCGCGGCTTTCGTTTCGTCGATCATCGAGGGCGGGGCGGATCCGGCCAATCAAGCTGCGGTGCGAGCCCGGCTGCGTGAACTCGGGTTGGAGCCCTACGATTGTCTATCGCCGCCGCTCATGGACTTCATTTCGACCCAGATCGCAAAGGCCACGGGCGTCCTCAAACACTGAGGCGTGCCGCAGTACCGCCGGGGTGCGCGCGCTGGTGCGCGCGTGCCTCGGGTCATTCACCCGTGCGAAAGCGCGTCCACAGCCGCGTGATCATCCGCGAGTAGTCGGGCGGCTGTGCAAACATCGGATGCAGATTGCTGCGTGCTGCGGCCGACGGAAAGACTGAAGGATCGCCTTTGATGTCGTCCTTGACGAAAGGCAGCGAAGCGCTGTTGCCATTCGGATATTTGACCGAATTCGTGATCGCCGCGATGACCTGCGGGCGCATCAGGTAGTCCATCCACCGCTCGGCATTGTGCGGGTGGGGCGCATCGGCGGGTATGCCCATCATGTCGGTCGTCAGTACCGAGCCTTCGCTCGGCAGGAAATACGCGATTCGAATGCCGTTGCCGGCCTCGCGCGCGCGATCCCGCGCCTGCACCATGTCGCCCGACCAGCCGAGCGTCATGCACAAACTGCCGTTCGCGAGGTCGCTGATGTCCTGGGTGCTTTCGATCATGCGGACGTAGGGTCGGATTTTCATGAGCACTGCGGCCGCCGCTTCCGCATCGACCTTGTCCAGACTATTCGGGTTGCGGCCGAGATACAGGAGCACGGCGGCAAACACATCCGGCGGCGAATCGATGACCGAGATCCCGCAGTCGGCGAATTTTGCCGCGTTGGCCGGATCGAGCAGCACCGACCAGCTCTGCGGCTTCAATTTGCCGAGGCGCTCGCTCATTTTGGATTCGTTGTAGCCGATACCGACCGTGCTCCACAGATAGGGCAGCCCGTGTGCATTGCCGGGATCATGCAATGCGAGCCGCTGCATGATCTCGGGATCGAGGTTCGAGCGATTCGGCAGTTCATCGAGGTCCAAGCGCCTGAAGACGCCGGCGTGCAGCATCCGCTCAAAAAATGTGTCGGTCGGAATGACGATGTCGTAGTTCGTGTGGCCGGTCAGCAGTTTGGTCTCGAGCACCTCATTGCTTTCATAGGTGTCGTAGCGCACTTGGATGCCGGTCTCGCGCTCGAAGTTGGCCACCGTATCGGGTGCGATGTAGTCGGTCCAGGAGTAGACGTTGAGGATCTTTTCAGCATCGAACTTCGGCCCGGCCGGCGCTGCTGCGCTGTCGTGAGGCGGCTTTGCGCCGCCGCCGCAAGCGCACAGCAGCGCAAGGGCGGCGACGCCGAACGGCAACCGAAGACGGAGCAAAATTCGCGGGCGCATGCTATGCGAGCAGTTCCATGACCGCGCGATGCGCCGCATCGATCGCGACATTCGTATCAGCGTCCCGGCCGGAATCCGAATTGGCGATCGTGATCCGCCCCAAGCGCTGGCGCGCGATCCGCTCGATTTTCCGCTGCTCAATCGGATCGTCGAAGAGGCGCGTCGATGTGTAGGAGTAGCCGTGCGGCCAACGATTCACGGTGATCGCCGCGACGCCGCGATCGAAATCGAAGCCGGCCGGCCCCAACATGCGCCCGAACTCGTCGCGGACTTCGTGCTCGAAGTCGGCAAGACTCGCCGTATAGACCCGGCCGCGGCCCGCGGCCTGGGTCGGTATTGCCCCAACGATTGACGATGCATGGGTTGACTCTACACGATACGCAGGTACATTAACTATATGACCAGAAAGTGGATCGCTCCGGCCGGTGTGCTGCTGGTACTGTTGAGTGTCGGCCTTTGGTACTACCTCGCCCATCGGATCACTGCGCTGCCGGTTGCGGAGGTCGTACTGCGGCCGCCGGCGCTGCCGAGCGAGCCGGTGACGCAGCATCCGATCCCCGATGAGCAGTCGAACGCTGCGGCTCAGTCGCCGCTGCCGGCGCTCAACGAGAGCGATCCGGCGATCCTCGCCGCACTCGATACGGCAGTTGGTGCGCCGGCGGTCAAAGATTACGTGATCCGAGAAAACGTCGTGCGCCGGATCGTCGCAACGATCGACAACCTGTCACGGCAAAAGCTGGCGGCGCAAAAACTCCCGGTCGTCGCGGTGCCCGGCGTGTTCAAGGTGCAAGGCGACGAATTGCATGCAACGCTCGATGCGCAGAATTTCGCGCGCTACGGACGAATGGTCGCGGTGGTTCGCCACCTCGATATGCAGCGGGTCGCCGATCTGTACGTTCATTTCTATCCGCTGTTCCAGAGCGCGTACCAGGACCTTGGCTACCCGACCGGCTATTTCAACGATCGGCTCGTCGCCGTCATCGATATGCTGCTCGCGACGCCACAAGTGACGCAGCCGATCGAGTTGGTGCGGCCGCACGTGCTCTACGAATTTGCCGACGGCGCGCTCGAGGCGCTGCCCGCCGGCCAGAAGATCCTGATTCGCATGGGTCCCGAAAACGCCGCGACGGTCAAGGGCAAGCTCTCGGAGCTTCGTGCGATTGTGACGGCGGCGCCCATCAAACGCTGACTAATCCCTTTTGGGTGGAAATGGCCGGGGCACGCGGATCCGCGCTAGCGCGGCGTTACATTTCCTTCATTGCGGTAGCCGAAATCGAAACTGTGACGTTGGTTCTATGGTCGGCAAGAACGATTGACCTAAGATTTAACTTAAATCTCCATAAAGGATGTTGCACATGCCCAAGATATCGAATCTAAGCGGCCGCTGGCTGATGATCCGCAGCGCACAACTGGCTGCGCTCTCGGCAATCGCCTTATTGAGCGCTTGCGCGGTGCAGGAGCGGGTCTATGTGCCGGCTCCGCGCGTCTATGCACCCCCGCCGCCTCCGCCGCCCGCCGTCGAAGTCGAAGCGGGAGGTGGTGGCGTCGAAATCACCGCGTCCGAGCCACCCCCGCCACTGCCGGATTATGAGCAGCCGCCATGCCCGGACGAGGGGTATTTGTGGACTCCGGGTTACTGGCATTACGGTGCCGTCGGGTATTACTGGGTGCCGGGTACTTGGGTGCAGCCGCCCACGGTTGGCTTTCTGTGGACGCCCGGATACTGGGGATTTGCAGGCGGCGTCTATGGATTCCATGCCGGCTATTGGGGTCCGCACGTCGGATTTTACGGCGGCGTGAATTACGGCTTTGGCTACGGCGGCGTCGGCTTTGGCGGTGGACGCTGGGAAGGCGGCCACTTCGCTTACAACACGGCCGTCAACAACGTCAACGTGACCGTCATTCACAACACCTACAACCAGACGATCATCAACAATAACGTGACGGTCAACCGCGTGAGCTACAACGGCGGCGCGGCCGGCGTCCGAGCGGCCCCGACTCCGCAGGAGCGCTCCTACGCGCAGGAGCAGCACATTCCGCCGACGACTGCTCAAGTGACGCACATTCAAACGGCGAGCAGCAATCCCGCGCTCGCGGTGCGCACCAACGGGGGTCACCCTGCCGTCGCGGCAACCGCGAGGCCGGGCGCATTTAGCGGCCCCGGAGTCGTGGCTGCGCACGGTGCTGCGCCGTTGAACGCCTCGCCGATGAGACCGGGTGCACCGGCCGGCAACAACTTCGGCGCGCAGGAACGCTTCAATCAAGGTGCCGCCGGTGCGGCTGCCGCACACACCAACGCGACTCAGGTCACGGGGCAGGCGAATGAGTACCATCCGCCGGCGGCGGCTCAGCCGAATGCGTACCATCCGCCGGCGGCGGCTCAGCCGAATGCGTACCGTCCGGCCCCAGTTGGTCAGGCGAACGCCTATCATCCGCCGGCCGGCAATGCGGCGAATGCCATGCGAGCACCCACGCCCAATGTGAAGGCGCCGCCGCCGAAGGCACCGCCGCCCAAGGCGCCGCCGAAGAACTCGAACGAGAAAGAGCGGGAAAAATAGACTGGCGAAGGCGAGACGATCGACGCCGGCCTCCGTATCAGGAGGCCGGCGTTTTCACATCGAGCGCCCAGGCGCGAATCGCCTCGATGTCCCCCGGCCGCGTGCGGCAGCATCCGCCGATCAGGCGCGCGCCCTCGCGGTACCAGCGTCGCGCGAGGTCGGCAAATGGAATCGCATCCGCCTGTCCCTGCCACTGCTTCTCGCGGGCGTCATAGAGCTCTCCTGAATTCGGATAGGCGAGCAGCGGCTTGTCGGTCCGATCTCGCATGCGCTGCAACAGCGATGACAGGTGGATCGGTGCGGTGCAATTGACGCCGATCGCGGCGATTTGCGCATGCTCGCCGAGTTCAGCGACGCAGTCGCCGATCGCTTGTCCTTCGCAGGTGTGCGCGCCGTCGCGGCAGGAGAAGCTCATCCAGGCCGCCGTTGCGGGGAACTCCTCGAGCACCGCAGCGATTGCGATCGCCTCGCGCAGACTCGGGATCGTTTCACAGGCGAGCAGGTCGGCATCCGACTCGGCGAGCACCCGGATTCGCGGCCTGTGGAAGTCTCGCAGCTGCCGATCGCTGAGTGCATAGTGGCCGCGGTATTCGGATCCATCGGCGAGCATCGCGCCATACGGGCCGACCGACGCGGCGACGAGCGGGCGCAACCGGCCCGGCCTCTCGCGGTCCGGCCGTTGCGACTCGATCATCCAAAATTCGTCTCTCGCCGAGATCGCGAGCGAAATCGCTTTGCGCATCAGCTGCGCCGCCTCTTGCGGTTCGATGCCGCGTCGCGCGAAGCCTTCGAAAGTCGCCTGATACGTCGCACTCGTCGCGACATCGGCGCCGGCTCGGAAATAATCCCGGTGCACGGCATGAATCAGCTCGGGTTGATCGAGGATGAGCCTCGCCGACCAGAGCGGATCGCGCAAATCGGCTCCGCGTCGTTCGAGCTCCGTTGCGAGCGCACCGTCGAGGATCACGAGCGGCTGCACCGCCAGAAACGCGGCGATCGGATCAATGTACGGCAATGTTTGGTTAACCACGTAGCGGTTGATTCTGCCATACTCCGCAAGCGGGCCGCCTGCCCGATGCGATGAAGGAATCATGCTCACCGCGCAAACCATCAAAGATCTGCATTCCAACGTCGTTACGTATCTGGGCGGAAATCTTGAGCGACGTGCGAGTTATAGTCACGTGCCCGAAGAGGCGACGACCACGAGTCTGGTCTACGTCAGCGATCTCGCGGCCTTGGCTCCGGCGCTGCAGCGGAATCCCGCGATCCTGATCGTTCATGCAAAAATAGGCGGCGCGCTCGTCGAAAACGCGCAAACCGATACCTGTTGTTTCTCGACGCGCAACATCCCGTTGAGCATGGCCGTCTTGCTCAAGTACTTCGATTCCAAGCGACAGCGATTCGAGCAGTGGGGGAGCCGACATCCGACCGCGATCGTGCACGTGGATGCCGTCATCGGAGAGCGCGTTTGCCTCGGCCCCTATTGCGTGGTTGGCGCGCATGCGTCGGTTGGCGATGACTGCCTGATCGGTTCGCACGTCGTCATCGAGAACGAGGCCCGCATCGGCGCGAGAACCATTTTGCATCCGCAGGTATTCGTGGGGTCGCGCTGCGAGATCGGCGATGACTGCGAGATCCATCCGCATACGACGATCGGCTGCGACGGCTTCGGGTACGGCTTGGAGGCGGACGGTACGGCGCGCAAGATCTCGCACCTCGGAAACGTGAAGATCGGAAATGCGGTCGAGATCGGCGGAAATTGCGCGATCGATCGCGCGACGCTGACCTCGACGTATATTCGCTCGGGCGCGAAGCTCGACAACATTTGCCACATTGCGCACAACTGCGATTTGGGCGAAAACAGTTTCTTCACCGCCGGTTTCATGATGGGCGGATCGACCAAGATCGGCCGCAATTTCATGACCGGCGGCAATTCGGTCGTCACCGCCCACATCAAGATCGCCGATCACGTGACGCTGCAGGGGCGATCCTCGGTCACCAACGATATTCTGGAACCCGGCGCCTATGGCGGCTATCCGTTGCAGCCCTTGAAGGATGCCATCAAGACCGCGGTCAGCCTGAGCCAGCTCAACGAGATCCGTAAGAACCTCCATCGAGTGCTCAAACACCTGAATCTCGTCGACAAGTGCTCGGCCGAAAAAATGCCGGACATTCCGGAATCTTGAAGTCCGATTGACGAAGTCGTCGGAGCCTCCCAGCTGGTCCAGCGCATACCCGGTCGCCGCTCCGATCGCCGCGACCTTGGGCGCGATGATCTGCATTCCATTCGGTGCGACGATTGCCAAGAGCTTGTTGCCGCTGGTCGGCGCGGCCGGCGCGACCGCGCTGCGCATGAGCTTCGCAAGCCTCATGCTCGCGATCTATTGGCGGCCGTGGCGGATGCGGTTCAAGGTCGAGGCGCTGCGATCCATCGTCGTCTACGGCGTCGCGATGGGGTGCATGAACCTCTGCTTCTACGCCGCTCTGCGCACGATTCCACTCGGCATTACGGTTGCAGTGGAATTCACCGGGCCGCTCGCCGTCGCACTGTTCGCATCGAGCCGGGGCATCGACTACCTATGGATTGCGCTCGCGGTCCTGGGTCTCGCGGCTCTGTTGCCGCTCGGCGACCCTCATGGAGCCATGGCGGTCGATCCGATCGGTTTGGCTTATGCATTGGGCGCCGGATTCTGTTGGGCGATCTATATCGTGTTCGGAAAGCGCGCCGGCGCGCAGGTCGGGGGCCAAAGCACGGCGCTTGGCGTGCTGGTCGGAACGCTCGTGATCCTGCCTTTCGGGATCGCGGATGCCGGCAGCCGTCTGCTGAGCCCCTCGCTGTTGCCGGCGGCCATCGGCGTCGCGCTGCTGTCGAGCGCGCTGCCGTATTCGCTGGAAATGTTCGCGTTGCCGCGTATGCCGACGCGGACTTTCGGCGTTTTGATGAGCCTGCAGCCGGCGATGGCTGCGCTCGTCGGCTTCGGATTTCTCGGCGAGCGTCTCACCGTCTGGCAGTGGGCGGCGATCCTCAGCATCATGCTCGCCACGGGGGGCAGCGCCGCGACTTCGCCGCCGAGCGCCCCGTTTCGGCCACAAATCGATTGACGGATGCAACGAGGTGCCGTGCGCTGCCGCGCTGGTCAATCGCCGAGCAGCGCCTTCTTCAAGTCTGCCTGCACCGGTTTCGCTCCCAGCCAGACCTTGAGTAGCGCGCGCTGAAAGTCCGCGCCGGGAATCGGACTGCCGCGCGGCTGCCCGTTGATCGCGACCCGCGTCGTCCCATCGGCGAGAAAATCGATCGTCAGCAAGTCGCCCTTGGCCGCCGAGCCGATCAGATTCATCGTGCCGACTAGCGCCTCGACTTGCGCCGAAAGGCTCGCGAGTTCGGCCGGCGAGCTATTGAGGCTGATTCCTTCGCGCAAGGCATCGCTGAGCTGTTCGGCGCTCAAGTTTCGCATCAGCGTCATCGAGAGGCGTTTGGGGCCGGGATCTCCGAGAATACCCGCTGCGTCGCCGAGGTGTGCGCCGAGGTACAGGCCGGCGACATAAACGTCGAAGAAAAATCTGGTGCGCTTGCCCGCCCCATTGAGCACGAGCGTCGACGCGCCGACCTGTGCCGTGCGCTCGATCTCGACACCGGCGACGGTCACAGTCGCGGACGCAGCCGGGGACGCAGCCGCGGCATGCGCAGGCAGCATCATCGCCGGAACCATCGCCGCAGCGCCCGCGAGCGCCATCAGGGTTGCGCGGACCTTCGGGTGCGCACGGGTGCTCGGCGCAATCCAATCGCTCGCGCCGCAATTCCTCACGATATTCATGGGTTTGGTTCCATCCGAAAGATCACGCGTTATGCCCGCGCCGGCCGCCACGATACCAATGGCGTGAGAGGCTTGGAAGGCCGTCGATCGTGGGCCTCGATAGACGGGACGGCGCCCGCGACCGTGCCGCGTAGCGGAATGGATGCTCCGTTTATCGGCTCCGCTGCTACCCCTACTCACATGATTTGCCGGCATTTTTGGCGCCGCCTAAGGTTCTTGCCGACCCCAAAATTGAGAGCGACCCGGCAGATCGCCGCAAAACTTGAGTGCGATCTCCACGAACTGCGAACGCGGTCACGAACCCAACCCGATATGTCGGAAGAATGGCCCCAAGCCCGGCGCAAGCGGGGGCTTTGATCGGAAATTTGTGGGCATTTTTCACTTTAGGAGCTTCCATGCGTAAGATTCTCACGGCGACCCTTGCGGCTGGTCTGTTGACCGCAGGCGCAGCCCATGCCGCTACCGCGACGACAACGTTCGCCGTGACGGCAACCGTCAATTCCACCTGTGCAACCACGGCGACGGCCTTGGCGTTCCCGGCATACACCCCGGGCGCCGGTGCGGTCACCCAGAGCAGCACCGTCAGCGTCAAGTGCACCAAGAACACGCCCTACACGGTCAAGCTCGATGGCGGCGTCGGCGGTACGGTCGCGCAGCGTGCGATGACCTCGGGTGCGAACACCTTGCAGTACCAGCTCTACACCACGGTCGGCCTCGGCACCGTGTGGGGCGATGGCACGGGATCGAGTGTCACGCAGGCGGGCGTCGGTGCAGGCGTCGCGACCGCGAACACGCTGACCGTATTCGGCCAGGTGCCGGACAGCGCTTTCAACCAGGGCGTGGTCCCGGCGAGCTATACCGATACGGTGACGGTCACGGTCAGTTACTAGCTCGGCGCCGAGCCGGCAGTTCGCGCGCGCATGGGAAGCCCGGCCGATTCATGAGAATCGGGTTGGCGGTGGCTGGCAATCGGCCACCGCCGACACACGGCAGGCAGTAGCGCGTTGCTGCACGGCCGACGCGCAGTGGCAGCCGACGACTATGAGAACCTTGATCCAATCGACAATGTTGCTGGCCGCGCTCGCCATGGCGCATCTTGCGCATGCCAGCTCGTTCAATATTTCCC
>Ga0209040_10003437_pt1 | contig 12166 bp, 7 predicted proteins | sample BogFormECP12_OM3_FD_188240 | JGI IMG/M metagenome (GOLD analysis project Ga0209040, IMG submission 188240) | Bog forest soil microbial communities from Calvert Island, British Columbia, Canada - ECP12_OM3 (SPAdes) (version 2) | ecosystem: Environmental > Aquatic > Freshwater > Wetlands > Bog ... | reverse complement strand
ATCGCACGATAGCTGATCTCGTGCAGGCTGTGCGCCTGGCGCTGCCCGGACGTCCAGAACTCGTTCACGAAATAGCGTAGGCCCGCGCTTTCGAATTCGTCGGTCGACTCTCCGGTGAACGAGAAGGCGCGAACGGCGTCGAGGAAGTCTTTACCAGCCTCCACTCGGGAGGGACGCGATATCTCCAGATCGGCGAACAGCGGTAGCGTCTCTCGGATCTTGGCGCGGTCTGTGATCGTTGTCATGGGCACCACGCGACCATGGCACGGCAGAGGCGATTCGCCTTAGCCTCGGCCGATCGGCGATGCGGGCGAGGACGAGGACCCGTGGCAGAAGATCGCCCGCCCGCGCGTCATCGCCGCGGGCCCCGCTGCTGGCATCCCTGCGCGCTGCGTCGAGGGCTTGTTACGGGCGAATTATCTCTTGATACTGGATCAGATGCCGTAATTGCCGTAACAAATGCCGGCTAATGGGCCCCGATGCAGATGGGCGGAACGATGCATGGTTCCTCGCCTCAACTATTGCAGTGTATCGTTTCTAATGCTGGGTTAGCGACTCCCGACGGCCGGCCACTGCATCAGTACTCGGCTTCTCCGCCGCACATCACGGAACTTGAGCGCGTGCTGCGTGTACGACTCGCGCCCGGAATCGGGCACGTGCCCATGGCAGCTGCGTTCGTCTTCTGGGCGGCGGAGCATGTCCGCGAGCGTTTCCCTGGTGGCCAGCTTACGTGGGCCTTCATTTTCGGAGGCCTCGGTCTACCGGAAGATCGCAACCTTGGAGTGCAGCTCGTCACAGACGGGTTGCCATGGTGGAGGCGACGGGTCCGGATTTCTGACGCCGGGCACCGTATGTTCCTCTACACCTTGATGGCGGAAGGAGGGCTGCCCCAGACGCTCCTTGCGCAGCAGGGATTGTACCGGCGCGCTGTCCTTGGGTTACTCAAGGACATCGGGGCTGAAGGCGGCGCGCAAGCCCGCCCCTTTGCCGACCGAATCGCCGCGCGCTGGATCGCTGCGCTACCGCAGACGTTTCAGAGCCAGGATTTCGCGCGGCTTCTGGCTGAGTTCGCGCTCGCTCTCGCTGCGCTACGCCAATTTTGCCTAGAGATCTACCCGAGCAAGCAGCTGAACGCTGGCTCGATGCCAATCGGCCCGGCTGGAAAACCGAACTACCCTTGCGGCTGTCGCCGGAGATCCTGGAGCAGCTGATCCGTCCCGCGCTCCAGAGCGAGCGCGATGGCCATAGGCCTACTGGTGGGCCGCTCGCGACGCGGGAACTCCATCAGAACGAGACGGGAAGATGGGATTGGTTCTTGCGCGTCGCCAATGAGGGTTTTCTGCCTGACGTCCTACTTCCGGGCGCATCCGATCTGCGGTTGCGCCTGTTGCCCTTAGGAGTGGCGGCAGAGCGTGCCGCGACGCTCGTCTATACAGCGGCGCCTGATCAGGGCGGCTGGCAGCTTCAACGCTTCGGCAGATCGGGCGTAAGCCTGATCCCGCTCCCGGCGGATATCCCCTTCGCGCTCGGTGCCTATGCAGACGGGCGGCCCAAAGGTGAGGTCGTGATTGCGCCGGATCTGCCGACTCCGGCCGACGCGCCCAGCTTCTGGCGGGCCGCTGACCCGTCGGAGGGCCAAGACGCGCGGAGGTTGGTGTCGCAGCCTGGATCGGGCCGCGCACGAGCCGCGTTTCTGTGGCTGCTTGCGTCCAAGACCGCCACCCCCATCGCGGAAGAGGGTGTGTCGCTTGCTGACCCTCAAGATATCCCCGGGGGCAAGTTGTGGCGCGTTGCGGGCCGCGGGACGCTGACGATCAGCACGGGGCACAGCTTCCGAATTGAAACCGTAGCGGAGACAGAAGAACTGGAGGCCCGCCTCGTGCCCTTGGGCGATGTGCTTCGGGGCTGGCGCACGGAGCGGGACAGGGGACTTGTGTATTGCGGCATGCCACGGCTGTTCGGCGAGGTTGGCGCCGCGGGCGTGAAGCAGATTCCCGAGCGAATGCTAAGGATCTTGGGCCTAAGTAGCCGGGTGCTCGGCGACCGTATGGTGGAGTGGGTCGAACACAACGAGGTGCGGGCGCGGATGCGCCTCATTTACCTTCCGCAAGCGGCCCGAATTTCCATAACCGAAAAAGGCGCGGGGCAGTTGGGCTTGATTGCCAGCGGGTTGCCGAAGGGCACTCGTCTGGTGCTGCGTGCAGGTGGGGAGGAGGCGCGCGCTGACCTCGTCGGCGATACCGCACAGATCGCTCTTGCGGTACAAGGCGCCCCCCCCGGACAGGTCACGCTCCGGCTTTCCGACCCTGGCGCTGGCAACGCGTTGGAGCTCGTGTCAGCGTGGCCCGCGCGCGCTGGGCTCATTCTCAAGCCCGACGACGCACGTCTCGACCGCGACGAGCCGCTCGCGGTTGAAGGGCTGCGCGGCTGGCGCGCATTGGTACCAGAGGGTGCCTCGGGCGACCTGGAACTCGAGCTTGTCGGCTGCCCGGCTATGGCAGTTCCCGTCACAGGCGAAGTGCCGTTGTACCCATATGTCCCGCTCGTTCGCGCAATGTTGGCGCAAAAGGGGCCGGATGCGCAGGTAAATCTCCGACTGATCGTCAGCGGTGCGCAGGCACGGCGTCTGAAGATCCGCCGCTACCACGACCAGGCAGTCGTCGAAGGCGACCGGCTTCGAGTTGGTATCGCGCGAGACACGAGACCCGGTCCTGAGACGGCGTTGTCGGCGGCGCTCGACCGGCGGCCGATCACGCTGCATGCCGTCGATCTTACCGCCCCAGCAAAGGCTGTCCTAATCGAACATACACCGGAGCGCGATCTGCGAGCCCTACTCGGCGGCGTCGGTGGCCCATGGCTGATCCAGAGCAAGCTCGCCGATCGGGTGCAGCGAGCGGTAACGTGGGGTCCGTCACCGATGCCACCGTCATCAACGCGCGCTGATCGAACCGCAGCCTATGCTGAAGGCTGGCTGCGTTTGCTCGATGCGCCATCCGATGCCGCGTGGGAACGGTTGTGGTGTCTTATCGCGAGCCTCTCGCAGGGGGGTGATGCTGGGGTCGCTGACCAGGTGCAGGCGCTTGCAAGAGTACCGGCCGCCGCCTTGGCGATAGTTATGCGCGTACCCCAAGCGTCGCTCGCGGATGCGCTGGCGCTCGACATGGCGTCTCCGTTGTTCTGGCCCACGCTACCGGTCGCGGCCGTTTTGAGTGCGATCCGAGCAGAGCTCCGACGAAATGAGGCCCGCTTCGGCAAGCTTCTTGGGCCGGAAGAAGCTGCCGAGGAGGCCAGGAACCACCTTGCCGCCCGAACGACCGCCATTTTGTTACTGCGCCCAGAGCTGGCGGGGCACTTCGCTGTAGCGCTCTTCCAATCAGAGCTTTCCCAAGTCGCGGTGTCATTGAATGGCAACTCGTTGTTACCTCGGCTTCTGATCGCCGATCCTATGAAGGAGCTAAGGGACGTTGCCCAGGAAGCTGCACGCCGTTTCCAATATCTGCCGAGTGGCCTTGGCAGGATGGTGCCCCACAAACGCCCCGACGGCTTAGCATTCAATCAATACGTACAACCCGTCATCGACGCGCCACTGATCGCGGCCGAGCTGGCGACTGGGCTGCGAGCGCCAGTCTCGGTCGCGGAAATCTTGGATCTGATCAATCTGCGCTTGGTCGATCCCATTTATTTCGACACGGCCATGCCTGCGGCGATCACCTTTGCATGCAAGGAACCGAACGAATGGCCCGCTCGGCTCTCAGCGAAACCTTGCAGCGGCTCTCTGCGCGGGCGGCATCGGCTGTCGTTGCGCGCAGCCGCCTCAACGTGCCCTCACTGAACGCCGTACTGTTGCGTCGACTGGCGGCGGAACCAGGTCATGCCGATGCGATGTTGGCTGATCCTGTATTCGAAACCGCGCGCGTTTGGGAACTGGCCCCGTTCTCCTTCAATGACCTAGCGGGAGACCTCTTGCACCCCGACCTCGTCGCGGCGCTTGACAGTGCGACTGCTGAGCGAATGCCGCGAAATCGACGGCCATTTGCGCACCAGCATGACGCTTGGTGCGCTGCGCGAGACGGCGTTTCTTTCCTTGTCACTTCAGGAACCGGTTCGGGTAAGACCGAATGCTTCATGATCCCCATGCTAGACGGCCTTCTGCGCGAATCCGCAAAGGACCGACTCGTCGGGGTCCGCGCAATCATCATTTATCCGCTGAACGCATTGATCGAGAGCCAGCGGGAGCGGCTCGCTGCGTGGACGGAGGCGCTAAAACACCGAGTCACGTTTGCGCTCTACAACGGGCTGACGCCGGAAACGCCACGCCAGATTACACGCTCGCTCGCTGGCGCAGAGCTCGGTGATCGCCGGACGATCCGTCAAACCCCGCCATCTATTCTTGTAACCAATGTTACTATGCTCGAATATCTCCTCCTACGCGCGCAGGACCGCTCAATCCTTGAGCGATCGCAGGGCCTGCTGCGCTGGATCGTGTTGGACGAGGCTCACAGCTACATTGGTGCTCAGGCAGCCGACATGGCTCTGCTGCTGCGTCGGGTAAGGGCAGCCTTCGGAGCTGTCCCGGACAGCGTGCAGTTGATGGCGACATCGGCCACGATCAGCGAGGGGCCCAAGACACGAGAGAGGCTGGCGCAATTCGTCGCTGACCTCGCGGGCCAAAGCACTGATCGCGTGCGGACCATCGACGGCCGCTTGAGCAAAGTCGAGCTTCCCGCGGAGAGCGGAGATAGCGAGCTCGATGCTGCAACCCTCGCAACCAGCGAGCCGCAGAAGCTTTGGAGAATTTTGGCGCCGCATCCCCGCGTACGCCGGCTGCTGCGCGCGATGGCGCAAAGACCGATAAACCTGACTGAAGCAGGTCACTATGTGTTCGGTTCGGAGGGACCGATTCAGCGAGCCGCGACCCAGGCCGTCCTCGACGCCGCAGCCATTTCGGAATCGACGGCGGGAGGACGGCTGCGCCTCTTGGCCTGGCGCGCGCATCTGTTCCACCGAGCTCTGGGGGGCGTATGGGCGTGCGTCGATCCTGCCTGCCCACACCGCGATCCGGAACTTAGTGAACCGAATTCGGGCTGGGGTTTTGGCGCGATCTGGCTGCGCCAGCGCGACCACTGCCTCTGCGGTGCGCCCGCCTTCGAGCTCGTCGCGTGCAACGAATGTGGAACGCCGCACTTGCGGGCCGGCATTGAGGCGGGTGCAGCCGCCCGCCTGATTCCAGCTCAGGCTGGCCAGATCGACGACTTCATTGTTGATGCTGAGCCTGATTCCGACAGCAGCGCTCCCTGCGCGCGCAACACGGTCCTACTTCGACCATCGCGGAGCAACGCCAACGATCGCTTTCTGCAGCTCGACAACGGCGCGATATTCGACAACGTGCCTCCTGAAGAGGCACCGTGGATTGCGCTTGCAGTGATCGACGATGAGCGGGCCCGCAACTGTTGCGAAGGCGCCGCGGACGCACAGCTCGCAACACTCCGATATGGGCCGCCCTTTTTCCTGGGGAACGCGCTGCCTACGCTACTAGAGGCGCTCTCACTGCCGTTGGAGAAGTCTGGGCTGCCGACGGGCGGGCGGAGGGCCATCAGCTTTTCCGACAGCCGCCAGGGCACTGCCCGGCTCGCGGCGAAGCTACAGCAGGAAGCAGAGAGGACCTTAACCCGAGCGTTTCTCTATCACGCAGTGCAGCAAGAGCGCGGTCCTCAGGGCGAGGCGCGAGAGAAGCTCGAAAAGCGCCTTAACCTGTATCGATCTGATCCGGAGAGCTTTGCGGACGAGATTCGACTTGTCGAAGCTGAGTTGGGCGCAGCGCCGAAGCCCTTCGGCTGGTCTGACCTCGTAAGCCGGCTTGGCCAGCAGCAGGAACTGCAGAAATTTGCCGTCGAGGTGTGGCGTGAGCGCACTCGCGGAGGCCGACAGATGGCGGAAGATCCGGACAAGCTCGCCGAGATGTTCCTCTATCGCGAGCTTTTCCGCCGACCTAAGGTCCAGAATAACCCCGAGACTATGGGCTTGCTGCGCCTCGCCTTTCCGCGCCTCGAGACAAAGGCGCGAGCGAAAGTTCCCGCCCACCTCGCACAAGCCGGTGTGGATGAAAATGGCTGGATCGGCCTAGCACTGGCGGCGATCGATTTCGGATTCCGCGACAATCTGGCGGTCGATATTGCACCCGAATGGATGGTTCGGTGGGTTGCGCCTCGAGGCGGGCGGCTGCGCGCGATATGCTCGCGCGGCCTCGCATCGCAGGACCGTCCGGAGGGTGCTCGGCCTTGGCCCGGCCCGAAGCCACAATCGGGTAATCCCTCGCGCTTGCACCGACTCGTTTACTCCCTAATCGGCGGAGACTGGGACAGTCGGGTGGACCAAGAACGGGCCGGTGACGTGCTCGCGGCGCTGTGGGAGCTGATTACGACCACTGCGGCGAGGGATGTCGGCCGCGGCGCCTATCGGCTCGACTTCAGAAACGCGGCCGCCGTCATACGACTTGATCAAGGTTGGCTCTGCCCGGTGACACGGCGGATCTTCGGTTATTCGCCCGCCGGACACTCGCCCTATGATCCAGTGCGGGCTCTGGCGCCCGTCCGCCTTCCCACGTTGCCGGTCGCGAATGCGGGCGGCCTTGACCCCGAGCAGCGCGCGCGCGTTCGCCTTTGGTGCGCTGACGCGCCGGAGATTAAGACGTTACGGGCAACAGGGCTATGGACCAATCTGCACGATCGCGCGGCAGAGTATCCCCCGTTCTTGCGGGCGCAGGAACACTCAGCCCAGATCCCACGCCCAGTGCTGAAAATCTACGAGGACCGGTTCAAGGATGGATTGATCAACGTCCTGAACTGCACGACGACCATGGAAATGGGCGTGGATATTCCAAACGTGACGCTCGTCGTGAATGCCAATGTGCCACCGTCGGTCTCGAACTACCGTCAGCGTGTCGGGCGCGCAGGAAGGCGGGGCGAGGCGTTCGCCTTTGCCGCAACCTTCTGCCGGGACGTTCCTTGGGATCAGACCGCGTTCGAAGCGCCCGCCCGGTATCTTGCAATGGAGATTGCCGCGCCTGCAGTGCGGCTCGACAGCCCGGCACTCGTCGTCCGACACGTTCACGCTGCGCTCCTGGGTTCCTTCCTCCGCGCACAGCCAGATGGTTTCAGCATACGAACCTCAACCGGCGCATTCTTCGGCGCCACCGAGCTAGGCGACGCACCCGTCGGGCCGGATGCGCCCGTCGAAGCCTTTCTTGAGAGCCTGCGCACCGCTGATCCCCAAAATGCGGAACTGTCGCGGCATCTCCACGCGCTTACGCGCGGCACCGCACTCGACGATCATGCGTCAGTCAATCTCGCCGCAGCAACGGCTGAGGCGCTGGAGACGCTCGTCACACATTGGCGAGCCGAATACCAGGAGCTACTGTCGCGTGCCGCCGCCGCGACCGAAGAAGAGGTCAAGGCCGCCTTCGTCAATCGCGCAAGGCGAATGCGCGGGGAGTTCCTGCTGAGCGAGCTAGCGCGACGCGGTTTCACCCCGTCTTACGGCTTTCCTGTCGATGTCGTCTGTTTCGACTATTTGACCGGCCATGACCGCGATCGTGAGCTCGACAAGAGCGACGGTGTCATCGCGTTCGGTGAACCCAGGGGCGCGCCCGCGCGCACCCTCGACGTTGCGATCCGAGAGTACGCACCGGGCGCGGAGGTAGTCGTCGATGGGCTCGTTCATCTAAGCGAGGGTGTGCTGCCCGCTTGGAGCGCCAGAGCTGATGTGTCGAGGCTAGAGGATCTACAGCAGTTCTGGGAGTGCCGTCGATGTTACGCTTTTGGTCTCGACCGCGTGGTCCCCGAGGCCTGTCCCGTGTGCGAAGCACCGAGACCGGCGTGGCACCGCACGCTGCGGCCATCGGGCTTCCTGGGCCGCCGTGCTCCCCATACTGGCTATGAGAGCCTCGGCACCGTTCCGTATCAGATTCCCCGAATTCAGGCGGTGGGCGCGCAATGGCAGGCCCTGCCCGACCCGCAGGTCGGCCGGCTGCGTGCCGACCCGATCGGCCAGGTGGTAACACTGAGTTCGGGCGCGAACGGCTGCGGCTACGCAATCTGCCTCTCATGCGGGCGTGCGGTGGCTGAGGAGGAAGAGGTACCGCTTGCGGCGTCGCCGATACCGGACGCCCTCCGTAAGCACACGCCGCTAGCGAGCAGCCGTGAACTCAAGCTCGTGAACGGCTATTGTCCCGGGGGGCTGACTGAGCCGCAGCGGATTCAGCGCCATGTCCGGTTCGTGCACGCAGCGCATACGGACGTATTGGAGCTACAACTCCCAACTGGGACAGCACGAGCCGCTGGGCTGGCGCTCGCAGCCGGGTTACGCGAAGCCCTCGCCGAGCGAGTTGGGGCTGATGTTCGCGAGATCGGAGTCGCCGCCGGCGTCTCGAAGGGTGCGGCGGGCGAAACACGCCTTTCTCTGTTTCTGCACGATCGCGCGGCGCAGGGCGCCGGCCTTGTCACACGTCTTGCCGAACCGGAATGGCTTTCCGGTTGTTTGTCCCGCGCCGCACACCGGCTCGATTGTGTCCAGGACTGCGAGAATGGATGCCCGGCCTGCGTGCTTCGCCCCGATCTCAGCTTTGCAGAGGAACGGCTCGACCGGCGCGGCGGTCTCGATCTAGCCAGAGAGATTCACTCGCGACTCGCCCTGCCCGATGCCTTGCGCTTGCTCGGCCCAGAAACGCGGCTCCTCGGGCTTCCGCTGGCCGACTGGCTGGAGCGGCAGCGGCGCGCTGACGCGTTGTCCGCCGTCACGGTGTTTCTGCACGGCCGGCCTAGCGAGTGGGACTTTCCGGCGTGGCCGTTGAACGGCCTCGTCGCACGCCTGAAGCATGCAGGCGTCCGCGTTAAATTGGTGATCGACAGCACCGTGTTGACCGACCCGACGGTGGAGATGGCACAGCGACTCGATCTTCACCGTCTTGCCGGCAATGCTGAGCTCGCTGAAATCGCTTCTCTACCGGCCGCTGGAGGCGCTCCGATTCTTGCTGTTGCGGATCGACGGGGTGATGCGATCGCCATCGCGGCACCCGACCGAGCCGATTCCGTTCCAGGCGTTGGTTGGGGGCGAGGCGAACGCATTGTCCTCGTTCGCGGGCCAATGCTGGAGTTGACGACCACGCGCGAGCTTGACAGCGGTCGCCTCGTTCTTCTTTCGTCGGGCAACGCTTGGCTGCTGCGGCTGGCAAACCATCTTGATGGCCCAGTGGCACAGTTTGGTCGTGCATTCTGGAACGTGATCGGGCGAGAGAGCCCGCTGATTCTGGATGTGATCAAGACGCACGGAGTCGTTTCCGCTGACTACACTGACCGCTATCTACTTACCCCACTCAGCATGCGACTACTCCTTGAAGTGCTCACAGCAATGCCCGGACGAAGTGACCGCGGCCAGGTGAGCGTTACGACCGCACGGCTCGATAGCCACCAGCAGATAGGATGGGCCGTATATCATTCCTTCGCCGATGATCTGTCGCGCCGGGAAGTACTTCAAGCGCTTCTGCCTAAGAAATCGTCTGCGGTAATTCGGCCCAAGGCAGATCTTCCGCATGCACGGAGACTGCGCTTGGCGCTCGGCGACGGGCGACACATTACGCTCCTGCTTGACCAGGGCTTCGGAGCGTGGCGCGCTGGCGGAGCGCCGCGCCACGACTTCCACGGAGATCCTGCTCGTCAGGCCCGCGCGATAGCCGGCGCTGTGTTCCCTGTCCATGTCGAGAGCGGGTGTGAGGCACCGATGATCCTCGAAGAAGTGCGGGCCTCTGCATGACCTACGAACGCTTCTATGCCAACTCGATTGACGTCTAGGGCCGCGCGAAGAAGGCGAGCGAGCCCCACCGGTGCATTCTCGCCGCACTTACGGCGCAAGCCGCGCTCGGTTACGGCGTCGATGGCCGGGCGGGAGTCTCAAGCCTGATCGGTAAGTCGATGTTGGCCGCGCGCGGCGGATTCCTAGAATGGGGCGACCTCCTGCTGAGTGCGCTGACCGGCTCGGCTGTGCGAGCGCGGCCTGGGGAGAGCATCGTTGCCCGCCAAAGATCTGCTCCTAAAGCACTAAAGCACTATCCGAACGACACCATGCAATAATTCTCTCTCATCGGGCATGAGTGGAATGTGGAGGTGCTAGTCAAACGCAGACTGGACGCGATTACAATAATACCCGGACTCCCTGATCAGAACCCGTGTGCCCAGTCGCACAGCCCGATTGACATGATGGTCCAGGACTGCCGGACGAGCTTGTTCCAGGCGTCGCAGCAGTGATCGACGATGTTGTCGTAGCAGGTGAAGATTCGATTGGAGATCCAGTTCTCGCGCATGAACTGCCAGACGTTTTCCTGCGGATTCAGCTCGGGGCATTTCGCTGGTAGCGGCACGATGCTGATGTTGTCGGGCACGAGCAGCCGCGGCGTCAGGTGCCACCCGGCCCGATCGACCAGCAGCGCCGCATGGCGGCCCGGCGCGATCTCGGCGGAGATCGCCGCGAGGTGAAGATTCATCGCTTCGGTGTCGCACCAGGGCAGGATCAGGCCGACAGCTTTGCCTTCTGCCGGGCAGATGGCACCGAAGATGTATGTCGAGGCGGTGCGCTGGTCGCGAGGCGCGGAGGGCCGGGTTCCGCGCTTGGCCCAACGCCTGGTGATCTTGTTCTTCTGACCGACACGGGCCTGATCGCCAAACCAGATCTCTATGTCGCGCGCATCGATGCTCTTGGAGCACGCGATCTCGTCCAGAACGGCGGGGAAGCTTTTTCAAAATTGTCGATCGCCCCCTCAGCCTGCGCATGATGGCGCGGCCGCGCCGATAGCTTGCGATAGCCCATCGCGCGTAGCTCACGGCCGAGCGTCTGCTTGGAAACGCTGACCTGGAACTCGTCCCACAGCCACTGGCAGAGGTCGATGATGCGCCAGCGCACGACGCCGTGCACGGCAGGGATCGGCCCGCTTTCGATCACTGCCGCCAGCGTCGCGCGATGTTCCTCGGTGAGCCGCGGCGGCTGGCCAGGAGCTTTGCGGTCGATCAGGCCATCGGGGCGCCGCGCGTTGAACTTCAGCACCCAATCGCGGATGACCTGCAGCGTCACGCCGCCGATCTCAGCCGCCTCCGCGCGCGCTCCGCCGTCGTAAATCGCGGCCAACGCCAGCAGGCGCCGAACCTGGCTGGCGTCCTTGCTCTCGCGCGCCAGCAGCCGGACGCGCGGCGCGTCGAAGTCAGGCCGTAGCGGGATCGGCATCGACATAGCGGATCTACTTGGTCCGCCTGCTTTGAATCACAGGCGATTCGCGTCGGGGAAGCCTGTGCGTCCCAATCAACAAGCTTTGGTATAAGGTCCACCTGCTGACTTCCGACTGCGATAGGAATGGATTTGTCGCTCAGGCTCTCATTCCGATGGCGGCGCGATACCCCGACGAAGAGCAAATTCAAGGCAGGCTTCTCGAGTGGATCGATCAGGGGAAATTGAACAGTGAAGTCGACGACTCCGAAGGAAAGAACGGCTCAAACAGGCCGAGGTGGAGCGGGTCAGACTTTAGCTTGTGAGGTGCGACAACACCCGTCCTGGCGGGGCTTCGAAATGCGACGCTCGTGAGGGATCGACTATGTCCAAAGTTTTCATCAGCCACGCGACTAGCGGTAAAGAGGGCCTTCGCTGGAGCGAGCGCACTTCAAGAAGAGTTCGACGCCTTGATCAAGAAAGTCTCCGACGCCCGGCCGGGCAATACGTCACTCACCGTATTCATGCACATCATCATGGACTACTTTGGAAAGGCGCCGAACATAGACTGGTCCAACGACCGGGAGGAGTTTGATAGGGCAATTCAGTACAACCTGATCAGCCGTGATGAGCCCCACGACGTTGAATGGAACAAAAGTAAACTTGCCCGGCTCCGCAAGGCAATCAAAGCTGTTGAGGATTTTCTAAACAGCGAGGACGGGCAGAAATTCCTCGAGTTTCAGGACGAGAGGGTCCCGATGGAACCCGACGACAGGGAGTTTTGGGAGTATCACCTCAGCATGTGAAGCTTGCTAGGCTATGGGGCGCCATATTTGTCGTGCCGCCCAGTCGGCAGGAAACCCCATGCTCACGATCGGTATGGCAGGATGCTCCGTCAGCAGATCGCGCAGCTTCTGCG
>Ga0209040_10003436_pt1 | contig 12167 bp, 17 predicted proteins | sample BogFormECP12_OM3_FD_188240 | JGI IMG/M metagenome (GOLD analysis project Ga0209040, IMG submission 188240) | Bog forest soil microbial communities from Calvert Island, British Columbia, Canada - ECP12_OM3 (SPAdes) (version 2) | ecosystem: Environmental > Aquatic > Freshwater > Wetlands > Bog ... | reverse complement strand
ATCGTCGGGGTTGATCCATCCGTCATGGACAACATCGACGTCGACTACGCGCTCGACGAATACTCCTCGCTGCTTAACAACAACCCGAAGATCATACGTAGCCCCGAGGCACTGGCACAGATTCGCCAGCAGCGCCAGCAGCAGATGGAGCAAGCTCAGCAAGCTGAGATCGCACAGAAGCTCTCTGCGGGAGCTAAGAACCTCTCTGGCGCTGATGTCGGTGGAGGGCAGAACGCCCTCCAAGCGATGATGGGCCAACAACAGGGAGGCGGTGGTGTATAATGCCTCGAACCGCAAAGACATACGGGAGGCCGAGAAAGCTGCCCGTCAGGCCGAACTTGCCAGGATCACCTACCTCCAAGCTGCCATGTCTACCCAACAGGGTCGGGCTTGGTTCTATGACCTTCTTGAGTTCTGTCATCTCTTCAATGACCCCTTCACAGGCCAGGCCCTCCATGAGGCCTACCTTAAGGGCGAACGAAATGTCGGACTCCGCATCTTCGCCGACATTGTTGCCCACTGTCCTGACTCCTACCTCCAGATGATGAGAGAAGCAAATGCCCGACGATCCGAACGTGACACCGACACCAGCACCGACACCGCCGCTGCCGAACGATCCAGCAGCGAGGACGACGGATGGGACTCTGAAGGATACACAGGCTCCCCCGAGCTCGACAGATCCATCCGCGTCACCTGAGCCGCCGAAGCCTGCCGAGCCTCCTAAGGCGCCAGACTCCTACACCTTCACTGCGCCCGAAGGTAGCGAACTCAACCAGGCAATGGTTGATAAGGCCACGCCGATCTTTAAGGAACTCGGCCTTCCTCAGGAGCCGGCGCAGAAGCTGGTCAACCTCTTCAACGAGTACGCCAAGGATCAGTCCGACCTCGCGGTTAAGGCCGTCAACGAAATGCGAGCCAACTGGCGGTCGGAGGTCAACAAAGACCCTGCCATGTCCGGTAAGCTGGAACAGGTCACCGCGGATATCGGGCGATTGAAGGACTCTCTCTTCGGCACGGACAAAGCCGGCCGCGATGCTTTCGGCGCCGCTATGGATCTTACTGGTGCCGGTGACCATCCCGCTATCATCAAAGCCTGGTGGAAAGCCGCCCAGATGGTCAATGAGGGACAGCACGTTTCTGGCGGTGGTCCCTCCACTCACGGCCAAGCCGCTCCTGGGGCTAATATCCGTCCCACTGCGGCTCAGGCTCTATATCCCAACCTTCCATCCGCTTCGCACTAACCGGGCCCCGTTGAGGGAAGAACAGCATGCGCTCAGACCGGCTAATGCATAACCTAACCAAAGGAACTTAATCATGGCAGCCGCGGTTATCGGTTCAACAGCTCTAACGTATGCTGATTGGGCCAAGCGACTCGACGATAACTTTCGAATCGCCAACATCATCGAGATACTCTCTCAAACCAACGAGATCCTCGACGACATGCTTGTGGTCGAGGGGAATCTCCCCACCGGTCACAAGACCACCATCCGCACCGGCCTCCCCCAAGCCACTTGGCGCTTGCTGAACACCGGTGTGCCAAATGCCAAATCGACCACAGCGCAGATCGTCGACACTGTCGGCAATCTCGAGACCTACGCTGTTATCGACAAGGACATCGCCGATCTCAACGGCAACACCGCTGAGTTCCGCCTCTCGGAAGTGAAAGCCTTCCTGGAGGGTATGTCCCAACAGGTCGCTGCGGCGCTGATCTACGCCAATCAGCATACCAATCCCGAGCGCTTTACTGGCTTCACTGCGAGGTATTCGACCACCAACACCGCCAACTCCCAGACTGCCTACAACGTCCTCGACGCTGGAGGTACCTCCAACACCAACACCTCAATCTGGATCACAACCTGGGGCAACGACACCCTTCATGCTACGTTCCCGAAGGGCAAGATCACTGGTCTCCAGCATCGGGATATGGGAGAGTGGCCGGTCCAGGACTCCGCCGGCAACACCTACCAGGCCTACCGCGATCACTTCAAGTGGGAGATCGGATTGGTGCTTCGGGATTGGCGCTATCAGTCCCGCCTCGCAAATATCGACGTTACCCAGCTGACGGGCGTCAGCGCTGCGAACCTGATCAACCTTCTGATTCGTGCGCTATACCGCTTGCCGACCGCGCCAGCCAACGCCACGGGAATCCAGACCTCGGACACCCCTGAGGTCCGCGCCAACATGGGTCGGGTGGTGATCTACTGCAACCGCATCATCCGTACGTACCTCGACCTTCAAGCGATGAACAAGACCAACGTCTTGCTCCGGTTGGAGGAATTCCAAGGTAAGGTCGTGACGACCTTCCGCGGCATCCCGGTCCGTACCTGCGATGCGATTCTCAACAACGAAGCACAGGTGGTGTAACATGATCATCGACGGCCTTCTCCTCCTCACGGGCACCAGCAACGGCGCCACAGCAACCATCGCTGGGAGCGCTTATACAGACTCTCCCACCACCGGCACTCAAGCCTCGTCCAATGTCATCGATCTAGGCGTCACCAGCGGCGTGCCTGCGTCGGCCTCTGGGGGTGGTGCCCGGGATATCGGTGTCGGCGACGACCCGAGTATGAAGATCACAGCGATCGTCACCGCGGCCTTCACTGGAGGCACAAGTCTCCAGCTCCAGGTCCAGGGTGCTCCCGACAACGGCGTCGGTGGTCAGGGTGCCTATACAACCATGTGGACCTCGCCGGTGTTCGCTGAGGCTTCACTGGTTGCCGGTGCTCAGCTCGCCAACATCGACTTCCCTCGGGTGATCTTCGGTCAGGTTCTCCCTCGGTTCATCAAGTTGAACTTCATTAGCGTCGGCTCTCATGGCGCCGGCGCCATCGAAGCCAGCGTCGTCATCGATCGCGACGATCAGATCATGGGCACAGGCGGCGCCTATTCCGGCTATGTCCCTGGCATCACCGTCGCCAACTGAGGAGCGATACTATGAAGCGGTTACTTCTAGCCGCTGCGGCACTGATATTGGCTCTGGGAGGCTTCGCGGCCTCCCAGGTCAACGTCGTCCCGCAGGTTGGCGTGATCAGCGGTGTTATCTCGGCGAATACCTACTCCGCGACTGCGGTGGGGTTGGTGCCAGCGGCATCCGCTACGGACATCTACTGCATCAACGGCTCGACCAAGCGCAATATCCACCTCCGGAGGTTCATCTTCTCCGGATCGGCGGGTACGGCGATCACCACGCCGGTGTTGATCAACTACAATCACAGTCTTGACACTGGTGGTACCCCTGCCTCTGGCAAGGCCTTGCCGGTGGCGACACCTCTGGTACCAACTAATCCTGCCTCGACCTCCGCAGCGCAGGTGTCTTATACCGCCAACCCGACTGTTAACGATGCTTCACCCAATCTAATGGGGGCCGTCGCACCGACGTTTGCACTTACCACAACCGTGAACCTCCCAGTCGAACTCGACTTCGGCTCTGGTGCTGGCGGTGGTATCAGCTTCAACCAGTCGATCGACATCCCGAAAGCTTCCACCGTGGTGGCGCAGGTCTGTGTCAATCTGAATGGAGTCTCGATCTCGTCGGGAAGCCTTACCATCTACACCGAATGGACGGAGGACTAACATGGCTCGCTGGAAACTGTTGACCTGTATGTATCTCAACACTGCCGACGGTACAGAGTGGGAGTATCGTGAGGTGGATGGCGCAACCGGTCGGGAAGTCCGAAAGCGCCGCCGGGTGCCCAGGTACCTCGACATCAACGATCCTGGAGACTGGACCAACCGCTTTGGGGATGTTGGTATCTCCCGAGGCGGTAGCAGTCCCGATGGCCAAGGCGAGATTATCGTCTGTTGGGAGGGTCGGGGTAAGCCGAGTGATGTAGTGTTCCTTGGCGATCCCACCCCGGACATGTCACCTGTCGATGATGAGGCGAAGGAAATCTCTGCTTCCTTCGCGGATCGCTGGCGATACAAACCCGACACGGACGATGGGAGCTACACCCAGTCTCAGATCTCTCGCATTGCGGCGCAAGCACAGGACAGGGTCGACAAGGTCGAGGTTGAAGGGCTCGCGGAGCTTGTCGCGGCGATCGGGACCTTGGTGGAACGAACCGCTCCTGGCTACAGGCTAAAGGCGTAACCTGCCATGACCGAGATTACCACTAGCGTCGGTTCCCCAAGAACGGTTAGCGCCGCTAGTGGTAGCCGCGTGTATGCGTTTAACAATATCAACACCACCCCGCAGCAGATCGTTGGGATTAACTCCCAACGACAGCGGATCACGGTGCATAACCCTGGCACGATTGATATCTTCGTGGCCCCAGCGACGGTTATCGTCAGCAGCTCGGACTCGGCACTTGCTCCCACGACCGCGGCCCTAGGTGGTTGCTTCCTCGTTTTCGCCAATGGTGGGACCTTGGTACTCCAGGGCGAATGTCAGAAGGCTTGGCAAGCCTTCTCGCGGACAGGTTCAGGGAATCCTCTAACAGTCATGGACAGCAACACATGAGGTGGTTGCTTCTATCACTGCTGCTACTGCTGGTCTCGCCAGCCGCGGCGCAGGATGTTCTCTGTCCAACACGGCCTATGGGCGACAGCACCAACGCCTGTGCTAGCACGCAATTCGTTCAGCAGGCGACAGGAGGTACTACCCTCACGCTGCCGCTGACTGTGCCGAATGGAGGTACCGCAGCGTCAAGTTTCACCGCAGGACTGCCGCTGATCGGTAACGGTGCTAATGGTATTCTCCAAGGCACTATTAGCGGCAATACCACCAGCTTCGGTACCACCGCAGGTACTCTCACCCCAGGTCACGGTGTGTTCATCGATGCGAACGGTAATCTTGCTGACTCAGGAGGTCCTCCAGTAACAAATCTCGGCAGTGGACCCTGCGACTTCATCAACTCTTCCACGAGTGTTGCTGGATGTCTTCTTAACTATTTCAACGTCAAGGCCTATGGGGCTAAGGGTGACGCCTCCACTAACGATTTCACCTCGATCAACAACGCCATAACGGCTGCGGCTGCCGTGTGTGGCACAGTATTCTTTCCCCAGGGCCACTACATGGTCCTTCAGCAGGTTGCAATCCCCAACTGCGTTAACTTCCTAGGTGTTGGTCATCCTAATCAATTCACCTTCGCTGGTCAGTTAGGTTCGATCATTGATTTCAACGGCATAGCGGCGGCTACCGACGGCTTTGCTGGATCGCTGTCACAGTCGACGCAGGCTGTGTCGTTCGAGCATTTACAGTTCGAGCGAGCTACTCGAGATTGCATGAGCGGAGCGTTCGTCTACTCTCACTTCACAGATGTAGTCTTTGCTTATTGTGGTAGGGATGGTTTTCGAGTCACCGGCATCACCGGGGGAACTTATCAGAGTAGTATAAGCAATAGTTTGTTCTACAGTAACAGCAACAACGGTCTCAACTTTGCTATCGCCACGTTCGGACAGCAAACCACATGGAAGATAGATACCTCCTACGCCTTCTACAACGGTGCCTCGGGTATAGTTGCTAATAACGTAGTCAATACCATCTTCGTCAATTCAGCCGCGGATCATAACGGTACCGCGTGCTCTGGTTCGTCTTCCTGTGGATTGGGATTTGCAATATCTACTTCCAAGGCAGTTGTGTTCGAATCCACCGATGCCGAAAGCAATTACGAAGATGGATACTATATTGATGTCTCTGAAGCAACTTTGGTTGGTGTCACAGGGGCAGCCAACAACACCGGCGCTGTGACGAATCACACCAATTTCCTTCTTGCTGATGGTGCGTCTAATGTATTCGTAATTGGCGGTGAGGATCGAGTTAGTTCATCACTTGATAGTATAAATGCAGTTTCCCCTGCGGTAGTCTGGGTAATGAATGGCGCCTATACCAGTGCTCTCGCCGGGGGCGCAGGACTCGTGAAGCTGGGCTCTCTAGGGGTCTCGTGCTCTGGTTCACCAACGGCGTCGTTCGCCACTATCGGCAGTTTCGTCACACACTGTTAGGAGATGTCTCATGCCCCCTAGGTCCGAAGCCCAACGCCGCGCTATGCGAGCAGCGGCATCAGGTAAGTCCACCCTTGGCATTCCGAAGAAGGTCGGAGCGGAATACTCCGCGGCCGACGTTGGAGGGAAGTTGCCGAAGAAGGCCCCGAAGAAGAAAGGGAAGTGATGAGCGATCAGGACGACATCAAGGCGTACCTACACAATATCGCCCGCGACATGCAGGCGATTCGGGGTATGGTGACCGAGGTCGTCAACTACATGAAGGAGGCGGAATCTGAAGTCTCGGAGAAGATGCGGCGGTTTATCATGTACTTCCACGATGTGCATGATGTCATGTGGACCTATCACGAGAATGGACAGGAACCACCGGAGCATGTGCGTCGAGAAGTTGAGCGGTGTTCGGATCGGTATAAACACCTGATCGAGGACTCCTACGCTGATGAAGGTACCTTCGAGAGGGTCCGTCAGGAGATGAGTCAGCGTGAAGGTAATCGCTACGACTGGACTAAACTACTCATGAGGAGAAAAGCTGATGAAGCAAGGGACAGCTAGCAGCAGCCGCGCTGGCGATCGCAAGGTCGAACCGAAGAGCCATCCGATCTCGCCGAAGGTCGCAGCAGGAATCGGTATTCAGACCATCCGGACTGAGAAGGTGAAGAAGGACCCACATGGGTTTTTGGCGCCACCGGTGAAGCTCAAGGGCTACAACGGCGGATCACAAGGGAGCTACTAGCATGGATTGGATTGAGGTAGCAGCGTTGTTTGACGTCGTTCACAAAGCGTCCGGTACCGGACACAAGATCGGTACTTGGTTCGCGACTCGGGCGCTGGAAGAGCTAAGTCGCTTGAAGGAAGTCATCGAAGCAACTCCGGAGGCAGCGCCACAGGAGGAAGAGGAGGAAGAAAGTGTCTAGAGACATCCTTTCAGAGTTCGGCCCGGAAGCAAAGAGTGGCTCCCGGGCTGAGTGCGGTGGGGTAAAGATGGAGTACGTCAAGCCGATTCCCTACTCCCCTCCTCGAGGTCCGACCGAGCAGATGCGTCAGCGGCCGGGACTTGGTGGAACCAACCACGGGAACTCGGGTACTCAAGGCCGACGGTAATGTCGGATTATCTTATCATCAAGCAACTTCAACAGATGGAGACTAGAATCATGACCGCACTTACCGACCTCCAGGCTTCTGTGACGGCTATCCAGACCGCTGTGACTGACGCGGTAGCAGCCCTCAAGAAGCTCGCCGCAGAGGTCGCGGACCTCAGCACCGGAGTTGGCTCGACCGATGCCGAGGCCATCGCCACCCAGATGACCACCATCGCGGCCGACCTTGAGAAGGCCGTCACTCCCGGACCCTGACCGATGACCACCGCCACGGACATTGTCAATCGGGCGTTGCAGACGCCAGGCACCCGTACGACCGTAACGGATGCGGAGCTGGCTGCCAACAGCACCAACGAAGCAATTCAGGCGAACCTGAAGATCGACAATGTCCGGCGGCGGCTGTTGCGTATGGCGCCGTGGAACTGCTCGCTGAAGACGGCGAATCTGATCTACATCACCTCGTCACCGGGAACTCCAGAGAACTCCCTGGCGCCAACATCCCTATGGGCGCCAGGGCAACCTGCCCCGCCATGGAACTACGAATACCAATACCCGGTCGATTGCCTCAGGGTGTGCTGGGTCATCCCTGCCACCCAGACCGGGTTCGCGGGCGGCATCCCCATTACCACCGCCGTGACTGGGGGTGCCGCTTCGTTCTGGCAGGGGCCTCCAGTGAAGTTCAAGGTGCAGACAGATGTGTTCGTTGGAGTGACTGCTGCGGCAGTGGTAGCTGGGGGCTCTAACTACGCTGTTGGGGATATTATCTTCGGCCCGGGGATGATTAATCCGACTTCGGGTGTCATTACCTTTCCACAAGGAAGTCAGCCGCCAGGTGGTCCGGTACAGCTTCAGGTTGCTTCGATCGGTGGTGGTGGATCGGTCGCTGGTGTGTTGGTGCTTCCCCAGGTAAATAATACTCAAACCGCGCCATTGACTCCTGGAGTGGCCCAAGGCCCGCTCATTGGAGGTAGCTACTTTGCTAAATTGCCGAATCCAGTTGCTCAGAGCTTCACCACTGGCTTAGGTTCGGGTGCTACCTTCAACCTTACCTACACTGGAGCCAAAGCCCAGAGAGTAATACTTTGCAATCAAGAGTTCGCTATCGGCACTTATGTCGCGGATGTCACCGATCCTGACTTGATGGATGACGCCTTTACTGACGCCTGGTCCAAGGCCCTTGGTGCCGAACTCACTTTGACTCTCACCGGGGACAAGCGACTCGCCAATCAGATAATACAGGAAATGGTGAACCCTGCGATTATGATGGCTCGGGTGGGGGATGGTAATGAGGGCTTTACCGTCAACGACGTTACTCCCGACTGGATACGTATACGTGGTGTCGACTTCGCTGAACCTTACTCCGGTCCATTCACTGGCTTCGATTGGGGTGGTATGTACCCGATCTTTGGATAGCCCATGCCTGAGACTCATGTCCAATCGACCTTTAACTCCGGTGAATGGGCCCCGAGTCTATACGCTCGGGTGGATCTCCAGAAGTATCGCTCCGGGGCGGCACTACTCCAGAATTGGCTCGTGGACTATCGAGGGGGTGCGAGCACTCGGCCGGGCACCGCCTATGTAATCCAAGCAGCGGACTCCGCGCATAGGGTCCGTCTCATTCGCTTTCAAGCGGGATTCAACGTCGGTTATTGTCTTGAATTCGGCCAGAACTACATTCGACCGATCTTCAATGGGGCTCCAGTACTAGAGTCAGCCTTTAGCATTACAGGAGCGACTCAAGCTAACCCTTGCGTTCTGACCGTGCCAGGGAACAACTGGGTCATCGGGCAGAAGATCTTCGTCAGCGGTGTCGGAGGGATGACGCAGCTGAATGGGCGATACTTCTCGATCTTGAATATCTCTGGGTCGGCTGTTACTATCGGCGATCTCAATTTCGACAATATCGACTCGACCGCCTACAGTGCTTATACCTCAGGTGGTAGCGGAGCGATGTTGTTCATCTTCGCTTCCCCTTACGCAGGGAGTGATCTTGAGCAATTGAAGTTCGCTCAAACCGGCAACATAATGGTGTTCGCCCATCCAGCTTATCCTCCATATCAACTGACCTATATCACCGCGACCAATTGGAGCCTCGTTCCAATCGCCTTTGGCACGACTGCGTTGACGCCGACAGGGGTCTTTGCTACTACCACGCTGCCATATACGGACATTTACACCACCCCATATACCTTTGGTCAATCCAATTATAGTTACAAAGTCACCTCTGTCGATGCTGTGGGACAGGAATCAGCCGCCTCAGCCGCCGCGAACATCGGGCCAGTCCTGGACATTCGTACCTACCCTGGAACCAACGCTGTTCAATGGGCCCCCGCAGCTGGGGCCAAGTTCTATAAGGTCTACGAGGCCAACATATCCTACTTCGGTGTCCAGCCGCCGGGGGTGCAATATGGCTATGTTGGCTATAGCACTAGCAACACCTTTATCGATGATAATATTGTTCCTGACTTCTCTCAGAGCATCCCAGTTCCACAGAATCCCTTCGTCGGTGCCGGCCTCGCGTTCATCACTGTCACAGCTCTTGGCACTTATACTACCGTTCCTGGAGTGACCCTTACTGGCGGCAGTCCCACCACGACGGGAACTGCTGCGGCGTCATTAACACTCAATGTACTCCCGACGATCAATGCGGCGGGTACCGGTTTCGCGGTCGGGGATACCATCAACTTTGGTAACGGGGTGGTCTTGATTGTCACTGGGATTGGCTCTGGAGGCGCGATCACCTCATGGGCGGAGGGGGCTACTGGGTCCATTGTCTCCGGTTCGACGCCAGCTAATCCGGTGGCTCAGGTTGTTACATCTGGCGCAGGGATTAACGCCAAGGCCACCCTAACCTGGGGTGTTGGTGCGGTCAACATTACCAGTCCTGGTAACGGATATGCCACAGCGCCGACGGTTGTGTTCTCCAGTGGCGCCGCAACCGCCGTCGCGACCTTGTCTCCCACTGGCAACGGCAATCCAGCGGTGCCATCGTTCTTCCAGCAGCGGTTGGTGTTAGCGGGGGCTCCGGGCTCACCTCAGACATTCAACATGTCGCAGCCAGGGGCTTATTCCAACTTCGATATTCACCAGCCGATACTACCTGATGATGCTATCCAAGGGACTCTGGTTACCAATACCGCTAACACTATCAAGTCTATTGTATCGGTTCCGGCAGGGATGTTGGTATTCACTGATCAAGCAGCTTGGGTTGTTAATGGTGGTGGTGTCTTCCAAGGGCTATCAGCCGCGGTCACTCCTGCTAACGTGGTTGCTACTGCGCAGTCGTTCATTGGCGCTAGCGATGTTCCTCCGATCATCGCGAACTATGATATTCTCTTTGTTCAATCCAAAGGCTCCCAGGTACGTGATCTGGCGTACAATATCTACTTCAACGTCTTCACTGGTACGGATGTTTCGTTGATCTCCTCGCACCTATTCTACGGCTACACCGTCACCGAATGGGCTTGGGCAGAACAACCGTTCTTCGTGGTATGGGCGGTCCGCAACGACGGCACGATGTTGACGTTGACGTTCCTCAAGGAACAAGAATTCGTCGGCTGGAGCCATCAGATCACAGTCAATGGGTTGTTCAAGTCGGTGTGTTCCGTTACCGAGAGCACCAACACTGCTGGGGTCGTCGATGCGGTCTATGCCGTGGTTGAACGTATCGTTAATGGTGTCACTGTGAAGTACATCGAGCGGGTAGCCGAACGAGCGTTTCCCGCTGGGCTATCGTCCGCTTGGTGTGTGGATAGTGGGCAGCAGTATATCGGTCCGGCGACTCTGAGCTTCCAGGGAGCCGAGCACCTCGCTGGGCAGGTGGTGACTGGTCTGGCCGAAGATGACCTCGGCAATGTCTACACGGTCACTCCGTTCACAATGCCAGTGACTGGCTTCTTTACTCTACCCGCCCCGACAGCGCCCGGGTCAACTGGCTATGTTCTCGCCACTATCGGTCTCGGTTACAACTGCGATTTACAGACCCTTCCTCTCGATGTTGGCGAGCCGACAATCCAAGGCAAGACCAAGAAGATTGCCTCGGTAGCGATGCGGGTGGCTGATACTCTTGGACTGTCTATTGGAAGCGACTTTAACAATCTAGTACCGATGAAGGATTTGGTGCTCGGGAATGTCTCCAGGATGCTCGTTGGACAGCAGTCTGGCCAGATCGTCACTGGCCTTGTTGATGGCTATGCGAGTACAATACTCGATCCAACCTATACAGTCCCGGGGCAGTATTGCATTCGGCAGGCTCTGCCATATCCAGCCTCGGTATTGGGTGTTGGGCCGGAGTTTGTCGTTGATAGGAGGCAAGATCAATGAGTGGCGTGCTCCGCCCGATCAGGCCTGAGGGGCTGATGCACGTTGGCGAGTTCGAGGGGCAGGAGGCTGCGGTCATCGCACAGTATGCCCTCCTATCTGATCCGCTGATGTTGGGGACCTATGGTAGCGAGATCCTATGTGTGGTAGGGCTGATCCCGCCGACGTTGCTGTCCGATCAGGCGTACATCTGGCTATGGACCGATGAAGCCGCGAGTCGACATCGGGTGGTATTCGGGAGATGGGCTAGACGGTTTATCCATCAGGCTCTCCAGAGATACTCGCTCATCCGCGGCCACTGTGCCCGGTCCAATTGGAAGTGGCTCCACAGTCTTGGAGCTGAGATCGCCGATGTCCAAGGTGATATTTTCGAGTTCGAGATACGCGCATGAGCCAGACTGATAACACTGTAATGGGCTACACCGGCCTCGGGCTGACCTTCCTTGGCGGTCTCACCAAGGCCTTCGGAGATATCTTTTCTGGGATATCTCAGAAGCAGATGTACGACTACCAAGCGGGGGTGGCGAAGCTCAACCAGCAGATATCCGAGCAGAACGCACTCTATTCTGAGCAGATTGGAGAGCTCCAGGCTGGGCGATATGGTATGGAAGCAGCCCAGCGGCTTGGGGGTATCCGGGCCGCTCAAGCTAGCCATGGGCTCGATATCCGTAGCGGATCGGCTGCGCAGGTTCAGTCCAGCCAGAAGCTCGTATCGGCGATGGATATGGCAACCATTCGCAGCGAGGCCGCGAAGACCGCGTATGGCTATCGCGTTCAAGGGGTACAGTTCGGGGCGCAGGCGTCACT